>Ga0335069_10004284_pt1 | contig 21245 bp, 17 predicted proteins | sample Lox_Sample_11_FD_206714 | JGI IMG/M metagenome (GOLD analysis project Ga0335069, IMG submission 206714) | Soil microbial communities from Loxahatchee National Wildlife Refuge, Florida, United States - Lox_Sample_1.1 | ecosystem: Environmental > Terrestrial > Soil > Wetlands | place: USA...
TCTTTTCCGGCGCCTTTAGCCCCAGTAACTTCATCACCATCTGCAGGTCTTTCCACGCCTCGCCTTTTTGCCGCGGGTCGCGCAGCAGAAATGCCGGGTGATATGTCACCGCTAGCTTGCACTCAAACGGTTCATCGGAATCAGTCAGCATTCTCGGCGGCAAGAAGTCATAAATCCGCCCGCGCAGCGATGCCATGGAATCATTGACTGCAAGCAGGTTCTTCGCCGCGGTGGCGCCGAGTGCCACGATCACCTTCGGACGAATCACACGAATCTGCCGCATCAGGAATGGCGAGCATGTCTCGCATTCATCTCGCTCTGGCGTCCGGTTGCCCGGCGGACGGCATTTCACGATGTTGGCGATGTACACTTGCTCGCGCTTCAGCCCCATCGCCGCGATCATATTGTTCAGCAGTTGCCCCGCCCGCCCCACAAACGGCAGTCCTTGTTCGTCTTCATCCGCACCTGGGCCCTCGCCAACAAACATCAGCTCGGCATGCGCATCTCCCGTGCCAAATACGATGTGTTTCCTCCCCAGTCGGCCCAGCTTGCATCGCTGGCAGTCCGGACCAATGTCATCGAGAATGACGCGCAACCGTGCGTCACGATCATGAGTGGTTCCGATAAACGACTCCTCCGCAAATTCTTCCTCTGCTTCTACCTGCGACTTCGCCTCGGCGCCCACCACATCGGCCAGCTCTTCCGCTACGTTTTCCGGTTGCGAACGCGCCGCCACCTCCCGCCGGTAAAGCGGACCAATCCCCAGCTCCTGATAGAAGCTCAAGCGCTCACGTATGAGTTTTTTGCGTGCGGGATCGAGGGCCATCAGCTACGCACCGGCGAAGTCACCAGTCTAGCCTTTGCCCGTCTTAGGTGGACCGCGGCGTCCAGAATTTTCTGTGCAATTTCCTGCTTGCTTGCCTCGGGCACTTCAACCGCGTCTGACTCAGTCACAATTGTCACCGCATTCCGGTCAGCGTCGAAGCCGATGTCCGTGCGCGAAACATCGTTCAGCACAATCGCGTCCACCTGCTTCTTCGCCAACTTCGCGCGTGCGTTGTCTAGCAGGTTCTCTGTTTCCGCGGCAAAACCCATCAACACAGGCGAACATCGGCCCGTTGCTGCGCGCAAGCTGCCCAGGTCTGCCAGAATGTCCGCATTCGGCTCCAGTTGCAGCTCCACCGGCCCGCTGCGTTTGATCTTCTCCGTCGCGGCATTCTTCACGTGATAATCCGCCACTGCCGCCGCCATGATTATCACCGAGGCCTTTTCCCACCGATCGAGCACCGTAGTGCGCATCTGCTGCGCCGTCTCGACGAAGATGGTCTCTGCCGCCGAAGGTGGCGTGAGCGCTGTCGGCCCGCTCACCAGAATCACCTTCGCTCCTCGCCGCAGTGCTGCCTCAGCCAGCGCATAGCCCATCTTTCCACTCGACCGGTTGCCGATGTAGCGCACCGGATCAATCGGCTCGTGCGTGGGTCCCGCCGTGATCAGCAAAGTCTCGCCGCCGAACTCCTGTGAAACCCCGAGCCGCTCCATCGTGGCCGCCACGATTTGCTCGGGATCCGCCAGCCGTCCGGCGCCGATCATGCCGCACGCCAGATACCCGCTGTCTGGTTCCACGATGTGTACCCCGCGCCGCCGCAGCACTTCCAGGTTCGCCCGCGTCGCCGGATGCTCCCACATGTTCACGTTCATCGCCGGTGCGACAATCACTGCAGCCTTGGTCGCGAGGTACAACGTGGAAAGAAAATCGTTCGCAATGCCCTGCGCAAACTTCGCGATCGTATCGGCGGTGGCAGGAGCCACCAGCAGCGCGTCGATCGTCTGCGCCACTCCGATGTGCTCAACGGCAGAGTCGAGGTTGGCATCCTCAGCCCCGGCAGCAAACAATCCAGTGATGACCTTTTCGCCAGAGAGCGCCGCAAACGTCAGCGGCCGCACAAACTCCTGCGCCGCTTCGGTCATCACGACCTGTACGCGCACGCCGCGTTCCTGCAACAAGCGGACAATCTCCGCCGCCTTGTAGGCCGCGATGCCTCCCGTGACTCCCAGCGCGATCTTCATGGTTCTTGGATGCCGATCAATTCATGAAGCAGCACAACACGCGCAAACCCAGCCCCGCTGGTCGTTGGCTGACAACTGGCGTCTGACAACTGCTTCTACTCGTCCGTCTCGCCGCCCACCGTTCCCGACGTCGCTTCGCTCGCCGCTTCCGACGGCGTCGCGCTCGGCGAAGTCAGCGTCCACTTTACCTTGCCCGCATTGATCTCTTCTTCCGCGATGCGGCATGCTTTGTGCGAATGAGGCTCCACCACCGGCTGCGCACCATTCTGGATCTGGCGAGCGCGGCGGGCTGCTACGAGAACATAGCGGTACTTGCTGTCAAACCCATCTACCGGCTTCATGCATTACTCCCTATCGGCGCTAGAACTTGAGACTACGAACGTTGCGAGAATCGTTTGCACTTGTTGCATCATGCCGGGCCGCTCGGCCGCTGCTGCGGTGGCCGACTCCTGCTGGTCATCCTCCAGCCCGCAATCCGATGACCTCTTTCGTCGCTCCGCTTTCACAATGGACTGCAGAACGTCGATCGCAACCTCTACTTTCTCATTCACCAAAATATAGTCATAAAGAGAATAATTCTCAATCTCGCGCGAGGCCTCCTGCAATCTTCGTTGCAGCACCGCCTCAATCTCTTCCGCCGGCTTCCCCTCGCCTGTCATTTGCCGCCGCGTCTCATTCTCCGCCAGGGTTCGCCGCCGCAGCCGCCGCTCCAGCTCATCACGCGACGGCGGAAGTATAAAGATGCTCACTGCTTCCGGCAGCTTCTCTTTCACCTGCGCCGCACCCTGCACGTCGATATCCAGAATCAGGTCATTGCCGCGTGCAAACGCCTCGCGCAGAAAACTGCGCGCCGTGCCGTAGTAATTGCCGAACACTTCCGCGTATTCCAGAAACTCGCCTTCCGCGATCATCTTCTCGAACTGCTCGCGCGCGACGAAAAAGTACTCGCTGCCGTTCTGTTCGCTGCCCCGCGGCTGTCGCGTCGTATAGCTGATCGAAAACTCCAGGTTCGGCACGTTCTTGCGCAACTCGTCCGTCAGTGTTGTTTTGCCCGATCCCGATGGCGCCGAAATGATGAAGACGATTCCGCTCATTCGAGGTTCTGTACCTGTTCCTTGGTCCGTTCAATCTCGGACTTCATCGCCAGTCCCAGCTCCGTAATCCGCAGCGCTTCGCCCGCTACTCCCGTGGTCTTCGATAGTAAGGTGTTGGCCTCGCGGTTCATCTCCTGAACCAGAAAGTCAAGCTTCTTGCCCACCTCGCCGCCCGCGTCCAGGTGCGACAGAAAATGCTGCACGTGATTTTTCATCCGCACCAGTTCTTCCTGGATGTCGCTCCGCTCCGCCAGCATCGCTGCTTCTTGTAGAATCCGGTCCGGATCGGCATGCGCGCCGATCAGTTCTTGCATCCGTCCCTGCACTTTGTCGTGATACGCCTGCAGCACCTTGTGGCGCAGCGATTCCACTTCCGCCGTCGCCTTCGCCAGGTGCTCCATCCGCTCCCGCAGCTCCGCGACCGCGCCGCGGCCTTCTTCTTCGCGCATACGATTGAGCCGCTCAATCGCCCGATCCAGCGCTGCGCCAACATGCCGCTCCAGTTCTTCCTCTGCGTCGTCGGCTCCGCCCACATTCAGTGCTCCCGGCAATTTCAGCACCGCATTTAGGTCCGGCTCTGCGCCTACACCAAACTCTTCCGCCGCCTGCCGAAACGCCGCGATGTATCCGCCCACGAGTTCGCGATTGAGCGAGAATGCCGCTGCTCCCGCACGCTCCAGGGTTAATGTGACCTCAATATGTCCGCGGTGAAGCCGCTCCTTCAGCACCCGCCGAACCTTCATCTCCACCGCATCCAGCTCGCTCGGAATCCTCACGTGCAAATCCAGAAATCGGTGGTTCACGGACTTCAGACTGAGCGTAATCGTGAGCTGATCGCTCACGTGTTCTTTCACCTGCGCGTACCCTGTCATCGAGCGGATCGCCATTCTCGCTTATTCGCTCCCATTCCCCATTTCGACGTCCACGAATTGCAGCTCATACAACCGCCGATACGTTCCCGTGCGCGCCATCAACCGCTCGTGCGTGCCCTCATCGGTGATCATGCCGTTTTCCAGCACAAGGATGCGGTCAGCGCGCCGCACGGTGGATAGCCGGTGCGCGATCACGAACACCGTTCTGCCGGTCATCAGATTCTGCAGCGCTGACTGCACCAGCGCCTCGCTCTCTGTGTCCAGCGCCGAGGTCGCTTCGTCGAGAACCAGAATCGGCGCGTTCTTCAGGATCGCCCGCGCAATTGATATCCTCTGCCGCTCGCCGCCGCTCAGCCGCAGTCCGCGCTCGCCGATTACCGTCTCATAGCCGTTCGGCAGCGCCCGGATAAAGTCGTGCGCCAGCGCCGCGCGCGCCGCCTCCTCTACCTTTACCAGTGGCACTGTCGGCTGCCCGTAAGCTATGTTGCTCCGCACCGTGTCGTTGAACAGGATCGTGTCCTGCGTCACGATGGCGACTTCCGAGCGCAACGAGGCCACCGTCACGTCGCGCACGTCGTGCCCATCAATCAGCAGCCTGCCGTGCGTCACATCGAAGAATCGTGGCAGCAAATGTACCAGCGTCGTCTTGCCGGAACCACTCGAACCCACGATCGCTACCACCTCGCCCGGCGCGATACTCAGATTGATGTCGTGTAGCACCTCACGACGCTTCTCGCCCTCTCGATACCCGAAGTACACATGCTCGAACTGTATGCCCTTATGGAAAGGCGGCAACTTCACCGCTCCCGGCTTTTCTACCACCTCATCCTGGGCATCCAGGAACTCGAAGATCGCCGACGACGCTCCCAGCGCCTGCTGGAAGTTGTTATAGAACTGGGCGAACTTGCGCACCGGGTCATAGAGCTTAAACACCGCCACGATGAACGCCAGAAAGACGCCTTCCGAGAACGCGCGGTGCTTGATCTGCTCGCGCCCCAGCAGCACCAGCAGGGCAATCGCGATCGAGCCGATGATGTCCATCATCGGCGAGCTGATCGCCGCCGCGCTCACTGACCGCAGATTTGCCTTGAACAGCCGCTTTGCCGCCTCTTTGAATCGCCGCGTCTCCCACCCTTCCATCGAGAACGCTTTTACGATCCTTACTCCCGTGATCGTCTCGTGCAGGATGTTCTGCGTCTCCGCCAGCTTGTCCTGCCCCTTGCGCGTCGTGGTCCGGACTCGACTGCCAATCTTCCGCACCGAACCAACTACGAACGGAATGAACAGCACCAGCACCCATGCCAGCTTTCCGCCCAGCAGCACCACCACGCACGCGGTAAAGATCAGCGTGAAGAATTGCTGCAGAAACTCCGCCAGTACCGTAGACATGGCGTACTGCACCCGCTCCATGTCATTCACCAGCGCCGACAGCAGCGTGCTCGTCGCGTGCTTCTGAAAGAACGCCACTGACCGCCGCAGCGTGGCTGTGTACAACTCGTTGCGCAGGTCAGTGATCATCCCGAAGCCGGCGTAGTTCACCAGATAAGTGCCGAGATAATCGAACGCGCCCTTCACGATGGTCGCCGTCACCAGAGCGAACGCTACCATCGTCCATACGTTGTGAAAATGCTCTGGAACGAACCAGTTCAGTTGCAGCGTGAATCGCGACGTCGGCAGCAAGTGTAGTTCGCGCTTAGGCGAGCCCGGATTCAGTACCGAATCGAAAATCGGCCCAATCAGCAGCAGCCGGAACGCGTCCAGCATTCCTACCAGCGCCATCGACACTACGGAAGCCGCTATGTAGAACCAGTACGGCTTGACGTAGTGCAACAGTCGCTTCAGTTGTCGCATATTGCGCGTCGGTTCCCGGCCCATCCTAGGATTGCGGGAAGCGTGAGTAGTCTTTGGGGGTGACGCTAGTCGCAATTCTATCGGAATTCAGCAATCCCGAGAAACCCTCAAGTTCACTCCGCCAGTTCGATTGCACTGCCGCGCCCACCGTCCTCCTTCGGGTCGTACTTGCCGTTGATCTCGTTGCCCACGATCGTGAAATCCGCCTGCGAGGTCTCCAGCGCCTCCCATTTCCACGCGAAGCCGATCGACGGCACCGAGACTTGCGCTGCCAGCTGGCACGTTGCCCTGAAACCGGGGAACCGCAATTGCTCCATCGGATCGTCATACGTCACGGGCTCACCCGTGGACTTCCACACCATCATGAAGCGCATGCGCGCCGCAGTCGCGATCGGGTCCAGCGCCGGCCATCGCGGCCGTTCGCGCGCCGGCCGATAGCATTCTGCGACGGCTGCACACTGGCAGGCTTCATTTGCACTCCCCTGGAGCGATGATTCCCTCACAAGGGATGCAACTCTCGCACACTCCAGTGCTGTCTTTTCGCTGACGTCGGGCATCCGGCAACTGGCCGCTAACTCGGCGAATCCCTGTGCACCACCTTCACGTTGTACTCTGCCTTCGCCAGTCGCTTCTTCACCTCTTCGGCGATTAGCACCGAGCGGTGTTTGCCGCCGGTACACCCGAACGCGATTGTCAGGTAACTTTTGCCTTCGCGGATGTAGTGTGGAATCAGGTACACGAGCAGCTCCGAAATCCGCGCAATAAACTCTTTCGTCTGGGGAAACGACAGAATGTACCGCGCCACCTTCGGCTCGCGTCCCGTAAACGGACGAAATTCCGGCACGAAATGCGGATTCGGCAGGAACCTCACGTCGAACATCAAGTCGGCATCTTCCGGCACGCCTTTGCTGAATCCGAAGCTCACGCACGAAATAAGGATGCTCTGCTTGCGTTCGGAGCTTTGGAACCGTTCCGTCAGCAGCGTGCGCAGCTCGTGTACATTGAACTTCGTAGTATCGATCACCAGGTCGGCCACCGCCCGCACCGGCTGCAGCCGTTTCCGCTCAGCCCGGATGGAAGCCCTCACTGAGATCCGTCGCCCCAGCGGATGCGGCCTGCGGGTTTCGCTATAGCGCCGGATCAGCGCGTCGTCGTCGGCTTCCAGAAACAAGACAGTGGTCTTGAGCGATCCGCGTATCGCCTGCAGCAGTTGCGGCAGCTTGTCCACCCGCGCGCCCTCGCGGATGTCCACCACCAGCGCGGCGCGCTCAATCTCAGTCGAGTCTCGCACCAGGTCCGCGAAGTTCTCGATCAGTCCGGCGGGCAGGTTATCGACCGCGTAGAAGCCCAGGTCTTCAAACGTCTTTAGACCCGAAAGCTTCCCCGCTCCGCTCAATCCCGTGATGATGACGAGTTCATGCTGCCCATGCGGTGGCGCCGCGCCGCCTGTGCGCCGGTCGGGCGACGGCGTCGTGCGTGCTGCTCGCGAAGTGGCGCGTCTCTTCGAGGGCATTTTCCTGCGACTTTCCTGTGCCGAGAGACTATCGGAAGGCATCTCCCCGCGTCAGCTTCCTAATCCACCCGCCGGCACGAAAGCCGCGCAACCTTCCTCCGCGGCATGCGCCTTTGTGCCCGCTACCGCACCATCTGCGAATACGGACAATCCCCGGGGTATCACAGACGCTGCGTTTGACCTCTTCTGACAACTGACAGCTGCTTACTGGCCACCGTCGTCCGGCGCTAGGTTATGGTTCAGCGCGAACAGCGCCAGCTCCAGCCGGTTGCCGACTCCTAGCTTATTGAAGATGTTCGTCAAGTGACGCTTCACCGTCTCCTCGCTGATCCCGAACTGCTTGGCAATGTCCTTGTTGGTGCATCCCTCCGTGATCAGGTTCACCACTTCCATCTCGCGTGCCGTCAATCCGAATGTTCTCTTCGGTGGTGTCGCCGTTTGCACTGCCAGGTCGCGTAACACCTGCACCAGGTTTTGCACCGGATGCCCGTCCAGCCAATACTGCCCCTGCATGACCGACCGGATGCACTCCGTCAGGTGCTCCACCGCCGCGTCTTTCAGCACCACGCCGCGCGCCCCCAACTGCAGCGCTTCCAACACCTGCCGCTTTTCGATGAGGCCCGTCAGGACGATCGTCCGCGTCGTCAGCCCGCCCAATGTCATCTCTCGCAGGGCGTCCATGCCCGCTACATTCGGCATGGCTAGGTCGAGCAACAGGATGTCGGGTTTCATCTGGCGCGCCATCTCGAGCGCTTCCACCCCGTCGCACGCCTCACCCACCACCGTAATCAACGGATCGACTTGCAGCATATTCCGCAGTCCTACCCGCACTACCGGGTGGTCATCCGCGATCAGAACCCGAATTGGGCTACTCGACACGATCTGTACTCAAACCGTTCTCGAACTCACTCTCTTTCTTTCAAGCTGCCGTTGCTCCGGCAGGAACCACTCCTGTTCCCAGTCGCCTCACCAGTTCTGCTTGCAGTTCGCGGAGGTCACGTTCAGTTTTGCGAAGCAACTTGGGGAGTTCTTCGAAGTTTTCCGATATCGCGGCTTCTTCCATCTTGGCGGCATCCCGCGCCACTCGTTGCGCTCCCAACACAAGGCTTCCACTCTTTAGATAATGGGCCTTGCAGCGCACCCCCTCGGCCTGGCGAAGACCTGCCGAGTCCCTGAGCGGTTGCAGCGACTGCCATGCGTCGGCGAGATAGCTGCGATATAACTCTGCCAAGCCGCGCGCGTCTCCCGCCATGGCTCGCTGGAGCTGCTCGTATACTTCGAACTTCAGTATGGTCTCTTCCACAGGCACTGGGCGTTGCCTCACCCGAGACTTGAACCCACTCAGGTTCACATTATCAGCAACTTCCGTCAAGCTCACAGGTCACTTTTCGGGACCTTCAGGCTGCTGGTGCCCGCCACCTCATCGCCTTGCCCTACCACCCCTGCCGCCCTGTGCCGGCTTGCTCTCATAAGAGTATGATGTACCGTTATTGTGGCGCTGCAACCATTCTCCGCCGCAACTACTGCCATGAGCGACGATCTCTCCAGCCTCAAAGACGACATGGTGGCCTTCATTCTCGGCCACGGCATGAGCCGCTTCCAGGGCTATGTTACTGAGGACGTCCACAGCGTTATGTGGGACCCGCGCGACAATCCTGAAAGTTGGAAGGACTTCGTCGAGCTCGCCAAGAAAGCCGGCTGCGCCTTCCTCTCCATGGATGAAGAAATCCTGCAGCGCGACGAACTCGATTACCTCGTCCAGCGCCTGCAGCAGGCCTCGTTCCCCAGCGACGACGACGTTGAAGAAGCCCGCTGGCTCCGCAGCTTTATCGGCAAGACCGGTTTCCTCCAGCTCGGCTGGCCGCACCAGGGCATCATGTTTCTCTACGAGGTTTCCACCGAGTGGTACGAGCGGTACCAGAGACTCCTCGATCTCGTGGAAGACTTCGGCACCATGGCTGTCGACGGCTCCGACCAGGACGACGAACACTGATTGCGCTGGCTGCTACGCAAGACCGATCCGAACACCGTTGACGCGCTCTCCCGCGATGCCGCGCTCTCGCCGGTCATCGCGGCTCTTCTCGCGGCTCGCGGCATTATCACCCCCGACAGCGCCCACGCCTTCCTCAACCCGTCGCTCGACCAGCTCCACTCACCTTTCTTGATGTCCGGCCTCCGCGCCGCCGTCGAACGTCTCCGCGCTGCCATCGACCGCAACGAAACCATCTTTATCTACGGCGACTACGACGTGGACGGTACCACTGCCATCGTCATTCTCAAAACCGCCCTTGAGCTTTGCGGTGGCCGCGTCGAGTTCCATGTGCCTCACCGCATCCGCGAAGGCTACGGCATGCGCGACCAGGTCATCGAGCAGGCCGCCGCCGCAGGCATTCGCCTCATCATCAGCGTCGATACCGGTATCCGCGCCTTCGCCGCCGCCGACGTGGCCTCTCGCTGCGGCGTCGATCTCATCGTCACCGACCACCACCTTCCGCAAGCCGAGGCCGTCCCCCGTGCGCTGGCCGTAGTCAATCCGAATCAGCCGGGCTGCGAATATCCCTGCAAAGCCTTATGCGGCGCCGGCGTCGCCTTCAAGATCACCCAGGCACTACTTGAAGCCACGGGCCGTCTCCGCCTGCTGCCGTCGTTTCTCAAGATGGTCGCCATTGCCACCATCGCCGACTCCGTTCCCCTCATCGGAGAGAACCGGGTATTCACCAAGCTCGGACTCGAAGGTCTCCGCACTCCTCGCAACCCCGGCCTTCGCGCACTGCTCGCGGTCTGCCAGCTCGACGGCTCACGCCCGCTCAGCGCCGGTGACATCGCCTTTCGCGTCGCCCCGCGCCTCAATGCCGCCGGGCGCATGGATCTCGCCGAGCGCGTCATCGATCTCTTTTCCGAAAAAGACGAAGCTCGCGCCGCCGATATGGCCATGCGCCTCAACGACCTGAACGGAGACCGCCAACTCGCCGAGCAGAAGATCCTCGACCAAATCTGCTGCCAGATCGACACCACTCCCGCCTGGAAAAACACTTATTCCCTTGTCGTTGCTGGCGAGCAATGGCATCGTGGCGTCATCGGTATTTGCGCTACTCGCGTCGTCGAGCGCTATCACCGCCCGGCGCTGGTGTTCTCAATCGAAGACGGCGAAGCCCACGGCTCAGGCCGCTCCATCGAAGCCTTGCATTTGCTCGATGCTCTGGAATCCTGCGCTGATCTTTTCACCCGCTTCGGAGGCCACGCCCACGCCGTCGGCTGCTCCCTGTCGGCCGATCGCCTTCCCGAACTCCGCTCCCGCCTCGAACTCTTCGCCCGCCGCCACCTTCAACCCAACGACCTCATCCCCGTCCTCGACTACGACTCCGATCTCCCGCTCTCCGACGCCAACCTGCGCCTCTGGCACTCCCTTGTTCGCCTCGAACCGCATGGCGTCGGCAATCCCAAGCCTGTTTTTGTGACCCGTGGCGCCAAGCTTGTCCAACCGCCACGTATCATGAAAGACATCCATATCAAGCTTCGCGTCGCCAACGGCGACGCCGCAGCCCAACCCCCGCAAGACGTCGTCGGCTGGCGCATGGCCCAGCGTCTCGCTGAGTCCGCGCTGGTCATGGGCGACACGCTCGACCTTGCTTTCACCGTTGACCACAACACCAATCCCGACTTCGCCGGCGTCCAACTCACCCTCGCCGACTTTGCCCGCCCCGCTCCTCCCTCGCCCTAGTCCTCGCTCGCGCCTTTACATCAGCGTCACGAAAACGATACTATTCGCACCAATGGAGACTGCCGCCCAGCAGGTATGCTCTAGCTGTGGCAATCCTTTAACGCCCGATGGTGAGTTCTGCCTGTTCTGCGGAGATGTGATCAAACGCCCCGCCGAACCGCCGGTTCCGCCCGCCTCTCGCGCTGGCCCCCACGCTCCACCTCCCGAGCCCCAACCTGCCTTCGAGTATGCCGGTTTCTGGCTTCGGGTTTGGGCGGGCTCCCTCGACATCGCTCTGGAAGCCGCTGTCACCCTGCTGATCACGCTCTTCGTTGACTCCGCTATGAAAATCGTCAGCCTGAGGTACGGGCTGAGTTCCATCACCGCGCGTTACGTCACTGGCATCATTTCCATCTTTGTCCTCACCATCGGAGCCTGGTTCTACTGCGCCTTCAGTGAAAGCTCCGCTTGGCGCGCCACCCTCGGCAAACGCGTCATCGGTCTTCAAGTACTCACCGCTTCCGGCCAGAAGCTCTCCTTCGGGGCGGCTACCGTACGCCACTTCATGAAATTCCTCTCGCTCTTTACCGCTGGCGTCGGCTTCATGATGGCCGGCTGGACCAAGCGCCGCCAGGCTCTTCACGATATGCCCCAGGATTGCATCGTCGTCCGCGTCGCCGAACCCAGCCTCTCCATCTTCAACAAGAACGCCTAGCTCCTGCCTACTGGCGACCGGCATCCGCCGTCTGTAAGATCAATCTCGCATGCTTCAATCGGTTGCCCAACTGCGTAAGTGGCTGGTCTGGTCGGCCGTTGCCCTCGTCGGCATCGTGGCCACTGCTTACTACATTGCCCGGCTTAAGGTCGCGCCGAAGCTTCACAATCCAACAAAACAACTTGGCATCGACGTCCAGCAGACCAGCGAAGGCTTCAGCCTGTCCAAGTCCGAGGGCGGACGCACCATCTACACCATTCGCGCCTCCAACGCCGTGACCTTCAAGGCGGGAGGCAACGCCGACCTCAAGAACGTCCAGATCGTCGTCTACGGCAAGGCCCACGACCGCTACGACCAGATTTACGGCAACGAATTTACTTACGACCCACAAACCGGTGACATCAAAGGCGTGGGTGAAGTTCACATCGATCTTCAGGGATACGCCCAAGGCCCCAGCAAGCCCGACCAGGCTCCTCCCGAGGAGCTCAAGAACCCCGTCCACATCGTCACCAACTCCATCACTTTCAATCAAAAAACCGGCCAGGGTTTCACCGACGGCGAAATCCGCTTCCGTACCCTGCAGGCTTCTGGCAGCGCTACTGGCGCGTCCTACGACGCCAACACCAACCAGCTTCAGGTGAAGTCCGACGTGCACATTGTCACCACCGGCAAGAACGCCGCCGACATCCACGGCGCCAGCGCGGTCATCCACAAAGACCCTCGCGAGGTCGTGCTCAACGACGCCGCCATTTACGAAACCGACCGCACCCTCACCGCCGACAAAATCACCATGCTCTTCGAGCCTGATAACACCGTGCAGCACGCTCAGGCCGAAGGAAACGTCAACATCGAGGTCCGCGGTCCCACCATCATCGACATCTCCGGCCCTCGTGGCAACCTCAACATGGGTCCCGCGAATGCCGTCCAGCAGGCGATTGTCTCCGGCGGCGCGAAATTCAATACCCGCGGTGACAACCTCAGCCACGGCTCAGCCGACAGCTTCATCGTCGATTTCGCGGCTGAAAATCAGCCGCGGTTCTTTCATATGGTGAAGAACGCCCGCATGCGCCAGGAGCCCCAGCCCGGCCGGCCCGGCTCTCCCGGCCAGCCCATCGAAATTGCCGCCGACCAACTCAACTTCGTCATTGAAAACGGCAATGCGCTCAGCACCGGCGATACCGCGGGCATGGCCCAGATCACCATTTACCCTTCGCCGCCCCCTGCCAAGTCGGCCAGGGCATCCACCAGGTCCACCGACAGCTTGGGCTCCGGTAACTCCACCACCGTAGCCACCGCCGGCCACTTCCACGCAACCTTCGGGGAAGCAAATAAGCTGCATTCGCTACACGGTTCACCCGACGCCCGCATTGTCGCCATGACCCCCGGCGAACCCGACAAAACCAGCACTTCGCACAACCTCGACGTTTCCTTCGCCCCCGACGGCGGCGCCGAACAAGTTGTCCAGACCGGCAACTTCGAATACCACGAACCTTCCGCGAATCCCGCTGTCGGAGGCCGCTCCGTCTACGCCGACCAGGCCACCTACACGCCGGCGGTTCAAATCCTCATCTTGAACGGATCGCCCCGCGCCATCGACGGCGGCATGACCACCTCCGCCGACGTGATGCGCCTCAACCGCCAGTCCGGCGACGCCTTCGCCGACGGCAACGTCAAGACCACCTATAGTGACCTTAAGCCGCCGCCCGACGGCGCACTTCTTGCCACCTCCGACCCTATTCATGTCACCGCTGTGCACATGACTTCGAAGCAACAGCCCGGTATCGCGCACTACCGCGGAAACGTCCGCCTTTGGCAAGGTGTTAACGTCGTGCGCGCGCCCGCCATCGACTTCGATCAGCAGGCCCGCACCATCGTTGCCCACGGTGACACCTCGCACTCCGTCTCCAGCCTCTTCGTGCAGCAGGGAACTGATGGCAAGCTGTCTCCCATTGACGTTACCGCCGATAAGCTCACCTACGTCGATGCCGATCGCCGCGCCACCTACACTGGCAACGTCCTCGCCAAAGGTCCCGACGGCGCCATCACCGCCCAGCAGATTGATGTCTATCTCAAGCAGGCAGGTGATGCTGTCTCGAACCAGGCCGTAAACCCTTCGAATTCGCCTCAGCCGGCCTTCCCCGCCACGGACGAACCCAGCCGCATCGACCACCTCGTGGCCGTGGGTAATGTCATCGCCACGCAACCCAACCGCCGGGCTGTCGGTGCTAGGCTCGTCTATACCGCCGACGACGGCAAGTACCTCCTCACCGGCAAAAACGCCAGCATTTTTGATGCCGAACACGGCCAGATCTGGGGCAATTCGTTGACTTTCTTTAGCCGCGATGATAGGGTGCTCGTAGAAAGCAAGATCCCCGCTCCAACCGTCACGAAGACTCGTATCTCCAAGTAAATGCAGACGTTATCGGCTGACGAGATCGGAAAAAGTTACCGCGGACGCAGGGTCGTCAACGCCGTCAGTCTCCACGTAAAACAGGGTGAAGTCGTCGGCTTGCTCGGCCCCAACGGCGCCGGCAAAACCACCAGCTTTTACATCATCGTCGGCCTCATCCCCTCCGACACCGGTAGCGTCGTCATCAACGACCAGGACATCACCGACGTCCCGATGTACCTTCGAGCGCGCAACTTCGGCATCAGCTACCTGCCGCAGGAGCCATCGATCTTTCGCAAGCTAACCGTCGAAGACAACATCCTGGCTGTCCTTGAAGCGCAGCCCATTTCCTGGCACGAGCGCCGCGAACGCCAGGAGCGCCTCATCGACCAGCTCAGCCTGGGCGTCATTCGCAAGAACATGGGCTACGCCCTCTCAGGCGGCGAGCGCCGCCGTGTCGAGATTGCCCGCTGCCTCTGCATCTCCCCGTCCTTCATCCTGCTCGACGAGCCCTTCTCCGGCATTGACCCTATCGCCGTCCTTGAACTCCAAAGGATTATTTTCGACCTCAAGGCGAGCGGCATCGGCGTGCTGGTCACCGATCACAACGTGCGCGAGACCCTCTCCGTCACCGATCGCGCCTACATTATCAATGAAGGGAGAATCTTTCGCGCCGGAACTCCCGAGCAGCTTGGCAACGACCCGGAAGTCAAGCGCGTTTACCTCGGCGAGAGCTTCTCGCTGATCTAGCTCGACTGATGTTTCGTGTGCGACCAGCTTTAACGCCTGTGTCACACTGCCATTAACCGCGATTCGTATCGCAGCACGGCTTCAGGCAACCCGCGTCGCCGCTCTCTACCGTTTCTCTTCCGGGCGGCCGCCAAGCCATGAGGGATGTGCTGTTCGCTCCGGTACCGGGGAGGGCCCTGATAGCCATCGATTCATGTCGGAATATGCGTTCAATGTCGCGAGAGGAATCGAAAGATGTACTGGGCTTCCTCCTATGCCGTATTGCAGTTCGACTGAATTTGGCCGATGTTTTTTTCTACGCAGCAATTTGCGCATCCGTTCTCGGTTTAGAATTTCGTAGGAGGTCGTGGATCGTTGGTCTTATTGCAGCCCAAAGTGAGTCTTCGCGTCTCCCAGAAGCAGATTCTGACGCCTGGGCTGGTCCAGATGGTCAGTGTGCTCGCTCTCAACAAGCTCGAGCTCACCGACATGATCAACGCTGAGCTCACCGAAAACCCGGTCCTCGAAGAACTCGAAAACATCGTTCCCCTGCTCGACGACGTCTCTGCCCGCGAGGAGCAGAAGGACCGCGACAGCTCCGCCTCCACCCTCGAAGAGCCTCCCAAGCCCGCCGAGGAAAAGGACCCCTTCGACGAAATTGACTTTGGATCATTCTTTCGCGACTATCTCGACCCCGGCATGCGTACGCCCATCGAGATGGAGGACAGCGAAAAGCCCTCGTTCGAGAACTTTCTCTCCAAGCCGACCACCCTCACCGACCACCTTCTGTGGCAGCTCGGTTCTCTGCATGTGAAGGACGACGTTTATCGCGCCGCCGAACTCGTCATCGGCAACCTCAACGAAGACGGCTACCTTATCGCCAGCGAGGACGAGCTCCTCGGACTCATGGGATTCGAGAACAGCATCCAGGAGATTTCGTCGGCTGTCGCTGCCGTCGCGCCCGAACCTTCCGCCGCGTCGGTCGCCGAAGGCGCCGGCTCCTCCTCCGTCTCGACGGCCGAAACTGCAACCGCTATGGCTCCACGACCGTCGCTGGTTCCACCCCGCACCGAGCCGGCGAAAGCCAGCTTCAGCCGCGACGCGCTTCGCGAAGCCATCGACATCGTTCGCCAGATGGATCCAATCGGGGTTGGCGCGCGTGATCTCCGCGAGTGCCTCCTCGCTCAGCTCCAATATCTGAAATCCGTGGAGCGCAAAAACGGCGACGGCCTTCTGGTCAATGACAACCAGGCCATCGACGACGCCATCCTCATGGTCGACCAGCATCTCCACTCGTTACAGAACAAGAATTACAAAGACCTCGCCAAGGCCATGGCTCGCCCGCTCGAGGCCGTCACCTGCGCCCTCGATTTCATCCGCACCCTCGATCCCCGGCCCGGGCTCCGTTACAACAAGGTTGAGACCCGCCTTATCGAGCCCGACGTCGCCTTCGTTAAGCAGGGCGACGAATACATTGTCGTTATGAACGACGAAGAAGTGCCCCAGTTGCGCCTCAACCCGGCTTATCGTCGACTGCTGCATCGCGGCGCCGCCGAGAAAGATGTGCGCAACTACGTCAAGGAGCGTTACAAATCCGCCATTCAACTCATCAAAAACATCGAGCAGCGCAAGCAGACCATCCTTCGCGTTTGCTATTGCATCCTCGCCCGCCAGCGCGAGTTCCTCGATCAGGGCATCGACTGTCTTAAGCCCATGATGATCAAGGACGTTGCCGAGGAAATCGGCGTGCATCCCTCCACCGTCTCCCGCGCCGTGGCCAACAAGTACGCCCACACTCCCCAGGGCGTCTTCGAACTCCGTTACTTCTTTACCGAGAGCGTCAATGGTCCCGAGGGCGGCGGCACTTCGCTGCTTATCCTCAAGCGCCGCGTCAAGAAGCTCATCGAGGAAGAAGATCCCGCCAAGCCGTTGACCGACGAGCACATCACCCATATTCTCCAGTCCCAGGGCATCCAGGTCACGCGCCGCACGGTCGCCAAGTACAGGGAAGATATGCGCATTCCCAGCACCCACCAGCGCAGGGTGAAAGACTAGCTGTACCGGCTGCAGGCATGCTTGCTTGCCGCGATTTGACTCGGAACAGCATGAACATCGCCCACAAATCCGCTATAACAGAAACTGCAAGATGCCACGGTTGCAGCCGTGCTGAGCCGGCGTACGGGAACGCATGCGAACTCTCCATACGCGCGCTGAATCGAGTTTTTGCCGCAGCCGTTCACAATGCTTGCGGCCGGAAGGGAGCTACATGAACGTAGAGTACCTGGCACGTCAGTACGAAATCACTCCCGCTGTTCGCGAAGAGGTCGAGGAGGGCCTCGGCAAGCTCACCAAAATTCTTGGTGGCAACTTTACTTCCAAGGTCATCCTGACCAACGAAAAGCACCGCTACATCGCCGAAATCACCGTCAAGCGCCGCCGCGGACATCTCGTCGGTCTCGCCGAAGCCAATGACATGATGGCTGCCATCGGTCAGGCCCTCGAGCACATCGAGACGCAGGCGCTCAAATCGAACGGGCGCCGCCGCGCCACCCACCGCAAACCCAAGGACAAATCCTGGAAAGCCCCGGTTGAAGCCGAGCCCGAGGCGCAAGTCGCCGTCGGCAAGACCGCCGCCACCGCGGTTCCGGTCGTGGTGCACAAGTTCCCCTCCATCGCCCGCACCACCGAGGCGCACCTGGTGAAGTCGCAAGACGCCGTCGCTCTTCGCCCCATGACCATCGAAGAAGCTGTCAAGGAGTGCGAGTTCCGCGACCGCGACGTCTTCGTTTTCCGCGACGGCAAGGGCCGCGTCAAAGTCCTGTACCGCCGCAAAGACGGCAAAATCGAGCTCATCGAAGTCCCGTAACTGCGCCCCGCAGCTTTCCCTGCAAATCTCCGGCTTAAAAGGGACACCACCGAGTGTCCCTTGCTCTTTTTGCGTCCGGCCCATCACGGTTGCGCTTGCGGCTGGCCGTGCGCGGGTTTACGTTTATTCCGTATACCGGAGACCATGCACGTGACGCACTCAACCCCTTCCTCCGATCGCGATCTGATCCAACGTGCCCTCGAAGCCACCATTCACATCGGCCTTGCCCTTCTGCTCGCCATCTCGTGCCTGATGATCCTGCGGCCCTTTACCGCCATGCTTACCTGGGGAATCATCATTGCTGTCGCCGCCTATCCCAGCTTCCGGAAACTGCAGTCCGCGCTCGGCAACCGCGGCGCTCTCGCCGCCGTTCTCTTCACCGTTGCCTTGCTCGCGGTCCTCATCGTGCCCGTCTTCCTCCTGGCTGAGAGCCTCGTCGCAGGTATCCAGTCCGTGACCGCGCATGTCCAGTCCGGCGCTCCGGTTGTGCCTCCGCCGCCCGCCAACATTGTCAACTGGCCACTCGTCGGAGCTCCGCTCAACAAAGTCTGGCTCCTGGCCTCGCACGACCTCGGCCAGTTGCTGCAGGAGTTTGGCCCGCAAATCCGCGAGGCGCTCCCGGAAGTTCTCTCCGCTACTGCCGGCATCGGCGCCACTGTCGTGCAACTTCTGCTCTCCATCCTCGTCGCCGGCGTTCTGCTGGCGAACGCCCGTGGGGCTTACGAGATGACCAGCTCGCTCTTTCATCGTCTTTTCGGCGAGCGCGGCGAGGAGTACCAGAAGCTCGTCGGCACCACCATTCGCAGCGTCACCTTCGGTATTCTCGGCGTCGCCGTCATTCAGTCTGCCTTCGCCGCCAGCGGATTTCTCGTCGTCGGTTTACCTGCCGTCGGGCTCTGGGCTGTCCTGTTTCTCATCGCCGCCATTTTGCAGTTCGGCATGATCGTGCTCATTCCCGCCGTCATCTATGTGTTTGCCACCGCCCCTACCACCACCGCCGTCATCTTCCTCGTCTGGTGCGTTTTCGTCGGCCTCATGGACAACGTGCTGAAGCCGATTCTGCTTGGCCGCGGATCGACCGTGCCCATCATCGTGGTCTTTCTCGGCTCCATTGGGGGCTTCGTGGCCATGGGCATCATCGGCCTCTTCGTCGGCGCCATCATTCTCTCGGTCGGATACAAGCTGTTTCTCGCCTGGCTCGAGGGTCCCGCCGCCGCCGAAGGCCAGACCTAGCTCCTGCCCCAGTCCACACTACCCAGGCGGTGCCTGCAGCTCTATTCCAGCGAGCGCTATAGCCGTTTCACAGTTGATGTAGCCCAGCTCTCGCCTTGAAAGGGCACGGCTTCACAGGGTGCTGAAAAACTCCTTTCAGCGATCGATTTGTATCAGGGTGCGGCTTCAGCCGCGCCGTCCAAGCCCTTTATTCTTGTCATTCCGAGCGGGCTTCAGCCCGCGAGGAATCTGCTTTTCCGCCTTTTTCCGCAGCCTGTTCAGCCGTGCCGTACGTGGCATTCGCGAGGGCGGGCTTTAGCCCCTGAGGGGAATCGGTCTACACCTTCTCTGAAAATGCGCTAGCGAGCTTGATGGGGGTCTTGATGGTTTGCATCTCCCGTCGCGATCGCCTGATAACAGGCAGCTGGCAGCTGGCTACTGACAATTGGTTACTTTCGTAACGTCATCCGCCACGATTCTTCTTGCTTTTCCCCTTCCCGCCTCGCAATCTCGAATCGAGGGATCCGCCCTCAAATAACCGGGCGGATCCCTATTTTTTTTCGCGCGGACGGGCGGCCTGGCGTTCTTAGCGAATTGCGAATCGCAAAGAGCGAAGAGCGACTTGCGCTCATCCCGTCACCGCGCTGAAAGAGGAATCTATGCCACAGCCACTTCGCACCTGCGCTCACATCTACGACACCGGCGGCACCTGTAACTCCGTCGCTGCCGTCAACCAGCGTTTCTGCCCCGCTCATCTCCACCATCGCGCGCGTCTCATGCGCATCGCTCAGGCACGAGCTCGGGCCGAACGCTTCGACCTCCATCTCCCTCCCATCGAGTCCACGGCCACGGCACTTTCCGCCGTCAATCGACTCATCGAGGCTGTTGCCGCCGACATGATCGACCTCAAACGCGCGCGCTTTCTGCTCACCGCTGTCCGCCTTGGTATGCAAGCCGTCCGCCACCCCGAGCAAATCCAGCAACCCAGCCTCTTCCACACCGGCGAAGCCATCGACATCAACGTCTCCGCTGAATACAACCTTCCTCCCGACATCAATCTCGACGTATCGCCGGAAACCGTCTATCCAGCTCCCGACGAACTCATCCCCACGCAAACTGACAACCCTCAACTGGTCACGGACAACTCGTCGGCGTCAGCCGACACCGACTTCCGTCCCGACTTCCCCATCTCCCCCGAGTGGCTCGAAGTCCGCGACATCTCCAACACCCATGGCGAAGAAGCCGCCGCTCAGCGCTTCCGTCAACTGGAGCGCAACCGTGCGCGACGCGAGCTGCGCACCAGTCGCAGGCGCTACGCCGACCTCGCCCTGCGCCTCAACTTCAAGAAGGCCGCCGAACACCTGGCCGATCGCAAGCTCGTCGAGAGACTGCAGGAGGTCGGTATCCCTGGCCCCGCTGCCTCCCAGCCCTTAGGTTGCGACGCCCAGATCGCCGTGGAAGACAAGAAGCTCGCCGCCTCGGTAGCCGAAATCGACGCCTGCTTGGCTGGACAGGAGGTCAAAATCGCTTAGCAAGCAGCGCCGTTTCAGCCGCGCCCGACGCCGAATGGATCGGCACGAAAGCCCATTTCCTGGGTAGCTGAAACAGCTTGCTGAAAAATTCGTGAAAGCGACGGATTCGTATCAGATAAGGGATTAATTTTCATGGCAGGGTCCGACATGGGAGATCACGTGCTGTTGCGACATCTTCGACGAGGATCGCCCCGAGCCGTTTGCGGCGATATTTGTGTTCGCCGTGCGCGTAAGCGCGCGGTTCACGCCCGCCTCCACGCCAACCAGCCCGCGAAGCGCGCGGCAGGCCCCACTAACATTCACTCTAACTCTTACGCCCTCAAACGGATACCTACAACTCTCACGCCCTCAATAATTTACACACGATTTTCCCCTAAACCACAGAAAACAAAGGAGGGTCGAACAGAAGAATTGCCACTTGCCACGCCCCTATTGCTGGGCTCCCGGCGGCGTTTGCGGCTTCTGGTCGCTAGCCGGTGGGGTCGCCGGAGACGGGGCCTCGCGCTGCGGAGGCAGCGGATAGTATCCGTGCTTGGCGGTCACCAGAACATTCGGCCGCTTCACGCGAACTTCAATATCACGGTAAGTACTGGAGGCGTTCTGCGGCGTGGTGTAGCCGATGGTGTACTGGTTGCGCGCCTGCGAAGTGATGGACTGGTAGGCCGACTCGATGGATTCGCGGGAAGAGGAGTCGAGGACGTCTCC
>Ga0335069_10004285_pt1 | contig 21244 bp, 16 predicted proteins | sample Lox_Sample_11_FD_206714 | JGI IMG/M metagenome (GOLD analysis project Ga0335069, IMG submission 206714) | Soil microbial communities from Loxahatchee National Wildlife Refuge, Florida, United States - Lox_Sample_1.1 | ecosystem: Environmental > Terrestrial > Soil > Wetlands | place: USA...
GGCAATTACTTCATAAGCGGTTGCACCGGGAGATTGGTCCGGTATTTGAGGTCAGTGCTCAGGAGCAAGCGGACAGGCACGGGCCGGCTCGTGATTGGAACAAGCTCGTCGAGGCGCTTCAGCGACTCGTCGACGATTCCGGCGGGCAACTGGTCCGGGCAGCGAGTGAACGCGGTCTTGAGCGTCTGAGTGAGCAAGTGTTGGCCATCATCAGTGAGCACCGGGATGCGCTTTTGCGCCCTATCGAAGAATCGGAACGGCGCATTACGGTGATGAAGCGGACCATCGCCGAGGCGGAACGCTCCATGCGGGAACTGAGTTTTCTTTTCATGGCCGAACAGCAGAGGATGTCGGACATATTCGTGGAGAGACAGAAGGTGTTCTTTGCTTCAATTCTGCCGAAAGCGAGCAAGGAATTTGAGGACTACGTGTCGTCAGTCAGGAAAGGGCTGGGACCGGGATACCGCCGGCGTTTAACTGGACGTGCTCAGGAGATTGCTTCGCAATACGTTGTGCCATGGCTTAAGCCGGAACAGGAAGAAGGCGAAAGGCAATATCGGCAAGTGGCAGATCGGTTTGTAACCATTGCAAATGATTTTCTGATAAAACTTGCCGACGCGGGCATACCTCAACTGGCGCGAATACCCCATGCACTGGACGCGGAAAAGGGTTTCCGGGTCCGATCAGAATTTAGTTTCAATTGGCTCCTTACCCTTGCAGCGCCTCCATCGCCAGTGCGTTGGGTTGCGGATGTTGTTCTTGCTGCTGTATGTGCCCGAAGCGTAATTACAAATGAGGCGCGCGCCTTTCTTGTTCATATTTTGGAAGTGAATTGTGCACGAGTGCAGAATGACATTCTGAATCGGATGCAGGATAGTCGGGGGCGTCTGGAGACGGAAGTGCGAAAGGTGCTCCACGAGGTAAGCAGAATCGCCGAGGAAGCGCTGGTGCGTGCACGCAAAGTTAAGGACGAGGGTGAGCCCGCCGTCGAGGCAGAACTGGCCCGGCTGGGTGAGTTGGAGGAACAAGTATCCCTTCTCGCGGAATCCGCAAAGAGCGGAGCAGGCTAGATCAAGTGGTTGGCAGGGGGAACGCAAGAGATTGCCTCTTGCAGATCTTCTGACCCACGCGGGTTCAGTTCTTTTTTAACCGTCGAGTGACACAAATCGCCTCTTTCATGGAAACCATTCAGAGGAAGGCCTCGAGGACTCCTCCTTGTTGTTAACTCCTGGACGGCGGGGACTGCCGGAGGCACCCGCTCGGGGACTTCCGTGGAAAAGAACCTAACTGAGAAGTTGCCCGACACATCTCATGGCATCTCTGCGGCCATTCTCATGGACGCCTTCCAGATCTCCCCAATTCGCTCTCCATGGACGTCGGGGTCGATAGACACGACTTCCGTCCATGGCACTATGATGAGGTCGTCGATCTCACGGAACGCGAATTTGCGGACATCTCTCGGAAGACGTTAGACGGGACGATAGGGCAATACTGGTCGGACAGTTTCAACCCGAACTGGGGAACTTACAAAGCGATTCAATCGCGTGCCCTGAAGATAATCGAAAGCGGAGGCCGGCGACACATTGTACCCAGTGACGTCGTTTCGGTTCCATTTGTGACGCCGATCCAAAAGACGAATCCAGTGGGAAGGCAAACTGTCACATCCAGTTGCAGATACTTGAGACTTCTCGGCTGTTCGAGGAGGATACGCTCCGTCATGACTTTATGACAGAGACTGAGAAAGCATCGGTGCGAGAGCATCGTACGCCAGGCTGCAGTCCATTGGAACTAGCTCACCGGATGGAGAAGTACAACCCCAGGAGCGAAAGCATTGATAAGGCTGATTTCGGCATGCTTGAGGCCAAGAACTGAGAGAAGTTTCACCCGCCATTTTCGGAGAATGAACGTCCACGCCGCCGTGGTTTTGCTGTCGGTTGCCATTCTGTCACCGCTCGCGAAAGTGCTACGGCCTAAAACCGTTCCAGTCTGCCGTCGCTGTTCCGGCAAGCACCGTTATTTGATGTCTGCTCTCTCGCAATCCTCATCTCTTGGTTAGCCGCGGTTGAGACCGGTAACCATCCGACATGCAAATCCGGTCATGATGCTCATTCTGCCGCTCATTGCTATTTCCAGGCCATCGGTCACCTAGTGTTAGGCACTGCCAAGACCCGAAGGTACGATTCGCAGGGAACCCAATGTCTTGAGTGGCGAATGCGAACTTCCGGCCGCCCTGGTGTATTGGCGGTGGATCACGGTTCTTACCACACTGGCTGGAAGTCTCTGCGTGCTTCATTGCGAAGCACTTGCTTCTGACGTAGCGGTTACCCCAATCACGCAGGTTGGACAATCTCTCATCTCGCTCCGCCAAACAGAACAACCTCCAACGATTGATGGCCGTCTCGACGACGGCGAGTGGACGCAGGCTGCCAGAGTTGAACTGGCCACTCAGGTCTATCCCGCAGAGAACATCGCTGCGACCGAGCTCACAGAGGTCTGGCTCACCTATTCGCGAGAGTATCTCTATGTCGCGTTCCACGCTTTCGAACGACATTCCGAATCCATCCGTGCCAGACTGAATCGGCGCGATGATGTTTTCAAAGATGATTTCGTGGCCGTCTATCTCGACACGTACAACGATCGGCAAAGAGCCTATGCGTTCTTCTTCAACCCGCTCGGAATTCAAGCTGACGGACTCCTTACCGACACAGCTTCCAAGACCAATTCTGCGCAGATGGAGCAAGATGTCGATCTTTCCTGGGACGGAATTTTGGAGTCAAAGGGCAAAGTTGGGAAGGACGGATATGTTGTCGAAATTGCGATCCCTTTCCGAACGCTCCGATTTCAGTCGGGAGCCGACAAGCCGTGGGGTCTTCATCTGCAACGCTGGATCTCGCATAAAGCGGAACGCGATTCATGGGCGCGCGTTTCGCTGGGTGTGTCAGGGCTGTTATCACAGATGGGAGAGATCGCAGGCCTACAAGACCTGTTTCAAGGCAAAACTCTCGATCTGATCCCGACGGTCACGGGAGCGGTGTCAGGGGAAAGACAGCCGGATGGGCGCATCAAGAACAATTACCTGGGCGACCCAGGCCTGTCGTTCGCGCTTGCACTCTCGCCAAATTTCAGCTTCAGCGGAGCCATCAATCCTGATTTTTCTCAGGTAGAGTCAGATGTTCCACAAATCGAGGTGAACCAGCGTTTTCCGCTGTTCTTTCCGGAAAAACGTCCATTCTTCCTGGAAGGCGCCGAGATCTTCCAATTTCTTGTGCCGACTTCGAGTGTCAAGTTGGTGGACACGCGCCAAATCGTTGACCCTGCCTGGGGAGCAAAACTCGCCGGCAAATTCGGCCGCACGAGTATCGGATATCTGGCTGCTGTGGACAAAGCGCCGGGGTTGAGAGTTTCGCCCGGTGAACCCGGATATCAGCAGGGTACGACCTTCAATATCCTGCGCATCAAGCAAGATATCTTCAAGGATTCTGCTGTGGGGCTTCTTATTACCGACCGGCGGTTCGCCGGCACGAGCAACACTGTCGCGGCTATCGACGGACTGATTCGCTTCAAAGGGGTGAACAACCTCACTTTTGCAGGAATATTCACCAAGACGCGGGACCAGGAGCTAGATGCGCCAGGAGGCGCTTACGTGGTGCGCTATTTTCGCGATGGCCGCCGCTTCAAGGTTCTTCTCGACGACAAGCACGTTACTACGGACTACCGGGCGCAGGTGGGATTCACCGAGCGAACGGGAATCCACTCCGATTTTGTGAATCCTGAGTATCATTTTCGGCCCGAGAGAAGTTCATGGTTGGTGGATTTTGCGCCATATCTCGAAGGCTTCTACGCGCGCGACCATACCGGCGTCGTGCAGGATGCGTGGTTTGACCAAGGTGCCCAAGTTGTTTTCAAGCGGAATATCTCTATCTCGGCGTTCAATTCGATTGATCGTGCCGGTTTCGCCGGAATAAATTTGCCCTATGCTTTTCGCAACGTCAGGTTCGATGTGCAAGCGATAAAGCAAGTCAGCGCCAATGGCTACGTCACCTTTGGCGAGTGGCCGAACTTTGATGTGGCCAATCCCGTGGTCGGCAAATATCTGGAACTAAGCCTGGAGACAACATTTAAGCCAAATGCCAGGTTGCAATCCGGGTTTCTGTTTCTTAAGAGCAATTTACGTGACAGGACGAGCGGTCAACGGCTGTTCAATGAAGACATCATTCGCAATCGGACGGTATTTCAATTCACCCGGAATACGTATGTGCGCTCGATTGTTGAATACAACACACAAGCACGGAGCATCGCGGTCAGCGAACTATTTGCCTACACACCCCATCCAAACACGGCGTTGTACGCTGGATACGGAGACCTGCTCTATAACGGATTTGATCCCATCGCACAGGTCCGTTCTCCTGGGCTATTCCGGCAGCGGCGTTCGTTCTTCATCAAGCTTTCATACAACTACCGATATCTGTTGAATCCACGCGCGAAGCGGAAGGAAGAGCGGGCAGCGAGAAATAGCCTCATAAGAACCGGAAATGGTTTGGGTCGAGCAGACGGATTGGCACCCGAGATCGAAGACTAATCAGAGGCACAATCCATGTCACTGCAAATGCTGAGGCATGTATCGAAGTCAGTCGGCTCCACAATTGCCTGCGTGCTTTTCGCGGCGTTCCCGGTGTGTGGACACTCTCTGTCAGCGGGGGAGAAATCGCCGAATTCGCGACAACAATCGTCCTCGTCGAGCCATCAGGTGATCATCATGTTAGATATAAATCCCCATCAACAGAGGGTATTACCTGTGGAACTTGCTCTCGCCGAAGGAATAATTCAAAGAGTAGGGCAGCCAGGGAGTACGTTTTCGGTGATCACATTTGGATCCCAGACACCGACGTTGCTCAAGTCTGGTGTCACGGCTGATGACGCCATAGCGATATTGCGAGAAGTCATCATTGAACGGACGAGAGAGGAGTACTTCACAGTCCGTTTCTATGACGCTCTCAGTCTCGCAATGAGTCAGCTTGTCGACGATACTCGGCCCAAATCACTTCTTGTCATTTCAGAAGGCAACGACTATTTTCCCCGTAAAACATTCAAAGAATCAGTTGTAAAGGCGCAACAGCTGCATGCGGCCTGCGATGTAGCGATGGTTGCAGATCACTCCTTCTACGGTACCAAGGGAATACAGCGATACGGATTTGATTTGCGTAGATTCGCGGGCAAGACCCGCGGCCGGTACATTGAGGTTGGGGGCAAGCTGAAGAACGTCCCCCGTTCGATAGAGAAACTCTCCGAAGACATTCTGAATCAGTCACGCATGAGGGTACTTGGGAAGAAATTCCCGAGCGAAGGTCGTCTTGCCGACGCCATTTGGCCCGGCGATGATGTAGAGGTCCATGAAGATTCCTATCCTATCGAATCTCAGGATTCTGCGCTCCTCACCGTTGGCTTTAAGTGTTGAATCCTCGGGGACAACGGAGGTCGAAGGTTTACGCACGGAAAAGTCATTCCTGCGCTCTTGATGTAGCCTCTTCGAGTGCAACCACAATCTCCTGCAACGTCTTTCTGAAGCTTTCTTCGCCGCATCTCTCGCTCGCGCTTTCGGCGGACATCCGCCGAAGCGGTTTCAATTTGGCTCCGCCCTACAGGTCACAAGCCCGACGCTGCTTTGCCCGCGGACCGCTGCCGGAGTACAAAGGACTCCTATGGATCTTAACGAAATCGGCGTCGCTTCCACTGCACTAGCGATTATTTGGGCGGTTTTGCTAGCCGTCCTTGGTAGCCCACCAACTGCCCGTCTATTCGTGCGTTAGTGTTTGTGTCTCTTGATAGTCGCGGGGTCCCCCGCCGCCTACGCCGCGAAGAGCTTTGCGGTCGGGACTTACCAACAGTCGGATGGTGCCATTACGGTTCGAGCAAACGGAGATTCTGTGGACCCCTATTTCGCGAGTCGCGCTTTAACGTTGGCAGATGAAAGTGGGTTGGACGTCCGCGCCACGGCGATGCCTTGGATTCGATGGACGATCGAAAAACAACTTCCCGACGGGCGCCTTCAACGTTACTGCAGGTCCTCCTCCGAGAACTGGTCTGCCTGCCAAACTGCTGACGCCGACGACGCCGGACTTGCGGTCTGGCTCGAACTACTGTTTCGCATGGCTCCAGATACGGGTCTACCTTCCGCTTGGCAGGCGAGTGCCACTCGAGCGGGTAACTTTCTGGAAACACTGCACGACCCCGGCAGCGGCTTGTACTTTGTCTCGCCTGATCTGCACGCATGCTTGCTGATGGATAACGTTGAGATTTATCACTCTCTGCGGGTGATCGCCACGGCAAACCGCCGTTTTGGGCGACCAGCCCAGGCTCGCTACCACGAACTGAAAGCGAGGCAACTCGCACGAGCAATTGTGGCGAAACTGTGGGTACCCAGAACGCAGGAATTTCGTGCATCTACGCAAATCTCAGCCACGAAAGCCTTCTACCCGGACGGCGTAGCGCAGGTCTACCCCTGGCTTTTCGAGATGCCGACTCCCGCGGGAGATCCAAAGACCGCGTTCCGGCGCTGGCTTCGTCCATACAGAAATCTCTGGCTGAGGCGCCAGGCGGACCAGTTCCCATGGGGCATCGTGGCATTGCTGGCCTATCGAATGGCAGATTGTGCAACGGTGAGCCGATGGATGGCAAGCGTTGGACCGTTGCAGGGAAGCGCATACTGGACCGTATTGGACGAGACTCTCTTCCAGCTGTTTGAGCAACATCCTCTTGGCGTCCCTGCACCAAGTCGTTAGGATCGAGATAATGCCTTTCGCCAACAGTCCCTGATATTCAGTGCCTTATGTACGTTTCACGACTTGTTCAATGGGGTTCGCACTGCTGACGCAATCAAGGAGGTGCTTTCCAAGAGGGTCCCTTCAGGATGGGCTAGCTGTCACGAAAGTTTCGGCCCTAGTAGCGCCATGCCCTTGCCACTCCGCTCGTTTCCGACGTCGGCGGGACGAGAACTCGACTCAAGGTGGAGGAAACCATGGCGGCTCAGGGTGAAGTCTCGGAATCACCCTGTCCTGTGCGGGCGGTCACATCCTGCTGCTCCCCCGCCTGCCAAAGTGGTCGTGACAGCGATGTTGTACCGCAGTCAATTCCGCGCTTCGGCGGCCGTGGCCAGGCTCGGGACACTCTTACTCGGGCTTCTTCTCTTCGCCAACATTTCTCAGTCACAAGCCCGGGACCCGGCCGCACCGAACGATCGAGGGGAGCGCGGTGCGCAGCTGACCATCCAGGTCTTGGGCCGGGCGGGCGAGCCCGTAGCCGGGAAGGTTTGCCTCCGAGGGGAAGATGAGAAAGAGACGTGTTCTTCACTAGATCGGCTGGGAACTGCCACCTTCTTTAATCTTGGGAATACTTCGTATTTTGTTATTGTGCTAAAGGACCAAAAGCAGATCTGGGCCGATCAAATCACCATTTCCGAACGCTCCGGCGTTCAGAGTGAAATCGTTAGATTACCGGGCGATCCCACAGATGCGTCGTCGACTGTTTCGGTGAGAGATCTTGCAGTTCCTGAACGATCGAGAAGGCTCTACGAAGCGGGGACCAAGGCCTTGCGCCATGGCAAGTACTCCGAAGCACAAAAGTCCCTGCAGATGGCTTCATCAATCTGTCCCAATTTCCCGCGCGCACGGAATGCGCTGGCAGTCGCGTACGCCAAACAGCACAATCCCATTGGCGCGATTGAACAGTTAGAAATGGCAGTCAGCCTTGATCCTCGGTTCGGTGAGGCACACTTCAACTATGGAAGTGTCTTGATGAATGTGGGCAGATATGCCGATGCGGCCGCCCACTTCGCGCGGGCTGTGGATCTCGACTTTTCGCCGGACTTTGTGACTGACTCGCTGATCTCTTCCGAGATCCATGCCAACGAACCCGACGCTGCGGTTGGCACTTTGCAGACCATTCACACGAAGCGACTCAAGCACCACGCCTCCTTGCACTTGCAGGTTGCCAAGTTCCTCGATGGTCTTGGCCGCAGTCAAGATGCGGCAGCGCAATACCGGCAATATACCGCCGAGGCCCAATAAAGTTAGCCTCGACTGAGAAGCCCCGTGCTATGAGGATGGATGGCGGGGCAACAAACCCAAACTACAAGCTGCCGCCCCACCGGATCCGCAAGTTGACGTCAGAACCTCACACCGAATTCACCTCGAAACGTTCTCGGCGCCACGAAATGGGTCCCCGAGCAGGTGGACAGGAAGTTGTACATCGCCACTTTGTTCGTAAGGTTCAGGACACTGAATCGTCCTGTCCATTTCACCTTGTCCGTGTGGAACAGATTGTCGGACCCAATGGCAAGATCAAACAGGTGTCGCGGTTTGACGCGCGCTGGATTTTTGTCATCGTTCTCCGTACCCGGCGCTGGAATATTGACAAGTTTCGACCCGTAATTCGTGGAACTCGCCGGGCAGGTCGAGGCCGTGATCGGGTTGGCAAGCGTGGCAACCTGATTATTGCAGTAGAAGCCGATCATTTGCTGTTGGTCCGGAGTGAGACCAAGCAGACTGCCAAGGTCAGGCACTGCGTTTGCGACGATTCCGCTATCGTAACGCCACGTCAACGCCACCCAGGGAAGCCGCTTCGGCAATTGATACTGAAAGTGCGTCGTGCTCTGCAACGCCTGGTCATGATCGACGCGCTGGACGGTCACAGAGGTAAGATCGTCTTGGTCGAATATGATTCCTCCATTCTCGGGGCCGAAAATGCGCGCGCGCGTGTGCCCCAATGTGGTGAATAGCGAAAATCCCTTCGTCTGAGCCATGGTCAGCTTGATCGCGAAACCATCCATCTTCGACTTTCGGAATTCGATCGGGAACACGAGCGCCGTGGTCAGCAGCGTATCCAGATCGAAGGCGTTGTGCGTGTACTTCCAGAAATAGTCGCCATCGAGGATGAATTTGCGACCAATCGCTTGTTGGAATCCTGCATTGAACTGGTTTCTATGGCCAGCCTGCAACGGTACGGCGGCAGCCGCCCCGAAGACATTGGTCGCCAGCCCTCCTGCGCCCGTCGCGCTGGAGAGCACAAGATTCTCGTTGAACGGCGTTTCCAGCGAACGCGAGTAAGAAACGCGCAGGACCGTTCCCGTGCGGGCCTGATACGCAATGCCTACGCGCGGTTGCCATGCCGTCGCGCTGCTCAGGCCGTCATAGTGGTCAAAACGCAGGCCGGCATTGAAAGTAAAGTGGCCCAGAGCAATCGAGTCTTGCACGAAAGCGGCCTGCTCCTTGATATGAGCGGGCTGATGGAAGTGGAAGAGGGTTCCTCCACGCGTCAGATCATAAGGGACCAATCCAGGAGCCAGACTGGGATTGGGTTGGTACCCCGCGGCGACACAGTCGTTGGGATCAGTGATGGACGGGTCCGTGACCGGGCTGCCGTCAGCCATAAGGCAAACCGGGTTGAATGTCGGGTCGGTAACACCCAACTGGAAATCCTCGAGCAGGTTCGTCTGATTGATCTGAATGCCGGCCTTTGCGTTGTGCCTGCCTTTGGAGTACGCAACATCTGCCTTGACGCCGAAGTTGGTCAAACGGCGGTTCTGTGCCATCGTGGCGGGCTGGTCGGACATATTTGATGCGCTCGGATAATAGCCGACTACATCGTGACGATAGTAAGGATTCACCGTCAGCAGCAGCGAAGGGCTGAAAGTGTGTACCCAGCCTGGCGCAATGCTCATGGAACGGACCTGCTGGCGCTGGTCTTGTCCGGAACTTACCTGATCGTAGGTGTTGGGTATTTGGAACCATGAACGGGCGAAGAAAAGATTCAAGTGCAGGGCGTCGGCTTGAGACGGTTGAAAATCGAGGCGATCAAATATGTTCTCGTTGTTGCCGACGGCATGAAACACGGCGAGTTCGGGAGGGTCAAGGAACCGGCCTGAGCGGACCCAGTTCAAGGCAGTGAAGTTACCGATTTTGTTGCTTCCAAATCCCAAGCTTACGCTTTGTCCCACAGTTCCAAAAGAGCCGTACTGGGTGATCAAATCGCCATGCGGCTTGTTCTGCCCCAATCCCGACCGCGTGATGGCGGTGACCACAAGACTGGTTTTGTCACCGTACTCTGCGGGAGGGGCCCCGAAAATGGCGTCCACAGATTGAATCGCGTTGGGTGGAATCTGGGTTGAGAAGATGTAGCCTTGCTGGTCAGTAATTGGCTGGTTGTCCACGGAGAGTGACATTTGTGCATGATCGCCCAAGGGGTGAAAAAATCCGTTGGAGTCAGCCACGACTCCGGGAGTGGACAAGGTGATGATGTCACTGAGGCCGGAGGCTATCGTGGTCGTGGGCAGTTTGTTGAAGACATCTTCGCCAACACTCGAATGCGAGAGTGGCACGGAGTCCACAGAAGTCTCATCTTTTACCTCTACCGTTTCGCTATGTGTGGCGAGCGCAAGGGCGATCTTCAACTCCAGCGGAACTTTCGAGCGCACCACGATGTCGGTGTGCGAAAGCTGGAATCCCGAAGCAGTGACAATTAGGTGGTACGGGGCCGGTGGTATGTTCGTGAACAGGAATTTACCTGCCTCGTCCGTCAATTTGGATTGTTTATAGTGGGCGAAATCGTTCTCGATGGTCACTGTCGCGGCAACAACGACTGCGCCGGTCGGATCGACGACAGAGCCTTGCACGGTTCCTGCGATGCCGACCGACTGCGCCAACAGACCTATGGGGCCGACAATGAATAGCAGTACTGCAATAAATCGCGTCACAAATGTCTCCTTTGAGCTAGCCAGCAATACCCGAGATCGGGAGGGCGGCCCGCGCCATTCGCCGTACGGAATGGATCATCTGCAGCGCGTCCGATCTTCAGGGCCGGGCGCACTGCGCGCAGTGCCTTGGGAACTTGAGTTAAGGCTGAGGTCTAGCTGACAGGAGGAGCACGCGCTGGAAATTGGAGTTCAGCGGTGCCAAAAACTTCGGAGGCCGGGTCCGAAACGAGTGCGGATGAGGAACTACAGGGCTCTTCTACGGCGACCCCAACTACAAGAACGACACTGTTTGCGGTGCGGCAGAGTTGGCAATCATGGCACGGGGCATATTTCTTGACGGCCGGTGCCGACAGCGTGGGAGAACCCGCTGCCGTGGCCAGGAGCGGAGCCGTATGCACGAGGGGATGCACCACCGCGTGCAGAAACAGCAAAAGCGCAAGCCAGGCTCTGATCCTCTTCACACACAGCTCCATTGGGAAGTTTAGGTGAGACTCAATTTCTCTTTCTGTGATTCAACTCACACCTCCCTGTGGTCCTCTGCCGCCTTCAACCTGGCCTTCGTGCGAACGTAGTCGACGAAAAATCGCGGAGCGGACCATCGTTCGTAACCACCTCATTGAGAGGATGTTGTCCTAGGTTCTCGGCATGGCGTGGTACGAGGTGCATGACGAAGCCGAGCGACTGGAACACGCCGTATCAACGGCATTCGAAGAAAATCTGATTGAGAAACTCACAAGGACACCTGTCCTCACGGGAACGGCTTGGCACTACGCAGCGTGGCGGAGCGCCATAAAAAGGGACTATGCCTGTGACGGAGGCGGTGCTTGGGGCTCAGTACAGGATCGCGAGTGTCTACGAGCGCGACCGCGAGCTATTGGAATTCTTCGATAAAGAAGGAATCCGTCCGGGCGTACACATTGGGATCGAGGCCCGAAATTACGACGGCACAATTTCTGTCTCCGTGGAAAGGCGTCAAATTCGCCCCGGAACAGCCGCGACCGAAAGAGTCTGGGTGGACGCCGCTCGCGGGGCCTTGTCGCGGCCGCCGGACCGCCCGGACCTTAGTGCCGGGGCAAGGCGCAACTTAGCTTGCCTGAAAGCGAAATCCGTCTAGGTCATCCGCCCATCGGAATCAAGCTCCCGCTCGCCCAACAAAACTGTCCTTTCACAAAAAGAATGAACGGCGCGGCGGGAATGTGGCTAACCTGTATTTTTAAACGGGCATCGCTCACCGCCAGTGCTCCAAGAAATCAAACACACGATACGCTCTCTGTTCCGGCAGTCGGGTTTCACCATAGTTGCCACCTTGACCCTCGCCCTCGGGATCGGCGCCAATGCCGCCATTTTCAGTTTCGTCAATTCACTTCTGCTCAGCAATCCTCCCTATGATCATGCCGACCGTCTTGTTCGTGTGATGTCGCAGCGCGGCAACGAAGTCGGCATGCTCTCGGTGCGAGAAGTGTATGAGCTGCGCGAACAAGCGAAGCTGTTTGACGATTTTGCCTCCATTCGCAATACCCAATACAACGTGACTGGCAACGGCCCTCCGGAAGCTCTCAAAGCGCTGGTCAACACTCATAATCTTTTTCAGTTGCTTGGAGTGAAACCATTTCTGGGCGAAACCTGGCCGTTCTCGCACGAAGGGCAGCAGGTATTCGAGGTGGTGATCAGTTACGACGTGTGGTTGAGTCGTTATGGAAAAGACGAACAGATCGTTGGCAAGAAAATCATGCTCGATGCTGCCCCATACACCGTCTTGGGTGTGATGCCGCCCGGCTTCAACTTCCCGCTCAATGCACAACTCTACCGCCGCGTTCCCGCAGGCGACCTGATAAGCCGGTCCATTCGTGAATCTTCGGTCATAGGGCGCTTAAAACCGGGGGTATCGATTAAGCAGGCGCAGGATGAACTCAGCGGGATTGCATCTCGCTGGCAGCGCATGTATCGGGACACCAACACCGGCCTGGGACTCGCGGTCAGTCCATTTCGTGAAACCTACATCGGCGGTGCTCGGACCTACCTGCTGCTGCTGATGGGCGCGGTCGGTTTCGTCCTGCTGATGGCCTGCGTGAATGTCATCAATCTCATGCTGGTGCGCGGACTGGCGCGGGAAAAAGAAGTTGCCATCCGCGCCGCGCTGGGAGCCAGCCGATGGAAACTGATTCGACAGACGATGACGGAATCAGGCCTGCTCATCGTTGCTGGTGGATTGTTAGGCCTTGGGTTTGCGTTCATCAGCGTCAAAGTGATTGGCCAGCTGCTGGGCTTTTCTCTGCCCCCATGGATGAAGCTTGGGCTGGATGTTCGAGTACTGGTTTTCACGCTCTTTCTGTGCGTGATCGTGTGCCTGGTGACGGGCTTGGTGCCAGCACTCCGAGGCGTTCGCCCAAATTTCAATGAGTCCCTCAAACAAGGAGCTAAAGGAACTGCTGGCAGCGGAAGGATGCGCTCGGGCGAATTGTTGGTCGTTTCCCAGATTGCGCTCGCCTTGGTGCTTCTGGTCGGAGCTGCCCTCATGATGGCCAGCTTCCTCCGGCTACAGCAGGTCGCACTCGGTTTTGAAACCGAACATCTGGTTACGCTGAAGATTGATCCTCCCTGGTCAAAATACAAGTTGGTCAGCCAGACCGCTCCGTTTTACCGTCGCGTCATCGAAGAAGTATCACGCCTTCCCGGCGTCGAGGCCGCGGCCTTCAATGATTCACTGCCCCTTGCCGGACCGGACGTCCGCGAAGGCGCCAATCGCCTAAGCATTGAAATCGAAGGTCAGGGACGCAGCGAACAGGACCGCAATCCCTACGTCAATGCGCAAATCGTGAGCTATGACTATTTTCATACGCTCAACGTGCCGCTTCGCCGCGGACGCTATTTCGACGGCCGCGATCAATTGCAAACCACGCCCATGGCTCTCATCTCCGAGCGTACCGCACAATGGTTTTGGCCGGGCCAGGACCCGATTGGCTGGCGACTCAAGCTGAGCGGCCGCCCGCAAAACTATCGCCCGATGGGCGGAGATCTATCGGAACCGTGGGTGACCGTCGCCGGGATCGTTGGCAACGTGCGCCAACGTGGGGTCATGAGCGAGCCAGGGCTGGACGTGTATCTTTGCGACCAACAACTATTTTCGCCAGAGAGCTACCTTGCCATCCGCACTACTCTCCCGCCGGCGAGTCTGATCCCGCAGGTAAAACGTGCGGTTTGGAATGTGGATCCGGAACAGTCCACGTTCGATGTTCAGACAATGAGCGAACGGGTGCGGAAAACCACCTGGCAACAAGAGCTCGCCGGAATCACCTTTGCGATCTTCGCCGGACTTGCGGTAATGCTCGCCGCAGTCGGCACTTACGGAGTGATGTCCTACACCGTGAACCAGCGCACCCGCGAGTTTGGAATTCGCATGGCATTGGGAGCGCGGCCAAGTGGGGTGGTCCGCATGGTGCTGCGTGAAGGACTGGTCCTGATCCTAACCGGGGTGCTAAGCGGAGCGATAGGCGCGCTCGTACTCACGCGGCTTCTTAGTAGCTCACTTTATGCGGTGACTGCCAGCGATCCGGTAACCTATGCATGTGTCTCAGTAGTCCTGACAGGGATGAGCCTTATAGCCTGCTATTTGCCTGCGCGCCGCGCGTTGCAGGCTGATCCTCTTGTTGCGCTTCGGCAGGAATGAAGCGGGAACGTTCTCAGCGTGCCATCCGACCTCGCCCGGTCATGGCATATTTCTTGCCGGTCATGAACCAATTGTCTTCGCTGGCGAACAACATCTTTGCCTGCCGACTCGCGGCCAGTATCATCCTGCGACTCACGATGTGCCGTGTCCGCGCTCAATGGCGTCGAATCGTCATTCCTAATGATGCTCGCTAACCCTTGGTTGTGATGACGCAGGCGCGACTCCGTATTAACGAGGCAAAATAGAAATGAACCCGATTGTAGGCCGCAAACTTGTAGTCTGGATATTGTCCGCTCTCGCCATCTCGCTGTGCTCGTGTGGAAGCGGGCGTCGAGAACAGGTCTTTGTCGCTGGTGGTTACGATCTGCAGGGCAACTACTCCGACCGCATAGATCTCTATGATCCTGCCTCGCAACGTTTTGTTTCTGGCGGAACTATGCTCAAGAAGAGGATCGAATACGGTGCGGTCCTACTAAAGAACGGGAAGATTCTTATTGCTGGTGGTTCCGTTACCCATGAAGTCAACGATGCCGGTATAGCCGATGCTGAGCTATACTCGCCGGCCAGCAAAAGCTCGGTGCCGTCGGCACATTCGCTGAATGTGCCCAGGGCGGCCTTGACCGCAACGCTCTTGAACAATGGCAAGGTGTTGCTGGCCGGCGGGAACGACGGCAACGGCACGCCGCTCGCCAGCGCCGAAATCTATGATCCGGAAACCGACACTTTTACCATGACTGCGGGCAGCATGTCGGTCCCACGCTTCGCCCATACTGCGACCTTGCTGACTGACGGGCGTGTGCTACTGGTTGGCGGGTTTCAGGAGATATCCGCAAGTGGCATTGTGACAAGCAACACCGGTGACGTTTATGACCCGGCAACCGGCACTTTCACGCCAACGGCAGAGATGCAGGAGCCGCGCGCCTTCCACACCGCAACTCTGTTGCCGAATGGAAAAGTGCTGATCGCAGGCGGTGCTACGACCGAGAGTCCCAGCAGTACCGCGGAACTATTCGATTCAGCGTCCTTGACCTTCACAGCCGCAGGAACGATGACGGATGCCCGGGCCGGGCACGCCGCGGTATTACTTCCGTCTGGCAAGGTGCTGCTCACCAGTGGCATTGACGCATTCAATATGGACGGCACAAGTGGTTTTGCGCTTACCGCTGAAATCTTTGACCCATCCGCGGGAAGTTTTCGCCGGACTGGAGGGACCATGGTCCAGACACGCGCTGGCCACTCAGCAATTACTCTCGCCAATCGGACCGTATTGCTCGCTGGAGGCGGGACCGGCGATGGTTCGGTTATCTCCGATACAGCTGAAATCTACAATCCTGTTACAGACAGCTTCTCCGCTGTCGGACCGATGTCGACGACTCGCGGATTGGTACAAGCGGTCAGTTTGGTGAAGTAGTTGAGGATTGAACGGGCGGACGGCGCGGAAACGTTACCGAAAATGTCGTCGTCTTTGCTAGCTTAATAATTCCCGGATTGTCTTTGCCTGCCTTTTGCTGACAATGAATTCCAGGTTGTTGCTCAATGTCACCAGCCACCGCTGGCTGCTTAAATGGGTCATCTTTCGCACGTGGTCCATATTGACTAGGGCATTGCGATGTATGCGGCGAAAAGTCGTTGACTGCAATCGCTCCTGGAGTTTTTGCAATGTCTGTGTCGCCAGATACTTCTTGTTTACGGTGATGATCCACACCAGCTCACCTTCCGCCTGGAACGCGTAAACCTCATTCACGTTCAGCAGGAAATACTCATTCCCCGCACGACCTACGACTTTGCGCGTCCTCCGCTCTGATTGTGGCTCGGCAATCTCCTGAAGCCTGGCAAGGTTTTCGGCAACCTCCGGCTTTTTGGAAATTGTCCGCCGTACTCTGTCCACCGCCTGGGCCAGTCTTTCCTGACCGACGGGTTTCAAAAGGTAATCAATCGCTCCAGCCTTGAAAGCTTCGATCGCATATTCATCGTAGGCGGTGACGATGACAATACTCGGCAAATGCGAGCCGTCCCCCAATTTGCGCACTACTTCGAATCCACCCATCGTGGGCATCTGCAAATCGAGGAAGACGACGTCCGGCCGACGCGTGCGGATAAGATCGAGGGCAATGGCTCCGTTCTCCGCCTCCCCGATAATCTCAACCGAACCCACTTCTTCAAGTTCGTCACGCAAGACGCTGCGCGCAATGGGTTCATCGTCTACGATCAACGCTTTCAAGGTTTTCCCCGCTTCCTGTATAGTCCAGGTACGTTCTTTCAGGATTTATTTAGTCGCGAACGGGCTTGTTCTGGCTGCGAACGGGCGTTACGAGTCAATGATCGGCCACTTCGGTTAATCCTTCGAGCTTTGCGGATTTTCGCTGCAAGGGTATCCGCAGGCGCACGGTGGTTTGGTTTCGGTCCGCGTGCAGAACCACATCGCCATCAGCCCCGTAACACAATTCAACTCGCCTCTTCACGTTTGCCAGCCCCACTCCGCCGGCGCCAGCGGATGGCTCCAGAATGAACGGCCCGGAGTTGGTGATGTCGACGCACAGATCACCTAAGAAAGTAGTAATTCTTAAATGGACAAAGCCTTTTTGTGAACTCTTGGCCACTCCGTGTTTGACCGCATTTTCAACCAGTGGCTGGATCGATAGGACGGGCACTTCCACTGGAAGAGTGTCAGAGTCAACTTCAATGCGTGTCTGTAGCTTCGGGCCCAGACGCAACGCTTCAATCTCCAAATAAGCACGAACGATCTTCATCTCTTCTTCAACAGAAATAAAGGTCCGCTCCGATTGCAGGAAGTAGCGCAGCACCTGCGATAGATTCAATACCAGACGGCGCGCTTCGGGATCGTCACGAGAAATGGTTCCATAAAGGGTGTTCAGCGAATTAAAAAGAAAGTGAGGATTGATCTGGGCTTGCAAGGCCCGCAACTCCGCCTGCGAGGCGAGCGTCTGTAGTTCCATAGCCCGCAGTTGCTCGACCGTTTCCACCACGATCGAAGCAAGCTGCGAGAGCACGGTCAGGTCTTCGCTAAGATAGGGTCTTCCACCTTGTCGCGCACCTAGAAAAAGAAAAAGTGCATCGCCGCGCGAAAATCGAATGGGCACGATCACCTGCGCCCAGGGGGCGGAGTCGACCAATTGCCATTGTGCGCGCTCCAACAAGGGCAAGGGGAACCGCAACTCAGCGAATTGCGGTGGCACCGAGTCCTTTAAAGAGAAGTCATCGGTCGAAACGTAGCGCGCAATTTGGGCACAAGCAAAATCCAAATAGCGAGACTCGCTGACTGCGGAGCGAGATTCTGCTCGAAGCAACCCCTGAACGCTGTCGACGTCTGAACGCTTAAACACGGTGCGAGTTACCAGTCTCTGCACACGGACCCGAACATATTCGAAGCCGACCAACATAAGGCATACGAGCACGAAGGCGATCGCTGCGATAAACGGATTCCAGCCGAAGTTCGCAAAGGCGTGAAGCCTCCACGCCACCAGGGTCGCTGCCCCGACCGTCACTGATGCAAGGGAGCCGTTCACGACCAGCCGCAAGAACGCGTCCAACAGCAGAAACCGGTAATCGTGAAGGAGAACGAACACCGCCAGCGGAACTCCCGCGTGATGAATCAGAATCTCAAACGGCCAGGTCGTATGCGGATGAATTTCTCCCAGGTGAACGAAGGAAATCGCGAACAACAGAAGAGACATGGCCGCAGCGAGGCGGGATCCCGCAGCCCGTCCGGAATGACGCATTTCCAGGATGACCGATATCAAAGACACGACCGCAAAACCAAACGTTGTTAAAAGGATTGCCTGTTGGTGCAGGCTCTCCGGTGCGGCAAGGGATGTCAGGACATGCAGGACAATACTAGCGACGCTCAGAACATATCCACTGATGATAAGGAACCGGTGTTGGGTGCTTAGAGAGATGTGCAGCAAGACGGCCGGGAGGAAAGTCAGGGCTGAAAAACTTACCGTCATGATGGTGTGTACCAGGCTGCTTCCATTGCCGTTGAAGGCAATCGCAACGATGGAACCGAAGTTCCACGTGAAAGCCAGGCCGCAGGCAATCGCGGAAAGCTGGCTACGGGACCTTCTTGAGCGGTACCAATCCAGGAAGAAGAGATAAAGCAGGGTGCCGAAGATGAGCGAGCCGGCGCAATGCCCCAGCGTATTGGCGAGGATCGGTCCGTGAATGCTCAGCTGGTCGGTCATTCTTGCCTACGTTACCGGATTCCCGTTGTCTCCGCCAAGCTGGTTGTTGCCTGATCCGTGGTCAACTCGCGGACCCAGAAGTCCGCTCACCGGGCCAGACGTGCCGGTTATCGGACGTCCTCATCCGGTTGCAGGAATTCCATCCGAAGGACATTCGTGATGCCTTACGATGGCGGAGATTCAGGAGCCCGCGAAAGAATGTCTTCTTTTCCTAACAGTTTCCCACGGGTTACGTGGGATGCTATCGGAATCGGCGCATCCACCCTGTGCGCGGTTCATTGTTTAGCATTGCCCTTCATACTGGCGTTTGCCCCCACTGTGGCCCACTTCCTGCCGGGAGATGAAATTGTGCACCGGACGCTGGCGTGCTCGCTCACCGCCGTTGGTCTGGTTGCTTTTCGGGCCGGCTACAAAGTCCACCGGAAAAAAACTGTGCTGGTGCTGCCAACAGCTGGAATCGCCGCCGTCTCAGTCGGCGCCTACGCAGGGCACCTCCTACCTTCTCACCAATGGGAGATTGGGATTACCCTCCTCGGCGGCGCCTTCCTCATCTCAGCGCACTTGCTAAATCGAACACTCTGTCGGTCCTGTAAGATTTGCGCTGCGAATATGAACGAGCCTGTTAGTTGAGGGCGCCTTTATTGCGTCAGTGGCTGGAACCGGCCGCTTTCGCCAGCACGAGCGCGGCGCCCGACGACATCGACTCGTAATATCCAACGAACCGCTGGGTCTCCGCCGCCTGGTAAGGAGCCAGATTGTGCGCCCAGCGAAATCCGATGGGCTGATACCAGAGTTCGGCCTCAACCTGAAAGGGACCGGGCGCACTGCCAAGATGAACCAAATAGCGCACCAGATCTCCACGATCGGTAAAGTCCGGATCGTCGGCGGCTTCGCCTACCACCGCGATGTCTTTGTCCGCCGTCTGTTTCTGAAAGCCCGAGGGCAGGAGCCGATTGTCTTTCAAATATCCCACCGCCTCGGCCAGTCCAGTTGTGACGTGTCCTGCCTGGTTCTGAAGAATTGGTTCATAGATCTGGACTTCATCACTGCTCGTGATTTCCCGGTAGTGGGGTTCAAAACGCAGCGGATCAACGTCGTTGTCGTTCCCACGAATGGACCCATCCGGGTTCAACCTGCCGGATTCGAAAACCACATTTCCATCGCGGTCCTTCACCAGAAGATGCAGCCATGCACGGCGCGACGGAAATGCAGTTGGAAGCTTGTGCCCAGTCAAGTTCTCGACCAGCACGTTCACTCTCAATGATGCCGTATCGACCTCAAGCTCCTGAATAGTCACTTGTGCGGCTTCAGATTGGAGAAACTCCACAGTCTTCTCGGCCGCCACAGTCAACTCTTGCGGCAAGGCGTCCACACTCAGGTCATTCCGATAAGAGTTCAGCATTCGGAGCATGAAGAAGTTGGCCCCAATGAACGAATGCTGCCGCATTCCGGTCCGCGGTACGCCAAGCACCGATGCAATCGGCGTCTCGCCCTGCACCTCGGGCATGTGACAAGACTGGCAACTCGCCTTCCCGGAATAGTCGCTGTGCAGCCATTCCAGATAAGGAACTTGTTCGGGAAAAATAGCAATCTGTTTGTCATCCGGACTGAGAGCCTTGGTAAACAACGTATGACAAGTGGCGCACATGGCCGAGTCCCGAATGTGCTGCGTTGCTTCGGCCGGACGAAACCCTCCAGTCGAGGTCTGCATGATATGTGCCTGCCCATTTTGAATGGCGAACGGTCCGTACTCGAAGTGGCTACCCTTCGCCGGCGGAGGATCGACAACGAACCCTCCATTGAAACTCGCGCGAGTTCCCAGTTTCTCCTTTCCGATCTGGTGGCACAGCGAGCAGGACACACCGTCCTGGGCGGCCTTGTTTTTTTGCGGATCGCGATCGAACGGCAAGTGCGCGAATACCTGGCCCAAACGGCCCTGGAGCTTTGCCTGGTAGCGTGCAATCGGCATGTGGCAGTCTGCGCAGCTGTCCTCGATCTCTCCCTTGGCTGCAGGGTGATCCAGAATTTCGCGCCGCACGCTGGCTTGCCAGTAGGGGTCGCGCGATGAATTCGCCATAAGGCTGGCCCGCCAGTCGAAGCCGATGGAGACGTCCTCTCCGTTCGCGGTCTTTAATCCGTTGTGGCAGGCAAGGCATCGATCGGACGTGTGAAATTCCGGCTTGAGTTGTTTCTTGTCCGCGGCGCGGCCTGGCACACCACACACGGTGAATACCAGTCCGAGCACGAATGTCAGCCGCGCAGTCGATCTCCGCATCACCAACCCTCGTTCAATCGTCCGTCTTGCCAGTCCCAAAGCACGTAGAACATGACCTGGATCGGGCGTCCGGCAGTGTTGCTGACCGGAACGCGCACGCCGAGATTGGCGCGGACGTGCTGTCTCTTGCTGAGGGTCACCTGCATCTGCGGCAGGATGTCCCAATCGGTTTTCGCATGGTCGACTAGGTCGCGGTCGGCGAGGAATTCGACCATCGGCGACCATAAACGGCCGAGACCATGCTCACCGGCGAAACTTTTGCCCAGCGCTGTGTTGAAAAATAGCGATTGCGGCGCGATGTCGGTATGACGGGGTAAGTCCGCTCCAAATTGGGTCTGAACAAACGTGTTCGA
>Ga0335069_10004287_pt1 | contig 21242 bp, 13 predicted proteins | sample Lox_Sample_11_FD_206714 | JGI IMG/M metagenome (GOLD analysis project Ga0335069, IMG submission 206714) | Soil microbial communities from Loxahatchee National Wildlife Refuge, Florida, United States - Lox_Sample_1.1 | ecosystem: Environmental > Terrestrial > Soil > Wetlands | place: USA...
CTCCCGCCGTCACCGGCGATAGCCTGTACTTCGTCTCATCGGCCGGGTCACTGGCCGCCCTCGACATCAAGACTGGTCAACCCAAATGGGTGTACGCCATCGAGTACGAGCGGAAATTTGAAGCCAAGAATCTGCACGGTCTTCCCTCCGCAGCGCAAACCATCCCCGATGCCTGGGACATCTTCACCTCGTCGCCCGCGGTTGCGAACGGCAAGGTGTTCTTTGGCAGCGGCGATGGCAACGTGTACGCCGTCGATGCGCAGACTGGCACGCTGGTGTGGAAGTTCGCGACTAGAGATGTCGTGCACGCCTCGCCCGCGGTGGCGAACAATACCGTCTATATCGGCAGTTGGGACAGCTATCTCTACGCCATCGACGCCGACACGGGCCAGGAAAAGTGGGCGTTCAAGAGTGGCGAAGACAATACGATTCATAACCAGGTCGGCTTCCAGTCGTCGCCGGCGGTCGTCGATGGCACGGTGTACGTGGGATGCCGCGACGCGCACGTCTACGCGATCGATGCCGCGACCGGCCGCAAGAAATGGGACTACCCCACCAGCAAATCCTGGGTGGTTGGCACTCCCGCCGTGCGCGACGGCCTGGTCTATGTGGGAACGTCCGACAGCTCGCGCTTCATGGGACTCGACGCAAAAACCGGCCGCCTTCGTTTCAACTTCAAGGCCGGCGCTTACATGTTTTCTTCCGCCGCGCTGGCGGGCGATCTGGCCTATGTCGGCGACCACAACGGCCGGCTGTATGCCATTGACGCCAAGGCAGGCAAGCTAGCCTGGGAGTGGCAGACGGAAGCCTCGAGGAAAGATCCCATGAAACTCTTGCAGGCCGATGGCACTCTCAGCCAGGAAGCCTTCGCTCCAGTGTTCGGGGACTTCGAAGACATGTACATCGACCTCTATCGATTCATCTCCGTCGGCGCGATCGTATCGTCCCCCGCAGTGGACAAAGGCGTCGTCTACTTCGGCAGCATGGACGGCAATGTCTACGCGCTGCAGTGAAACGACCGCGCTTTCGAGAAGTGCCCGGGTGCTCCATATTCACGACGGGCCGCAACCCACTCCTGGATTTTTGCGACTCATGCATGGACTTAGTAATCTGCTGGAGATCGGGCTCACCCCAGCTACTTTGTGCCAAACGCCGCCCTGGATTAACCACCAAGGACACTAAGGTGCACGAAGGAAAATCCTGAACACACTGACTTTCTCGAAGCTACTTACTTTCTCGAACCTACCTGCTCTCGCGAATCCATTCGTCGATCTTCTGTTCCAGCACATCCAGTGGCAACGGGCCGGAGTCGAGCACTGCGTCGTGGAAGGCTCGCAGATCGAACTTCGGGCCCAGCTCTTTTTGAGCTCTTGCTCGTAACTCTAGAATTTTCATCTGGCCCATCTTGTATGACAGCGCTTGTCCCGGCCACGCTATGTAGCGGTCAACTTCGGTGTTGATGTTCTCTTCGTCCATGGCGGTGTGATCGTGGAAGTAGTCGACCATTTGCTGGCGGGTCCAATGCTGCGAATGCACGCCGGTATCGACAACCCAGCGGACCGCTCGCCACATTTCGTTTTGCAAGCGTCCGTATTCGCTGTACCAGTCCTGATAGAAACCGACTTCTTTGCCGAGGCGCTCGGAATAGAAGGCCCAGCCTTCGCTGTACGCGTTGAAGTCGAGATCGAAGCGGCGGAAGGGCGGCAGATCGGTGAGTTCCTGCGCGATGGAAAATTGCAGGTGATGTCCGGGGACGCCTTCGTGATAGGCGATGGCTTCGACGTTGAGGAGGAGGCGCTTTTCGGGGGCGTATTCGTTGACGTTGATGCGGCCGGGACGGGAGCCGTCGCCGGCGCCGATGGAGTAGTCGGCGGGCGGCGCGGATTTTTCGCGGAACGGTTCCATGGGGACTACGTCGAGCTTGTTTTTCGGAAGGCGTCCGAAGAGCTGCGGGAGTTTCTTGTACATCTGGTCGGCGTAGTGGGAATAAAGATCGAAGAACTGCTGGCCGGACTTGCCGTGGAGAGCGGGGTCCTGGCGGATGTGGTCGTTGAAGGATTTGAGATCGTTGAAGCCCTGGGCTTTGGCGATGACCAGCATCTGCGTTTCGATCTCGGCGACGCTTTTGACGCCGAGGTCGTGGATCTGGTCGGGGCTCATCTCGGTGGTGGTCTGATTCTTGACCGCCGCGCGATAGCGGGCTTCGCCGTCGGGGAGAGCCCACTCGCCGGGATCGGTGCGGCCGTGCGGGGCATAGTCTTCACGGACGAACTTGGCGAACTTTGCGTAGGCCGGCGCGACTTCGTTCTTGACTGCCGCTTGCATGGCGGCGGTTAGGCGCTTACGGTCGGCTTCGGGGATTGAGTCGGGAAATTTTTTCAGCGGCTCGCAGAAGGGACTTTTGTCTATTGAATCGTCGGCGACCTCCTGCGCCTGGCCAGCTACTTTTTCGAGGAGAAATTTTGGCGGCATGAGATGATCGCGGAGGCCGTCTTGCATGTGGGCGATCGTTACTTCCAAGCCGCGCGGCATTTGATGGAGGCGTGAGATGTAGTCTTCGTAATCTTTGACGGTGCGGAAGGGCGAGTCGTAGGGCAGCGACGGATACCAGAGATGAATGCCGCCGAATTGTGAGACGGGCATCTCCCAGTCTTTGAATTTGGCGCTGTCGAGGCCTTCGCGCAGGCTGCGCACCATGAGCTGCTGATTGAGTTTTTCCTGCTCGGGGAAGCCGGTGGTGTCGATGGCTTCGAAGCGGGCTAACGCCTGGCGGGCATGGGCGATGTCTTCGGCGATGGCCTTGTCAGACATGTCGCTGAGGCGGTCGTTGTACCGGTTGTCGCCGACGCGGGTGGCGAGTTCGGGCTCGTGCAGGAGCGTGTATTCCCATTCGTCGTTGAGGAGGCGCGTGAGTTCGGCGCGGCGGGCGGCGAGGGTGGAGTTCGGTTTCGTGTCGTCGGCATTGGCGAATGCAGTTGCGACGATGAAAAGAGCGAGGGATAGGACCAACCATGAAATTCGCAAAATGAAGCCTCCCCGCAGAATTACGTTTGAGTACGCCGTCAGAAAATAACAGAAAAATCGGTGGCGGACGAATGGAGGTTGAGCTATGTAACAAAAACGAGATGCGATTTTTGAAAGAATAGTCCGAGGTCGGAATTCGTGTCGAAGATTGCTCTTACGCCCCTGCGGGGCTAGAACCAGATTTCGAATTCTCAAACTTTTTACGGCTTATCACCCACGGCTTGCGTCCTTCGGCAGGCTCAGGACGGGCTGCATTCTTTCGCCGCTTCGCGGCTATTGGCGACACGGCGAAGTGAAAATGATTTCACTCGCGGGAACCTTTTCAGGTAACAACCGGCTCGGGTAACGAAAGTGGATGGCCATTCAAGCAAATCGATTAAAACCATTTTATTCAGTGGGTTAGACATACCCGACCAAATGGGGCCAATTTCTCCTTTGTCATTGCTTACAACCCACGAATTCCCTTACTATTCGGACAGTTGCAGTGGTTTGCGCCTCCCGTGCCTGGGTTTGGCGAAGTCCTTGCATCATATTCAATAGATTGAGACAATCTGTGACCTCCGGGGATGGGGCTTTCGTGAAAGTGAAGTTTTGCACCGCGCTCGTTCGTCTCGCACTTTTAATCGCTCTAATTGTGGCGATCCGCGCCAGCGTTTTTGCCGCCAGCGTGAATCCGCATTCGCTCTCATCCCGTTCGACAACCCACTCGAAATCCAGAAAAGTTACTGAAAGCGCACGCGCGCGGCGACGCATGCACGCGCTCGCGCATAGCCGCACGCCGGTGGCGAGATCGGCTTATCGTCGGCATCATTATTATGAACGGTTCTCCACGAGTTCCTTTGTAACTTCCGATGTCACGGAAGGCGACGTGACGGCGGGTGAAGATCCGATTGTGCGGGCGGCCGCGATCGACGCGCTCGGGAATATGAACGGCACGGTCGTCGCGATCGAACCGACAAGCGGGCGCATTCTGGCGATGGTGAACCAGAAACTGGCGCTCTCGAGCGGCGCACAGCCTTGCTCGACGATCAAGCTTTCGGTGGCGCTGGCCGCGGTTAGCGAAGGGCTTGTGGATCGCGAGACTGAAGTCGCCATTGCGCGGCGTACGCGCATGAATCTTACTGAGGCACTGTCGCACTCAAACAACGCGTATTTCGAGGCGCTCGGACGCAGGCTCGGATTTGAGAAGGTGCAGTACTACGCGCATGAGTTCGGGCTCGGCGAATATGCCGGGTACCGCATTCCGGGCGAGCACTTGGGGACGTATCCGCAGGAAGAGATTCCCGCGAAGCTGGGCGGCGTTGGGAAGATGTGCTCATTCGGCGAAGGCATTTCGATGACGCCGCTGCAACTGGGCGCGCTCGTCACGGCGATTTCGAACGGCGGGACGCTCTACTATTTGCAGCATCCGACTTCGGCGGATGCGGTTGCGGATTTTCAGCCGATCATCAAACGGCACCTGGATATTGCGAATGCGATTCCGGAGCTTTCGGATGGCATGGCGGGTGCGGTTGACTATGGCACCGCCCGCAGCCTGCATTTGAACTTCAATGAGGAATCAATTCTCGGGAAGACTGGGACTTGTTCTCACGCTGGCACGCGCTTTGGATGGTTCGCTTCTTACGCGAACACCGACTACGGGCGGATCGTGACCGTCGTATTCCTGCAGGGCGGGCACGCGACCTTCGGTCCCAAGGCGGCCGAAATTGCCGGACGGATGTACCGCAACCTTTACGACCACAATTTCTTTGTAGCTCGCACTGTGGGCACGACTCCGGCGCCCAGCCTGGATCGAATCCTGAACGATCCACCGCAGCAGTAGTTTTTCCTTAATCTTCAACTTTTCTCGCCGCGTGACCAAGGGAATGCGGGCGCTTAACTTCCGCTCGCGGATCGGACTGCGCGTGCCTCAGAATAATTGCACGGATGAGTTTGTCTTCTTCAGGAACGGCAGCGGAGCGGGCGCGCGGGGTGGCGTCGTCTCAGGCTTCGGATCCGACAGTGAATGAACGTGGCGGACGAACCACTCTCATTTTTTGCCTGGCGCTGGCGGCAGTCGTTCTGCTTGCCTACAACGGCGTTACGCGTAATGGCTTCGTCAACTATGACGATGAGGGCTACATTCTGCAGAATGCTCACGTCCGCGCAGGGTTGACGTGGGAGACGGTCAAGTGGGCGTTTACTACCTACGATCAGTCGAACTGGCATCCGCTGACCTGGATGTCGCACGCGCTGGATGTGGAGCTCTTCGGATTGAATCCAGCGGGGCACCACTACGTGAACGTGATGTTGCACGCGGCGAACGCGGTGCTGCTTTTTCTGCTGTTGCTGAGCGCTACCGGGTTTCGCTGGCGCAGCTTGATGGTGGCGGGGCTGTTTGCGCTTCATCCTATTCATGTGGAGTCGGTGGCTTGGGCAGCGGAGCGGAAGAACGTGTTGAGCATGCTGTTCTTTCTGCTCGCGCTGTATGCGTACGGGTGGTATGTGCGGCGGCCGGGAGTTGGACGCTACCTTGCCGTTACAGCCGCGTTTGTTTTGGCTTTGCTGGCCAAACCGCAGGTGGTGACGTTTCCTTTTTTGCTTTTGCTTTGGGATTTTTGGCCGCTGGGGCGGATTGGTGCGCTCGGGTCCGACGATCCGGATGGGGGCGGTTCTCTTGCGCACGAGACGTCGTTTGCCTGGATGCTGATTGAAAAGCTTCCGTGGTTTGCGCTGGCGTTTGCGAGTTCGTATGTGACGATGAAAGCCCAGAGCGCTAACGCTGTGAAAGCTCTCTCGCTCTACAGCTTGCCTCTGCGTCTTGAAACGGCCGTCATCGCGTACGTTCGTTATCTGGGCAAGGCGTTTTGGCCGGCGAACCTTGTGGCGCTGTATCCGCATCCGACAAAACTCTTCCCTGTGTGGCAGGTTGCAGCGGCAGCGACGCTGCTAGTGCTGATCACCGTTACCGTCATTGTCGAGCGTAAGCACCGGTATCTGGCGGTTGGGTGGTTGTGGTTTCTGGGTAGCCTCGTGCCCATGATCGGGTTGGTGCAGGTTGGCGCGCAGGAGATGGCGGACCGGTACGCGTACATTCCTTTTATTGGACTGTTTGTGATGATCGTGTGGCTGGGGGCCGCGATCGGGCAGAGGCATGGCAGGAACGCGCCTTCTCGCGCTTTGCTCGCGGGTGTGTCCTTGCTCTCACTGGTTGCTCTGGCTGCGGTGACTTATCGCCAGGTTTCTTATTGGCATGACACGGAGTCGTTCTGGCGGCGCACGATTGCGCTGACTGAGAACAACTATGTTGCACACGACGTTCTCGGCTATTACCTGACCACACAAGAACGCGCGGATGAGGGCGCCGCCGAATTTCGCAGCGCGCTGGCCATCCGGCCTGAAGATCCCGAGGCCAACCTTAGCCTAGGGCCGTACGAAGAAGCGCATGGACACCTTGAGGCGGCCATCGAGCATTATCAGAATGTGGCTCTTTACTCAGCGCGGCGCGAGTTGCGGGCGACTGCGATGTTCAATCTCGGGCACGCCTACCGCAAGATGGGCGACCTCGCGCGGGCAAAACAATATTTCGAGATGACATTGCAGATGGCGCCCAACGAGGCGAGCGCGATGGTGGGGCTTGGGTTGATTGCCGAAGCGAACGGCGACGCCACGGAGGCGGTTCGCCAATTCTCGGGCGCTCAGGCCGTCAAGGCTGATGATGTCACTTCCCTTCTGCTTGCGCACGCGCTGGAGGAGGGAGGCCGCAGCGCCGATGCGAAGGAGATTCTGGCGCGCCTGCGAGGTTCGCCGAATTTTGAAGAAGCGCAGAAGGTGGCGGCGCTGCTGCTGGCGGGAAATTAAGGGAACTCTATCGTGACGCCCCGATGAATCGCGTGGCCTGAACCGTATCGATGTAATTTTTGTCCTTGTTAATCTCCTGCAACCTATCGGCGTCCTGCTCAGAAGTTCTGACCTTTTTGAGCGCGCAGAGCAGTTCGCACAGACGGTATTTGAGGGAATAGGGGTCCTTCGACTCCGCGAACCATTCGCTTCGCGAATAGCTCGCTCCGCTCAGGATGACACCTCTCTTGTGCGGTGAAGAAGGCATCATGCCATGAATGGCATCTCCCTTGGCCGTGGGAAAAGACACCATGTCATGAAATATCGCTCATCCATACGTTTTTTCTCGCGTTCCAGCGCCTCCATGACTAAGGGAATTCGTTATCAGTAATTCCCTTTCGCAAATGGTCTGAGGGAGTCGAGAATGATGGTGAGATGAGGATATCTGCGCCCGAGCCCACACAGGCTGCGTCTTGGCAACGGCAGTTCATCGCCAGCCTGTTGCTTATCGCAGCCACGCTCATCTGCTATCAGCCTGCGCTTCACAATGGATTTCTGAATTACGACGATGACGCTTACATCACGAACAATCCGCACGTAAAGGCCGGGCTGAGTTGGGCGACGGTGAAGTGGGCGTTCACTTCTTACGATGCCGCGAACTACCATCCTTTGACTTGGCTCTCGCACGCGCTTGACTGCCAGTTGTTTGGATTGAATGCGGAGGGGCACCACGAGGTCAGCATTCTGCTTCATGGCTTGTGCGCGGCTCTTCTCTTTCTGTTCTTGTTGCACGCTACTGGATTTTTGTGGCGGAACTTTTTTGTGGCGGCTTTGTTTGCGCTGCATCCCGTCAACGTTGAATCGGTGGCATGGGCGGCCGAGCGCAAGAACGTTTTGAGCATGCTTTTCTTTCTGCTCGCGCTGCTGGCTTACGTCTGGTATGCACGGCGGCCTCGAGTGGGACGATACCTTCTTGTCGTTTTGTTGTTCGTGCTGGCAGTGCTTAGCAAACCGCAGGTTATTACTTTTCCGTTTCTTATTTTGCTTTTGGATTTTTGGCCGCTTGGGCGAGCACGTGCTGGCACATCGTCCTCAGACGGACCGACTTCTTCGTTCGGCATGTTGCTGCTGGAGAAAATTCCTTTTGCGCTGCTTTCCGCGGCTAGCGCTGTTGTCACCATGAAGGCGCAGCGGGCTGGCGGGGCCGTGCAGACTCTTACGCAATACAGTCCGCTGCTTCGTTTCGAGACTGCGGCCATCGCTTATGTCCGCTATCTGGGAAAGGCGTTTTGGCCGTCCCGGCTGGTTGCGCTTTATCCGCACCCGACCGCTCTTTATCCTGCGTGGAAGGTGATTGCGGCGCTGGTGGTTCTCCTTTTTATTACGGTCGTCGTCATTCGCGCCCGGGAGTGTCGCTTTCTTCTTGTGGGATGGCTTTGGTTTCTGGGCGCGCTTGTGCCGATGCTGGGATTGGTGCAGGTTGGGGCGCAGGAGATGGCGGATCGGTACGCTTATATTCCGTTCATCGGATTGTTTGTGATGGTTACATGGCTTGTCGCGGAGTGCGAGGCTCGGCACGTTCCCTCTTCTGTATTTGCCGTGGCTGGGGTCGTCATCCTCTTTATGCTTGGCGCGCTTACTTATCGGCAGGTTGGGTACTGGCACGACACGGAATCATTCTGGCGGCGTACGATTGCGCTGACTGAGAACAACTATGTCGCGCATGACTCGGTTGGGGAATATCTGATGGAGCGGGGGCGCGCTGACGAGGCGGCTGCGCAGTTTGAGGCGGCGCTGAAGATTCGTCCGGACGATCTGCCGGCGAATCTCGACCTTGGGGCTTATGAACACGGGCGCGGCGATCTGGCGGGCGCGATCAAGCACTATCAGGTGGTGGCGATTTACGCGGGCGATCGGGGAATTCGCGCCAAGGCGTTCGCTAATTTGGGTTCGGCGTACCGGAGTTTGCGGGATCTGGCGGAGGCTTCGCGGTGCTTTGAGCAGTCGTTGAAGACGCAGCCGGAGCATCCGATTCCGATGGCGCTGATTGGGCTGGGGCTGATTGCGGAGCGGAATGGCGACTTTGGGGGGGCTGCTCGAAATTATTCGCGGGCGATGGCGGTTGAGCCCACCGATGTCGGTTATTTGCTGCTGGCTGGAGCTTTGGAAGAGTTGGGGGAGAAGGATAAGGCTGAGGCGATTCGGGCGCGCGTGGAGAGGCTGTCGTCGGATTTCGAGGGGGCTGAGAGACAGGTGGAGTCGCTGCGGAAGTGAGTGATGTGACGTTTTGCCGATTGAGTCACTATTACATGTCGACTGGTTTGGTAGGAATTTTGAGCGCTACCGCCTGGTAACAACGTTTCACCTCAATCGTGACGAAGCCTCAAAACTATAATCCTGATCTAGACGTCGGGGAACCGCGATGGATGAGCATAAAGCTCTGCGCAATAGCATTAGTGGGCCGCCAAATCCATTAGACTTCCCGCGCAAGGACCCTCTACGCGAAACGTACGAAGGCCGTTGGAGGCAGCTTCCACCGATACAGAAGGTGGGGGTTGCTGTGGTGTTAGGGTTTTGGTGTTTGTTTATCGTCGCCGTGGTCCTCTCAGACGGAAAAGGGCACTATCTGAATTGGCTGTTGCCAATCTCTGTGGTCTCGGCAATCTTCGGAGTGTTGATTTTGTTCCCAAGAAGAAACCGCCGTTGATGGGTTCTGAGTGAAATCGGCTGATTGCGACAATCAAGCAGCGCCGGGCCGTTACCAGCGTCCGAAGAAGAGACGTGCTAGTACTTCAATCCATAGCAGGAAACCTAGTCCCAAACCCAAGACGAGTACAACGACGTTGGTCAGAACACGTTTCCAGCCCGTCCACATAGAGTCTAGGCAGATTCTACCTGCATTGGCGACGCTGATGGGACTTGAGTGTAAACGCCCGTTCACAACATCTTGATAGGCATCCCGAAGCGGAGGGAGCATAATTCCCAATGTATGCTGCGCAAAGGGAAAATCACGACGGCTGCCACTGCTATTGTGGTCATCGTAACTGCGATGATTGCAGCTTACATTTGGTCAGGTCGCCACGGTTCTCCAACCGCGGACGAGTTCTCCGTATACGCAGCTTTTCTATCGCGCCTATCAAAGGACGACAAGCTATCGCCTGACCTTATCGCACTGGCAGATACGAGCTTCCAACTGACAGCGATTACGGGCGAGAACTGGATTCCTGTCGAGTTGCGGCCCTACCCTCCGGACAAGGCAGAGGCAAGCAAAGACCTCATAGATTTCTGCGGCGCTTGGTGTGGACGGGCCTTCATGGCGAAGAACTTGCGCGCATGGCGACTGGAACCTTCGTCAACGATGCGATTCCCCTTTGGAATAGTCCCCGAGCCCTCGTACACGCAAGATGAGAAACGGATAGTGACCGTGACACGGCCCGGATTTGACCTTTGGCGTCGCCGAGCGGCGTTCACCTATTCCTTCGATTGCCGAGGCGGCAGGCCAGAAGTCGCAGTTAGCTGCGTTCAATTTGGTCACGTGTTGCTGGAGATGAAAAACGGTGGCTGGCAGGTCGTTAGCTATTCCGCTTTCGTTGTGTAGGTGGGTAACTGTTGCAAAATCCGAATTACGCTCATAACTCGCAATCTGCTGGATATTCGCTATTCCGAAGGCAAGCCCCGCGGGTGTCTACTGTATTGGGAGAATGCCTTGCGGCGGTCGTAACTGCTTTTAGTGAGTAGGGGTCCTTCGACTCGTTCGGCTCGCTCCGCTCACCTTACTTCGCTCAGGATGACAATCCTGAAATGGTCACGGACTCTCTGGATGACATCGAAGACAAGAGGCGGCGGAACTACGGAACTATCGGCCCTTTACAACTACCGTCCCTTTACTTCGTCGCGCTCGACTACGCCGTCTTTGATGTAGATGATGCGGTGAGCGTATTCGGCGATGTCGTGCTCGTGGGTGACGAGGACAATTGTGTTGCCTTCGGAGTGGAGGCGGTCGAAGAGGGCCATGATCTCGTTGCCGGTTTGCGAGTCGAGGTTGCCGGTGGGCTCGTCGGCGAGGATGATGGCTGGGTTGTTGACGAGGGCACGGGCGATGGCGACGCGCTGACGCTGTCCGCCGGAGAGTTCGTTTGGCTTGTGGTGCATGCGCGGCTCCATGCCGACCGCGGCCAGAGCGCCTTTTGCGCGCTCCATACGTTCCGCCGACGGCATGCCTGCGTAGATCAGCGGGAGTTCTACGTTGTGCAATGACGTGGCACGGGCTAACAGGTTGAAGGTCTGAAAGACGAAACCGATTTCTTTATTTCTGATTCGGGCTAGTTCATCGTCATCGAGTTCGCTGACCAGTTGCGAGTTCAGCCAGTAATTCCCTTTTGAGGGCGAGTCCAGGCAGCCGATCAGATTCATGAGCGTCGATTTGCCGGAACCGGAGGGGCCCATGATGGCGACGTATTCGTTGCGCTGGATGCGCAGGTTGATGCCGCGCAGCGCGTGAACCTGCTGCTCCGAGCCCATGTCGTAGGTCTTCCACAGATCCTCGGTGGCAATCATGCATGACTCGGGGGATCCCAAGGCCGCTGTTCCGTTCATGGTGAGGATCTCCGCAGTCGCCATTTCTTTCTCCTTCGGCTCGGGCACGCACGCTCCTCTGGCCGCTTCATTCTTTGACGCTTCAGTAAAACAATCGTTAGATGACGTTTTGCCTAACGGTCACCGGTCAGCGGTCACCGTCCGCTGATCGTTCTAGCTGCTTTCTTCCTGCTTGGACGGCGCCGAATTGTCTATTTTGACACTCGTCCCTGGTTTTAATGTACGCAAAACCTTGTAACTTCCGGTGATTACTTCGTCACCTTCCTTTATTCCTTTCGTAACTTCGATATCCGTGGTACCGCTGATGCCCGTCTCGACCGGCACGAACTCGGCTTTCTTGTTACGAATCACGAACACGCCCTGAATTTCTGCTTTTGCCTTGGCCGCATCGAGAGGAGCCGCTGAGGCAGCGTGCACTTCCCCTTTAGCGTCCTTGGGCACGAGATCCGCCTGGTTGCGGACAGTCAGCGCCTGGATGGGAATGCTCACCACATCGGCGCGGGTTGCGGTCGTGATTTTTGCCGTGGTCGAAAGTCCGGGACGCAGTTCCTGAGGAGCGTCGGTCAATGTGACTACTACTTTGAAGTCTTTCGCCTCTTCGCTGGTCGAAGTCGACTGCGAGGTGGAAACACCGGTCGAACGGACCATCGCGTTGTCGCCGATTTCGGTGACCGTACCGTGAAACACCTTGCGCGGAATCGCGTCGATGGTTACCTCGGCGGATTGTCCAATCTTCACGTTGACGATATCGGTCTCGTCGACCTTCACTTCGGCGGTGATGACGGACATGTCCGCGAGCGTCATCAGCGTGCTTCCGGGAGCGTTCTGAATTCCCATGACCACCGTCTCGCCTTCGCGTACAGGAAGATTGGTAATCACGCCGTCGTAGGGCGCGGCGTAGATCGTCTTCTGTAATACGTCGGAGACGCGGGTCAAGTTCGCCTGATTTTGCAAAATGTGGCGCTGGGCGGAATCCTTTTGTGCCTTGGCCTGCTCGACCCGTGCCTGGGCCTGCACCAGCATGGCTTCGGCTGACTCCCAGGCGGCCTTCTTGGTGTCGTAATCCTGCTTGGCGATCAGGGCATCTTTGTATAGGCCTTGAGCGCGTTGCCAGTCGAGCCGCGCATGAGAGGCGTCGGACTCGGCCCTCTTCAGATCGGCATTCGACGTCTGAAGTCCGGCCTCGGCCGCGACATAATCGGTCTCGGCTGCCTGCAGCGAGGCCTTATTGGCATTGACGTCCGCGGTCGATTGAACGTTTTCGAGCTGCGCGAGAACGTCGCCTTTCTTGACCCGGTCGCCTTCCTTGACGTTTAACTTGACGATCTTGCCGAAGGCGTTCGCGCCAATATTGACGTAAGTTTTCGGCTTGATCTCGCCGGATGCGCTTACGACCGAGCTGAGACTCTGTTTTTGGGCCTTGCCGGTTTGCACCGTGACCAGGTTCTTATGGCTCTGGTAGACGGTGACGCCCACGAGGATGCCGAGGACCAGCACCACGCCGACGCCAATCAATACTTTTTTCCAGGTTTTCATGCCGCCAATCGATTTCAGCGCGTTCCGCGAACTTTCCCCGCCGCCGCACCATCAAACAAGATCCACGTCCGGCCTGGGAAAAGACGCACCGACACACCCCAAGCCGTACAGTCTTGTATGTAGCTACGTTCGAGCGACAGACAAAGTTCCGCTCGGCCTCAGACGAGAAGCCCTAGCACGCGCGCATTTTCGAGATTTGTATGACCGGTCGCCCGGGACTAGATGATCCAGCCACACGGTGCCATTATAGCGTGCCGCGGTTTGAGGAAAAGCAATCTGCCAAACGTTGGCTGGGGTGATGGCAGACTTCCTGGTTTGGTATTGCAAGATATGGATTCTTAAAGGCTTTATCGGACAGGGGCAGGGCAGAAAATCTTTTTCAGCAGGCCTCTTTTTCTTGCCTTGTTGTATCCAAACGACATAGAATCATAGAATCGTTGTATCTCCAGGTAGGCCCTTCTATGTCCGCTCTGAGTTCCGAAAATTGCCCTTCGTCCGGCGCCAAGACCTTTAACCTCAGCAGATTTAGGAGGTTAGGCTGGCTGCTGGCGGGGACGGTTGCGATGGGCCTGTGCTCGGCGTCCATCGCCTACGCCGATGACAAAGCGGCACCTCAGAGCAAAGACGACAAAGGACAGGTCGATCCTCTAAAACGTCCCATTCCGGACGCCCAAAGAAAAGCAAACGCCAAGGCGCTTAAACAGGAATTGAGCAAGACTTACAAGAAGTGGCTCTCGGAGGACGTTGCCTGGATCATTACCGACGAGGAGCGCAAAGCCTTCCTGCAGCTTTCAAACGACGAGGAACGCGACCAGTTCATCGAAGCTTTCTGGCAGCGCCGCGATCCCACGCCTGATACGGAAGAGAACGAGTTTAAAGAAGAACACTACCGTCGTATCGCCTATGCCAACGAGCATTTCGCCGCTGGCATACCTGGCTGGAAGACCGATCGCGGGCACATGTACATCGTCTTCGGTCCGGCCGACGAGATCGATTCGCATCCTTCCGGCGGCACTTATGAAAGGCCCATGGAAGAGGGCGGCGGCGAGACCTCCACCTACCCATTCGAGACGTGGCGTTACCGATATATCGAGGGGATCGGGCAGGAAGTGATCATTGAGTTCGTCGATACGTGCATGTGCAACGACTACCACATGACGATCGACCGCTCGGAAAAAGACGCTCTCAAGTACACGCCGAATGCCGGCCTCACGCTCTATGAGCAGATGGGCATGTCGAGCAAGGTCAACCGGTTCACCAACGGCGGTATTGAGCAGCTTGGAACCGGGCCGTTCAACCAGGATTTGCAGACCAAGCAGTTCGATCGCCTCGAGCAGTTCGCGAAGTTGCAGGCAGCACCGCCGGTCAAGTTCAAGGACCTGGAAGAGATCGTCAGCCACAAGATCAGCGTCAACCTGATGCCGTTCGATGTCCGCGCCGACTTTGTGCGCGTGACGAGCGACACGGTGCTGGTGCCGATTACGATCCAGATCAAGAACCGCGACATCACCTTCCAGAACAAAGATGGAATCATGCGGGGCACGGTCAACATTTTTGGCCGCGTTACCACGCTGACCGGCAAGATTGTTCAAACGTTTGAAGAACCTGTCCAGGTTGATGTGCCGGTCGAACTTCTGCCGAAGACGGCGGAGAATGCTTCGGTCTACTGGAAGGCACTGCCGCTCAAGATCAGCCAGAACCGCTATCGACTCGACATTGTGGTGAAGGACGTGAATGGAGACCGCACCGGGACGTGGAATCACGCCATCATCATTCCGGATTTCAGTGAAGACCGCCTGAGCAATTCTTCGCTCATCGTCGCCGACCAGATGGAGCCCGTTGCGGCCAAGAACGTCGGCACCGGGAATTTCGTGATCGGGGCGATGAAGGTCCGTCCGCGCGTGCAGTCATCGGACGGCAAACCGGTGATTTTCAAGCGCGGCCAGAAGGTTAATTTCTGGATGCAGGTTTACAATCTGACCGTGGACGAGAAGACCCACAAACCTTCGGCCACGGTTGAATACAACGTGACCGACGCCAACAACAAGGCGGTCATTCACACGGTCGAGTCCACCGACACGATGGGCAATGTGGGCGACCAGGTCACATTGCAAAAGACCCTTTCGGCCGCGAATCTGCAACCCGGCCAGTACAAGATCGAGATCAAGGTGAACGACAAGCTGTCGAAGCAGACGGTGGATCCGTCGGCGACGTTTGCGGTGGAGTAGCACGGCTGCCCGGGATTGGCGCTCAGCCTGTCCTGGCAGAGACTCAGGCGTTGTAGCAAGAGGCGTTCTGAACTAAGCTGTTGTGATTCGAGGGGGCGGGTAACGCCCGTCAAAGGCAGGCGTGATGTTCCGAAAGCTCGGGTTCCTCGCGATGCTCATGGCCTTGGCTCTACCGGCCTTGTCTGAGTCCGCGAAAATCTCGGCGGGTACCATCTCGGGATACGTGCGCGACCGCAGCGGCGTGCCGCAAATGGGCGCCGCAGTTGAAATCCTCGGCCTCGCCGCCCGCAGAGTATTCACGAACGACCACGGCTTCTATTCCATTGCCGCGCTCGTGCCCGGCAGCTACAGCATTAAGGTCAGCGCTCCGTCGTTTCTCCCAACGCTTCGCGAGAGGGTCAACGTTCGTTCCGGCGGGAAGCTGATGGTCAACGTCACTTTGACCAACCTTTTCGAGGCCATTCAACTGGTCACGGTGCCTACCCAGGCGGATCAGGACGACTGGAAATGGACGCTGCGCGCCATCTCCAACCGGCCAATCCTGCGCGTATTGCCCGATGGCTCGACCGCTATCGTTGAGAATGGCCACGACCTTAAAGGCACGGTCAAGTTGCTGGCGGGCGCACCCGGGGACGGCTTCGGCGGTTCGTCCGATATGTCTGCCGCCTTCTCTGTCGAGCGCTCTCTGCTTTCGACCGGCACGGTTCGTTTTAATGGCAACGTGGGATTCGACTCGACCGGTTCGACCAATCCCGCGGCAGTCATTCGCACTACTTACACGAGCCACTACAACGACGTCTTTGAGCCTTCGCTTTCCATCTCTGCGCTGCGCCTGAATTCGCCCGATATAAACACCATGCCAGGCGCGTCATTGCAGGCGCTGTCGGTCAGGAGCTCCGATCGCGTTGTACTCGGAGACATGCTCGAAGTGAATCTGGGCAGCGAATTGCAAAGTATTCAGTTCCTCGGGCATGTTCACGCCTTCAAGCCGTTCGGGTCCGCCGACCTGCACATCTCGCCCAACACCGTAGTGGAATACGAGTTCACGAGTTCTGTTCCCGATTCGCGGCTTGAAGATCGCTTGCCTGATTCATCGAGCGGCCAGTTGAACGCCGCGCCTGCCGATCCTGGAGCTGCCGGCCCGCGCATGAGCATGACCGACTTCGTGCCCGCGGTGGAACGGGCTCAGCATCAGGAAGTTTCGATCTCCCATCGCGCAGGCAAAACCAACTTGCAGCTGGCGGTTTTTGACGATCGGATCATCGATCCGGTGCTAACGGGAGTTGGCGACCTCACGGCTGAAACCGGCGATGTTCTTCCGGACCTTTACTCTGGAACCTTCAGCTATCAGGGCAGTGATTTCTCGACGATGGGCGTGCGCGCCTTACTCCAGCGCAAACTGCTCAACGACCTTACCGCGACACTCGATTATGCCTACGGTGGCGTGCTCGATCTTTCGCAGCCCGGCGTGCAACTTCAAGACGTACGCGACTCTATCCACACGGCACGCCGACAAGCGGTCGCCGCCAAGTTCAGCGGGAAAATCCCGAAGACCAAGACACATTGGGTAGCGTCATACCGTTACTCGGGCGGTCACTCGCTCACGCCGGTTGATTTGTTCAACACATCTCCCGGCGCCGCCGACCCCTACCTGAACTTCTTCGTTCGCCAGCCCATTCCGTCGAAATTTGTCGCCGGACACATGGAGTTGCTGGTGGACATCCGCAATCTTCTGGCTCAGGGGTATGTGCCGGTGATCGGCGCCGACGGCCAGACAGTCTATCTCGTGCAATCCGCACGTTCCGTCCGCGGCGGGCTGGCCTTTAACTTCTAGGCTTCTCCGAAAATACCCATAAAGATCACTTACCTTTTACGCTCTCTGGTCTATAATTCCCCAACCCAAGAGACTTTGAGTCATCGTTCGCGGAGCCCCTAATTATTTTCCCGCCGCGACGAAGGAGAACGAAGATGAAGCTGCGTTGGATCGCTGTCTGCGTCTTTTTACTTTCCGCAATAGCATTTGGTCAAACATTCCGCGGTACCATCCTGGGCACAGTCACCGATCCCAGCGGCAACGTCATCGCCGGGGCCACGGTGAAGGCGCGAAACGCTGGTACAGGCCTTGAACGCACAGTTACTACGTCGAGCAATGGCGGCTACACGATCCCTGAACTTCCCATTGGGACCTACACTGTCACCGTCACACAGGGCGGGTTTCAGACCTCGGTAACGAGTGCTGTCGAAGTCAACGTCGCTACCGAGCGACGTGTCGATGTGCAACTGAAGATTGGCCAGGTGAATCAGGTCGTCGAGGTTTCGGGCGAGACTTTACCCCAGATCGAAACCACGTCTGACGACCTTGGTGGCGTGATCACGGCACAGGTCGCAGAAGCGTTGCCGGTGAATGGACGCGACTACACGAAGCTGATCTACCTGAATCCGGGTGTCGCGGGCTCTCCTGACCAGATCTCGGATTCCCCCGGCTCTTTCGGCGAATTTTCGATGAACGGAGCGCGCGGCCGATCCAACAACTATCTTCTCGATGGCACCGACATGAACGACGGCTATCGCAACGACCCGGCCATCAACCAGGCGGGGGTCTTCGGAACGCCGGCAACCATCTTGCCGATTGACGCGGTGGCTGAAGTCAATGTGCTTTCCAACTTCACCCCCGAATATGGGCGCAATGCCGGGGCTGTCGTCAACATCGTCACGAAAAGCGGTTCCAACTCCTGGCATGGCTCCGCGGGCGAATACTTCCGCAACAATGCTCTCGACGCCCGCAACTATTTCAATGAGTCCAATCAGCCCAAGGCCAAGTTCCACAACAACCAGTTCGGAGCCTCCGTCGGCGGGCCGATCATTAAGGACAAGACGTTTTTTTATCTGGACTATGAAGGCCAGCAGGAAGCAGTGGGCGTGGTCACCGTCTCGAGTGTCCCCACCGGCACCGCCTCCGACGGATCGTTGAGTCCAGATGACGCCAGCGATCCTTCCGGCGTGATCCAAAACTTACTCGCTCGTCACCCTTGGCCAGCCCCGAATCTCGTCAATCCTAATCCGGGCCTGGTCTCCGACGCCGGCAAGGCCTCCGTCATTTCTCCGTCCTACAACAAGCTCACCAGCATGATTTTGAAGATCGACCAGAACTTCAATGCGAGCAACATTCTCACGGGCCGCTATTTCTTCGGCGATAGTGTCCAGTCTTTTCCGCTGGCTCTGGCTGCTGGTGGGGGCCAACTACCTGGCTTCAACACCTTTACGCCGACTCGCGTGCAGCTCGCATCGTTTTCTTACGTTCACACTTTCGGTACCAACAAGGTCAATGAACTACGCTATGGCTGGAACCGCTTCGCTGAAGGTTTCTTCCCCGACGACTCCAGCTTCAGTCCCAGTTCCATCGGGCTTTGCGCCGCAACTTCTACCGATCTTTGCAATGGCAGCGCTCCGTACGATTCGGGCCTGCCCGTCATCCTTGTCTCTAATGTCGCCCAACTTGGATCTAACAGCGGCAACCCGCGCAACCGTATCGATTCCAACGACCAGGTACTTGACAATTTTTCATGGAAATTCAACAAACACGATTTGAAATTCGGTTTCGATTTCCATCGCACTACTGTCACCCAGCCCAACTATGATCGCAATTTCCGTGGCCGTCTCACCTTCAATGGCGACAACGAGGAGAGCCCCACCGGAACCGGAATCGGGGACTTCCTAGCCGGCTATGTGGACAGCGGCTTCCAGTATTCCGGCAACGCTGCTCGCCACACGTTCGAAAACAATTTCGGCTTGTACGTGCAGGACAGCTTCCGTGTTACACCACGCTTGACGCTCAACTATGGCCTGCGCTGGGATTACATGGGTGTTATCGGCGAGAAAAACAACCTGCTCTCGAACGTCACCAGCCTAGACCTGGCGGGCAGCAGTTTTACGCTCACCCAAGTTGGCCAACCCGGCCTCGACAAGCTCTACAATCCCGATCACAAAGATTTCGCCCCGCGTGTTTCAATCGCCTGGGACGTCACCGGCAAGGGAAAAATCGTCATCCGCTCCGGTTTCGGCGTATTTTTCGACGCCGTTTCGCAGGATATGGTGATCGGCCACTTCCCCTATTCGCCCTACTTCGATCCCGGTCCGGCCTATAACAACTTCCCCTACACGAACGGTACTGGGTTTGACATTGTCGCCACACCTGCCCTTGGCGGGCAGATCGGTTCCGGAGTTCCTCTTTATTCCAACGACCCTGCGGATGCCTGTCTTCCCGAATGCGACGCCTTCGCGTTCGACCGCAATATCAAGACTCCGTATATGGAGAACTACAACCTCAACATCCAGCAGCAGCTCACGAGCAAGATGGCCATTCAGGTGGGATATGTCGGATCACAGGGTCATCGCTTGTGGCGCTTCTTCGATCTCAGCCAGCCTACCAATGCCCAGGTGACTGCCGCCGACCTTGACTGCGGTTGCATCCTGAACTATGGCGTTCCCCGCAACTATATTGGCGGCAATTACCCCTACGGCGCGTTCTATCTGTTACAACAAAACTCCACTGGCCAATCGAACTACAATGCCCTCCAGGCCAGCTTCCGGGTCAACAGCTGGCATGGGATAACCTCGGTTCTCAATTTCGTATGGTCGCGCTCCATGGACAACTCCAGTGATGGCGAGGACTTTGAACCCAACGCGGCGCAGCCAAACGACAGCAATCAGCCGAACCTGGAATACGGCCCCTCGAACTTCAACATCCCGAAACGGCTTACCTGGAACTTCTCTTACGAATTTCCGAAGCAGGGGGGCGATTGGCAGCGACTAAAAAATGGTTGGGGCATCGATAGCGTCCTGAACCTGCAAAGCGGTCAGCCTTTTCAACTCAACTACAATTTTGAGGGCGACTTCAGTGGCGGCGGGAACGGATTTGATCGTCCGGATGTCGTAGGCCCGATCCACTACGATTCCAAGCACCCGCTCAACTATCTCGACCTAAGCTCGTTTGCTATCCCGTGCACGATTTCGGGGGCTGCTACCGGGAGCGATCAGGACTGTGTCCCGGGAACCCGCCACTACGGGAACCTAGGCCGCGATGCCCTCCACGGCCCAACTTTTAAGGAGTGGAACTTCGCCATCTACAAGAACACAGCTATCACGGAGCACCTCAAGATGCAGTTCCGTGCCGATTTCTTTAACCTACCTAACCACCCCAACTTCGCGAACCCGTTCCTGCCGTCTTATATTGCGGACCCCGGAATCGCGGGGTTCACGACAGCAACGGTCGACGGAACCAGCCGCGAAGTCGGCGCGGGCCCCTATCCGATCTCTGCCACTGGCGACGTCGGCATCGGCAACCCGTTCATCGGCGGAGGAGGACCGCGCGGCATTCAGTTGGCGATCAAGTTCACGTTCTAACGCCAAGGGCACGTGCGGCGCGGGCGCCTTCGCCCGCGCCGCGCACTCCGGGGAATCACAGGCTAGGGCGATGAGCGCAATCGCAAGCCCCAATGATCGTATGGAACGCCGACGCCACCCCCGCACGCCTGTTCAACTGCCGGTCAAGATCCGGCCAAAGGGTGATCAGGGCACCGCCGGGCCAGAGCACTCCGGACTGACCCGCGACCTGACCTCTTCGGGGATTTTTCTCTATACCGACTCGGCTCTCAAGCCCGGTGCGAAGCTTGAACTGGTGCTCATGCTTCCCCCAAGCCTTGGTCTGGGCGCAGCCGGATGGACGCTGTGCGAGGCCTCGGTAGTCCGTGTCGAGCCCTCCGATGGCAAGGGCATTGGAATCGCGGCTACCCTGGATCGCATTGAGCGTCTCCCAGAGCTGCTTTGAGCCTGCGATCAGCGGCCCGCCAGTCCCAGCAAGACCAGCCTCCCACGCCCTTTTGGGGGCCGGACGCATTTCAGCCAGAAAGCCCTTGCCGGCGTCTCTTTCTCAAATTGAGCATTCCCCGAAAATAATTTGCCTATTTTCACAAAAACCCTTCCCATGCCTCAAAGTTGGTGCAATAATGGCCCGCTTTGAGCGTACGTAGAGCGTTAACT
>Ga0335069_10004288_pt1 | contig 21240 bp, 19 predicted proteins | sample Lox_Sample_11_FD_206714 | JGI IMG/M metagenome (GOLD analysis project Ga0335069, IMG submission 206714) | Soil microbial communities from Loxahatchee National Wildlife Refuge, Florida, United States - Lox_Sample_1.1 | ecosystem: Environmental > Terrestrial > Soil > Wetlands | place: USA...
CGATGATTGCCAAGTTCACCACCGATATCCCCAAGCTCACCAACTGGGGCGAGCCGCTGCTGTTGGGGCCCGGTTCCATTCATGTCGCTCATACCCCTGACGAGAAGCTGGCCAAGAAAGAGTTGCAAGAGGCCATCGAGCTCTACATCAAAGTAGCCAAAGATCTGTTGGCCTGATCGGACCTCTTTCTGTTCGGCCCAACAAGGAGAAAATCATGACCGCTTCGATTTATGACATTCCCGTCCGCAAGATTTCAGGCGAAGACGCCTCGCTCGGCGAGTACAAAGGCAAGGTCCTGCTGGTGGTGAACGTGGCCTCAAAGTGCGGGCTCACGCCGCAGTACGAGGCTCTGGAGAAGCTGTACGAGCGCTTCAAAGGCCAGGGGCTGGTCATTACAGGTTTCCCCGCCAACAATTTCAAGAGCCAGGAACCGGGCTCGGACGAAGAGATCCAAACCTTCTGCACCGCGAACTTCGGCGTCAAGTTCCCCATGTTCTCGAAGATCAATGTGGTCGGGCCTGACAAGCATCCACTCTATGCGGCGCTGATTGCAGCGCAACCCAAGGCCGTTGCGGTCAATGAAGTTCCGTTTGCGCAGAAGCTGCACGGCTACGGCATCGAAACCAATCCCGAGCCCGAGATTTTGTGGAACTTCGAGAAGTTCGTAGTCAGCCGCTCCGGCGCAGTGGTGAAGAGATTTGCACCCGACACAGCGCCTGACGCGCCGGAACTGGTTGCCGCACTCGAGGCAGAGCTGGCAAAAAACTAGGGCCGGACCAACCTGAGGCCAGGTGGCGTCACGGTGGGGACCCATGTATGCTCACCGCATGGCAGAGCACACAACAGCCGCCGGTCCCGCGAATCAACTGGAACAGAGCGCGTCGTCGTATCTGCGGTCGGCGCGCCATCAACCTGTGCAATGGTGCCCGTGGGGCGAGGCTGCGTTTGCGCGCGCGCAGGCTGAAAACAAGCCTGTGCTGCTGGATATCGGCGCGGTGTGGTGCCACTGGTGCCACGTGATGGATCGCGAGTCCTACGAGGATCCCGAGCTTGCCCGCATCATCAACGAAAACTACATTGCTGTAAAGGTCGATCGCGACGAGCGTCCCGATGTGGATGCGCGGTATCAGGCGGCGGTTTCGGCGATCTCCGGACAGGGTGGATGGCCACTGACCGGCTTTCTCACCCCGGATGGCAGGCCATACTTCGGCGGCACGTATTTTCCGCGCGACGACCGTTATGGCAGGCCGGGTTTCGGCCGCGTATTGCTGACGATGGCCCAGGTGTGGCGCGAGCGCCGCGACGAGGCTCTGGAGTCGGCAGCCAGCGTGATGGCAGCCATCGAGCACAACGAGAGCTTCTCCGGACGCGGCGGGGACTTGTCCCTTGCGCTCGTCGACAAGATCGCAGCGTCGGCGGTGGCGCAGTTCGACCCGCGTTACGGCGGCTTCGGATCGCAGCCCAAGTTTCCTCACCCGGCGACACTCGATCTCTTGTTGCAGCTGGCAGTGAATCGGAGCAATGAAGCTGCCCACAATGCGTTCATGGTGACCCTCGACAAGATGGCATGCGGCGGAGTCTACGATCAGCTCGCCGGCGGCTTCCATCGCTACAGCGTCGATGAGCGCTGGGTGGTTCCACACTTCGAGAAGATGATCTACGACAACACGGAGCTGCTGAAGAACTACGTGCATGGGTTCCAAAGCTTCGTGCACGAGCCGTTTCGTCAGACCGCCCTGGAGATCGTTGAGTGGCTGGACGCGGTGATGACGGACCGAGAGCGCGGAGGATTCTTTGCTTCTCAGGACGCGGACATCAACCTCGATGACGATGGCGACTACTTCACCTGGACTCTCGACGAAGCGCAGGCTGTTCTGACCACAGACGAACTCAGTGTTGCAACGGTGTACTGGGACATCGGTGAGTTGGGCGACATGCACCATGATCCCGCACGGAATGTCCTGCATCGCAAGTACACCCTCGAAGAGGTCGCCGCCAAGGTGGGCAAGCCTTTGGCGGACGTTCAGGCTCTGATCGAGTCGAGCCATCGGAAATTGCTCCAGGCCCGTTCCCTGCGTCCAACGCCGTTCATCGATCGCACACTCTACACGGGGTGGAATGCGATGGCCGTGTCGGCGTACGTTGAGGCGGCGCGCGTCCTCCGCATCGATGGCCCACGGGATTTCGCTTTACGGACGCTGTCGCGCCTACTTGCGGACGCCTGGGACGGCGCAGGAGCCCTTTGGCATGTGATTGCCTATTCCGAGGGCGCTGCTCTCAAGGAGAGAGTCCCCGGCACGCTCGACGACTATGCCTTCACCGTGCATGCCTGCATCGACGGCTGGCTCGCGAGTGGAGAGATCCGCTTCTATCGAGCAGCCCGTACGATTGCCGATGCTATGATCGCCCGCTTCTACGACGATGTCGCTGGAGCGTTTTACGACTCCGCCACACCGGAGAAGGGAACTGTGCCCCTTGGCGTTCTGTCGGCGCGCCGCAAGCCGCTCCAGGACTCTCCCACACCGGCGGGCAACCCCACGGCCGCCTCGGCTTTGCTCCGCCTGGAGTCGCTCGCCGGCCAGTCGCGCTTCCGGGAGATCGCCGAAGACACGCTGGAATCCTTCGCAGGCATCGTCGAGCACTTCGGTCTGTACGCAGGGAGCTACGGTCTGGCGCTCGAGCGGCTCTTGTTGGACCCGATCCAGGTGGTCGTGGTCGGGGCCGGTACGGCAGCGGATGCTCTTGAGGCGACGGCAACGATGGGTTTCGCAGTCAACAAGACAGTCATCCGGCTTGCGCCTGCGCAACTCACGGCGGGCGCTCTGCCGGAGGCGCTGGCTGAGACGGTGCTGCAGATGCCCTCGCCAAATGAAACGAGTGCCTGGGCGCTGGTCTGCCGTGGGCGGACCTGCTTTCCGCCGGTTACTGATCCCGAAGCCCTTCTTGCCGCGCTGCACAGCGAGTAGCGAGGCCGTCGGAAGCCAGCGCAGCACGGGCGGGTCGGTCTCGTGATCCTTCCTGCGTGCTTCTGGCGACCGGCTCTTAGCTGCTTTCTCCGCTGAATGGATTGGTCTCCTGCGGCTTGATTGTGGTGGGATCGCGATGCGCCGGGGCTGGTGATTCCGCCGCACTGCGGGCAGTTGCATGGGTTCCTCCAACCCGATCGACGAACGAGTTGAAGACGCGGTTCGGATCACCCGGCAGCATGTGATTTTCTTCAAGCGCGATCCGTACCCGCCGCTGAAACTCGCGCATCGGCCCGTATTGTAGCGTGGCCTTGGTCTTGAAGACCACGGGAAAGATCAGCTGCGAACCGCGCATCGAGTCCACACCGAGGATCTGCGGGTCGGCGACAAAGACATCGCGGTACTGCTCGCTGGAACGGATCTCAGCGGCAATGTCGCCCAGCAGTGCCAACACCTTGTCGGGATTGGCGGAGAAATCGACGCTCACATTGATGGTCGCCACGGAGAAGTCGACGCTCTGGTTGGCCACCGTCGTGATCTGCGAATTCGGAATGACATAAAGCGTTCCATCGCTGGCGCGCACTGTGGTCTTGCGTAGGGTCATGGCTTCCACGGTTCCGGTCAGCCCGGCCAGGGTCACCACGTCGCCGACGTTGAACTGATCCTCAATGAGGATGAGCGTGCCATTCAGCATGTCTTTGACGATGTTCTGTGCGGCCAGGCCGATGGCCACGCCGGCGATTCCTGCCGATGCCAGCAGGGGTGCCAGGTTGACTCCGACGGCGTCGAGAAACTGCAGAAAGACGATGGCGCCGATAATCGCGATGCCAGTCGTTCGAATCACCCCGGCGAGCGTCTTCACCTGGGCTACGCGGCCCCGGCTGGCGGCATGAGCTTCGGCGACCCGGATCATTCGCGCTGTAATCACTCTCAGCAAGCGGCTGAGAACAAAAGCGATGATCGCCACCGCGATCAGGTGGGGCAGCTTGGCGCGGACAAATTCCTGGATATCGTCGGCCCATTCGTCCAGGACCTTCCCCATGAAGCGGTTCTGGGTCAGCAAGGCGGTTGCGAGCACTCTCAACAGACCGGACATCTCAATCTCCTGTCTCTATCTATACTGACCGCAGGCGGGTGAGGCGACTTTTCCCGTCGAGGTCAACCTTTCCGTGGGCCGACTGCCTTCTTTGTCTTACCATCGAGAGGCTTCTATGCAGCCGATTCAACTTCCAAGTCGCTTGCGCAGGCTTTTCTGGAGCCGTCAATCGGCGCTCGGGTTGGGGCTTGGCGCATGCGTCGTTGTTGCGGTTACCGGAGCAGCTCTCCTCGCGGTCCATGCGCAGGATACAGCGCAAGCAGCACCGAATGGCCAGCCGCCCAGGGTCCAAGAGAGCGTTATTCACCAGCCTGATACCAGCAACGAGGAGAGGAAGACGGGCGGAGCCCCGGCCAGGCAACCAGACGTTGACGCGGCAAGCGCCGAGCGGAAGGCACAACTCTCCGACGAAAGCGCCAGGTTGTTGACTCTTGCCGTTGCGCTGAAGGCGGAGGTCGATAAGACAAACAAAGATATGCTCTCGCTGAATGTGATTCGCAAGGCCGAGGAGATTGAGAAGCTCGCTCATGATGTGAAGGCAAAAATGAAACTCTCGGCTGGCGGAAGCTAAAGGGAACGCAGGCAGAAGCCCGAATTCGCAAGGACGGGGGCCGGCTGCCGATCTGCAAGCAGGCCGAGAAGGCTGACAACCGCGACAGGTTCTCAGCATCTAGTAAGAGGCAGGCACCGATGGACGACAAATTGCAAATCCGGCAACGACGTCGGGCTAGAGGGAACGTCGCCTGGGGTGCGGCTGTTTGCGGCCTTCTCTTCGTTGTCGCGATGGTGCTTGCAGAGCCTGGGCAGCAACCCGTTCCGAACCAGGTGAGTCCGCTCCCGCATAGCCCCTTTGCCGGATCGCTGGATGGCGATCCCGCGCTTATCGCCCGGCACGAGCGGGCGCTGAACGCAGAACGTCAGAAATCGATGGTTGCTGACACCGACAAACTGCTGAAGCTGGCCCGGGAGCTGAACGATGAAATCGGCCATAGTAACCCGTCGGTACTTACTCCCGAGGAATTGCGGAAAGTCGCCGATATTGAGAAACTGGCTCGGAACGTGAAGCAGAAGATGAGCATCTCCTATACCGTCGCTCTTCCGATCGACGGGCTAGGTCCCCGAGAGATGCCCTAAGGTGCTGGTCGGGCGCAAGATGGGCTCTATGTCTGGATTCATGGATTGATACAATCAGAGCGAAAAGACCTCGCGTCTTCATCTGGGAGTCAGGAACGAATGGGACTTGCGGTTTCCATAGCGCGTGTGCCGGGGACACTCCCAGACTCAGGCCGGCTGACACCTCAGCAACTGATTGAAATATATCGACTTATGTTTCTCTCGCGTCGCATCGACGACCGCGAGATTCTGCTCAAGCGCCAGCAGAAGATCTTTTTCCAGGTTTCCGGCGCCGGTCACGAAGCCCTTCAGGTGGGTGCGGCTCTTGCCCTTCGTTCCGGCTACGACTGGTTTTTCCCCTACTACCGCGACCGGGCCCTCTGCCTTGCCTTGGGGGTAACCCCCGAGGAGATGCTGCTCCAGTCGGTAGGTGCGGCAACCGACCCGGCCAGCGGCGGCCGCCAGATGCCCACCCACTGGAGCGACCGCAAGCTGCATATCGTCAGCACGTCGTCTTCGACCGCCACCCAGGTTCTGCATGCGGTGGGCTGCGCCGAGGCCGGGCGCTACTTCAGCCGTCATCCCGAAGCGGCTGCCCGCGCCCAGAGCGACTATCGAGCCTTCCGGGATATCGACTTCCATGAAGACGAGATCGCCTTGACCTGCCTGGGCGAGGGATCGACTTCGCAAGGGGAGTTCTGGGAGGCGCTCAACACGGCCTCGAACAAGAAGCTGCCGGTGATCTTCTGCATCGAAGACAACGGCTACGCAATCAGCGTGCCGGTCGAGGTCAATACTCCCGGCGGCAACATCTCCAAGCTGGTAGCCAACTTTCCCAACTTCCACTTTGCCGAGATCGACGGCACCGACGCTGAGGTCTCCCTGCGCGCCTTCCAGGCGGCTGCAGCGCACTGCCGCGCCGGGCTTGGGCCGGCTTTCATCCATGGGCACTGCACGCGTCCTTACTCGCATTCGCTCTCAGACGACGACAAGCTCTACCGTTCGGCCGCCGAGCGAGAGGCCGATGCCATGCGCGATCCCATCGCCAAGATGCAGATGCGCCTTTTGCGCGAAGGCATCCTCAGCGCGGACGAGATCAACGCCCTCGAACAGCAGCTTGACCGGGAGGTGGCCGAGGCAGCCGATCGCGCGCTCGCGGCTCCGTTGCCGGAGATCGCCAGCATTCCGCGCCATGTCTACTCAGAAGATCTCAATCCGACACGCGCTGCACTCGAGACCGAACCCGTCCGAGGAGCTGTGCCCGCCGGGAAATCCGGGAGCGCCAAGGGCAATGCACCGCGGACGATGGCCGACCTGATCAATCTCTGCCTGCACGACGAAATGCGCCGCGATCCGCGCATTGTCGTCTACGGCGAAGACGTCGCCGACGCCAGCCGCGAAGGCGCGCTCTCCGAGGTCAAAGGCAAAGGCGGGGTCTTCAAGCTGACTGCCGGCCTGCAGACCGCTTTCGGTTCCGAGCGTGTTTTCAATTCGCCCCTGGCCGAGGCCAACATCGTCGGGCGCGCCGTGGGCTACGCCGTCCGGGGCATGAAGCCGGTTGCCGAGATCCAGTTCTTCGACTACATCTGGCCGGCCATGCATCAGTTGCGGAACGAACTGGCCCTGATGCGGTGGCGGTCGAACGGCGAGTGGGCTTCGCCGGCAGTGATTCGCGTGCCCATTGGCGGCTACCTGACCGGTGGCTCCATCTACCACTCGCAGTGCGGCGAAAGTATCTTTACACATATCCCCGGGCTGCGCGTGGTTTTCCCGTCGAATGCGCTCGATGCCAACGGCCTTTTGCGTACGGCTCTTCGCTGCGACGATCCCGTGTTGTTTCTGGAGCACAAGCGACTGTATCGCGAAGCCTACGGCCGCGCGCCCTATCCCGGCCCGGATTTTGTCGTTCCGTTCGGCAAGGCCAAGATTGTGCGGCCGGGTTCGCAGATCACCCTTGTCACCTACGGTGCCGTTGTTCCTCGGGCCTTGCAGGCTGCGGAGAAGGCACAGCGTGAACATGGCATCGACGTGGAGATCCTCGACCTGCGCACGTTGAGTCCCTACGACTGGGAGGCCATTGCAACCTCGGTCCGCAAGACCAGCCGCGTCATCGTGGCCCACGAGGACATGCTGAGCTGGGGATACGGCGCCGAGATCGCCGCCCGCATTGCCGACGAGCTATTCGACTCGCTCGATGCTCCGGTGCGTCGGGTCGGGGCCATGGACACCTTTGTGGCCTATCAGCCGGTTCTCGAAGACGCGATCCTGCCCCAGCCGGAGACGATCCTGAAGGCGATTCGCGACTTGGGCGCTTATTAGGAACGGTTAGCGGCTGTGGAGGATGGCATCGACCGCCTCTCCCAACGAGCCAAATCGCCGGTCTGCCAGGCCGGCTGCCTTCTCGGCGCCGCTCTTCCTTCGTTCCGGATCGCCCTCGATGAAGACTGTGCGCATTCCCAGGCGAAGGCCGAATTCGACATCCGAAAGAGAATCGCCAATCATCAGGCTGGTGTCGGGGGAGATGTCGGGGAAGTCTTGTTGTGCCGCCCTGAACATGCCCGGCAGGGGCTTGCGGCAGTCACACTGGTTCCTGTCGTGGGGGCAGTAGTAGAAAGCGTCCACATGAGCGCTTTGTTCGGCTAACAGCTTCTGGAATTCCGCGTGGATCTGTTCGACGTCGGCGGCCGAATAAAGCCCGAGGGCGACTCCGCGCTGGTTTGAGACCACAATCACCCGCAACCCCGCTCGATTCAATTGCCCAATGGCTTCAGGTACGCCCGGGAGGATGCGGAATTCCGGCCAGTTTCTGACGTAGCTGCCCTCGGGCATCTTCTGGTTGATCACCCCATCCCGGTCGAGGAAGAGGTTGCGAAGGGTGCCTGACCATGCACTGCCTTGGGAGTCTGCCACGCCGCTATGATAGCAACAACCCTGCGACGTTCCTTTCTTCGCGATAGAGAACGGACTGTGGTCTAAGGGAGCAGCGTAGTGATCGCACATCTGCATCGCATCATTCACGATATCCAGGATGAGTGGAGTTCGAAGCGTGTGCTCGTCGTCGGCGATGTGATGCTGGACAAGTACATCTGGGGCGATGTCCAGCGCATCTCGCCCGAGGCGCCCGTCCCCGTGGTTCGAGGAATGCGCCATGACGAGAAGCCGGGCGGTGCAGCCAACGTTGCCATGAACATGGCTTGCCTGGGCGCCAAAGCGGTTGTTGTCGGTATCACTGGAAACGACGAAAGTGAACGTCTTCTCGCGGAGAGCCTCCGCGTCAATGGCGTTCATCCTCAGTTTGTCTCATCTGAAGACTTCGAGACGGTCACCAAGATGCGGATCCTGGGTGGCCGACAGCAGATGCTGCGTCTCGATTTCGAGCGCTCCGAAGGAATCGATCCTTCCGCGATCAACCGGCTCATTGAAAAGACGCTCGATCTCTTGCCTGGCACACATGCACTGGTTCTGTCGGACTATGCCAAGGGCGTCGTCACTCCGGAGGTCTGCGCAGCGCTCATCCCAGCCGCGCGCAGGCTGGGCATCCCGGTTCTGGTCGACCCCAAGGGACTCGACTTCGCGCGCTACAAGGGGGCCACCACTGTCTGTCCGAACCTCAGCGAACTCGCCCGGGCCGTCCGTCTCGAGCCCGATGACCTTGAGGCCCTTTTCGTCGCGGCAGAGGCTCTGGTCGCCGATCTTCACCTGGACTTTCTCACCGCGACACTGAGCGAAAAGGGCATTGCATTGGTGCGTTCCGATCGCCGGGTCGTGGCTCCGGCGCTGGCGCGGCAGGTCTACGACGTTTCGGGCGCCGGAGACACGGTGATTGCCGTGATGGCGCTTTGCCTGGCCTCGGGCATGGAGCCCGAGACCGCCATTCAGCTGGCAAATGTAGCCGCCGGCATCGTTGTGGGGAAGGTTGGCACGGTGCCCGTGCAAAAGCACGAGTTGCTGGCCGCTCTTGGCCCGCAAATCGCTCTGCATGCCGAAGACCGTGTGCTTTCGCGAGAGGAACTGGTCAAGCGGGTCGAGCTTTGGAAAGCCAATAGCGAGCGTGTTGTTTTCACCAATGGCTGCTTCGATCTGCTGCACATTGGGCACATCACGCTGCTTGAACAGGCGCGCCGTTTTGGGGACCGTCTCATTGTCGCGATTAACAGCGATGCTTCGGTGAGTCGGTTGAAAGGACCGAGCCGCCCCATTGTCAGCGAGAACGACCGTGCCCGTGTACTGGCTGCCCTGGCGGCAGTAGACGCAGTTGCCATCTTCGACGAAGCGACCCCATTGGAACTGATTGTCGCCGTCCGGCCGCATGTTCTGGTGAAAGGTGGCGACTATAAGGCGGAGTTGGTCGTCGGGGCCGCGGAGATGCAATCCTGGGGCGGGGAAGTGAAGATCGTGCCGCTGGTCGAGGGTTTTTCGACGACGCGTTTGATTGAGAAGGGGGCTGGGCGTTGAGGTCGGGCTTGCGCTTACGTCTGCCCAGCTACAATACGAAGATGCAGTCCTGTCTCGGCGGACAACCTCCCTTGCCGCCACAATTCTCGCCCGCAGGCAGCGCGGCATGATGCGCTTCTTTCGCCTCCTGCGCTACGGGCTGCCCTACTCCTTCCAGTGGCTCGGCGGCGTGATTTGCCTCGCAGGGGTTGGATTTCTCGACGCGCTCCGGCTGGCAATCTTTGTGCCGATCATCGGGGTCGTGCTTCAGCCTGCGAACCAATCGAATGCGCTTCCGCTGTTCCCCTCGGCCCCTGCAGGATGGCAACTCGATCTGCGGGCATTGATTCCTCACTGGCTGCATGTTCACAACGTTCTGAATGTTGTTGCCCTGGCCCTGGTGACTTCGACGCTGATCAAGGGGTTATGCGACTATGTGGGCACTTATCTGGTGAACTACGCGGGATTCGCCACGGTGACTGACATGCGCAATCACCTTTACGAGACGATCCTTCGCCGTTCGGCAAGCTTCTTTCATCGCCATCCCACAGGCACGATCCTTTCGACGCTCATCAACGATGTCGACAAGGTGCAGAGCGCGTTGAGCACGGTCCTTGGCGACTCGCTGCAGCAGTTTTTCACGTTCATCTTTACTGTCGTCCTTGTCATTGCGTGGGGTGGCCGGCTGAGTTGGGCGCTCTTGTTGTTCGTCCCGGTGGTGATTACGTCGGCACGGCGCATCGGCAGTTCGGTGCGCAGACGTACCCGTACCGGGCAGGACAAGCTTGCCGAAATCCAGAATCTGCTCCACGAGACAGTGACCGGCAACCGCATTGTGAAGGCGTTCAACACGGAGCTGTGGGAACTGCTCCGCTTCAAGAAAGCAGCAAGGCGGCTGTTTCGCGCCAACCTGCGCAGTGTGCGCATCCAGTCTGTTACGTCGCCGCTGATGGATACGATCGGCTCGATCGCGATCGCGCTGCTGCTCTGGCTCGGCCGTAACGAAATCCAGCATGGCCGTATGAAGACCGAGGTCTTCATGACGTTCATCATTGCGCTGTTCAAGCTCTACGATCCAGTCCGGCGCTTTGCCGGATACTACAACGCCTTTCAGCAGGCGATGGGCGCATCGGTATCTATCTTTGGTTTCTTCGATGTGAAAGACGATGTTGTCGAGCGTCCACGGGCCGCGACGCTCAAAAGCTTCGCTCGTTCGATTCGCTTTGAGAATGTAGGCTTCTCGTACTCCTCAGCAGAAGGCGAGCACCAAATTCTGCACAATGTCGATCTCGATGTGCGCGCCGGCGAGGTGCTGGCTCTGGTCGGGCCCAGCGGCGCGGGCAAGTCGACGCTCGTCAATTTGATTCCGCGCTTCTTCGACGTCACAACGGGACGCATTCTGATAGACGATCGCGACATCCGCGACCTGACGCTCGGCTCCTTACGCCGCCAGGTTGCGCAGGTCACGCAGGAGACGATCCTCTTCAACGATACGGTCCGCAACAATATCGCCTACGGTCAACCCGAAACCAAGCACGCCCTGGTGGAACAGGCGGCACGCAACGCGTTAGCCCACGACTTCATCCTGCGTATGCCCCAGGGCTATGACACGGTGATCGGGGAGAAGGGCTTTCGGCTCTCCGGGGGCGAACGGCAGCGGATCGCTATCGCGCGCGCCATCTTGAAGAACGCTCCGATTCTGATCCTTGACGAGGCAACTTCGGCTCTCGATGCCGAGAGTGAGGCTCTTGTCCAGGCCGCGCTTGCCAATCTGATGCAGGGTCGCACAGTCGTGGTCATTGCGCATCGTCTCAGCACCGTGCGGCGCGCCAATCGCACTGCAGTCCTTGAAGATGGGCGCATCACCGCAATCGGATCGCACGATGAGCTTCTGGTCGCCTCGCCAACCTACCAGCGGCTCTATCAGCTTCAGTTTATGGACACTCCGGAGCTGGCGGACCTCACAGATCTTGAACCGTCCCCCCAATATCCATTGGTATTTGAGCAAGCAATCTCATCCGAGGCGGGAAAATAGAGCCTATGCCGATCTACTCGATGACCGGGTTCGCCCGCACTCAGGTACGCGTCCACGACCAGCTTGTCTATACGCTCAGTTTGAAAAGCGTGAACCATCGTTTTCTCGATATCCAGCTACGCATTCCCTCCGGACTTGACGCTCTGGAGATGGACCTGCGGCGCGCTCTCAAAGAAAACCTGGTACGAGGACACGTGGAACTGACGCTTTCGGTCGATCGTTCTGCGCAGCAAAAGGCCGGCTACAACCGTGACCTGGTCGCGGCCTACGTGGAGGCCTTTCGGACCGCGCGCAGCGAATTCTCTCTGGCCGGCGAGCCCGACCTCAACGCGATCCTGCGCATGCCCGCTGCGATACAGAACGACAACCGGGGCAATGGGGACGAGGATCTGGCGGCCCTGGCCGCGAGCGTTCTCGAACAGATTGGCCCACTGCTCGGCGAGTTGAAAGCGATGCGCGCTCGGGAAGGGGAAGCGCTCACTGCGGTTCTACAGGCTTCTCTCAATCGCCTGGCCGAAGCGACCGAAGGCGTTGCTGCTCTGCGGCCCGAAGTTGAACAGCGCTATCAGGAACGCTTAACGCAGCGGCTTGTCGCCGCGACCGGCAATGAATTCAACCGCCAGCGCCTTCTGGAAGAAGTCGCCATACTCGTGGACCGCAGCGATATCGCCGAAGAGCTTGCCCGTATGCACACGCACATCGTGCACTTCCGCGAACTGCTGAGTGGGGCCGGCGAAGTGGGAAAAAAGCTCGACTTCCTACTCCAGGAAATGAACCGCGAAGCCAACACGCTTCTATCCAAGACGGGCGGCTTGGGCGGCAAGGGAACACGGATTACTGAGCTAGGGCTCGCGATGAAGGCAGACATCGAGAAGGCACGCGAGCAGATTCAAAACGTGGAATAGACCGAAGAGCCGATCCACGCAAAGAACGAGGGGAGCTATAGGCGAGTGGCAGGAATTCTATTCATCATCTCGGCGCCATCGGGATCGGGCAAGAGCACGCTGGTCAGCGAGCTGCGCAAACAGGTAAGCGGGATCGACTTCTCCATCTCGTGGACCACGCGGCCGCCTCGCGGCTCGGAAGAGAACGGGCGCGAATACTATTTCACGACGCGCGAGGAGTTCGAGCGCATGCGCGATGCGGGCCTGTTCCTGGAGTATGCGCAGGTGTTCGGCAACCACTACTACGGGACCGCGCGCCAGTCGCTTGACACGGCGCGAAAGGCCGGGCACGATCTGATGCTCGACATCGATGTGCAGGGCGCCGCGCAGGTGCGCAAAGTGATGCCGGAAGCGGTGAGCATCTTTGTGTTGCCGCCGACGCCCAAGGTTCTGCGCACGCGTTTGCGGAATCGCAGCCGCGCGGAAGGCGGGGTGAACGAGGCCGAGCTCTACCGCCGCCTGAGTGAAGCCAGCAAGGAAATTGAGAATTATCGCGAATACGGATATATTTTGGTCAACGACATCCTTGACAGGGCCGTAGCGCAGCTAGAAGCCATCGTGCAAGCCGAGCGCTTCTATCGCAATGGCGAACCCATCGCGCTCCGTTCGGGCAGGGTGTTGGAGGTCGCGGCAGCCTGCCGGCTCTCGAATTCACGCGAACGCTTGAAGCCGGTGCTCGAGGCGTTCGGCATTGGCGGTGCTTCTGGTCAGCAACAACTTCCCTTTGGAGACGATTCCGATGACGATTGAAACTACATTCGATTCGAACTATCGCAAAGTCCTTGTTGCCGCCCGCCGGGCGCGCCAATTGCAGAGCGGGTCGGCGGCACTCGTGCCGACGCACTCGACCAAGGCCTGCAAGATTGCCCAGGATGAGATCGACGCTGGAAAGATCTCTTACGTAAAAAAAGACGTCCCAGTGACCAAGCCCCTTGTGGAAGACAGGGGCATTCCGATTCTCTCCAACTAAGGTTTCTGGCCTCGCCTTCCTTGGTCAGGAACCTGCGCGCATCTGTGTGCGCCGGGTAATGATTACCTGCGTTCAGTCGCTGGAAGCGCGGTTTTTGGCCAGTTTTCATAGCCTCCGACAAAAATCCGATGGTATGATCCTGTCACGACTATGTCGATCGGGATGGCCACTGTCGACGGGGTTCTGCAGGTCAAAGTAGGGACTCTGTTTGGGCGCGAACTGATTCTGATCAGCGAGCGCAAGATGGTGATCCAAACCTGGTTTATGGGCTTTGTCGTCGGGCGACGAACATTCGATAACAGCCTCGTTCGCCAGCTCCGTTACGAAGAGTGGTCGGAAAAGGGTGTGCGCACCTGCGGCATCCGGTTCAAATACAACGGCAGGACCGAGGTCCTGGTGAAAGCGGTCATGGGCGAAAGCGACACCCTGCGCACCGTTGTGCGGATCATTAACGTTTACAAGTTCTCGCACTGGCTGACCCCTGGTCAGGAACAGCTGACCCACTCTGCGTAAGCGGCAGCAGTTCTGTCGGACTCAGACTACAATTTGAAGTATGCGGGTGACGGTTGGGGTCTCAGGCGGCATTGCGGCCTATAAGGCGGCGGAGTTGGTGCGTACTTTGCAGCGCCAGGCTCTGGAAGTGCATGTGGTGATGACCGAGTCGGCGACCCGCTTTGTCCAGCCACTCACCTTCGCTGCTCTGACCGGCCACAAAGTGGTCACCAGTCTTTGGGACGATGCCGGCTCGACCGAAGGCACGTACGAGTCCTCGATTGAGCACATCAGCGAGGCGCAGTGGACCGAAGCACTGGTCGTCGCTCCGGCTACCGCCAACATCCTTGCCAAATTCGCGCATGGCATTGCCGACGACTTCCTGACTACGGTGTATCTGGCCACTGAGGCTCCCGTCCTGGTTGCTCCCGCCATGAACGTGAATATGTGGAATCATCCCGCGACACAAGCCAACCTGGACATTCTTCGCGAGCGGGGCGTGCGCGTTGTCGATCCGGGGACCGGGGATCTCGCGTGTGGCATGGTTGGAGCCGGGCGCATGGCCGAGCCGGAAGCGATCTCCGATGCCGTGCTGGGCGTGCTGGACCGGCGCAACGATATGGCCGGGGAGGTGGTGCTTGTGACCGCGGGCGGAACACGCGAGGCGCTCGATCCGGTCCGGTTCATCGGCAATCGCTCCAGCGGCAAGATGGGTTACGCATTAGCCGATGCGGCGCGGAGCCGCGGCGCCAAGGTGATTCTGGTCAGCGGTCCGACCGCGCTCCATCCGCCCGCGCGTTGTGAGATCGTGAGGGTCGCCACAGCCGATGAGATGCGCGCCGCAGTGCTCGACCGAATGCACGAGGCCACCCTGGTGGTCAAGGCAGCCGCGGTTGCCGACTATCGCCCGGTGACTGTCGCCGGCCACAAACTCAAACGAACGGGACCCATGACTTTGGAACTTGCGCCGACCGAAGACATTCTTGCCGAGGTCGTTCGCCGCCGTCGCCCCGGACAGCTGATCGTCGGCTTCGCCGCAGAGACGGAGAATCGCATGGAGAACGGCCGTGCCAAGTTATTGCGTAAGGGCGCCGATGCGATCGTCGTCAACGATGTTTCTGCCGAAGGGGTTGGCATTGATGCGGACAAGAACGCCGCGACCTTTCTTACCAATTCCACTGCGATCGAACTCCACGAGATGCCGAAGCGCAAGCTGGCCGATCGCATTTTCGATGAGATTCTTGCCTTGCGGAAGCCACGTCCTCTGATGGTCGAGACCGACGCGGCATCAAGCGAGACGCCACAGGAGCGGGTTTTGAGTCAATCCGATATCCCCGCCGGCTCGCGCCGTCAGCTCATTGTGGAGTAATTGCGTGTCCCCTTCGCTCGACCCCATGACGCAGCAGGCGATCGCGGCGCGTCTGCGCTTCTATCGCGAGCTTGGATTGACAGAGTTTTATCGCAGACCTGTCGATCTCGAGAAGGTCCAGGCTTTTGCTGCCCCCACGGCGATGTCCACGGAGCCGCAGCCAATCGCCTCTTCCCCTGTTGCCGAAGCGCCGGCTATCCAAATCAGACCTGAGGAGACCAACTCCATTCCACCGCGCAAGCCAATTCAACCTGCTCCTCCCGTTGCCGCTCCGACACCGCAGGCGGATCGCGCCGCCGCGTTGCGCATCATCCGCGAAGACATCGGCGACTGTACCCGCTGCGCTCTCCACAAAGGCCGCAACAAGATCGTCTTTGCGGACGGCGATCCCAATGCGCGGCTGCTGTTTGTCGGTGAGGGGCCGGGCGCCGACGAAGATGCCCAGGGGCTGCCGTTTGTCGGGCGCGCCGGCCAGCTGCTCAACAACATGATCACAGCAATGGGGCTCAAACGCGAAGAGGTGTATATCGCGAACGTTGTGAAATGCCGGCCGCCCGGAAACCGCACGCCGGAGCCGGAAGAGGCCAATACCTGCGTGCCGTTTCTCTTCCGCCAGATCGACGTGGTGCGCCCCGAAGTGATCGTAGCCCTCGGAGCTACGGCGGCGACGTATCTGCTGGGCCAACGCCAGCCTCTGGCTGGTCTGCGGGGACGCATGCACTCCGTTCGTGGTGCACGGCTGATCGTTACCTATCATCCGGCGTACCTGCTGCGCGATCCGCGGCAGAAAAAAGAAGCGTGGGCCGACCTGCAGATCGCAATGGGCGAGCTGGGGTTGAAAGCCCCAACTCGGAGTTGAGTGCTTCTCCATGCGAGAATCAATCGGTCGGGAAGTTTCCTCTTGCGACCGATGAAAAGATCTCAAGTTTTACCTACCGGGTTGCTGCTGCGGCCAATCGTCCTTGGGCTGCTTCTTGGGAGCGTTTGCCTCGGTGCTTTCGGCGAGAGCAAACCTGCATCGCAACGCGTCGCCGACGATGACCTTTTGCGTTGGGGGCCGAAAGTGAACCGCAACAAGTCGGGGATTGAGATCGGTTTGCGCCTCGAAGCGTTGGAGACGGTCTGGTACAACTCTGCGAAGGGAGACTACTTCCGGTTTGCGCAGGCAGAGGTTGATGCACGTCTCGCAACGCGAGCGGCTGCACCGATGAAGTACGATTCGGACAAAGCGCTCTGGGGCCATCAACTGCTCCTGATGTACCGGGTCACACTCGATCGAAAGTACTTCGACGCGGCGAAGGCAATTCGCGGTCAACTGGCCGACGCTTGCGGCAGGTCTGGCGGCGATTCGCCAAACAAGGTCTGCACTGCCGAAGCTTTTCTGGCCGAGTATGCATCGCTATTTGACGAGCCCCAGGAGTTCGCGAACATCACGCGCCAATTTGAGCTCTGGGAGCCTCTTGCCCATTGGCCGGCCGCCGATGTGACCAATCCAACTCCGCCTGAGGCGTGGCTCGAATCGTTGGCACCGGCGTTGGTGGACGCGATCCCTTCCTATCCGGAAGACGACTCCGGCCGCGACAGGCTGGTAGCGATGTTGAGCCGCGTTGCGGACATGGCGCGGCAACACCAGAATGCATCCACGGGATTGTTGGAGTACTCGTCAGAGGCTGGGATGCACCGGCCGATGCATCCTTCCGCAGCCTGCCTGCTGATCTATGCCATCGCCAAGGGTGTCCGGTTGGGGTATTTGCCTGAGTCCGATCGATCCGTTGCTCTGAACGCCTGGCAGGGAATAGAAAAGTACTTCATCCATCGCGATGACGGCCGATCTGTCGGGACGGCCGACGGGTCGGGCTGGCCGCCAGGGCCAAGCACCGGCCCATATTTGCTTGCCACTGCTGAAATGGATCTTGCACCGACGGCGACTCTTGCGCGCGGGCAGGCAGTGATCCTCGACGCCTGGTATAACAGCCAGCAACGCGAGAACGCTGCCGGCCAGATGGAATCCTTCCACTACAAATGGTCTGACATGAGCGACTCGGGCTATGCGCTTCTGGGCCATATGTTCCGGAGCTACGGTGCTGCCACGGAAACCCTCCATGCAGCGCCAACGCGCGAGTCACTTGGGAAGGCGCAGTATTACATCATCGTTTCGCCGGACATTCCCGTGAAGAATCCCAATCCCCACTACATGACGGAGCAGGATGCCGGCCAGATCGCTGGCTGGGTGAAGGACGGCGGGGTCCTCATCCTGATGGAGAACGATCCCCCCAACGCCGATCTTGCCCATCTCAATCTTTTGGCAGATCGCTTCGGCATCCACTTCGACGATGTCCTGCACCATCACATTCTTGGCGAACACGTCGAAGACGGGCGCATTCCGGTTGATGGCGACGGCCCGCTGTTCCATCATCCGCATACGCTCTACATGAAGGATACGTGCGCCATCTCTTTGAGCGGACCCGCTGCCGTGCTGCTTCGGGATCGCGGCGATGTGGTGATGGCTGCAGCCAAATATGGACGCGGTACTGTGTTTGCCGCCGTCGATCCCTGGCTCTACAACGAGTACACCGATGGCCGGAAGAATCCTGAGATCTACGGCCAATTCGACAACTTTGCCGGCGGACAGGAGCTGGTTCGTTGGCTTCTGCAACAGCACTCCCATTGAAGAGTGGGAAAGAAGGAAGAGCAGGAGCGATGAAAACCTACCTGATGGCCGATCCCATGCGCTATCCGCGCATGAATACGCAGGAGCTACGCGAGACATTTCTGATCGATAGGCTTTACGAGCCGGGCGCCCTCCAGCTGAATTATGTCGATCTGGATCGGGCAGTCGTAGGCATGGCCGCCCCACTCGACAGTCCCCTTGCGCTGCCAACTCCGCCCGAACTGCGCGCCGATTTCTTCACCGAGCGCCGCGAACTCGGAGCCTTGAATATAGGCGGCCCGGGCGTTGTTCATGTTGGGGATACCGCCTATCCGCTCCGGAATCTCGATCTGCTCTACATCGGGCGCGGCAATCCTGACGTGCGTTTTAGCTCGGAGTCCACGAAATCGCCGGCGGTCTTCTATCTTCTGAGTTATCCGGCCCACGCCGTTCATCCGGTCACAGTGGTCAAAAAGGAAGATGCGCAGCCGACAGAGATCGGCAGCGTTGAGACCTGCAACCGGCGCACAATCTACAAGTACATTCATCTCGGCGGCGCCAGAAGCTGCCAGCTTGTGATGGGTGTGACCCATCTGCACGCTGGAAGCGTCTGGAACACGATGCCTGCCCATACCCATATGCGCCGCTCCGAGGTCTATCTCTACTTCGATGTACCCCAGGACGCCCGCATCCTGCATCTGATGGGACCGCCGCAGGAGACACGGCACTTGATCGTCAGCAATTGCGAAGCGGCCGTATCCCCGGGGTGGTCGATCCATGCCGGCGCAGGAACGCAGGCCTACAAGTTCTGTTGGGGCATGGGCGGCGAGAACCAGGACTACGCAGATATGGATCCGGCACCGCTTGAGGCCATGCGTTGAGGAGGTCGTTCCGATGAAACTCTTGATCTCTGCTTTTGCAGCGATTGCATTCAGCGTCTCAGCCGTTGCCCAGAGCAGCGGCAAATCCGATGTCTTCTCCGCCTCCCAGATCAGGACGCTCCTGGCTACACTCGGCGCACAGGCCGCGACCTCCGGCAGCGCGGGCACGACGCTCGCCGACTACGGGAGCCACAAGGTACAGCTCTCGGTGCGCACCACGAGTGGTGGAGCCGAAATACACGCTCATTTTGACGACGTGATGATCGTGCAGCAGGGAAGCGCCACGCTGATTACCGGCGGCACCGTCGTTGATCCCAAACCGAATCCCGACGGCGAGACCAAGGGGACCGGCATTCAGGGCGGCCAGTCACGCACCATCTCGGTCGGCGATATCGTCACGGTGAACGCCGGAGTTCCGCATCAGATCCTTGTCCCGGCAGGCACAACCTACGCTGCCCTTGTGATCAAGGTGCGGGAATAGCCGATCGACCAAAGCTCAGCGCTGAATGCGAGCCGATCCCCCTTGCGCAAAAGCGCGAACCTGATCAATCGTCGCCATCGTTGTATCGCCGGGAAACGTTGTCAGCAAGGCGCCGTGTGCCCATCCCAGCTTTGTCGCCGACTCCGGTGTTTCGCCGCTCAGCAGCCCGTAGATGAAGCCCGAAGCAAACCCGTCGCCGCCGCCCACGCGATCGTAAACGTCCAGCTCCGCCGTTGGTGCGGCGTAGGTCTTGCCATTCATCCATACCACCGCGCTCCAGCTATGCCGGTTGGTCGAATGCACCTCGCGTAGTGTCGTGGCCACAACCTTCACGTGTGGGTGCTTCTTCACAACTTTGTCGATCATGCCGAAGAAGACGCTCGGATCGAGCTTCGACTTGGCCGCAACTTCGGGCCCGGGGATGCCTAGCCCCTTTTGCAGGTCCTCCTCGTTACCCACCAGGACATCGACGTTCGCCACGATCTTTTCGACGGCTTCGACAGCGCGCTGAGCCCCGCCTGAGACCTTCCACAACTTCTCGCGGAAGTTCAGATCGAACGAGGTAATGGCTCCTGCTGCTTTGGCCTCGCGCATGAACTCCGCGGCCAGTTCGGCGGTTGTCGGCGAGAGCGCGGCAAAGATTCCGCCGCTGTGAGCCCAGCGGACCCCCCCGCCAAAGATCGTCTTCCATTCGAAGTCGCCGGGCTTCAGTGCGGCTGCGGCTTCGTTGGCGCGGTTGTAGAAAACCACCGGAGCGCGCAGGCCGTATCCGCGATCGCTGTAAACGGCAGCCATGTTCGGACCGTTCACGCCATTATGGGCAAAGCGCTTGTAGTAGGGCTTGACTCCCATGGCCCGCACTCGTTCGGCAATCAGATCGCCCAGCGGGTAGTCGACCATCGCTGTAGCAATCCCAGTCCTGAGGCCGAAGCAGTCTGCCAGATTCGCAGCCACGTTGAATTCGCCGCCGCTCACATGAATGGCGCATTGCGTTGCTTTACGAAAGGGGATGATGCCGGGATCGAGCCGGTGGACCAACGCACCGAGCGAGAGAAGGTCAAGCTCCGCCTTCTCGCGAATGGTCAGACCACTTTCCTTTGACTCGCTCATCGAAGAAGCACCTCACGTCTTGTTCAGAATTCAGATCCGCTGGAAAAGGCCCGCGGCCGCAGCGCAGGCCCACAGATCAACGATACACAACCCACCCCGGTGGAGTATGACTGGCGACTTCATCGGCCCATCCAGCCTCCATCCACGACCAGTACGTGGCCGTGCATGTAGTCGCTGGCGCGCGAGGCGAGAAACACCGCAGCGCCTCCGAGATCGGCGGGCGTTCCCCAGCGGCCCGCGGGGATCCGCTCGAGAATCTGCCGTGAGCGCACCGGATCGGAACGCAGCGCCGTCGTGTTGTCGGTCTCCATATAGCCCGGTGCGATCGCATTCACATGGATGCCGCGCGATGCCCATTCATTCGCGAGTGCCTTGGTGAGCTGGCCCACGCCGCCCTTCGCCGCGGCATAGGCGGGCACGCTAATTCCGCCCTGAAAGGTGAGGAGGGAGGCGATGTTGATGATCTTTCCGCTGCCCTGCGCGAGCATGTGCTGACCGGCCAGTTGGCTCAGCCGGAACACACTCGAGAGATTCGTTTCCAGCACCGCATTCCAGTCTTCCCAGGAGTGGTCTGCCGCCGGGGCGCGGCGGATCGTCCCGGCATTGTTGACGAGAATGTCAATGCATCCGAATTGCGCCACCACCTGGTCAACGATCTGCCTGCAGGCCTCGGGGCTGCTTACATCCCCCGTCACCGCA
>Ga0335069_10004289_pt1 | contig 21239 bp, 16 predicted proteins | sample Lox_Sample_11_FD_206714 | JGI IMG/M metagenome (GOLD analysis project Ga0335069, IMG submission 206714) | Soil microbial communities from Loxahatchee National Wildlife Refuge, Florida, United States - Lox_Sample_1.1 | ecosystem: Environmental > Terrestrial > Soil > Wetlands | place: USA...
ACCTTCTCCTCAACCCCGGTGACGATCTTGTCGTACTCCTCGTTGTCCTCGAAGAAATCCGAAACGTAAAGGAACGCGTCGCGGTCCAGGCCGATATCCACGAAGGCCGACTGCATGCCCGGAAGCACGCGCGTCACCCGGCCCTTGTGGATGCTCCCGGCGAGCGAATACTCCTGCTCCCGCTGGTAAGTAACCTCGACTACCTGATCGTCTTCAATAACGGCCACGCGCGTTTCGTGGCGGTTGGCGGAAATCGCCAATTCTTTTGACATTGCTGCCTCCCATTGGGGGCGGAAGAAGCAAGTCCTGAGGGAAGGTAGGCCCGGTGCGTGCACGCCGCCGTCCCCCGCGCGCTGGCGGAGGAACCAAACATCAAGCTGACAACGAATCACGCGAACCGGCGGCGGAGGTCGATCCTCTACGCCGTCCGGCCGGGAACCACCCCGGGAGAGCGCTTTCGCGCCGCCATTCCCCAGGCTCTCTAACCGGCTCCCCGAATTCTCTTTCCGCGCCCGGCATCAGGGCCGGACGCCTTGCTAATTAATAAAGGTCCTGAGGCGGACGTTATTCACCAGCCCCAGAGCCAGGAAATTCGACCAGATGCTGGACCCCCCGGCGCTCATGAACGGCAGAGGAATGCCGGTTACCGGCATCCGCCCCACCACCATCCCGACGTTAACCAGCACGGTGAACAGCAACAATCCGGCCACTCCCATGCAGATGTACATGCCGGCCCTGTCGGGCGCCGTTTGCGCATTCTGGACGATGCGCATGATCATCACGAAATACAACGACAACACCGCCGCCACGCCCACGAACCCCCACTCCTCGGCGAATGCCGAGAAAATGAAATCCGTGTGCGGCACGGGCAGAAAGCGAAGCTGGGTCTGCGTTCCCTTGGTAACGCCTTTGCCGAACATCCCACCGGCCCCGACGGCGATCTGAGACTGAATCAATTGGTAACCTGTGCCTTGCGGATCCCGCTCGGGATCCATGAAACTCACCAATCGCGCCTTCTGATAATCCTTCAGCAAATGCCAACCCACGGGGACCACGAATACCGCCATCACAGCGATGGCCGCCACGTACTTCCAACGCAGCCCCGCGACAAACGCTCCGGCCACCAGGACGGCCAGGTAGGTCAGCGCCGTCCCCATATCCGGTTGCATCAAAACCAAACCCACGGGAACGACCACCAATCCGGACAGGATCAGCATTTCCCGTATTTCCAACTCGTCCCGTTTTAAATCGGTCAAGTATCGGGCTACCAACAATATTATCACCAGCTTTACAAATTCCGACACTTGCAACCTCATGCCAATGCCGGGAATCTGGATCCATCGTTTGGAGCCGAATACCGTATTGCCCAGCAGCGCCGTGCCCCCCAACGCCGCCACGGCCGCTATATAAAGCCAGGGGACGTAATGCGTCAGGCTATGGTAGTCCACGCTCATCGCCATGTACATGAGCAGCAGGCCGCAGGCGACGTACAGAATCTGCCGCCACCAGGCGCTGTGAAAGTCCGTATCGATGGTGGCGCTGAAGATCTGCACCACGCCCACGCCGCAGATGATCAGCACGATGCTCACCAGCACCCAATCGATATCGCGAAAAGTGAATTGGCGGGCCATGGTCAGCGGGATACTTCCGGTGAGGGCGCGGGCGCGGCGGCCGGAGGCCGCGGGCCGGGCGTCAGTTCCTGCTCCAGGCCGGCTAGCTTGTTGGCCGCCTGGTCTTTCTGTTGCTGCAGGTAGGTGAGGCGCGCTTTCTTATCGAAGTAGGCTTTGATCACGTCCCGCACAATCGGCGCGGCGAACTTGCTCTCGGCGCCGTGTTCAAACAGCGCCACCACCACGATCTCCGGCGCGTCGCCGGGCGCGAAGCCCACGAACCACGCGTTGTCCTTGAGGTTCGGGTCGTTCTTGTCGTGCGCCTTGACGTAGTCCTCGGAGGCCACCTGCGCGGTGCCGGTCTTGCCGCAAACCTGCAAGCCCGGAATGCGCGCGCGCACGCCCGTGGCGCCGTCCTCATTCACCACGCCGCACATGCCGCTCACCACGTCGTCCACGTTCTGTTTGGCCAGCGCCCATTTCACGGGATCGTCCTTCCAGTCCGGACCCTGCACCAGGTGCGGCTGCCGCCAGACGCCGCCCATGGCCAGCCCGCCAATGGCTCGCGCCAGTTGAATTGGCGTAACGGCCAGCGCGCCCTGCCCGATGGAGAGAGAAATCGTATCGCCGGCGTACCACTTCTGCCGCTGCGTGCGCAGCTTCCACTTCTCCGAGGGCGCCACTCCGGCCATCTCATTGGGCAGGTCGATGCCGGTCTTCTTCCCGTACCCCACGATGTCCTCGTAATACGAGATCTTGTCGATGCCCATCTTGTTGCCCAGCGTGTAGAAGTACACGTCGCAGGAATCGACAATGGCCTTGTGCAGCGCCACGGTCCCGTGGCCGCCCTTCAGGTGGCAGTGATAATAGCGCCCGTAGAACGTGGCGCCGCCGGGGCAGCGCACGGTCCACTTGTCGTCCATGCTCCCGGTCTCCAGGCCCGCCAGCGCCATAATCGGCTTGAACGTGGAGCCGGGCGCAAGCTGCGCCTGAATGGCGCGGTTGAGCATGGGGTTGTCCGGGTTGTCCATGATCTCTTTCCAGTCCTTGGGCTTGATCCGGACGGCGAACTTATTCGGGTCGAACGTGGGGCGGCTCACCATGGCCAGCACTTCGCCGGTGCGCGGGTCCAGCGCCACCACGGCGCCGTTTCTGCCGTTCATCGCCAGCTCGGCCACCACCTGCAAATCCAGGTCGATGGTGAGCTTCAGGTCCTTGCCCGGAATGGCCGGCTTGTTCTTGAGTTCCTCGCGGACCTGTCCGAGATTGTCCACCACCACCTGGCGCTGGCCGTCCACCCCCATCAGCGTATTGTTGTACTGCCGCTCGATGCCGAACTTGCCAATGACGGCGCCCGGCTCCAGGTTGGCGAACTCCGGAGAGTCCAGCTCGTCTTCGCTGATTTCACCCGTATACCCGATCACGTGCGCCATCATGCCGTCGCGCGGATAGAGGCGCTTTTGCGACTTGATGACCAGCAGCTCCGGGAAGAAATCGTGGTGCGAATCGACGAACGCCAGGTCGGCGGGTCCGAGTTCGTCCTTGATGGGGATCGGCACGTATTTCGGCCGTCTGCGGAAACGCTGAACCTTGGCGAGCAAGTCGTCGTAGTCCAGGTCCAGGCCCTGCGCGATAGCCGTCAAATGCTCATCCTTGAGCAGTTCGCGCGCCAGCAGCAGGCTGTACGAGGTATGGTTGTCCACGATCACGCGCCCGTCGCGGTCCAGGATGCGCCCGCGCGGCGCGACAATGGGCACGGACTTGATGCTGTTCTGAAGCGCGCGCTCGTCATAGAACTGCGAATTGCGCACTTGCAACTGCCAGAAGCCGGAGATCAGGAACAGGAAAATCGTGACCGACGTGTATTGAAAAATGGTGATCTTGCTCTGCGCGAACTTGGTGTCGTCGCGGATGGGAGGCTTGTCGGAAAGGCCCTGCTCGTAATTATGGTCAACCGGAGGCTGGATCACCGCTCGCGCGCCGCCGCGCTTAAACCTATTCTAGCGGATGGCGTCCGCGCAAGACCTACTGCCCCGGCCGGACGCCGGAAAACCGCGTCCCCCGCCCCGCGGACTACCAGCCGGAAATGCCCGCCGGCGCACGGTTTAGGATAAGATTATCTTGATCCGGGCGGCAGCCTCGCCGGACCGGCGCGGCTCGGCACGCCCGTGATTCGAGATCGAGAAAGCCCGTGCAATGACCGACGCCGCCGTCGTCACCGTGGCTCGCTACGAGTGGCGTATGGATGCAATTCTCGCCCGCTGCCGCCTCGAATCCTGCGGCATCCAAGCCAATCTGGCGGATGACTGCATGTCCGGGATTTACTGGCATTACGCCAAAGTCCTGGGCGGCTTCCGCCTTCAGGTAGCTTCCGGGGATGCCGATGACGCCCGCGCCATCCTCGCGGAACCGCCCCAGCCGGGCGGCGATCCAATCCTGACCGAAAGCGAGCAGAAAACGGACCGGCTTCTGCGCGCCGCCGCGCTTGGCGTGCTCTCGCTCCCCGTCATGCTCTATGCCCTCTGGCTGCTGCTGAATGTGGTTCTCCTGGACGGCCCGTGGAACCAGAGGGAACGCCGGCAGATCATCGCCGCATCGGTGTTCATCGTGCCGGCTGCCGTGGTTCTGGCGATCCTGACAAGCCTGTGGGCCGGGGCGCTCGTCAGCTAGCGCGTCGCTACGATTTCTCCCGCAGTTTGTCCAGGAAGTGATACAGCGAAACTCCCACCACCGCGTTCAGCAGCCCGAGCAGGAGGGTCTTCTGCACATCCAGAGCGATCTGCTGCGCCAGCAGCGCGCGCGCCATCACCCAATACAGGAACTGATGAAACAGGAAGAAGAAAAACGTCAGCACGAAGCGCAGCGCCACGTTGTCCACATCCAGCCGCAGTCCGATGGAAGAAGCGAAGTAGCCCACCAGCGTCTTGGCGATGCCGAACATCCCCAGCGGATTGCGCGATAGCGAGTCCTGCGCCAGGCCCACCACGGCGCCGATAAAAAGCCCCGCCACCTGGTCGCGCCGCATCAGCGCGAAGTACACCACCACCAGCAGCGGCAATTCCAGAAACCCGAGGAACTGAAAAAACAGCGGGATATACGCCTGAAACAGGATGGCGGCCAGGGCGACGCCCAGCATGATCCACACGCGGAAGCGCGAGATGCGGCCTTCCCGTTCGCTGCTTAGCAGAATACGCTCGCCCGAATAACTCATCGATCCGGCTCTTCCCTGGTGTCCACAGGCGGCTTGGCGGCCTGCTCCTGTCCCGCCGGCGGCTTGGCGCCGGGAGCCTTGCCTGGCGGTTGCTTCGCCGCGCCGGCCGAGGGAGGCAATCCCATATGCGTGAAGTCGGGCGGCTTGGAGCCCACCTCGCCTTCCCCGAAGGTGTGTCCCTCCGCCGCGCCAACCGCTTGATACTGAGACTTCAGGGTATCGGCAGCCGTACCGGGACCGGAGGGCCGCGCGGGCGGAGCCTGCCCGGCGGCCGTGGCGTCCGCTGGTTGCGGCGCTGCGGGCACGGGCGGCCCGATGTACATGGGCTGGCCGGTGGGCGGCGTGGCGGGGATCTCCATGTGAACCCCCTCAATCAGGATCAGTACGTCTTCCAATCCGTGCTGCAGGCCGCTCGGGTCCAGGTAGATTTCCTTATACGGGCTGCCGTTTCGCACGGACTTGACCACGCCTGCCGGAAAGCCGCGCGGGAAGATGCGGTCGTCACCGGAGGTATAAAACCACTCGCCCACGTCCACTTTCTCATCCGTGGGCACGTAATCCACGCGGCACAGCGGCGTTCCCTGCCCCTTGAGCGTGCCCAGCACGCCGTTCTTCTGCGAAACCACGCCCGCGGCGAAATCCGGGTCGGTGACCAGTTGCACTTCCGACGCCGTCGGGTAGGCCTCCGTCACCTTGCCGACAATGCCGTCCGCCGTCACCACCGCCATGCCGCGCTTCACGCCGAACAGCGAACCCCGGTCCGAGTAGACCACCCGCGAGCCCGATCCCGCGCCGGTCATGAACATGGTGGCCGCCAGCGTTTTCGACGGGATGTGGGACTGCAGCACCTCGAGCGCCTGGCCCCGGTTGGCGGTATCGAGCTCGTTCTTCAGGAAAATATTGTCGATCTTGAGCTTGTCCACTTCCGCTTGCAGCCGCCGGTTCTCGGCGTCGGCGTCATGCAGCAGAATGTAGTGGCGCAGGAAGCCGGCCCCGCCGCCGCGGAAGCCCTCGATGATGCGCGCCACCGGCGACACCGCCGTCACCGTCCACACGCGAATCATGCGCACATCCTGGCCGTTCTTTACTTGTACCGCCAGGAGAACCAGTTGCGCAAAGAGCACCAGCAGCAAGATCGTGATGCCGCGGTACCTGTTGAGGAACGACTCCATGCTTCCTCGGGCCGTTACTCCTAGTCTATCGAAATCTTGCGCAGGAGCTTGAAATCGCTGAGCATGCGTCCGGTGCCCAAAACCACCGAGGCCAGCGGATCGTCGGCGATGGAAACCGGCAGCCCGGTCTCCTCGCGAATGCGCTTATCCAGGTTCTTGAGCAGCGCCCCGCCGCCCGTCAGCACAATGCCGCGGTCGCTGATGTCCGCGCTTAGCTCCGGCGGCGTGCGTTCCAGCGCCACGCGAATCGCGTTGATGATGGTGGCCACGCACTCGCTCAGGGCGTCGCGGATCTCTTCGTCCTTCACCGTGACGTTGCGCGGCACGCCTTCAATCAGGTTGCGGCCCTTGATCTCCATGGTGAGCGGCTTATCGAGCGCGTACGCCGAGCCGATTTCGATCTTGATGGATTCCGCCGTGCGCTCGCCGATCAGCAGGTTGTGCTTGCGCTTGAGGTACTGCATCACGGCGTCGTCCATTTCATTGCCGGCCACCCGCACCGAGCGCGAATAAACGATGCCGGAAAGCGAAATGACCGCCACGTCCGTGGTGCCGCCGCCTATATCCACCACCATGTTCCCCGAGGGTTCCGTGATGGGCAGGCCCGCGCCGATGGCGGCCACCATGGCCTGCTCCACCAGGTGCACTTCGCTGGCCTTGGCGCGGTACGCCGAATCCATAACCGCGCGCTTTTCCACTTGCGTGATTTCACTGGGCACCCCAATCACAATGCGCGGGTGCACCAGCATCTTGCGTCCGTGCGCCTTCTGAATGAAGTAATTCAGCATGCGCTCGGTGACTTTAAAATCGGCGATGACGCCGTCCTTCATCGGCTTGATGGCCACGATGTTGCCGGGCGTCCGGCCCAGCATTTCCTTGGCTTCCTTGCCGACGGCTTCCACTTCGCCCGTGGTCTTGTTGATTGCCACAATGGAGGGCTCGTTGACTACGATGCCCTTGCCCTTGGCGAAGACCAGAGTATTGGCCGTCCCCAGATCGATGGCGAGATCCGAGGAAAACAGACTGAAAAGAGAGCGTAAATTCATCAATTTATGAAGGTTGACTTTCAGGACGCAAGGAAAAAAATGGCCGCGGTCCCGCGGGGCGCGTCCTTTTTGCATCGTAACACATAGAATAGGCGGGGCTTCCGGCAAATCCGGAGTGAGGTGACTTAACTCCCGGAATCCGGGCGGGATAGCCCGCGCGGTGGCGCGCCCCAGGTTTCCCAGACGGCCCAGGCGGCCAGCAGGAAGAGGCACCACGCCATAGGGTACGCATAGCGCGTGTCGATCTCCACGAAATAGTAGGGCAGCGGGAAACCGATCACGATGGCCAGCAGCGGTTCCCAAATTCCGGCGCGCCGCCGCCACAGGAGGACGGCTCCCCAAAGCGCGGCGGCGGAGAGCAGCGCCATGCCCAGCGATTTAAAGAATTGCGAATCGCCGAAGGTAAACCAGAAGAGGAGTGTCCGTTCCGCCGTCAGCCGCAGGAACTCGGTCTTGTGCGCGCCGCACCACGCCAGGGCCTCACGTAGTTGCAAGCGGTTGTAGCCGAGTTCGCCCATCTGACGTACCAGTAGGGCCTGGCCGGGGCTGGTAAGAGGCTCGTGGCTCCGCATGTACCCGCTGGGGTCGCCGTAGTTGCCCGCGCTAAGAAGATATACGCCGTCGTGATTCGAGATGCGCAGTTCCAGCGGGTAGTTGTCGCGCACGAAGGCGAACCCGCCGAGTTGGGCGTAGTTGCGCGCAATCCAGGGCGACACGCCGAGGGCCGCGCCCGCCAACACAGTGGCCGCCTGAAGGCCCAGCCAGGTCTCTCGGCGCCGCCAGGCGCGGGCCGACGCCAGCGCGAGGAACGGCAGCAGCACGGTCAAATACATGGGCAGCGCGATCATCGCGGCGCCCAGCAGCAGTCCCGTCGCCAGCGGCCGCCAGTAGGCGCCGCGCCTGGCGCGCTCCAGCCAGTGCGCCGCCAGAAACGAGCACGCCATCAGCAGAAGTCCGTTGAGCGTGGTTTCCCAGCGGAGTTCCTTGAGGATGCGAACCGGAATGGCGCCCAGCGCGCCGGCCAGGACGCCGGCCGTCACCGGAAGGCGCAGCTTGCGCGCCAGCGCCGGCAGCAGGGCGAATTGCGCCGCCGCGAACGTGAGATTCATCGCAATCATCGTTTCCGCCGCAGACCGGCCATACCCGAATGCCCGGAAAATCAGCGCGAGCAGCAGCGGATAGAGCGGCGCGTGATGCGCGCTGGGGCCGGTGGGCAGGTAGAAAGGATTGGCCAGCGTACCGGTCTCCGCCAGACTCCTGGCCAGGCGCTCCATCTCGGCCCACTCGATATAGGGCCGCCAGCGCATCAGAATCAGCAGAAGGACGCGCGTGCCCAGGCCGGCCAGGAACAGCGCGGCGCACGCCGGCCATACGCGGCGGGACAAGGCAGTTTCGATGTTTGTCTTCATGCTGGCGGTGAAACTCGTCCTCCGGGGATCTTGGGAAGAGCGCACAACAACATGGTCTGAGGCCGGATTCGCCAGGGAACGCGGGACGCGGACGAAGCGTTGCTCTTCATCGGCCCACCTATGCAGGATCGCACACAGCGCGCCGGGAAGCGCACTGCGTTGACAGGAAGCGCAACGCGGCCTCTACTTCCTGGGGGCGGCGAGGGGCACGGGCTTGACGCGCGCGCCCTCGCGCACCAGATCGCTGGGGTTGACCACAATCTGCTGGCCTTCCTGAAGTCCGGACAGCACCTCCAGCCGGTCGCCGTAGTCGCGGCCGAGCTGGATGCGGGCGAAGCGCACGCGGCCTCCTTCCACCACGGCCACCTGCGGGCCGTCCGCCCGCACCACCAGGGTGTCGCCCTTAATGGTGAGGGACGGCTGGGTGCGCTCCACGGCGAGATCCACCTGCGCGTACATACCGGGTGCGAGACGGGGATCGGGATTGTCCAACTGGACCTCCGCCAGCAAGGTTCGCGTGGCCGGGTCGAGGGCGTTTGAGGTGCGCGTGACCTTGGCCGCGAACTTCACGCCGGGGAAATTGGCCAGCGTGAGCGTGGCCTGCTGGCCCGGGCGCACGGAAACTGCGTCGGACTGCGGCACGTTCACGTACGTGCGCAAACGTCCGGCCTGCGCCACGCGGAACAGCAGCGTGGAGCCTTCGGTGATGAGCGCGCCCACATCCACGTTGCGCAGCGTCACCGTGCCATCGAAGGGCGCGCGCACGGTGAGGTAGTCCTTCAAGCTGTTGAGGCGGTCCAGATTCGCCTGGGCCGAGGCAGCCGCGCCCTTGGCGGCGGAGACCGCCTTATCGAGCGCCTCGACGCTGGCCTGTTGCGCCGCCCACTGGGCCTGGTAGACGTCATTGTCCTGGCGCGTCACGGCGCCCTTCTCCACCAGGGCGCGGTAACGCTCGGCGGTGACGCGCGCGAGCTCCTGATTCGTGCGGCCCTGCTTGAGCGCCGCTTCGGCCTGCTGCTCGGAGCTATTTGCCTGTTCCACGGCGGCTTTCGCCTGCTGGATCTGCCGCTCCAGTTCCGGCGCTTCCATTTCCGCTAGAACCTGTCCTTCCTTGACGGCGTCGCCGATATCGGCGTAGCGCTTCTTCAGATAGCCGCTGGCGCGCGCCAATACCGGAGCTTCCGTGAAGGCCTGAATGTTGCCGGGCAGCAGCAGATTGCTGCTGGCGGCGGAACGTTCCACCGGAACCACCGTGACCACCGGCAGATTCGCCGCGCCGGCCTGAGACTCCTGTTCCAGCGCCTCCGCGCGCCGCAGGCGCGGCAGGTAGCCCGCCAGGAAGCCTCCCGCAGTGAGCGCCAGCAGCAGCGCCGCCAGACCTGCCAGCATGCGCCGTGACGGACGCGCCGCGCCCCCGGGGCGATCCGCGAGCAGCCGCTGCTGCTCCGCGATCTGACGCTTCAGCGATTCAATCTCCGCGCGCAAGCGGCCTTCGGCGGCTTCAATCTCGTTCATATCAAGCCCTCGCCGGTCAAATACTCAGCCTCTTCCTCGGCGATCTTTCTTTCGTAATCCACGGGCGGCCTGTGGCGCAGCAGGCTGTAAACCGCGGGCACGATGAAGAGCGTGGTCACCGTGGCCAGCGCCAGCCCGCCAATCACGGCGCGGCCCAGCGGCGCATTCTGTTCCCCGCCCTCGCCCATGCCCAGCGCCATGGGCATCATGCCGATGATCATCGCCGAGGCCGTCATGAGCACCGGGCGGATGCGCGTGTGGCCCGCGGAGAGCGCCGCTTCCCGCGCATCCATACCCTCCAGCCGCTGGTCATTGGCGAAGACCACCACCAGGATGCTGTTCGCCACCGCCACGCCCACGCACATGATGGAGCCCATGAGCGACGGCACGCTGAACGTGGTCTGCGTCAGGAACAGAATCCACACGATGCCCGCGATGGCCCCCGGCAGCGCCATCAGAATGATGAACGGGTCCAGCCACGATTGGAAATTCACGGCCATCAGCAGGTACACCAGCGTCACCGCGAAAATCATGCCCAGGCCCAGGCGCTGGAACGAAGACTGCATGGTGCGGATTTGCCCGCGCACCTCGATGCTGCTTCCCGCCGCCAGCGATGGCTCCGTTTCCGCCACAATCTTCTCCACCGCCGCGCCCACGCTGCCGAGGTCGCTGCGATCCACGTTGGCATACACGTCATAAACCGGCGTCACGTTGTAGTGGTTGATGATCTCCGGCGCCGCGCCGCGCGACGTGCCAGCCAGGTTGCCCAGCAATTGAGGACCGGATGCCGAGGCGCCCGGGTTGCCATAAGCCGCGCTGGTCTGGGACGGCGCCGCGCCCACCGAAGCGCTGTTGGCCCCCGCGATTCCCGCCAGCGAATTGGCCGTTGCGCCGGACACGTTGGTGAAGGGCGAACCGATGGGCGTGCCCAGCAGCGCCGGCAGGGTGTTCATACGGTATTGCGGCGTCTGCACGGCGATGCTGTAGTTGACGCCGGTATTCCAATCGAGCCACTGCGTGGGCGCCACCTGGCCGCTCGAAGACAGCGAAATCAGGAGGCTGCTGGAAACGTCGTGCTGCGTCAGGTTCAACTGCCCGGCTTTGGCGCGGTCCACGTCCACGCGGATCTCCGGCCAATCGACCACCTGGTGGATATGCGCGTCCGCCGCGCCCGGCACACGCGCGATGCGGTCGCGCAGGCGCCGCGCGATTTCGTAATTGGCCGCCTGGTTGCGGCCCATCACCTGCACGTCAATGGGCGCGGGCAATCCGAAGTTCAGAATCTGGTTGGTGATGTTCGCCGGCTCGAAAAAGAACACCACATCCGGGAAGCGCTCCCGCAGCCGCTTGCGGAGGGTATCCGTGTAAGCCGCTGTGGGCCCGTGCTCGGGTTTCAGCGAGATGAGGATATCGCCATCGCCCGGTCCGATGGTGGTGGCGTCGCCGAAGGCCAGGTTGGTGCTGCCGGAGGGAATCCCGATGTTGTCGATGATGGTGTCGATCTCCCGCCCGGGAACGGCCTTGCGGATCTCATCCTCGATGCCGGCGAAATAGACTTCGGTCTCTTCCAGCCGCGTCCCCGAAGGCGCCCGGGCGTGCAGGCGCATCTGCCCGGAATCCACCGTGGGGAAGAAATCCCGCCCCACCAGCGGCGCCAGGCAAAGCGATGCGGCCACGAAGATGGCGAAGCCGGCCAGCACGGGACCGCGATGGTCCAGCGTCCAATCGAGCAGCGCGGCGTAGGAGGCTCGCATCCTTCCGAACCGCCGGCTGAACGCATAGTGCGCCTTCCAGATAGGGCCCGCGCCGCCCGCCGTCTCGCCGTGTTCCCCCTGCGCATAGAGCTTCATCTCCGGCCGGAGCATGTAGTGAATCATGTTGGGAACCAGCGTCCGGGAGAAGAAGTAGGAGGCCAGCATGGCGAACGCCACCGCGCCCGCCAGCGGCGTGAACAGGTACTTGGCCGCGCCCGTGAGCATGAGCACCGGAACGAACACGATGCAGATGGAGAGCGTGGAGACGAAGGCCGGTGCGGCAATCTGCTCCGCGCCATCCAGCACCGCGCGCACCAGGGGCTTCTTCATGGCCATGTTGCGGTGCGTGTTCTCAATGGCCACCGTGGCGTCATCCACCAGAATGCCCACCGCCAGCGCCAGCCCGCCCAGCGTCATCACGTTGATGGTGGCGCCCGCCAGCCCCAGGATGGCCAGCGAGGCCAGCATGGAGAGCGGAATGGAAATGCACACAATCACCGTGCTGCGCCAGCTCCCCAGGAAGATCAGGATCATCAGCCCGGTGAGCAGCGCCGCGCTGATCGCTTCGCGCAGCACGCCGCCGATGGCCGCCCGCACGAACAGCGATTGATCGAAAAACTGCCGCACGTTCAGCTCCGGCGTGAGGCCCGCCAGGATCTTCGGCAGCGCCTTCTTCACGTCGTTCACCACGTCCAGCGTGGACGCCTTGCCGTTGCGCATTACCGTGAGCAGCGCCCCGCGCACCCCGTTGGTGCGCACAATGCAGCTCTGCACCGCGTACCCGTCGCGCACCTGGCCGATATCACGCATGTAGACCGTGGCGCCGTTGACCACGCGCACCGGCAGCGAGTTGAGGTCGTTCAAAACGCGCGGGCTGCTGTTGAGCTTGATCTGGTACTCCTTGGAACCGAGCTTCGCCGTGCCCGCCGGGTAGATGAGATTCTGCAGGCCCAGCGCGTTGGAAACGTCGGCCGGCGTCAGTTGCTTGGCGTACAGCGCTTCCGGGTTGAGGTCCACCATAACCTGCCGGAACTTGCCGCCGTACGGGAGCGGCACGGATGCGCCCGGCAGCGTGGCCAGCTGCGTGCGGATGAAGTTCTGGCCCAGGTCGAAAAGCTCCTGCTCGGCAAGCGTTTTGCTGGAAAGCCCCAGTTGCAGGATGGGCACGGCCGAGGCATCGAACTTCAGCACGTTGGGCGGGAACGTGCCCGGGGGGAAGATCCGCAGCAGCGTTTGCGAAATGGCGGTGACTTGCGAAAGCGCCACGGCGATATCGGCCTTCGGCTGGAAGTAAACGCGCACCACGGCAACGCCGCTATAGGATTGCGATTCGATATGTTCGATGTCGTTGACCGTGGTGGTCATGGAGCGCTCGAACGTGGTGACGATGCGCTTTTCCATTTCCTCCGGCGAAAGGCCGGAGTAGCTCCACACGACGCTCACCACCGGGATGTCGATGTACGGGAAGATGTCCACCGGCATGCTGACAATGGCCGTGACGCCAAGAATGGCCACCAGCAGCGCCACCACCACAAAGGTGTACGGCGCGCGCAACGCAAGTCGGACAATCCACATAATCTCGTACCAGGCGTTTCAGACCCTGGAATCCCTTATGCCTATGATATGCGATGGCTGAGGGAAGGCGCCAATCTGGGTGAGCGACGTCCGCCTTGCGCGAAACGCAAACCTCTAGCCGGCGCCGGCAGCGAGGCTACGGAAACCTTCGGCCGCCCTTTTAGCCCGCCAGTTCGATCAATTCCGCGGGCTTCGGCATGCCGCGCCGAGCCAGGCGAATGTTCCCGTCCGGCCCAATCAGGTACACCGTGCGGCGAACAATGGGACCGCCCGCATGGTACAGGGCGGCAACCTTGCGGCCTCGATCCACCAGCAGCGGGAACGGGAAGCCGAACTTCTCCCGGAATCGCGTGTGGCTGCGGGCGTCTTGGGGATTCACGCCGAACACCTGGATGCCGCGCGCCTGAACGGCGCTCCAGTGGTCGCGGAACTCGCAAAGCTGCTTGGTGCAACCGGGCGTGTCGTCGCCTGGATAGAACACCAGCGCCACCCAGCGCCCGCGCAGCCCGGAGAGCGTCACCTCGCGGCCCGCATCGTCCCGCAGGGAAAAATCGGGTGCGGCCGAACCCGGGGGAAGCGGCTTGGCGAAGAGCCAGGAGAACATAGGCTTAGCGCGGCGCGAACTCCAGCGTGCTCTTGGCGTCCACGCGCCCGTACTGCATGGGAAAGCTCGTCACGCGATACCAGGCGTTCCACTCGTCGCGGTAATGGCTCGACAGAATTTGCCCGGACTGCCCCACCTGAATGTTCAGCAGGCTGCGGTCCCAATCGCCGAGGTCGGCGTCCATGCGCATGGAGGGCGCCAGCGTGCGGGTCACCTGCATCACCGTGCTGGAGGAACCGCTCATCGGCGCCGCCCCGATATCGAAGTATCGCCCAATGAGCGGCAAGTGGTGCACCACCGGATTATCCATGGTGATCCGCGAGTACCCGCCGTAGCGCCAGCGCTTGATGTCCAGGCCTTCGATGCGCCGCGCTTCCTCCACCGCGTCCGCCAGCGCTCGCAACAGGACGGAGTCGTAATCGAGGAACCACCCGGGCGGCCGCTCGCGCAGCAGTTTCTCCAGCGCCACCTGCGCCTGCGTGAACTGATATTGTGCGCCGCTGCCCGGCGCGGCGTTTTCCGCCACCGCGGTCCGCAGGTACTGATACGCCAGCATCACAACGAACGGCGCGGCTTGGTCCTTATCCATCTGCCCGTTCCAATTGCGCAGCAGCGCCACCACCTGGTCCAGGCCCGGGTTGTTGGGGTGGCGCTTGTCGTAGGCGGCCACCAACTGGCCCGCCAGGAACTTGTTGAACGCCGAATACACGTCTTTCTGCACGGACAGCATGTCCTCGGCGCGCCAGTTGTTGCGGGCGGAGAGAAGGTCGCGGATCTGCCGCGCGCGTCCCGGCGGCGCGAAGTTGCCGCTGTAGGGATACGGAAAATTCGCGGGAAACGTATTCTGGTTGGCGCTGACCACGATGCCGCTCGGAGGATTGTAGGCGGAGGGAAGCTGGTCGAAGGGAATCGTGCCTTCCCAATCGTAGTCGCCGCCCGATCCATCCACGGGAACGTCGCCGCGGTAGCCCTTGCGGATGGGCAGCTTGCCGGCGGCGTGGAATCCGATGTTGCCGGCGGTGTCCGCATAAACGAAATTGACGCCCGGCCCGGAAAGGCGCTGGAGGGCCGCCAGAAATTCGTCCCAATTGCGGGCGCGGTCCAGATCGAGAATCGGGTACTGGAAGCTCTCCGGCTCCGCCGCGGACCACCGCATGGCCATGGGAACCTTACCGTCCGTAGTGTAGAGCGGGCCGAAGCGCGTCACCCACACCAGAACCTCTACTGGATCCTGTCCCTTCACGCGAATCAGTTCGCGCTCCTGCCGCGCCTGCTCCACCTGGCCATGGTAGAGGTACCTCCCGGTGCGCTCGTCAATCTGCTCGGTAAAGAGGTCCTGCACGGCGAACTGGAGGTTGGTGATGCCCCACGCGATACTCCGGTTGTGCCCCACCAGAACGCCCGGCGTCCCCGGAAGCGTGACGCCGGAAACATCCAGCTCCGGCGCCTCCAGGTGCGCCATGTACCAGATGCCCGGCAGGGAGTACTCCAAATGCATGTCATTCGCCAGCAGCGGCTTCCCGGAAGCCGTATGGGCGCCCGAAATGGCCCAGGCGTTGGAACCCGGCGCGGGTCCGTCGCCGCCTCCGGAGGGGAACAAAAACTCCACCTTTTTCGCGTCGCCGTTGGCCAGCATGGAGCGCTTGAGCAGCGCATCGCGATACGTGGTGGTAAGGTCGCGGTACATGTAGAGCGAGACGAGGAGGGAATCCACCACGCTCCAGGGCCGCGGCTGGCAATCGAGGATGGTGAACTCCAGCGGCAGGTTGTACAGGTGCGTGGCGATGAATTCGTTGACGCCGCGCGCGTAAGCCGCCATGGCGGCGCGGTCCGCCGGCGGCAGCGAGGCGTAAGCGGATTCCGCGATGCGGCGGATCCGCAGCCGGCGGGAGTCGCGGTCGGATTCGATGTACGCCGGGCCCAGTATCTCCGCCAACTCTCCGCCCGCCAAACGGCGCAATCCGTCCATTTGGAAAAGGCGGTCTTGCGCGGTCACGTAGCCTTGCGCGAAGAGCGCGTCGTCCAGGCTGGCGGCCCGGATGTGCGGCACGCCGAGAGAGTCAAACGAAACCGAGGCCGAAGCGCCCACGGGCGCCTCCACGCGGCCCGAGCGCTGTGGCAAGGGCCTCCATGCATACCAGTAAACCAAGGCGAGCGCGGCGGCGAGAGCAACGCCGATCGCGATGTTCACATACTTGAGGATGCGTCCCGCAAGCGACTGGGTCATCTGATGGCGCAAACTCAATCATAGCGGGTGTCGCGGCGCCACGCGGGCCGTTTGTTCGCCGCCGCGTCTCCTGGCTAACGCGCCGCGCCGCCGGCCGCCAACTTGCCGTGCTCCACGTATTCCTTCAGCCGGGCGAATTGCTGATTGAGAACCTGATCCACAGCCGGCGCCAGCGTGTTCAGGCCCGCCGGAGAATAGCCCGCCACGGCGTACGTGGCCTCCAGCGCGGTCCCGCCCGCCGCCGCGCTGAGTTGGATGGTGAGCGTGGCGGCCGCGGCCATGGTCTGCATGGGTCCCAGCGCGCCGGAGAGCACCATGGTCTTGCCCGGAGCGAGCCGCAGGATTTCCATGTGGCGCGCCGCGCCCTGCTGCGGCAGCTGTTCGCAAAAACAGCCCATGGGCTTCTCTTCGATGCTGAGGTTGCGCGCGTCGCCGGAGAAGGTGTGGACCGAATCCCACCATTCGCCAATGTGACGCAGGAAGGCGCCGTAGACCGCGTCCGGCGGCGCCTGAATGGCAACCGTGGATTTGACCGTGAAGCCCGACGGGGCGGAATCCAGAACCTCGGCCGGGGCGACTCCCAGTCCGGCCGAAATGAGACACGCCGCGAAGGCGAGCCTGGTGCGCATGAATCCTCCTCTCATCAGGATAACCGCGCGGCGCGCCTGAAATAAGCCGAGCCGCGGAGGAGGCTCACGCCTTCGCCGCGGCTCAGCTCTGGTATCGATGCGGAGGTTTACTTAATCTTCTCGTCGCGCTCCACTTTTCCGTCGCGGATGTGGACCACGCGCCACGCGTGCAGCGCAATGTCGTGCTCGTGCGTGACCAGAATGATGGTGTTGCCCTGCTGGTGCAGCCGCTCGAACAGACCCATGATTTCATTACCGGTCGCCGTGTCCAGGTTTCCGGTGGGCTCGTCGGCCAGCAGAATCGACGGGTTGTTCACCAGGGCGCGGGCTACCGCGACGCGCTGGCGCTGTCCGCCGGATAACTCGCTGGGTTTGTGGTACATGCGCTCGCCGAGGTCTACCGAAGCCATGGCGGCCTTGGCCATCTCGAGGCGCTTGTCCGCCGGAATTCCGGCGTAGATCAGCGGCAGCTCGACGTTATGCAGCGAAGTGGCGCGCGGCAGCAGGTTGAACGTCTGGAATACGAACCCGATTTCCTTGTTCCGGATGCGCGCCAGATCGTCATCCGACATCTCGCTGACCAGGTTCCCGTTGATGTAATACTCCCCGGCGCTGGGCGTATCGAGGCACCCGATCAGGTTCATCAGGGTGGACTTGCCCGACCCGGAAGGACCCATGATGGCGACATATTCGCCCCGCTTCACCTCAAGATCGCATCCGCAAACGGCATGGATCTCCTGGTCGCCCATGATGTAGGTCTTCCAGAGCTGGTACGTGCGGATAACGATGCCATCCCGCTTCAGTTGCTCGCCTCGCCTGAGAAGCTCTGCCTTGTCCTTTTTTTGCGTGGCTACTGCCATCGGATCGTTTCTCTTTTCTTAGGTGTTGTTGGTCGTGGCCGCGGGCTTATTGTCCACCTTCACCTGGGCCTCGTTACGGATAGTCCGGATCACCTGATAAGTCCCCGTCACTACCTGTTCGCCTTCCTTCAACCCGCTCAAAACTTCAATATCGGTGGCGCCGGTGATACCGGTTTCCACCTTCCGGAACGTCGCCTTGCCCTCGGAGATCACGAAAACGCCCTGGATCTCCTCCTTGCGAGCCTTTTCCTCCGCCGGATCCACCGTCGTGGCTGCCTGCGCGCCTCCACTTGCGCTGGTTTTCGGCTCCAAATCGCCCTTCTGCCGGATGGTCAGCGCTTGTATCGGTATAGTTAGGACGTTTTGACGGGTGGCCGTGGTTATCTTCGCCGTGCAAGAAAGTCCGGGACGAATTTCGGCCGGGGGGTCCTCCAGGGCCACAACTACTTTGAAATCCTTGGCTTCCTGGCTGGAAGTGGCGCTCTGGGAGGCCGCCAGCCCGGTGGACCGCAAAATCGCCGTGTTACCGATCTCCGTGACCTTTCCCTTGAATGTTTTGTTAGGGATAGCGTCGATGGTGATATCCGCCGGCTGGCCCACCTGCACGTTCACAATGTCCGTTTCGTCCACCTTCACCTCGGCCGTGATCTGGGACATATCCGCGATGGTCATGATCAGCGTACCCGACTGATTCTGAAGGCCCGGCACCACCGTTTCCCCCACCCGGACAGGCAGATTGGTCACCAGGCCGGCGATAGGGGCGTAGGAATTGTGTTTTGCCAGGACGTCGTCAAGACGCGTCAAGTTCGCCTTGGCTTGCGCCACGCGCCGCTGGGCGCCGGCCAGGTTGGCGGCGGACTGTTCCTTTTGCGTCTGGGCCTGCTGCAAGCGGGAAACAGCCTGTGCGGTGGCCGCCTTCTGGGCGTCGTAGGCGAATTTCTTGGAGTCGTAATCCTGCTGGGCCAAAAGCTGCTCTTTGTACTCGGCCGTGGCTCGGTCAAAGTCAGTCTTCGTCTGGTCCAGTTGGGCGTTGGCCTGGTCCACGGCGGCCTGCGACATTTGAATGTTCTGTTCGGCGGACTTCAGCCCGGCCTCGGCCGCGGTGACATCCGCGTCGGCGGCGCTCAGCGTGGCTCTTTGCGCCGCCACATCGGCGGCGGGTTGCACGTCTTCAATCTTGGCAAGCAACTGCCCCTTCCGGACGTGGTCGCCTTCCTTCACCAGGATGTCCGTCAAATCGCCGATGGCGTCGGCGCCGATATCGATGTAGTTCTTCGGCTTAATCTCGCCGGAGGCGGTCACGATGCTGGTCAGGTCCTCGCGAACCACGTTCCCGGTTTGCACCGTTACCACGCCGCGCTTCGTGTATACCGTACTGGCATACACCCCCGCGCCCGCCACGATGACGGCGCCCAAGGCGATCAAGGCTTTCGATTTGCTGGTCACGACGGAAGAATCTCCCTTTACCCTGCTAGAGACGCAAAGCGGCAACCGGGAGTTCAGTACTTATTTTACACCCTTGAGTCCGTTACCCGGCCGCAACTTCGCGAACGACCCCACAGAGGAGACGGTACGGCGGCCTCAATGTTAGTTCCGGGACTTTGGCGTCGGCGCACCGGCCGCCCTACGCGAAAAAATTGCCCATCTTGCGGAACTTGGCGTAGCGGTGCTCCACCAGGGCGGGGCCATCGAGCCCGGCGAGTTGCTCCAGGCTCCGGCGCAACCCCTGACGCAGGTTTTCCGCGGCGGTATCGGGATCTTCATGCGCGCCGCCGGGCGGTTCCGGAATCACCCCGTCGATCAACTCCAGGCGGAGCAGATCCTCGGCCGTCAAACGCAAAGCGGCGGCCGCCTGTTCGGCCTTGCCGGAATCGCGGTAGATGATGGCCGCGCAACTTTCCGGGGAGATGACGCTATAAACCGCGTTCTCCATCATCTGCACCACGTTGCCCACGCCCAGGGCCAGCGCGCCGCCGCTGCCGCCCTCTCCGATGCAGACCACCACCACGGGCACCGGCAGGCGCGCCATTTCGCGGAGATTGCGGGCGATCGCTTCGGCCTGCCCGCGCTCCTCGGCGTCCACGCCCGGATACGCCCCGGGAGTATCCAGCAGGGTGATTACCGGACGGTTGAACTTCGCGGCCATTTGCATGGCCCGCAGCGCCTTGCGGTAGCCTTCCGGCTTCGGCATGCCGAAGTTGCGATGCAGTTTCTGTTTGGTGTCACGGCCCTTCTGCTCGGCCACCACCATTACGGGCATGCCTTCGAACGTCCCAAAACCGGCCACGATGGCAGGATCGTCGGAAAACGCGCGGTCTCCGTGGACTTCCTCAAACCCCCCGACCAGCTTCTTGATGTAGTCCAGCGAATGCGGCCGCTTGGCGTGACGGGCCAATAACACGCGCCGCCATGCCGGGTGCGCTTCCGCGGGAGCAGCCGCGGTTTCCGCGGCGAGTTCCAAAGGCGGCTCGGGATTCACTCCCACATCTTAGCAGCCCTTCGCACGCCGCGAAGTGTAAGGTAAGATACACAGAACCGGCGGGGCGGGTTGGCGAACTACCGCCCGCCAGTCGACACTTGGTATTGGATTAACCCATGAGGTTCTCAGGAGGAGGAAACATGAAACGCACCCTATTGTTCTGTCTGGTTCCCTTTGCGCTATCGACCTGCGCTCTGGCCGCTTCGGCCGCTGACGGGTATTTGAAAGTGAACGCTACCCCGCGCAGCGCCGGCGTCTACCTGGATGGGGCATACCTCGGGCCCGCGGCCCGATTTGGGGCTTGCATGAAGTACAAGCTCCCGGCCGGAAAATACGAAATCCGAGTGACGGATCCGCGCTACGAGGACGCCACGGCTTCGGTAACCATCGAGGCCGGCAAGACCGCTCATGTGGACCAGCCCCTCAAGGCCAAGCCGGCGCCCACGGGCCCCTTCGGCTTGCTCAAAATCAAGGCTCCCAACAACACGGCCGCGGTATTGGTCAACGGCGAGTTCGTGGGCCACGTGGATGAGTTCGACAACAGCGTGGAAGGACTGCTGATTCCCCCCGGCAACTACATCGTGCGCATTGACCTGGCCGGGAACAATTCCGTGCTGGAGCAGGTGGTGACGGTGGCCGCCAACCAGACCACCCTTGTCACGCAGGATACGATGACCAAGTCCCAGTAATCGGGCGGCGAAGCGGGCGCGCGGCAGATGGCGCAAACTAGGCTACACTGGAGAGCTTGGCCGGGTTGCGTCTAATCGATCTGCACTCTCACACGAACGAGTCCGATGGCTCTTGTTCGCCCGCGGAATTGATCGCCGAAGCGGTGCGCGCCGGCGTGGGGGTCCTTGGAATTACAGACCATGATTCCTTCGCCGGCTACGACCAGGCTGTCCCGCTGGCCGCTTCCGCCGGCGTGGAACTGGTTCGCGGCATCGAGCTTTCCACCAAGCTGCACGGTCATTCCGTGCACCTTCTGGGCTACTTCCCCGGCAACGGCTCCCTGGCGGAGTTCCGCCAGTGGGTGCTCGAATTGCAAGCCTCCCGCCGCGAACGCAATGGCCGCTTGGCGGCCCGCCTGCGCGAGCTGGGTTTCGATATCCGCCTGGAGGAAGCCGAGGCCCTGGGCCGCGGCATGACCG
>Ga0335069_10004290_pt1 | contig 21237 bp, 17 predicted proteins | sample Lox_Sample_11_FD_206714 | JGI IMG/M metagenome (GOLD analysis project Ga0335069, IMG submission 206714) | Soil microbial communities from Loxahatchee National Wildlife Refuge, Florida, United States - Lox_Sample_1.1 | ecosystem: Environmental > Terrestrial > Soil > Wetlands | place: USA...
TTCCGTGCTCTCATTATATTGTCTTTCATCGCCTCCATATCTTCTTTTTCTGCATTCTTAAACGCGAGGTCGAGGACCGAGACCTCAATAGCCCTGCGCGCCGTGAAGCAATCCTCCAGCGAGACCTGATGAAGCTTAATCGTCTCCAGAAAAAGGCCGGACAGTTTGCTCAGCATGGTACTCTGGATCATAGCGCCGCCCTTGGCCCCTGGTTTTATGGTAATGAAGCCGGAAAGCTCGAGTACCCGCAGGGCCTCCCTGACCGACTGGCGCCCCACACCAAAGAGTCGGGCAAGGGCTGGCTCCGGCGGAAGCTGCTGCCCCGGCTTGAGCGCTCCGTTGAATATAAGTTCTTTGAGCCTATCGGAAACCTCCTCGAAGGTCCTCTTGCTCTTCACCGGCTCGATAAGCTTCTCATAATCCGTTTTCACGGTAAGCCTCGTGTCTCTCCTGCCTGTTGCGCACCCGGTGCTAAAGATGGAGGAGCTTGCGCGCATTGCCTTCGTAGATCTTCTTCCTCGTCTCGTCGGAGATCTTCATTGCATCTATGGCCTTGATGGTCTCTCGTATCGTAACGCCGCCATTCTCAACGTCGTAAGGCATGTCCGTGCCGAAGAGGACGTGGTCCTCGCCGAAGAAAGCGAGGCCGCACTCCATGGAGTAATTGCTGTTACCGACGATGGCTGTATCCGCATAGAACATCTTAAGGTACTCGACGGGATGTTTGGTGAGTCCCGGAAAGTGTTCGGTGCCGAGGCGCTGAAGGCCGTTATTCCAGTGGGCCACCGCCCGGTCCGAGAAATAAGGGACCATGCCGCCCAAATGATGCGTGATGAACTTGATGGTTGGTAGCTTTTCGAAGATGCCTGAGAAGACAAGCCTGACCATGGCCGCCGTGGTGTCGTAAGGCCACCCGTAGATTGAGAAGAGCTGGTTATAAGAGGTTTTTTCGGACGCCCAGTCGGGTTGGTCAGAACCGCGCATGGGGTGGATCCAGATGGGGAGGTCGAAGCCCGCCATAAGCTCATAAAGGGGTATCATCATGTCTGTGCTCGGCGGCTGGCCGTTCACCCTCGTATGGATTTGGATACCTTTGAACCCGAGCTCCTTTATTGCCCGCTTTGCCTCCTTGACGGCGATGTCCGTATTGTTGAGAGGCACGTTCGCTATGGCGGCTATATACCTGTCAGGGTTTTTGGCCACCATCTCCGCGATCTCGTCATTGCATATCCTTGCGAGTTCTGCCGCCTCGGAGGCGCCCACGACCTCCTCGACAGGAGGCATAGTCGCCGAGACGACCTGGACAAGGTCGTCGTAAGGTGCAAGCTTGGTGAGCCTCATCTCGTTGTCCCAGAGCACGGGCCTTCTGTCCTGGACGGCTTTTTCCGTGGGAAACTTGTGGGAGTACTTGTAGAGTTCTTTCTTGTAACGCGGAAGCTGTACATGGGTGAAAATATCGATTTTCATGATCGACCTCCTAAATGCGAGCCAGGTTTACGGTGCTTTGCCCTGTGCGGCCGGCAAAAAGTCAGACAAATAGATGTTATAATGTTTATACCAATGGGATATTCCTGTGTCAATGTTTTTGTGACATGGAAGACAATCACGCCGCCAGCCCTTATATCGGAGATAAGACGATTTGGAGTATAAGGAAAGCACAACTTTCCATTTTTGTTTTTACCCTTAACCTGATAGTATGTTGTAAAGGTGGTCGTTTTCCAAGGAGGGAATAAATGAAGAAGTGTGTAGGATTGCTTGCCTGTTTATTCATTTTAGCGGTACTGGCGGCGCCTGACCTTTCGATTGCGCAAACCTCGGGCATCGAGGTTGGCCGCGTTTATCACATCGAAGGGGATGTGCAACGCTATGTCCCCGAAGAAAAAGACTGGGTCGCCGTGGTAAGAGATGTGCCTTTCGGGACCGGCGATACGTTCTTCGCGTCAGATCAGGGCAGGGCGGAGTTCATCGTGCCCAACGGGAGTTGGATAAGAACAGGCAGCAGTACCCAGATTGAGTTCATTGCCTTAGACACAGACGTGACCGAGATCGATGTGGCAGCCGGCGTGGCAAGGTTTTATAACAAAGGTGACAAGGCGATCATCAAGGCAACAAGTCCCTTTGGATACGTGCTCGCCTATCCTGGTACGGTCTTTGATTTTTACGTAGGCGAGAACTCGGTCGAAGTGGTTGCGGTAAAGGGAACGGTGACGTTCGTTCATGCGGCGACTGAGACGCAGTACGACGTGTCAGCAGGGTCGCCGTCAATTCTCGCCGACCAAAACCAGGTGTCCTCAGGCGATGGCGGTGTGGATTCCGACTGGGACCGATGGAATAAGGGCCGTGAAGATTTCTGGGCGGCCAAGGCCATGGTCAGGGGACCGTCAGTCGAATACCTTCCCCCGAGCCTTCGCTATGACGCATACACCTTTGAAGAAAACGGACGATGGGAGAGTGTCCCCTATGAAGGTGCAAACCGCTGGTTCTGGACGCCTGTCGTGGCCCCCGGATGGTCGCCATTTACCGTCGGCCGCTGGACCGATTGGTATGGGGACCAAACGTGGATACCGGCAGAGCCGTTCGGATACGTCACCCACCACTACGGCAACTGGGTCTATGTGCGTGGCCGCTGGTACTGGGCGCCTCCGGTGGTGGCCGTACGCGTGGGCATGCCATTCCTCAATGTGGGCTTCTTCTTTAATCCCGGAAGGGTATCGTGGATCTATAGCGGCGCGTATGTGGGGTGGGTCCCGCTTGCCTACGGCGAGACGTATTACAGTCACCGTTATTGGGGAGGCCCCCACAACGTGGCCGTCACCAACATCACGCAAATAAATATCAACATCCGCAATTACGCGTACGCAAATCGTGCCATCATCGTAAACCGGGACCATTTCTATGACGTGAACAGTTACAGAAACGTGCGGATAACCAACGTAACCCCCGGTGCCATGAGCAGATACCACGCGGCGCCCATTATCAACAATACGGTAATAGGGAGCTACACCACGAACCGAGCCAGGTATAACTATACCAACACGGCGACAATGGAAAAACCGCACAATGCGGTGGTCAACCGAATTCGAGACAACGAAATGACCGTACAAAGGGGCAAGAAAGAAACCGCTCCAGAGCTTGAGCGACAGGCAAGAAGTATGAGGCAGGGAACGCCCGCCCGGGATGTCCGGGTAGAAGAGCCAAAGATCACCAATTACATGGTACGGCCCGCCGAGGTAAACCGCCCGAAATCGGAAATGAAATTCCAGCAGATTAAGATCAAAGGGGCCCTCAACCCAAGGCCGTCCGCGACGATTCCTCAGGTTGTCATACCTCAGCATGTAGCGCCCGCAGCGCCTGGTCAGTCAAAACAGGTGGTCATTCCTCAGCACATAGCGCCAGCACGGCCAGAGACCCCGAACCAGATTATGGTACCGGAACATGTTGCACCGGCAAGACCCGGGCAGATAGGACAGGTTGTCGTCCCGGAGCATGCAGCACCTGCGAAGGCGAATCAGCCGGATCGTCCGGGTCAGGCCGTGGTACCGCAGTACACGGCTCCCGCGGCGCCTGGTCAGTCAAAACAGGTTACGATCCCGGAACATGTTGCACCGGCAAAACCCCCTCAAAAAGATAAGGCACAGGACGAAGCCGGGCGCTTAGACAAACCAAAGTGACAGGTCGCATCGTGAAATCGTGAGGGAGACAGGCATGAAAACACTCTTTGCGGTATCGGCAATCCTACTCCTCTTTAGCACCGGATTCGCACAGCAGCCGCTCGCCCCACCCGGGACGGGTAGGCCATTGCAGGGGCCACAGCAGTTTGAGTCACGTAAGCTAAACATAATGGCCGCTCTCGATAGAAGAATCTCTGTACTGTTGCAGGCAAAAGCCTGTGTATCGAGGGCCCAAAACCCTCAAGCCCTTGAGAGGTGCAGAGAGGACGCGGAGAAAAGGAGATAATTGCAGATGCCCGATGTATGAAGAATCTTCACGCATCGGGCATGCTACGAAGAAGACCGACGCCTGCGGTGCGGTGTCAGCGATACCTATTATATTTTATCTTATCGTACTCGAGTTGTTCCTTAGGTATAGACGCCTTGGTTTCCCCGGGATATCCCAGGCTGATCAAACATTCTACCCGTTCGCGCTCCGGTATGCCGAGGAGTTCCTGGATGTAGGCCTCCGAGGTCTTTTTGTCGTCGTAGAATCGGTTTCTGATCTGAATCCAACAGGTTCCGAGACCGAGCGAATGGGCGATGAGTTGGACTACGATGGAGGCAATGGAACAATCCTCGACCCACACGTCCGATTTTGTCTCATCCCCCAAGACCACGATACACAGGGCCGCATCTCTCAGGAAACCCGCCCCGTTTTTTTTGGCCTGCGAGAGTTTTTGGATGAGGTTCCGATCGTCCACAAAAATGAAGCTCCAGGGATTTATGCCACGGGACGAGGGGCACCGCAGAATGGCCTCCTTAAGTACCTCGGTCACGCCTGTATCAATGGCCTTTCTCTCATATTTCCTTATACTCCTCCTGGTCCTGAGAATCTCTATCATTACGCACCTCCCGTTATCTGCGAATATATTGACGAGCCGTTCGTCGCCCTCGCCCCTGACGCACCTATTCAATGGGCCTTTGAATTTGGCTTACGCGCCTTAATGCCATCGCTCTTTTTTGAGTCCACTGGCACCTTCGTATACGATCTCGCACGCGAGCGATTCCTCCCGAATATCTCCGAAGAGACGCCTTCTATCTATCTTGAACCATGAGGTGAGTTTCAAAAAGAACCGCATTCTGTCGCGTACGGCAATGCGTACTGGTACGGTGGTGTTAAGCTGCACGAGCATTCTCTTCAGGGCCTTCTCTTCCACTTCCCCAAATACAATATCTTCAACATCGAGGAGCACAAAACCGCCCTCGTGGAGGGTGAAGATGTTGCAAGCCTTCATGTCTCTGTGCGAAATTCTCTGTCTCATTATAGCCCCGAGGAACAGGGACAGCTCTTGTACGAACCGTCTCTTCTCGGGATAGGTCATGCCATCGTAGCTTACGTCGAGGAAGCGGTCAAGCTCAATGCCTTTATGACCCAAATCCTCCATGGCTACGTAGCCTGACGAAAATAGAGTCGGCAGTTTCACATAGAATGGCCGGGGCACAGCAGCACTTTCAAGATACTTGAACACTACATGGTTCCTCCAGGCTGTCCTCAATCGACGTCCGTGGCGGTACACCTTGCGGATGTGGTCACTGAAGCGGTCGACCCTGACTTTCTTGTCTTTCTTGAGGGTCGCAACGAATTCGCCATGCGCCATTTCCTCGGAATCTCTTATACGTACCTCACCTGAATGGGCCTTGAGCAAAGAGGTATTCTTAAAGGCTCTGTCCTTCTTGCTTGCCACCCACTCCTTTCTCAACGTTGCGATCTCCCGCTCTATACGCCGCCTCACGGTCTCGCTACATCCAAATACATGAAAGAAATAATCTCTCTCCCGCTCCGATATGTCATCGTAGATGATCCCAAGGGCATGGGTGACGTTCGACACCTCGTCGTCCTCGTGAAAGTACTTCTTGACCTTTGTTTTGTGGAGGTCGATAAGATAGAGTTTATCGCCCCTGATCAGAACGTTGTCCAGGTGCAGATCGTTGTGCCGCACATGTTTTATCGTGAGCTGTGCGAGAAGGCCGGCAAGAAGGCTAAACAACGTGTCCCGGTCTGAAGTCTTTTTGATGGCGTCGAGTAGACTCTGGCCTTCGATGTACTCTTCTATAATGGAGGAGCTGTTTCTGCCGATCCCATAGCCGAGTACCGCAGGCGTGGGTATGGAAAGGGCGGCAAGACGATTGCCGATGGCGAATTCCCTTTTTCCGCGGGGCGCAAAAAGATGGCGGATACGTCCTGCGAAGCCTGCCTCAAGAAAGGATTTGATGAAAACCCTCCCCCCCTGATAATCGAACGTACCGTAGTATCTCCTCTCTTTGTCCTTACCGGCGAGATGCGCTACGACCACCTTGAGCCCTTCCTCCATGAGATACCAATCCGTGACGCCCAGACTATATCTTTTCAGGCCCTCAGTCATCATCTACGCACCTTCCCCCGCAACCGTTTTCAGAAGCACCTCGTAGAATCTCGGTGCGCAAGACTCAAGTGAAAACGATGTGAACACGATCTCTCTTCCGCGAACGCCCATGGTCTTGCGCTTCTCCTTATCCTCGATGAGTAGCGAAAGCTTCTTCATCCACTCGTCAGGAGAGGCCGCAAAGTAACCGTTAAAGCCTTCTTTCACCACGTCTTTATTCACGCCCACGGGCGTGCACACAACGGGCACAGCCACGCCGAAATATTGGAGGATCTTGAGGCCGCATTTGCCTTCGGACCAGGGGTCCTGTACGAGCGGCATGACGCCGATATCGAGCTCGCGGAGATATTCAATTTCTCGCTCGGAACTCCAGGTGCGTTTTATCACGGGGATGTTATCACAATCAAAAAAAATATCGCAGATGATTTCGAGCTCAATGCGGGGGTATTTTTTCCCGAGCTCTTCAAAGACAGGACGCATCTTTTCCAGGTAGTGAATGCTCCCGTGATCGCCGATCCAACCGATAGTCGTGCGCTCTTTCTTGAGATCATAGTCTTTCGCTACATAGCGCTCCTGGTCTATGGCGGTGGGTATGAGCGTTACGTGATCGGTGAACTCAAGGGCTTTGTCGCGCAAGAATCCGTTCCCCGCTATGACATGATCCGACGCCCGCACCATGGCCGCAAACCGTTTCAAACGGGTCGCGGAATATGGGGAGGCCGCTTTTGAATTCCTGTACATCACCGAGTCATCAAAATCGTAGACAATCTTTCTTGCCCGTCTCGTAAGCAGTGTGAGGAGCGGCCCGTGGAACCTTTTCCTTTGCAGGAACAGGCAATCGTAGTGAGGAAGGTCCCGGAACAAGCCGTACAGCGCCGCGGTAGTTGCCGGGTACGGCCTCACCGTGGCGGCTACACCCTTTGTCTTCAGATAAGGGAGATACTGAAGCACGCGGTATCTGCTCGCTGCAACATTCTCACCCTGGATCAGAAAGAGTACCTTCATACAAAATCCCTGTCCATGATAGAGACGAGGTATTCGAGAGAGACGCACCGCGTGGCCTGCACGGCTTTCCGGTCCCTAAGCGTAGCCGGCAGACGCGTGAGGGCCGCGAAGGTTCCTTTCAAATAGTAATAGGTGCGCAGTTTATAGAAATTCTTCAAAACCCGCTTCACAAAATACCCCGTCCTGTGTCCGAAAATCCTCCAGAAGTTCTTTCTGATAAGTTCCCCGGGCATATCCTTCCAGAAAAACAGAAGGGCGTTGCGATTGTTCAGATAGGTCGGTTGATATTTCCTCTTCTTTATGGTCGCGCCCACCATATGATATGCTACGGATTTGGGCACATACAGGGCCTTGTAGCCCGCGAGCTGCGCCCGAAAGCTTAAGTCCACATCCTCAAACGAAGCAAAAAACGCTTCATCAAAGAGCCCCACGTCGTCGAACATCCTTCGCCTGTACATGGACGCACCGGCATTGACGCCGAAGACATATCGTACCTCGTCGTACTGTCCCCTGTCCTCTTCTCCAGCGCCGACGATCTCCACATCGCCGTTGCTGTTGAGCCGTATGCCAAGTACGTTTATGCGCTCCCGCTCCCAGTATCTCATCATCTTAGGTCCGCAGGCCCCTGCCTCGGGGTGCTCACCCAGGGCCTCATACATGGCTTGCATCCACTTAGGGTCCAGGTCTATATCATTATTCAGGAGGCAGATAAACTCACCGAATCCCGCCTCAATGCCCCGGTTTACCGCAAAGGCGAACCCGTAATTCTTGTCGAGGGCTACAACCCTTACGTCAGGGTAGCTTTCCGCGAGAAGCTTAAGCGAGCTGTCACTAGACCCGTTATCTACGACGATCACCTCGAAATCCTTGAACGTCTGTGTCCTCAAGCTGTTAAGGCACATGGGAAGCAGCCTTTCGCCGTTCAGATTGGGAATCACGACACTTATAAGGGCCACTATATCACCTCGTGCCTTTTTTTTGCGCGAGCACAATGTACTGCCTTACCAAACAATCGATGAGACGGCCGCCCGTGACACGGTTTACCATCTTGAGCCATGCGGCCCCTGAGGGCTTCTTGATAACACGGAGCGGCTCAAAGCCTGCGTCAATAAGGAGTTCTCTGATGGAGGAAAGGGTAAAAAAGCGCAGGTGAGTCTTGTCCATAATGCCGTCGGACTCATATTCGAACTTGCCCTTGAAGGCGAGTTTCTTCATCACCCTGTAGTGGCGGATGTTGGGTATGGAGCAGATGACCGTTCCACCCGCTCTCACCATGGCACTATGCTTCTTCAAGGTGTTCCAGGGGTCCCGCAAATGTTCGAGAACGTCAGGATAAAGAATGCAGTCAAAGTGTCCAGGTGCGTAAGGAAGCTCGATCTGTTCCACGTCGCCGATAAAGAGCCGGTCATAGTAGCCCTCGCCCCGCCGAGCTATTTCCTCAATGCATTCGATGCCCACAACCTCATCGAATCCTGCCTCTTTGAGCGCCTTGCCCGTCATGCCGGCAGCGCAGCCGACTTCGAGAATCCGGTTGGCGCCTTTCGGGATGAGACCGATGAGATCGTGGCGCACGCTAAAGTAATATGGAGCGTCCATAGAATATTTCCTGTGACAAGCTCACTTTGAACGGCCACACTATAGCATCCATCTGTGGGTATTTCAAATCTTTAACGGGTCTCACGGTGTACGGGCCCCTTCCTTCGTGACTTCCGCGAGGATTCTTTCCAGCTCGTTCGCATTTTTTTCCATGGTATAGTTTTCCATTTTGAGACGGGCCATCTGACCCATGCTCTTTCTCTTTTCCGAATCGAAGAGTTCCCGTATGGCCTGGCTTAAAGCGACCGCGTTCCTCGGGTCGTCGATAACATAGCCTTCGTCTTCGGAAATAAGGGCTGACGCGCCGTTCCATTTTGTGGTAATTGTGGGTAGTCCCGATGCCATGGCTTCCATGGTCGTGAGAGAGCACGCATCGTAGAACGTGGGGTGGACAAGAATGTGCGCCTGTTGATAGATCGACTCAGGGTTCGCCATCTCGCCCACAAACCTGACCCGGTCCCGTATACTCAGCTTTTCGGCCATGGCCTCGAACGGTTCTCTTCTTCCCCTGCCCATGACGAGAAGTTGGAAGGACCTGGTCTTACGTGAGAGTTGGCCGAGCGCACTGATGAGTGGGGAGAGGCCTTTCAGACGGAAATTGCCCGCGGAAAAAAGAATCGTGAGAGGCCCTGATGGCTCCCTACGAGATGGCCTGAACCGATTGATGTCCACGCCGTTATAAACCACGTCTATATCCTTCTCACTCAAGCCGTAATAGTCTGTCATTTGCCTCTTTATCATTTCCGATATGGCGACGATGCGTCTGTATCCATTCTGCCGGATCGGATATTCCGAGACCCATTGCTGGACCCTCTGGTTGAGGCTCGTTTGCAGGAGAAAAGCCTTGAGACGACGCTCGCCGGCATGATCGTAGCTCGCGATCTCTCTTTCCATCCATATGTGCTGGATGCCTCCGTGACTCTGATACACATCGAGATCGAGCGTATTGCCGAAGCCCAGGACAACATCGAGGCCGCGCCGCCTCACCAGTTTCTTCTGGTTCAACGCAAACGAAAGCGATCTCAGCCACCTGGGAATCGGGGTCGCGCCCACCCGGATGAGACTTACCTCCGGTACAGTAATGCCCTCAGTGCAGAACACGAAGACCTGGTGTCCCTTTCGGGAAAGCATGAGGGACAGATCGTAGGCATATCGTTCAGCGCCGCCCTTCTTCGGATTGAAGTGATAGATTGACAGACCTATTTTCATATGGATACGCTCACGTTATCTTCAAAACCGATTTGAATATATAAGCGTCAACTATTATATGATAAACCAAAAGCTTTTTGAAAAGATATTTGTGAGTGGTGTCTGTGCACCGCACCCTGTGCACTTTGTCTACGTAAGGCCAGGGGCAGTCTTGTCGAAGAGGCCTCGCGGCATCAGCAGGCGCTTAAACTCATTCTTGCATTACCTTAAGCAGAGGGTTATATTCTCTTACCATGGATTTGGAATATACGCGGGAAGCGGCAATGAAGCTGCTTAGCGCCAAAGGCGAAGAACGCGAGGAGCTCTACCAAAGGGCCGATGCGGTGCGCCATGAATATATGGGCGATGACGTCTATATCAGGGGTATCATAGAATTCTCAAATATCTGCGCAAATAACTGCCTGTATTGCGGCATTCGTGCGGGGAATGCCAGGGTGGAGCGTTACGCCATGGGCGCCGAGGAGATACTAGAGGCGGCATACGCTATGGCGAATACGGCCCTGACCACGGTGGTCCTGCAGTCCGGCGAGGTTCCCGGACTCACCGACCAGCAACTGGGCGAGATCATCCGGGCCATCAAACAAAAGACGGCGCTCTCGATCACGCTGTCCGTGGGCAATCGCCCGTATGACACCTATCGCTATTGGCGTGATTGCGGTATGGATCGGTACCTGCTCCGTTTCGAGACGAGCGATGCTTACCTGTTTCAAACGATCCATCCCGGCTCAACGCTTAAGGACCGCACGGACTGTATCGGTTTTCTCAAAAGCCTGGGCGTTCAGACGGGAAGCGGATTTATGATAGGCATCCCGGGTGAGAGCCTCGAAACTCTGGCAGATAACATTCTTCTCTGTCGCGATCTTGATCTTGACATGATCGGCATTGGACCCTTCATCCCTCATCCGGATACCCCGCTTGGCAGCGAAAAGAATGTGTATGAAGATCGTCCCGAAATGTTTTTCAAGGCTATCGCAGTGCTCCGCATCTTCAATCCCGACGCCCATATCCCGGCGACTACGGCATTCGACGCGATCTTTCCGGGTAAAGGCAGGGATATGGCGCTTAGGCGTGGGGCCAACATATTCATGCCCAATAGTACGCCGGTCAAATACAAGCAGGAGTATTTTCTCTATCCGGGGAAACCCTACGTAGACGAATCACCGGAGGCCTGCGCCGAGGCAGCCCTCGTGAGGATAACGGGGCTCGGTAGGGGCATAGGACAGGGCCCGGGGCATTCTATCAAAAAGAGAGAACGCCGCCCGACCTAAAGACTATACGTACTTGCCGGCGATGTAATTGCTCAAGTGCTCGATGAGCAATTCTTGCTCTGCAATGATCGATTTCACGATATCGCCGATGGAGATAAGGCCAAGGAATTTCTCGCCGTCAAACACCGGCAGATGCCTCACGCGCTTCGCCGTAATCAGAACCATACAGTCCTCAACGGTAGTTTCCGGCTTGACCGTGTACATTTTATCGGCCGGAGTCATAATCTCCTGCACAGCCGTCTCCCGTGAGGCCTTGCCTTTCAGGATAACCTTTCGCGCATAGTCTCTCTCGGAGATAATTCCAGCCACCTTCCCCTTCTCATCGATGACCATCAACGCGCCGATTTCTTTCTCTCCCATCAGTGCGAGGGCGTCAAAGACGCTCGCCTTGGGCAAAATCGACCAGACTTCATTCTGCTGTTTGCTTATGAGGATCTCTTTGGCTGTTTTCATCTCGCATACCCCCTTCAGGATTTTGGATAACCTACCTCAAATCGGGAAATCTATCGTTATCCGTGTACAAGCAATGCCTCACTTACACAATTGCTATCCGTTTCAGACACATCCTAAAAGTAAAGGTCCCTCTCGCCCTCTTCGAGCTTCTTCAACCTTTGTTTGGTCTTCTCCCGTATCTTTGCGTTCCGGATCTCGCCCAGGTGTTTCCGGATAACTTCCTCCCCCACTTTCTTGGTTTCTTCCGAGGCGTAGTCCAAAAGAAACTCCTTGAAGGTGAGGATTGCGTTAGGCTGACAGATATTTTGTATCTCGCCCGACTTGGCGAGTGGCATAAAACGGTCTCCTGTTCTGCCCTGACGGTAACAGGCCGTACAGAAACTCGGGATGTAACCGGACTCACAGATGTTATGGAGCATCTCGTCGGTGCTACGGGTGTCTTCGACCTGAAACTGCCCCGGGGTAGCCACCTGCTTGCCTTCGATGTCCTTGTGGTATCCGCCAACGCCCGTGCACGATCCCGCGCTGATCTGCGAAATACCCAGGCTTATCGCTTCATCGCGGTACTCCGCCGGCTCCCTTGTGGACAGAATCATGCCGGTATACGGCACGGCAAGCCTGATCACGGCCACGATCTTCTTAAACTCGTCATCGTGGACGAGGTAAGGAAAGGCTTCAAGGGTAACCCCGGCCGCGGGGCGGATCCTCGGTACGGAGATGGTGTGACAGCCTACACCGAATCGTTCTTCAAGGTGAAGCGAGTGGAGCAAAAGGGAGAGCACCTCAAACTTGTAATCGTAGAGCCCGAATAGCACACCCAGTCCCACGTCGTCGATGCCCGCCTCCATGGCCCTGTCCATGGCGAGCGTATGCCAGTCATAATCGCGCTTTGGGCCGGCGGGATGCATCTTTTCATAGGTGGCCCGATGGTATGTCTCCTGAAAAAGGATGTACGTACCGATGCCCGCCTGTTTCAGTTTCCGGTAGTCCTCGACCGTGGTGGCGGCGATGTTCACGTTGATCCGGCGAATACTCCCCTGCTTCTCTTTAACCGCATAGATCGTGCGCATGGCATCGAGCACATAGTCAATGGGGCAGTTCTTAGGGTCTTCGCCCACCTCAAGGGCGATCCGCTTGTGCCCCATGGCTTCAAGGGCAACTACCTCCTTTTCTATCTCGTCAAGTTCGAGACGGCGTCTGAGTATCTCGTTGGAGGTCCTGTAGCCGCAATAATAACAATTATTCACGCAAAAATTACTGATATAGAGGGGGGCAAAGACCACGAGCCTCTTTCCATAGATCTTTTCCTTTATTTCGTGGGCGGCGTGAAAAAGCAGATTGAGGGTCTTTTTATCCTCGATATTAAGAAGCACGGCCGTCTCAAAGGGGGTCAGTCCTTTGGCGGCCCTCGCTTTTTCAATGACCTCTCGCGCCTTATCCGGAGAGGCTTGTTTCGCGTCGTTCAGGATCTTCTCTATCTTTTGATCATCGATAAAATCGGCTCTGTGCCTTGCTGATTCTGTCATATTTTATACTCCCTGCTGTGCCCTAAAATATAAGCTGAGATGCGGAAAAAGTAAAGAGGCGCTTCACCTCTCATCGTCACGGTTCAAGACGTTAAGGGCTTCCGGAAAAGGCTCCAGGGCACGCTTGAGAATGCCCATCACGTAAGCAATGAGAACTCCATAGTTCACAATCGGCACATGGGCCTGGCCCGCCACCATGATGCGATGGAGCATTTCTTTGCGGTTAATCATGCAGGCCCCGCAGTGTACGACCAGTTTGTAATCCCCCACGTTGGGCGGAAGTTCCATGCCGCTCGCCCAGGTGAAATTCAGGTCTCCGCCTACATGTTGCGTGAGCCACCGGGGTATCTTAACGGTACCGATATCGTCTTCGACCCTGTGGTGGGTACATGCCTCGGCCACAAGCACCTTATCGCCGGGTAAAAGCTTCTCAACCGCGTTGACACCCTCCACCAGGGTCGCGAGGTTTCCCTTCTGGCGGGCAAAGAGGATCGAAAAGGAGGTCATGAGTATGTCTTTCGGGGTGTCGGCGGCCACTTTCAGGAAGGCCTGGGAATCCGTAACCACAAGCCTCGGCTTGTTCTTCAGGTTATTCAAGGCAGCCTTGAGTTCTCTTTCCTTGACCACATAAGCCATGGCATCATTATCCAGGATGTCCCGCATGGTTTGCACCTGGGGGAGAATGAGTCTTCCTTTAGGCGCCGCAAGGTCAATGGGCACGACGAGCACCACCGTGTCGGCGGGCGAGATGAGGTCGCCTACGATCGTCGTGGACATCCAGTCTTTGGGTGCTGCCTTGATTATGGCGAGTTTCAGCGCGTCGATCCCCTCTTTAGTCAGGGCGCTTACCGGGACCACGGTGAGGCCAAGCGCGTGTCCTGCTTGATCCGCGCGGGCTTGCGGATAGAGGTCTATCTTGTTGACTACGGCGATCACCGGGACGCTATTCTCTCTCGCCTTCTTCACCACATCCTCTTCGTACGCATCTGTCCTTTTTGACGGATCGATGACGAGAAGCATAAGGTCCGTCTTTGCGAGCACCCCGTAGGCCTTTTGCATGCGGAGCGCGCCCAACTCACCCACATCGTCGATGCCCGCCGTATCGATGATAACGACGGGTCCAATGGGAAGAATCTCCATGGATTTGTAGACCGGGTCGGTCGTTGTACCGGGAACATCCGAGACGATGGCGATATTCTGATTGGTAAGTGCGTTGATAAGACTCGATTTTCCCGCGTTTCTCCGTCCGAATATGGCTATGTGGAGACGGCTCCCGCGGGGTGTCTGGTTGAGGCCCGTATCTGCCACTCTATCCTTCCTTTTTCCTTTTTACGGTTTTAGATCCGGCAATACCCGGCCGGGTCAACTCCCGGGGAGAAAATATAACATCCAATTCTTCGGGGGTAAACAAGCCCTGCGTAAGAGCCACTTCCCTAATGGTCTTACCCTGTGTGCGGGCAACTCTCGAAAGTTCGCCGGCCCTGTCATGGCCGATATAGGGGGCGAGCGCCGTGGCAAGGCACAAACTCTCTTCGAGCCACCCCACACATTTTTCCTGGTTTGCCTTGATACCTTCGATACAGTGCGTACGAAAGACCGTCACCGCGTTCACAAGGAGCTTGAGCCCGGTGAGGAGGTTAAACGTAACGAGCGGCAGAAAGGCGTTGAGTTCAAGCTGCCCCGAAGAAACAGCCAAGGTGATGGCCTGGTCGAAACTCATGACCTGGTAGGCAACCTCTGTAGCCATTTCGGTGATAACGGGGTTTACCTTATCGGGCATAATGGAAGAGCCTTCCTGGAGTTGCGGCACGATGATCTCGCAGAGGCCCCCGCGCGGACCCATGGAGAGGAGTCTCAAATCCGCCGCCACTTTCGCGAGGTTGACCGCCGCCGCTTTGATAAGGCCCGATACCTCGGCAAAGACATCGGCGTTCTGCGTCACATCTACCATGTTCTCGGCGCGGGCCATGCCGAGGCCGGTAATATTCTGCAATTCCTCGATCGCCGTATAGATATAATCCCGTTCGGCGTTGAGTCCTGTGCCGATAGCGGTGCCGCCCAGATTTACCTGGCGGAGTCTCTCCTCGACTTTAAAAAGCCTCCAGCGATCCCGTGCAAAGGCCTCCGCGTAGGCGCCGAATTCCTGTCCAAGCGTAATGGGAAGCGCGTCCTGCATCTCGGTCCTGCCGAGCTTGAGTATGCCGGCGAAAGCCCGCTCTTTTTCCTGAAGGGCGCCCTGGAGCCTGGCCATGGCTTCGGCAAGCGTCGTGACGAGCCGGATAGCTGCGACTTTGAGGGCTGTGGGGTAGACATCGTTCGTGGACTGAGAAAGATTCACATGACCCAACGGGTCGACGAGCGAGTAGTCGCCTTTGACGCCCCCGAGTATCTCTATGGCTCTGTTTGCGATGACTTCATTCATGTTCATGTTTGTTGACGTGCCTGCTCCCCCCTGGAACGCATCAACAATGAACTGATCGGCAAACCTACCCCCGGCTATCTCTTCTGCGGCCCTGACTATGGCCCCACCTACCCTGTTGTCCATGAGGCCTGCTTTCACGTTTGCCAGGGCACAGGCCTGCTTCACCGCTGCCAGGGCCCGGATAAACTCATCGGGCACCTTGAGGCCCGATATGGGGAAGTTTTGCACGGCCCGCAAGGTATGTATGCCGTAGAAGGCATCTGCCGGTACCTCCATCTCTCCCAGTAAATCACGCTCCGTGCGATATGACGCCATCCCCTATTTATAAACCCTGCCCGATAAAGAAGCAAGAGATCATTTCGCCCTATCCGCCCACAAAAGCGCGATAATCGCATCGAATTTTGCCTTTCGGTGGTATAATGCAAAGAACGATCTCGTGAAGGAGGATAGTATGAAGAAATATATGCTCATGACCGCCATTCTTATCGTCTCGGTATGTATGCTCGTCCCGTTGTTTATGGGGGTCACACAGGTTTACGCCCAGGACAAAGGCGCCGCAAATATAAAACTCCCGGCGCCCAGATACTCGAGCGACACGTCTGTTGAAAAGGCGCTCGCCGAGAGGAGGTCCGTGAGAAGCTATAAGGCAGAGCCACTCACCATGGCTGAAATCGGCCAGATCCTCTGGGCAGCCCAGGGCATCACGGAGCCGAAAAAAGGTCTGCGCACTGCGCCTTCCCCACGTGGCGCTTTCCTTATTGATGTGTATCTGTTTGCGGGAAATGTGACCGGTCTTGCCAATGGCATGTACAGGTATGTGCCCCAGGGCCACGAACTCATGAAGATCGCTGAAGGGAACCTGAAGGATGACCTGTTGTATAAGGCCGCTCCTCAGGCCCAGATCAAGTTTGCCCCGGCGGTGCTCCTTATCGCGGGCAAATCTACAGGCGAAGCGATGAATCCTTACTGGACGTATCTGGAGGCGGGTCACGTGTCCGAGAATGTCTATCTGCAGGCCGAGTCGCTCAAGTTGGGGACGGTAACCATGGCTGGGTTCAAAGCGGATGACGTGAAAAATGCGGTGAAGTTACCGGCCAACGAGCAGCCTATTTACCTCATGTCCATCGGAAAAAAATAGGTCTGATGGGTCAATTGTAAGGACGGACGGATAATTGCAGGAAGGCGGCGGGTAAGTAACCCCGTATTGACTAAGGAATATTTCGTACGATATGTGTCAACTCGGGTAGGCTGTGGATCACAAAATCGGCTTGTCTCTCAAAGCCGTCTTTGCCGTATCCGTGAGTGACGGCAACGGTTCTCACACGGGAAGCTTTGCCTGTCTCAATATCGATGGCGCTGTCGCCCACAATGAGCGTCTCCTCGGGGAGTGCCTTAAGGGCTGAAAGCACGTGCAGGACGGGCGCCGGTGATGGCTTATGTTCTGCCATGGTATCGACCGCCACTACCATGGCAAAGTAATTGTCGATCTCGAATTTTTTTAAAATGCTCAACGAGAGTTCCTCGGTTTTGTTCGTGATAATGGCCATCTTCACGCCGTCGAGCGCTTGCAGGGTCTTAAGCGCACCCGGATAGAGCACGGTTCTGTCCGCCGGGTGAGCGGCGTAGAAATCCAAAAATCTAATCACGAGTTCTTCTCTGTCCCAGCGAAGGTTGCATTTCACGAGCGCGTCCTCTACGAGCTTTGACGGTCCTTCGCCGATGAGGCCGGAGACTTCTTTAGTCGTAAGATCGTTTACACCGCAGGGTTCAAGCGCGTAGTTCAGGGCAATCGTGATGTCCTCTATGGAATTAATCAGGGTGCCGTCGAGATCGAAGATGATAAGCTTTATGGCCATCAATGAATCTAATACGATTCCACCCCATTATTCAACAAATGATCATGCAGAGGACCGTGAGAAATGCTTTCGGAAGCATGATTTAGTCATATTTAACTAATTGGTATTGCACGTTTTTCACTATTGCCGTGTTGTTGCTGTACAAAAGAATGGACTTCGTTATTCAAAATTGCCTTGATTGACCATCTGTCCCGACTCGATGTAACGCCCCCAGGGCTAATCCCTGACCCAAAAGATCACGGTTGGAATCTTAAAGCGCATGGAATCAAGGTGATGCCATACGCACGGACACATAAAGGGATTATTTGTTTTTGACTGTAATCAGTACATTACCCATTTTACCGGAGACATTTTATTTCAAGTGGCGCTCAATGAAAGTCTAGTAGTGAACCGTGCGATCCTTCTGCTATCCAAGATTTGACCGAGCTTGCCTGGCGCCGCATCATCTGGCCAGACTATCGCGGCTCGTCCCCTTCGAGTTTCTTCCGTAAGGCACCTTCAATTGCTTCATTCTGCTTCTCAGGGTACTGGCCTTGATGCCAAGGAGCTCAGCGGCGCCTCCTTTCCCGTGGACTTTACCCTTTGCAATTTCCAAAGCACGGCAAATATGGCGGTAGTTGATCACATCGAGGGGAAGGAGGTCATCATCACGAAGAGCAACAGGAGAACCTTCGATGGACCCGGCTTCCGCCAGCCCCTTGAAGGTGAGGGGTAACCCTTTGCTCAAGATCAGGGCCCGTTCCACCACATTCTCCAATTCCCGTACGTTCCCCGGCCAATGATAGGCAGTGAGCATGTCGATAACACCCCGGGCAAGCGGTGGAGGGGTGGACAGGCCTAATTCCCTTGATTTGCGTTGCACTACATGATGAAGCAACGCGGGGATATCTTCTTTTCGTTTCCGAAGTGGCGGAATGAGAATAGGAAAAACGTTAAGGCGAAACCAAAGGTCTTCCCGGAAAGTCTTTGCCCGCACCATTTCTTCCAGGTCCCGGTTGGTGGCAGCGATAATTCTAATATCTACGGAGACAGATGCAGTCCCGCCAACACGCTCAATCTCCTTGTACTGGATGGCTCTGAGCATTCTGATCTGGGCGTGCTGAGGAAGCTCGCCGATTTCATCGAGAAAGAGCGTGCCGTGATGGGCTCGCTCGAATCGTCCTCGTTTTTGAGACAGCGCCCCAGTGAAGGCCCCCTTCTCATGCCCGAATAGTTCACTGTCAAGGAGCGTCTCGGGAATGGCACCGCAATTAACCTTCACGAAGGGCCCGTCCCTTCTCGTCGAAGAATAGTGAATCGTGTTAGCGATCACGTCCTTGCCAACGCCAGTTTCACCCAGCAGTAAAACCGGGCTGTCGAGGACGGCTACCTGCCTCACCATGGTCATGACGTCTTTCAGGCCAAATTCTGCGCCTACGACCTCGTCTCCCGACAGGCGGAAGAGTTCACGGTGGAGATATCGGTTGTCATCGGCGAGCAGGTCTTTGAGCCTGAGGACCTCCATAAGCGTAAGCGTGTTCGAAAGGGCGATACTGAATGGATCTTTCAGGAGCGAAAAAAGCGAGGTATGTTCCTCAGTGTATCGGTCCTTACCTTCAGCGAGCAGGGCAAGGACCCCAAGTTTGTTTCCGTCCACCTCAAGCATGCATGAAAGAGCGGATGTATCGGGCCTACCATAGTATTTGATCATAAACTGGAAGACCGGGTCCGCCTCCGGCTTGTTAAGGGTCAGAATTCTTGGCAACTCCCTTTCCAGCCGTTGCCTCATCTCTGGAGGAAGCGCAGTAATGCGATCCATCTTCTTGCCCTCGAAAGGAGTGGCCATGGCGATGGTGCGGATGGCGCCGAGACCAGCATCGTAGAGGTGAAGGTACATTTCGTGGGCGGGCATGAAGTCTTTGAGAAACCCCACAGCGCGCTGCATGGCAATCTCGATCTCGAGACTCGAACAGATGAGCTTGGTTGCATCACGGAAAAACACGTTCTCGTTTACACCCATGAGATGGCCTCTTCTTGCTCAGAGACGACAGCTTTCTCGTTTTGACTTATTTCGCAATTCTATGTCCAATTGCGAAATAAGTCAATCCTCTTCTGCGAGATATCGAAAACGGCGTAGGCCGACCACGTGAAAACAGCCCCAGATGGCCATTTATTGCTGTTGTCACTCAACGGCACGATTGCTGCAGTTGAATACGTGCAATGCCGAATGAAAAGGGGTGTGTGAAATGACATGGCTCGAGGTGATCAAAGTGAGGTTTGCAGGCAGTCATACCGGTTCGTTGGACGTATTCCTGCGGTCACTTGAGGAACTCCGAAAAGACGGCTTAATCGCAACGAACTGTTACCGTCACGCGAGCCTGGAAACGGATCTCATGGTACACATTCTATGGGAATCGTCTGACATGGACGAACAGGGGAGCCCACTTGGCCTCGTGCTCGCCCGCGCCCTCCGCGATTTCGGCCTGGTCGACCACTCTCTCTGGCGCCAACACTCCGCGGATGGGGAAGGCCTTCCGCACGTGACCGAAATAGTACCTTAAGAATAAAGGAGGAAAAATATGAACAGACTCATGAGCATCGCAGTCATATGTATCGTTATCGGGTTCATCTTGGCTATTGTGTTTTCTGTAATCTACAAGAATCGAGGCGGACAAGAAAAGGTCTCCGAGTTCGGTAGGTATCACGGCTATTCTGAAAGCACCTATGACGGAGCCAAGCGCGTTTCTGACTATCTCACCCTGTCAAATGGAACAAGGCTGGCGTACGATCTCATTCTTCCGACACGAAAAGGCATCACGGCAAGCACCGCACTACCCTGCCTTTTCAAATACACTCCGTATTTGCGCACCTTCACCATCTTTGACAAGAACGGCAAGAATATGATTGCCGATCTGGTGCGTTTAGGATGGAAAGAAAGGGCGCTGCTTCGGCTCAGATACTGGCTCTCCAAGGATGGCCGCTATATGGACCCAGTTTTCAGGACCCCATGGCTCAAGAACATGATCAGGCACGGGTATGCCGTCATCGTCGTTGAGAGGCCAGGAACGGGGGCATCCTTCGGGAAATGGGACCCATCCCATGAGACGGGCGGGAAAGAGGCGAGCGAGATTATTGATTGGATAGCATCTCAACCTTGGAGCAACGGCAATGTGGGCATGTACGGCGATTCGTTCCAGGCCATGGTGCAGATGGCCGCTGCTGCTACGGGCAATCCTCACCTCAAGGCAATCTTCCCCGCCTCGGCTCCCTTGGATACATACGATTCGGTGAGCTTTCCCGGTGGCGTTTACAACAAAGCCTTCGCAGACTTCTTCAAGTGGTCGACCACATTCCTTCAATCCGGTACTGTGACGCCCGTAGATAGCGATAGGGACGGCTCTCTCATGGCCCTGGCGCAAAAGGAGCGCGCCTTTTCTCTACCGCAAACAGTGGAAAGAATGAAAAACGCAGCGTTCAGAGACAGTGTTGAATCAACGGGGCGAAGTATTTATCAGGACCGCGCTGCCCTCTACCCGTTCATAGAGCGAATTAACCGCTCCGGCGTCGCAGTCTGTATGACCACCGGCTGGTATGACATCTTCGGGAGCGAGATGTTCTTCTGGTACGAGAATCTCACCGTACCCAAGCGACTGATCGTGAGACCCACCGATCACAGTGCCGTGGAGAAAAATGGATCCGATCTGGATTATGGAGCCGAGGCGCACCGCTGGTTCGATTACTGGTTGAAAGGGATCGACAATGGCATCATGAGAGAACCGCCGATCCACTATTACGTTATGGGCTTACCCCAGAAAGACGCCTGGCAGGTATCGTCTCAATGGCCGCC
>Ga0335069_10004291_pt1 | contig 21236 bp, 21 predicted proteins | sample Lox_Sample_11_FD_206714 | JGI IMG/M metagenome (GOLD analysis project Ga0335069, IMG submission 206714) | Soil microbial communities from Loxahatchee National Wildlife Refuge, Florida, United States - Lox_Sample_1.1 | ecosystem: Environmental > Terrestrial > Soil > Wetlands | place: USA...
GTAGCCGAGCTCGGCCATAGGCTTGACCAGTTCGCGCGGGAACCGGCCTTCGCGGTTGCACTGTTCGATGATGGGGATGAGGTTGTCCTCGATGAACTGGCGCGTCGTGTCGCGCACCAGGCGCTCGTCGTCCGTGAGCAGGGAATCGAACTCGATGAAATCAACCCCGCGGAACTTGATGGCCATTGCTGCCCCTGGTCGCGTTCAGGTGCGAAAGACAGTAGAAACTACCAGAGGGTTTGGAGAGGGTCAATCTAGTACCGAGTACCGAGTACCAAGTACCCAGTACCAAGTAGCGAGTTCATGTCCGTTTGGCGGTCGCTTCGCTCTGGACCCTCTGCTGCGGATCCACACGGTGAACACGGATTCCAGCCGAGACGTTAGTTCTGCTCCGCACTTGGTATTCGGAACTGGGTACTAAAAAAGAGGCGCCGAAGCGCCTCAAGTGGGCAAAGGGAGACTTGATTGTTGAGACGGCGCCTCGCGGAGAAGGTTTACGCCGGGGCGACACGAACCCCGTGGCTCGTGTAGACTGGGTTTCTGCGGTGAGTCGCGATCTTCTTTCCGTCGTACTCCCCAAAATATCCGTCCCGCTGAGCGGGAGAGTTCTGTCAGGAGCCAATCATGGTCAAGGTAGCCAAAACCGCCGATCGCAAGCGGGTGATGGATACGTCCAAGAGCCACGACTGTCCCAAGTGCGGCAAGCCGGCGCGCATCGTCAAGCGGATAAAGGACCGCGACCGCGGAGTGCCCGGCGGGATATATATTTCGTGCTCAGTGTGTGATTTTTACGAGAAGCTGTAAAAGCAGTTGTCAGCGGTCAGTTGTCAGGAGTCAGTCTGAAATGACTGCAGCTCACCCACCTATATCGCGCAAAATCTGCTGCGCTGCCTGAACTGGATTGTCCGCCTCCGTGATCGGCCTTCCCACCACAAGGTAGTCTGCCCCCGCTGCGATGGCTTCGGCGGGCGTCTTCACCCGCGATTGGTCGCCCTTGGCCGAGCCTGCCGGACGGATTCCCGGGGTAACTATCACCAATCCAGTGCCTAGATCCTGCCGGATGAGCCTCGCCTCATGCGGTGAGGCCACCACCCCGTCGCAGCCGCAGTTCTGCGCCAGCGTGGCCAGAACCAGGGCATGGTCGCGGGTGCCGCCTGCCACGCCAGTTTCCTGCAGGTCGGCATCGGAGAGGCTGGTCAGGACGGTGACTGCCAGGACGAGGGGCGGCTTCGCCGCCTGTCGTGCGGCCTCCATCGCGACCCGGAGCATGGCCGCGCCTCCGGCGGCGTGGACGGTGAGCATGGAAACCCCCATCGCCGCTGCCGAGCGCACCCCGCCTGCAACCGTATTGGGAATGTCGTGAAACTTCAGGTCCAGGAAGACCTTCTTGCCCAATTCCGCCAGTTCTCGGACCAGAGCGGGGCCCTCCGCCGTAAAGAGCTGATTCCCAACCTTGTAGCTCGAGACGGCGGCACCGAGCCGTTGGACGACCTTCCGCGCCTCGCTGGCCGAGGACACGTCGAGTGCGACGATCAGGCGGTCCTCAGGCCTCATCGTTCCTTCCTCCAAATTGCGGTGGGCCCAGCAGACCAGGTTCGGTCTGCCGGGACTGGCTCATTCGCCGCCCACGTTTTGGGCTGCGCCGACCATCTGTGGGGTGACTAAATCCAACTGTACCCGTTCGACCCCCTCATGCCTGAACTCCAGCATGGAGGCGGCGCCATAAGAGAGGTCGATGATACGGCTTTCGGGAACCGGTCCGCGGTCGTTGATGCGCACCATCACCCACTTGCCATTGCGCAGGTTGGTGACCTTAACCCACGTTCCTAGAGGGAGATAGCGGTGGGCGGCGGTGAACTGGAACATATCGTAAGGCTCACCGCTGGCGGTCGTGCGTCCGTGGAATGGCTTGCCGTACCAGGAAGCCCGTCCAACCTCATAAGGCTTCTGGCGCTTGGGGGGACCTGACTTCGTAGACCTTGGGCCCTTTGTAGCGGGTGCCGCCCCCACGGTAGCAACCATGAGAAGCGTTGCCATAATGCAGGGTAGTACTCGTCGCATTGGATGTCCTTTCAGTCTATCTACGTCTCCCTTTTCTCTTAACTGAATTCTGTAATTGTATGAAACTAAAGGTAACTAGTCAATATTCTCCATCTGCCCTGATCATTACTTCTGTACCGCGCTGCAAACTGTTTCACAGCAAGGGATTGCGAGTCGTTGCAGGTCAGTTGCACCGGGCATCGAGCCGGATGAGCCTGGCGAACAGGGCAATTTGCTGGACCAACGGCCGATTTCTCCCAACTGGCCCTCAGAGTCCTCCCCCAGCAGCCCGGAACCGATTTCCGCGTAACCGACAGACTCGTTGCCAGAGAACCGAAGCGCTCAGGCAGGCACAGGGGCCTGGGAAGGCAAAGTGTGGCCAAGGCCAAGGCGTTCTTGAAGAAGGGCAGCTGCCAGGGAAAACAAAGTGAAGATTTCATTTTACGCCGGGCAGGATTGCCGTTAAATTCATGCGCTATGCCTTCCGCGCCACCGGTGGTGCTGACCATTGCCGGCTTCGATCCCTCCTGCGGAGCCGGAGTCACGGCTGACGTCAAAACGATTGCCGCGCACGGTTGCTATGGGACCGCGTGTATTACGGCTCTGACCGTGCAGACCACAACGGGCGTGCGGCGCGTGGAACCGGTCTCCAAGGATATCGTGAAGGAAACGCTTCGCGACTTGGCGGCCGATATGCCGCCCGCGGCAGTTCGCATCGGCATGCTGGGTTCGGCGGACGTGGTGGACGCGGTAGCCGAGTTCCTCGACAGCACCAAGCCGCCCAACGTGGTGCTCGACCCCATATTCAAGCCATCCTCGGGCACGGCATTGCTTGATGACAAAGGCTTGCAACGGCTGATCAAGGTTTTGCTGCCGCTGGCTTACGTGATCACCCCCAACATCGACGAAGCCGCCGTGCTCACTGGCCTTCCCGTCACCGACGTGGAGCAGATGAAGGCGGCGGCGCGTAAATTGCACGAGATGGGGGCGCAAAACGTGGCGATCACCGGCGGGCATCTGGAGCGCGCGATTGACGTGCTCAGCATCGCGCTGCCCGAGGGAAACTTCGAGCAGTTGGATTTTGTTGCCGACCGCCTGCGTTCGACTTCGACCCACGGTACTGGATGCGCCTTCGCCACCGCGCTGGCCGCCAATCTTGCCCAGGGACGCCAGCTTCAGTACGCAATCGTGCTGGCTAAGGCCTATGTAACCAAGGCCATCAGCCACGCTTTGCCGCTGGGCAAAGGTGTTGGCCCGCTCCACCACCTCTACCGCATGGATGAACAGCCGCGGCCTGCGCCGGACCTCAGTATACCCATGCACCGAAACAGCCATGGGCCGGGGGAATAAGCGAGGGATAACACGCCCTTGTGGATGTGCCCGGCGCAAGAATCAATCCTGCTTGTCTTTCAAACCGCCGGCAGTCTTCACAAGGATTCCCGCCAGGAAGGCCACTACAGCCGCCAGCAGCCACTCGATCCGCCAGATCTGCACCGCCTGCCAATCGAGCACGGTGCTCGCGGTGTAGACGAGGCCCGTCCCGATGGCGGCCAGCACGCAGAGGACACCAACGATAAGCGCTACCAGCGACGCCAGCGGCAGGCCCAGCCGCTCCCGCATGCGCTGAACATCCAGGAATCGCGCCCACTGAATGCGACGGGCAGCGAGCTGAGGCTTACGCGCGGTCCCGCAGATATGGCAGAAACGTGCATCGGCAATGAACTCGGTGCCACAGCGCCCGCAACTCTCGGCCTGCGCTGTGGGCACGGTTTCCTGACGCGTCTCCAAGGCTGGTCTCCAAAACTCGCCGTGGTCGTGGACGTTGCTTGCGGTGTTTGCCATGATTCTACATCCCTTCCCAGACCTGTTTCCGCAAACCAATGACCAAAGGTCAAGCAATGTAACCCCTTGGCAGGCTGGAAGTTGCGGTGGTTGCGACGGAGAGAAGCACGATTTCTCCGGGCAAGAATTACGCGTTCTCCGCAGCTTTGGCCGACCCGTTTGTCGGGGAACTACCTGGTATTTCCCGCCGTATATACAATGGAAAGAGGAGCGCCTATGTACTGCAACTACTGTGGGAAGGTGATTCAGGATGACGCGCAGCTCTGCGCTTACTGTGGCAAACGGGTGGGAGCGGTGGCGGCGCGCAAGCGGCTGGTCCGTCCGCGCCTTGGGCGCAAGGTCGCGGGCGTGTGCCTCGGTTTCTCCGAGTACTTTGACCTGGATGTCACCCTGGTGCGCGTGGTATGGCTGGTGGGCGCGTTCCTGTCAGGAGGGGCGGGCCTCATCGCGTACATCATCGCGTGGATCGTCATGCCCAACGAGCCGGAGCTGCTGCCGGCCGCTCCCGTCAACGCCGAACGCGCGCATACTCCCTGAAGCATGCACTTCAGCAGCGACGACGCAGAGATCTTCTACACCGTGATGGGCGACGGCCCGCCTGTCGTCCTGTTGCACCCTTTTCCGGCAAACCACAAGGTGTGGCTGCCGGCGGCCGAGCTGCTGGCGGGCCGCTATCGCCTGATCCTTCCCGACCTGCGCGGGCACGGGCAGTCCGGCGTCGGCGCGGGCCCTGCCACCATGGAAAAGCACGCCGCCGACGTGCTCCGGCTCCTGGAAACTTGCGGCGTGGGCAAGACTGTCTTCGCCGGCGTCTCCATCGGCGGGTACGTGCTCTTTGAGTTCTGGCGGCGGCATCGCGGGCGCGTTTCCGGCCTGATCCTTTGTGATACGCGCGCGGGCGCAGATACCGAGGAAGGCCGCATCAACCGTCTGAAGGCCGCCGACGACGCGGAAAAGCAAGGGCCCGTTCCTTTCATTGACGGCATGATCCCCAAATTGCTGGGCGACACCACGCGCACTACCCGTCCTGACTTGGTCGAACGCGCCCGCAAGATGATGCTGGAAATGCCCGCGGCAGGGATTGCAGCGGTGCAGCGCGGCATGGCGGCGCGACCCGATTCCACCGCCGACCTGAAGACCATCAACGTTCCCACGCTGGTCATGGTCGGTGCCGAAGACACGCTCACCCCGCTAAGCGAAGCCGAATCCATGCAGCGTCAGATTCCCCGCAGCCGTCTTCAGGCGATCCCCCGCGCCGGGCACTACGCCGTGTTCGAACAGCACGAGGCTGCCGGCAAACCCATCCGCGGATTTCTAGATGGGCTCAAGGGCTGGTGAGACCCCGGTTCAGAGGAGCAGAAATGGAAAACACAGTTGAGAAGACCCGCCAAAGCTGGTTGCGAACGCACTGGAAATTGGTGCTGATTGCTTCACTGATACTGTCGCTGTGCGCCGTCATTGCGGTATTCGCCTCGTTGCGGAATTCCGACGTCGTAAAGATGGCGATCGCCACGGCTGAGTCCAATTCCAGCCTGGCCGAGCAACTGGGACGGCCGCTGGTCGCAGGGTGGTTTGTTACAGGCACTCTGGAGGTTACGCCGGCTTCTGGGCACGCGGAATTGGCGATTCCTGTATCTGGCCCGAAAGGGAAGGGGACCATCTACGTCGATGGGCGCAAGCGAGCCGGGGTTTGGCACTTGGAAATGCTTCAGTTTGGAGCCGAAGGCAGCGGTCAGAGGCTCGACCTGCTAGCCGCCAGCGGGGCGGTGTCCCCTCAAAACTGAACGCCCTCGGCGACTGGAAAATCGCCCTGCTGCCGACTAGAATCGGCGTGTCATGCTCGATGCTCTTCTGATCCCTGAAAAGACTGTTGTGCGCGACAAGGGCGATGGCCCGGCCATCGATGTCTCCTCCGCTGCCGGCAAGGTGCTGCTCCTGACCCTCAAGATCACCGACATCATCGAGCAGCAGTCGCTCGACGTTTCCGTCTGGGGGTCTGCCGACGGTTCGGCCTGGGGAGAGAAACCGCTGCTTGCTTTCCCGCAGAAGTTCTACCGCGGCGAGCACCCGCTGCTGCTCGATCTGTCGAAGCACCCCGACGTCAAATTGCTGCGCGCGCAGTGGCGGGTCGAGCGCTGGGGACGCCACGCCGAGGGGCCGCGCTTCGAGCTGCAGCTAAGCGCGAAGGAGGTCCCGCAGGCGGTGCTGGCTGAGGTCCGCGCGGGGTGAGCCAGCCGGCGCGGGAACGGCACGACAGTTTTGCCGAACCCTCCCCTATGCCGCACAACGACATCGTCATTCGTCCTGCCAGGAATATTGTGGGCGCCGTGCGCCTGCCCGGCGACAAGTCCATCTCCCACCGTTACGCCATGCTGGGTGCGCTCGCCGAGGGCACGACGCGGCTGAGCAACTTCTCGACCGGCGCGGATTGCGCCAGCACGCTCGGAGCGCTCCAGTCTTTGGACGTCGCGATCCGACGCGGGGAACAGGGTGGAATCGAGATCGAAGGCGTGCCTTGGCGCGCGCCGCGAACGCCGCTGGACTGCGGCAACTCCGGCTCGACCATGCGCATGGTGTCCGGCATCCTGGCAGGACAGCCGTTCATCAGCGAGCTGATCGGCGATGAGTCACTCTCGCGCCGTCCTATGGCTCGCGTCATCGAACCGCTTACCAGGATGGGCGCGCGCATCGAGGCAGCCGCCGGCGGTCGGCCTCCGCTGCGCATCAGCGGACATGCACTGCAGGCGATCGACTACCGTTTGCCAGTCGCCAGCGCCCAAGTGAAGACCGCGATCCTGTTCGCGACCTTGTTCGCGCAGGGCACGGCGACGGTAGAAGAGTCGGTGCGCACCCGCGACCACGGAGAGCTGGCGCTCCAGGCCTTTGGCGCCGATCTGGCGCGAGACGGCAACCGCGTCACCATGGTCGGCGGGCAGAAGCTGCGCGCCATCGAAGCGGCCATCCCCGGAGACATTTCTTCAGCGGCGTTCTTCCTCTGTGCCGCGGCGCTGTTCCCCGGCTCCAACCTGCTGCTCGATTCCGTGCTGATGAACCCCACGCGTGCCGCGCTGCTGGATGTGCTCATGGGCATGGGCTGTCGCATCTCCGTGGTGAACTTGGAAGATCATCACGGCGAACTAGTCGGGACTGTCGCCGTGGAAGGCGCGCAGTTGAACGGCACGACGATCGCCGGCGCGCTCTCGGCGGCGCTCATCGACGAGCTGCCCGTGCTCGCGGCCATCGCTCCCTATACCAGCGGCGGCATCGAGATCCGCGACGCGCGCGAGCTGCGCGTGAAGGAATCGGACCGCATCGCGGCCGTCGCCCGTAACTTGCGCGCCATGGGCGCAACCGTGGAGGAGCGCGAGGACGGATTGCTGGTTCTTGGCAACCAGCCACTCCATGGCGCGGAAGTTGATTCCGCCGGCGACCACCGCATCGCTATGGCCTTTGCCGTGGCCGCGCTGCGCGCCGCTGGCGACACACTGATCCACGGCGCGAGCGCCGCACAGATCTCCTATCCCGAGTTTTTCACGAGGCTGGAGGCGTTAGTCGAGCGGTAGGCATCCAGTCCTTTCCAACCGGGCAGGCGGCGCATTAGACTCTCCCCGATCAAGGAGGCAGCGATGAACATACGTTTGGCTCTTGCGACTGCTTTAGCACTGGTTCTGACTCTCCCATTACTGGCACAACGACCCGGCGAGGCGCAACGACCCGGCGAGGCGCAACGACCCGGCGAGGCGCAACGACCCGGCGAAGGCCAGCGCGGCGAACCACAGCGTGGCCAGATGCACCAACCCCAGGAGGCGCAGCAGCACCCGCCGCGTGCCAACCAGGGACGCATCCCTGAGTCCCCCGTGCAGCGCGCCCCTCGCACCAAGCCGGAACCGGAGCGCCACGAGGGTGGCCGCATCAACAACACACCGCACGTCAACAATAATCGCTGGTACGGCCACGACCGACCGAACGATAAGCGCTATCACCTGGACCATCCGTTTGGACACGGGCGCTTCGAGCATTTCGGTCCTTCGTACCGCTACAACATCGTGCGGATCGATCCCGGCCTGCATCGTTTCTGGCTGCCGAGCGGATACTATTTTGACATCGCGTCGTGGGACTGGGCGCTGGCGGAGGGCTGGTGCTGGACCTGCGCGAACGACTTCGTGATTTACGAGGATCCGGACCATCCCGGCTGGTACCTGCTCTACAACCTGATGACCGGTGCATTCGTCCACGTGATGTACATGGGAATGTAGCGGCCTGAATTTAACTGCTTACGTTTTCCACGTTGCTCCAGTCAAATGACCGGGAGATACCGGTGCGTCTAAAACAGCCAACCCTTGTTCTTTTGCTGTTATTTGCCTTTTGCGCCTCGAGTCCGGCAGCCGATAAGGCGCCTGCGCCGGGCACGTCCACCATCCTTGCTGGAACGCCCGACCAGTATGCGTCCGCCTGCCACGCCGACATGGACCGGGCGAAGTCGCAGATGACCGCCCTTAAAGCCATGAAAGCGCCGCGCGATCCCATCGCGGCGCTGGAAGCTTACGACGAGGCTGAACTGGCGCTCTCGAACGCGCTGTTCCGCTCCGGATTGGCCCGCGAAGTGGAACCCACGGCCGAGATGCGTACTGCCGCGGAGAAGAGCGAACAGGAAGCCGATGCCCTGAATACTGATTTCTCCCTCGACCGCGGAATCTACGACGCGCTGGCCGGCCTCGACCGCTCCAAGCTGGACGCCGAAACCAGGTTCTATCTGGAGCGCACGCTGCGCGATTTCCGCCGCGCCGGCGTGGACCGCGACGATGCCACGCGCGCCAAAATCAAGGGCCTTCGCGAGCAACTGATCAAGACCGGGCAGGAGTTTGGCAACAACATCAAGTCAGACGTCCGCAAGATTGAAGTCGATCCTGCCGAGCTGAGCGGCCTGCCCGACGACTTCCGCGCCGCCCACAAAGCCGGGTTGGACGGCAAAGCCACTCTCACCACTGACAACACAGATTACATCCCCTTCATGACCTACTCCGTGAGCGACAAGGCGCGCGAGGAATTCTGGAAGCTCTACCGCCAGCGCGGACACCCCAAGAACCTCGAAGTCCTGCAGCAGATGCTCGAGGAGCGCTATCAACTGGCCACCGTGCTCGGCTACAAGGACTGGGCGGATTACATCACCGAGGACAAAATGATCGGCAGCGAGAAGAACGCCGCCGACTTCATCGAGAAGATCGCCGGCGCTTCCCGCGCACGCATGGAACACGATTACCGGGAGCTGCTCGAGCGCAAGCGGAAGGATGACCCCAAGGCCGCGGTCGTCTATCCCTGGGAAAGTACGTACCTGGCGGAGAAGGTCAGGGCGGAGAAGTACGACTTCGACTCGCGCACGGTCCGTCCCTATTTCCAGTACGCCAAGGTGAAGCAAGGGATCATGGACCTGACCAGCAGGATGTTCGGCATCACCTATCGCCGCGTGGAGGACGCCAAGGTCTGGCACCCTGACGTCGAAGCTTATGACGTCTACGACGGCGACCGCCGGCTGGGGAGGATCTACTTCGACATGTTCCCCCGGGAGAACAAGTACAAGCACTATGCGACCTTCGGGTTGGCCAACGGCAAACGCGGGCGGTCGCTGCCCGAGTACGTGCTCGTCTGCAATTTCCCGCGGCCCAGCGGCGATGATCCCGGCCTCATGGAACACGGCGATGTAGTTACCTTCTTCCACGAGTATGGACATCTGCTTCACGGCATCTTCAGCGGCAACACCCGCTGGACCGGCCCCAACCTGGAATGGGACTTCATCGAGGCCCCCTCGCAGATGCTGGAAGAGTGGGCATGGGACCCGGCCGTGCTGCAGACCTTTGCCAGGCATTACAAGACAGGCGAGCCACTTCCGGTTGAGGTCGCCAAACGCATGAAGACCGCCGACGACTTCGGGCGCGGTCTGATGGTGCGCCAGCAGATGTTCTATGCCGCCCTCAGCCTGGACCTCTACGCGCGCAATCCGAAAGGGCTCGACAGCACGGAACTGGTGGCCCAGCTCCAGGACCGTTACACTCCCTTCAAGTACGTCAAGGGGACTTACATGCAGGAAGCCTTCGGACACCTGGACGGCTATTCGGCGATCTACTACACCTACATGTGGTCGCTGGTGATCGCCAGGGACATGCTCACCGTCTTCAAACACGACGGCATGCTCAGCCCGGAAGCAGCTGCGCGCTACCGCCGCGCCGTGCTGGAACCGGGCGGCTCCAAGCCGGCAGCCACGCTGGTCAACGACTTCCTCGGCCGTCCGTACGGATTCAAGGCTTACGAGGACTGGTTGAACGGGAAGATGTGATTCGATTGCATTACGGCTCAGGGAACTGCAGTCGAAAAGGGGGTAGTTGTTGAGGAGAAGGCTTGACGCAAGTTTCGCCCTAAACGGCACACCCGACCCGAAACGTGTGTGAAAGGCGATCTATCGCCAACTACGATTTGGTGTTGGTGCCTTCCGGCGGTTGCCGGATTCCAGGCTGTCGAAGAACCGCCAATCCAGTCGGAAGGGAAATTCTAATCATCCTGCCCCTGCTTTACCGCACGAGAAAAGCGGCAAACCGACCCCATGCGTCGGTGGGCGCCAGCCTCATGATGAACGCGTCGACGACGATAAGCACGGCGAGGCCGGCGGCAAACCAGCGGTCAAACGACCGGATCAGCAGCGATTTCACGACCAGAAACAGCGTCCCGATGATTAAGGCAGTGAAGAACGGGCCAAACGAGGCGCCCCAGATGCTGGCGGCATACAAGTCCGGGAGACCCGTGATCCGGTCGGTCGCCGCAGGGATGATGCTCAGTGTGGCCAGCAGCATCATCGGGCGGTGGATTTCCGCCCGCCAGCGCTGCCGGAACCCTACGGCGACAAAGACGCCGAAAGTCAGAATAGCGAACATCGGTATGGCCATGAAATGGGCGCGATTCAGGTTCCACACCGCGACGTCCGGCTCAAAACGCGTGGATTGGATGGGCAGCCACAGCCCCAACAAGACCATGGCCACCGCCAAAGCCACGGCGAACGGGCCCACCGCCATGTGGAGGCGGCAGCTGCGGCCCACGATCAACAGGGATTGGACCACGAACACTACGATCCACAGGGTCATGGCCACACCGTGTGCGATCAGCAACATCCTGATCGGCGGCGCAAGCGGATCGGCCGGATACGCCCTTCCGTGCAGGTAGAACTGCTGAAAGCCAACGAGCATGAGCACAAACAACAGCAAACTCGCAGCGGCATAAAGCAACCGCACCGAATCTACATCTGATCGCACGGGCGATTCCGCCCGGACTGCACGAGATGCCATTAGGTTCCCCTGATTTTCAGTGGCCACATCCAGTGTGAGTTGTCGGAAGCGCAGCCGCACGATAGAGGAAGTACGGCAGTGTGTCAACCGCTAGGCGGGCGTACAAATGGGGTAACAAAATCGCGGACAATAGCGGCACAGCCGCCTTCGATCCTGATAGAATGCTGGCGGCAAGTACAACGGTTGCTACAACATAGCCTAGAGATGGGCGCGTAGCTCAGCCGGTAGAGCAATGCCCTTTTAAGGCATGGGTCGCAGGTTCGAATCCTGCCGCGCTCACCAGTACCTCATTGCCCCGGAGCAACTTGCAACACATCATCAGCAGCCGGCAATTCCGTGCGCAAGGCGGTGTGCCCAAAATTGTGCCCACCCAGGCCGGAAAACGCGTCTAGCACCCGGTCTTCTGAGGGGTGGATGTAGGTCATGGCCACGGACAGCGACGAGCAGCCCATGATCTTGCACAGCGACCAGGCGTCCACAAGGGGTGCGATGCGCGTGGCGAAGGAGTGCCGTAGCGAGTACAGAACGAAAGGGCGCACACCCGATAACTGCAACGCACGGCAGTGCTGCTTCTTCAGCGTGCTGTGGTCAATGTGGCCGCTCCTCGTCGGGGGCGGCCACATTCTGCAGGGCGCTGGCGGCTAAAGGAATTGGTTTCTGGCGCTGAGGTACGTTACGTGACGACGGACCTGCGCCAGGACGTAACCAGTGACCAGCCCTTCATCCGCTATTTGCCGCGGTGGTTTAACCATTTGGAGTTGAAATTCAATGCCGAAGTCTGCACCACGAGGGCCACTTGGCTGGCCCACCCAAAGGCAATGCCGCGCAGCGCGGGAGCAGCAACAAGCCGTTTGTAAGAAAGTGGGGCCCGGCGCCTGATCTGGCAGGTCTTCCAAAAGAAATCCTTCCTTGTTGGGATTGTGGTCCGGGATACGCTTATTAGCGACTGGTTGCGAACTTCGCAGCCAGTTCGTATTTGCGACACTCTTCGAGCAGTCTAGAGCGGAGCTGTGCGGCTGCCCCTGGCGTCAGCTGGGCAGACCGGCAGTCCTGGCAGTTCTTGACTGTGCGCTGGAGACTTTCGAGGACCCGCTTGCAGGGAGGACAGCCATCGAGATGCTTTTCTAATCTGCGGCGCGCAGCCTCGTCAGCGGTGCCATCAAGATAGTCGGAGAGTGCCGCGAACAGTTTCTTACACTTGTCTGTGGGAGCATGTCCGCGAACGCGAGGGTAGTGCACCTGTTTGGCATCTGGCCTAGCTAGCTCCTTTCGAAGGAATAATCGTGCCCGGTGCAGGCGGACGCGAACCGTTCCCTCCTCGATCGACAGAATCTTCGCGATCTCAGACGTCGGGACCTCCTCCATATCGTGCAGCACCAGCACAAGGCGATGGTTCGGCGGGAGTTTGTGCACCGCCTGCAGAAGGATGTCAGATCGCTCACCTTCGAGCAGTGAGGCTTCTGGCGTTCCCTTTGGAGTGGCCGTAATCGTCTCTAGCTCTGCCCACGTCGGCATGAGCTCTTCCAGTGACAGCATCCTGGCGGGGACGAACTTGCCCTTGCGCCGGCTCATCAGGCAGCGATTCTTGGCAACCTTGTAAAGCCACACACCAAGAGCCTGCGGACTCTCGAACTGCGGGAGATACGGAATCGTCTTCAGAAGAACTTCTTGAGCGGTGTCTTCGGCATCCTCGCGGTGTCCGCAGACCTTCATGCTGAACGAGTAGACGGTTTGCTGCAGGAGGGACAATGATTTGTCCAGCGCTTGGGACCCGTTCTTATGAATCAGCTCAAGTGCCTGTTCGAGTTCGCGGCGCATCGTGGATGCTTAACTCTATCACGCGATCGAACGCGCTTTCTCCGTCTACCCGGAACAAGTTGTTTCTATGGCTCGGCCCTCGCTCTGCTCCAGTTGAGGACGAAAATATCGGTAGGTCATGAATCCCCCGGGGAGATTCTTGACCGCAAAACCGTGCTGCAACAGAATGCGCAGCGCGTAGTACGAGCGTTGACCGACGCCACAGTAGAGCCAGATTCCCCGCTCGCGCGGCAGTTCGCCAAGCCGGGCGCGCAGTTGCGGGAGTGGAATGTTGAGAGCGCCGGGCACGTGGCCGGCAGCGAACTCTGCTGGCTCGCGCACGTCTAGAAGCAGCGCGTCCGTCTCCGGAACGCCATCCCAGCATGCCAAGGGCAGGTCTCCGCGCAGGAAATTTGAGGCAATCATTCCCGCCATGTTGACCGGGTCCTTGGCGGCGCCGAACTGCGGAGCGTAACAGAGTTCGGCCTCCTCCAGATCGAACACCGTCCCGCACATCTGGATGAAGGAAGCGATGATGTCGATGCGGCGCGCCACGCCTTGCTCACCGATGGCCTGAGCCCCAAGAATGCGCCCCTCATCGGTCGAGAACAGCAGCTTCATGTGGATCGGCTTTGCCCCTGGGTAATAGCCGGCATGGTGCCCGGGGTGGAGATAGACCTTCTCGTATTCCTTGATTCCTGCTCGCAACAGGCTTTTTTCGCTGGCCCCGGTAAAGGCTACGGTCAGCCCGAAGACACCAATGATTCCCGTGCCCTGAACCCCACGGAAGGCGCTCTCTCGGCCGCAGATCGAATCCGCCACGGTGCGGCCCTGGCGGTTCGCCGGTCCAGCCAAAGGCACCAAACCCCACTCGCCGGTCACAAAGTCACGGGTCTCGACAGCGTCCCCGACAGCCCAGATGTTGGGGTCGCTCGTACGCATGCTTTCGTCCACACGGATTCCGCCACGCCCCCCGATTTCGAGGCCCGCATCCTTTGCGAGCTTGGTTTCCGGGCGTACGCCAATCGAGAGAATAACGAGGTCTGCCGAAAAAGTAGCGTTTGACTGCGTTCGGACTAGAAGGGCTCCGCCAACGCCCGGTTCGAATCCTGCGACAGCGTCTCCCAGGTGAAGCGACACGCCTCGTTCCACCAGCCGCTCTCGGACCGGTTCCGCCATTTCGGGATCCAGTGGGGGCAACACCTGTCTCAACATCTCCACGACCGTCACGGCGATGCCCCGAGCAACGAGATTCTCTGCCATTTCGAGCCCGACGAGACCCGCCCCGATGATCACGGCTCGTTCGGCTTTGTGCTCTACGATCCAATGCCTGATGCGTCTGCTGTCCGGGATATTGCGCAGAACAAAAATTCCCGGCAGATCGATTCCGGGCAGCGGCGGACGAATGGGGGCTGCACCGGGCGCAAGGACGAGAGCGTCGTATTTTTCACGATAAACTTCGCTCGTCGTCAGCCGTTTGATGGTGATTTCCCGACGCTCTCGGTCGATCGCGGTGACTTCGTTTTCGGTTCGTACGTCAATATTGAACCGTGTCTTGAATAATTCCGCCGAGGCAACCAGCAGCTTTTTCTCGTCTGCAATGACATCGCCAACGTAGTAGGGCAGTCCACAGTTGGCGAAGGAGACGTATGGGCCGCGATCGAAGAGGATGATTTCAGCGTTTTCGTCGAGGCGACGTGCCCGCGCGGCGCAAGACGCCCCGCCTGCTACTCCACCGACAATTAGAATCCGTTTCATGATAGGCCTCTGCCGAATAAATGCAGGAAAAACGGATGTGTTACCTAAAAACTCCCAGCGCGCGGGACGATTTGTCGCCTCCGCGCCGGAGATCACTGCCACGGTTCCGCAATGCAGGGAGAACGTGGCAGATCAAGAAGTTGGAAGTGTTGGGTCGTTCTGCGCGAGCGTGGGCAAGAAGCCAACGGGCTGACGGCGTGCAACAGACGGACAGCCGCATAGGCCATCATGCTACGGACTCTTTGTCCCAGAAATCGAGGCATCCAGCAGTTCGATATAGTGCATCACCGGCAGGGGGTGACCTTTTTCATTCAGCAGAGCACTGATTTGCAGCTGGCAGCCGGGATTGCCGGTCACGACCACCTGCGCGGGCGTAGAGACAATTTTCTCGACCTTGCGCTGGCCCAGTTCATGGGCCGTTTCCGGTTGCACCAGATTGTAGGCACCGGCCGAGCCGCAGCAGAGCGCAGCCTCGGGCAGCTCCAACAGCTCCAGACCCGGGATGGTGCGCAGCGCGGCGCGGGGCTGTTCGCGCAGCCCCTGCGCGTGCTGCAGGTGACAGGAATCATGGAACGCAACCCGCAAGGCCATGGGGCGGCGAGGAGCGCGCGCCGGCAACTCCGCCAGCACTTCGGAAACGTCTTTGCATTTCATGGAAAAAGCACGAGCGCGATCCCGGTACGCGGGATCATCACGGAGCAAGTAACCATAGTCCTTCAGCGTGGCTCCACAACCAGCAGCGTTCAGCACGATGGTGTCGACTTGCAACGGCTCGAACAGATCGATCAACTTGCGCGCCATGTCTAGAGCTTCTTTTTCCTGCCCCAGATCCATCAGCAGGGCGCCGCAACAACCCTGATCTGGCGGCACAAGCACTTCGCAACCCTCGGCGGCCAAAACGCGCGCTGTCGCCGTGTTCACCTGCCCCAGGAACACGCTCTGCACACACCCGGTCAGCATCGCGACCGTGCGGCGCTTCTCACCCTGGGCCACGATGCGTGACGGTAAGACTGCTGATGCGCCATTCCGTGGCAGATCAGGCAGCAACCGCTCCATCGTGCGCAGGCTGCCCGGCAGCAGGGAGGTCAAGCTCAGGGCCCGAGAAAGGCGCTGCAGGCCGAGCCGCTGATAGGCACGAAGGGCGACCGCCAGCTTACGCAAACGGGCAGGACTGGTGAAAACCCCTGCGATCATCCGTCGCAGCGCCCGCTCCGTCAGCGGCCGGCGATACAGCCGTTCGACCTGCCCCCGCATTGCCTCAATCAGCTTGCCGTACTTGATTCCAGAGGGGCACGCGGTAACACATGCCTGGCATCCCAGGCAGTGATCAAAATGCGAGACAAAGAGCCTGGTGAGTCCGACCTCACCCTCCATCGCCATGTTCATCAGGTGAATGCGGCCACGCGGGGAGTCCATCTCCTTACCCCATAAGGTATACGTAGGGCAGGTCTGAAGGCAGAAGCCGCAGTGGACGCAGACGCTCAACAAATCTGCGGCTGGCGGATGATGGTCATCGAAAACCCTTTTCACCGGCTTTGCGACGGGCTGCGCAATCATATGGCCCCCACGAAGCGGCCCGGATTCAAAGTCCGTGCCGGATCGAATTTCTGCTTGATTCGTTGCATCAACGGCAATGCATCCTGGAGAGGCCCCCACACATCCAGTTCTTCCTTCATCGACACGGGGCACTGCTCGACGATCATGGTCCCCTCCAAGCGGTCGAGTTCCTCGCGGAGTGCATGGAGAACTCCCATCAGCGGCTGCGGGGCGGATGCATCCAAGCGCACTTCCGCGATGCCATTGCCCTGCGCTACCAGCGTGGCTGTAACTCCTGCCAACCCCGCTTGGCGAAATACCGCGTCGCAAAGCGACCCGATCTGAGCCGGCAGCACACTGCATTTCGAGATCACCGAGCTATTCGCAAGGGTGAACAGTTTCTGCCGCGCCATCCACACCTCGTCCGTACTCTCAGACGGCTGCACGCCGGCGACCTGGCTCAGCTTCACAAATTGATCCTGCAGCGACTCCGGGATGCCCTCAAACCGCACATCGACGGCCATCTGGTCCGCTCGTTGTGCGCGAATCTGCAGCCCCGTGTAAACGAGATGCGAGTCCAAAATGGCCAGCACCAGTCTGCTGGCTTCCGCCGCCGTGGGCAGCAGTGTGCTGTAAGTGGCGACGGCTGCCGGAATGGGATGCAGCCGGAATACTGCTCGGGTGATCACGCCCAGGGTTCCAAGGGAACCGATTATGAGCTTGGTGAGATCATAGCCGGCGACGTTCTTGACGACCTTGCCGCCGGCCTTAACCACGCTGCCATCCGGCAACGCCACTTCCACGCCCAAGACCAGGTCGCGAATGGCGCCGTAGCGGATGCGCAGCGTCCCGCTCTCTGCCGTCGCCAACAGCCCGCCGACGGTGGCACCTTCCGGCTGCATTGGGTCCGCCGCCAGGCGCTGACCATGCTGCTTAAGCGCCCGCTGAAGATTCTCGATCGTGCATCCCGCCTCGACGGTGACCGTCATGTCACCCCAAGCGTGCTCGATTACCCGGTTGAGCCGCTCGGTCGAAACAACAAAGTCCGCCTTCTGCGGGCGATTGCCCAGCCACAGCTTCGTGCCTCCGCCTCGCGGGATAACGGCGAGGCCGGCAGAATCGCAGTAGCGCAGGACCTGGGCCACTTCTTGCGCCGTGCCTGGCGCAATCACGCCGGAGGGTTGAATGCCATCGACGGCGTCGGCCGTGGAGGCAGTACGCAGGTTCTCCCGGCCAACGATCGCATTTAATCCCGTCCACGCCTGGTCTACCTGAGTTCGAGCTTCGCTCATAATCTGCTCCCGTCTCCCGAGCTAGTACCTCTGGGCCAGCCCCGCCTTCTCGATAGGGTGTGGCTCGTAAGCGATCGGCCCCTGGAAAGTGGCATCCGTGCCGGGAAACATCTTGGTCGGATTACAGAGTTGGTAGGGATCAAAAGCCGAGCGCAGGCGTTGCATGGCGTTGAGATCGGCCTCGGAAAACATTACCGGCATGAAGTGCTTCTTCTCTTCGCCAATACCGTGCTCGCCGGTAATCGATCCTCCCGCCTCCACACACAGCCGCAAAATGTCTTCCGCCAGGGTCATCGCTCGTTGCTCCTGGCCTTCAATACGACGGTCATAGAGCACCAGCGGGTGCAGGTTCCCGTCCCCTGCATGAAAGACATTGGCCACCCGCATACCGGCCTCGGTGCTAAGGCGTTCAACCTCTCCCAGGACTCGGGGCAGAGCTGTACGCGGGATAACGCCGTCCTGCACCAGGTAGTTCGGAGAGATACGCCCTACCGAGGCAAACGCCGCCTTGCGCCCCTTCCAAACCGCCATCCGTTCCGCTTCCGTCTTGGCCAGGCGGATTTCCCATGCTCCGCAGGACTTGCAGATCGGTCCCACTTTTTCCATCAGCAGCTCAACCTCGCGAGTCGAGCCGTCGAGTTCCACCAGCAGCAAGGCCTGGCAGTTGGGGTAGTTGGGGTGCACGGCCGCCTCAACCGCTTGCAGGGCCAGCCGGTCCATAATCTCCAGGCCTGCGGGGAGCATTCCCGAAGCGATGACGCTGCTTACGGCGGATCCGGCCTCGCTGATGGAGTTGAATGCTGCCATCAACGTCTGCGTGGTTTCCGGTTTCTTGATGATGCGCAGCGTGATCTTAGTGGCGATCCCGAAGTTGCCTTCCGAACCCACGAACGCGCCCACCGCGTCGTAGCCCGGGCGGTCCATGTTCTTGCCACCCAGACGGACCAACGAGCCGTCGGACAGAACAACTTCGAGCCCCATGATGTAGGTGGTGGTTACGCCGTACTTGAAGCAGTGCACGCCGCCGGAGTTCTCCGCCACGTTGCCGCCGACGGTGCAGACCACCTGTGATGCTGGATCGGGCGCATAAAAGTAACCGTGCGCCGATACCGCCGCGGTTATGGCGGCATTAGTCACGCCCGGCTCAACGACCACACGCGCATTGGGCACATCAATCTCAAGAATGCGATTCATCCTTGTCAGGCTGATTACAACGCCACCTTTGATCGGCAAAGCCCCGCCGCTCAACCCTGTGCCGGATCCGCGGGCCACGAAGGGGATTCGCTCCCGGTGGCATATTTTGACGATCGCTTGCGTTTCTTGTGCTGATGACGGGAGGAGAACCAGGTCGGGGGCCACCCGGAACAAGGTTAGACCGTCGCATTCGTAGGTCCGGAGCTGCTCGGCTCCAGCGACCAGACCGGCATCTCCAACGATGGAACGAAATTCATTCACTAGCCGGGTGTCCATTTTGCATCTCCATGTTCGCGGTACGCGAGGCGGGACTCCGATGCTGGATGCGCGCTCACGGACGGCGACCAGAACCATATCCTTGGCTAGAACGGTCGGCAGTGACGCCAATCACAGGAACGCGTGAGGCTTTTGCTGCTAACAAGAAAACGCTTGGACTGGCTTCTTAGCCGCGTCGCACGCGTGCAGCGTCGTGCACGCGAATTTAATCCTTGTTCTGTTTGCGCTCTTTCTCCTTCAGGTTCAAGGTCTGCTTAACCAGACTTTTCTCGTGTTCGTAATTGACCACACGTTGCAGCATGATTTTCTGGGCCATGACCGGTCCGGCGCCATGCCACGTGCCGACCCCATGCTGTCCGGCGGTCCAGTTCTGCAGGAGCTTGTGGACCTTCAGGATATTTTCCGTCGGTTCATCCGAGCCAAAGCTGTAAAACTCCTTCACATAATCACTGACCTCAGGGTTCTTAAGCTCCTTGAGAGAGGGCATGGTCACTACCAGACCGCCCCCAATATCGCCGGCCAGAGCCATTACTCGCCAGAAGGCATTGCAGATATTCAGTTTCGCCACGTTGCCCATCACTTCGTCCGGCAAGAAAACTCCTGATCCGGCAGGCTCCTCATTGCCTTTGATGGCCGCGGCCATCCCGCAGGCTCTCCCTGTCTCCCGCAATACGACCATCTCTGTCAACTGGTCATTGATGTGGCTTGCCTTCTCCAGCCCCTTGTACTCCTGGATCAGGCGGGCGGCGCCGATGATTTGATTCATGAACCCGACCTTGCACGTACCGCCGCAGGTCATGCGGTGCCCCTTGGCAAAACGGGTCACGAACTTCGCCGAGTATTTGTACTCTCCGCAGTGGAAGACCCGCTCCCAAGGAACGAAGACGTTATCAAAGACCACCATTGAGGTCTCTCGTTGACCGAACCGGGGATTTCCCAATTCCTCCAGGTCATCGGCGCCGTCTCTTTCTGCGGAGTAGGGCGAGTACTGACAGACGTAGGTAATACCTTGGGCATCCGTGGGCGTGGCGAAGGCGACCGCGTAGTCCTCTTCCCCTTGCACGTGGGTGGACTGTGGCAAAACCACCAGCTCATGGCTCGCGTAAGCTCCGCTGATGTTGATTTTGGCTCCGCGGACTACGATCCCGTCTTTATTCTTCTCGACAATTTTCAGCGACAAAAAGGGATCCGGCCACTCGAGGGTTTTCTGGTTGCGTTTGCCACGTGGCTCAGTAAGGGCACCAGCCACTGAGAGGTCCTTGCGCTGGACCATCTTGAGGTATTCAAGAAAGCGCGGGTGGTAGGCAGTGCCTAGATCACGGTCCATTTCCCAGCAGGTGCTGGCAAGCGCGTGAAAGGCATCCAATCCGACGCACCGATAGATGCAGGTGCCCAGCATTTCAGCCGTGAAGGTCCCAGCCTCGGCTTTCTTAATCAGATCTTCGGTGCTGGCGCAGATATACGTATAACGATTTACCTTCTCACACACGAGAGGGGAGTAGCAGGACATAATCTCCTTGTAGCGCGGGTCGAGAGCCCACTCGTAGCTGGCCTTGTTGGCCTCAACCACGGTGCGCGTATTTCTGTTTTCGAGGATGTTCTCGACTTTTTTCCCGTTCATGAAGACTCGGGGCTTGAGCCTTCTTAAACTCTCTTCGAATTCTTGACCAGTCATCAGGGCCACGGCGGTTTCTCCTCACAATCAGATCTGCAATCAAAGAACCCAAATCTTCCCGTTCGGTACATCATGGTTTTCCAATCGCCCGATCCTCTGTGCTATCGGTCACAGAAGTATGTGACGGCACGGGACCAATGCGGGCACTTTCGTCCGCTTCTGGTGCAGTCACCGAGACCTTGGCCATTCAGGTGGCCTCACGCTTTCTGATTGCGGAGCGCACCTTATTTCTGGCACACCATGACCTTGGACCGCCCAGCAGGCGCGACAAACTTCGCAACACTCCCAAAGTACCGTGCCAGCACGTCCTGCTCGTGGCGAAGGAAGGTGATGGCCCGTCCGGCGCCCATGAAGGCGATGCGCAGGTAAAAAGAGAGCCCTCACAAAAGGGTTCACGGGCACATCGTGTTCCATCATGAGGAAGGTCCCCTGCGGCCTCAGGACCCGAACGATTTCCTGCAACGCCCGATCCTGTGCTTCCCCCTTGAGCTCGTA
>Ga0335069_10004293_pt1 | contig 21234 bp, 29 predicted proteins | sample Lox_Sample_11_FD_206714 | JGI IMG/M metagenome (GOLD analysis project Ga0335069, IMG submission 206714) | Soil microbial communities from Loxahatchee National Wildlife Refuge, Florida, United States - Lox_Sample_1.1 | ecosystem: Environmental > Terrestrial > Soil > Wetlands | place: USA...
AGACCGGGGGAGCCAAGCACTTCACTGCACTGAGTCTTGGGTTCACTAAGCAAGAGGCCCTAGATAAACTAGCGGAGAGGTGGGGATCAAGTCTAAAGACCAAGTCCCAAGCAACTTCTGAAACTGCTCAACTGAGTGACGTTGAGCTTAAAAAGCAAGGGTACACTCAGGAGCAGATCGACTCTGGCCTGCATCTTCCACGGGTAAAAGGTGGATCTACCGCCAAAGAAGAGGGAATAATCCCTGAGGAGCTTGGACAGCATCTCCACCCCGAGGAGAGAGCAGGACTAAAGACTCCCATAACGCAGCAGAAATTCGTAGATACAGCCAACAGGCTTCCAGAGGTAAAAGAGTTCGTGGATATTGCCAATCAAGCAGCAGGAGAACGCAAGTGGTATCAGCGTGGCACTGCTGCAGTAAAGGCTTTGTCCAAGGAGCTACCTGATTACTTTAAAGAAGGGGACACCACGAGGTTCTTAGATCTCGTAGCAGCTTTGTCTCCACGTCAGGCCATCGCAGAGAATATGACAGAAGCTTTGCGGGTATGGAAGGAATATGTAGATCAAGAACGACCTGAAGAAACCAAGCCTATCAAGAAACTCTTAAGAGAAAACATTGGAATCAATCGAGGTTCAAAAATTCCCAACGCTATGAAAGCTCTTAGCGGAGAGGATATGTGGCCCGATCTGAAAAAGAATAGGTACTTCAAAGTGCCTAGCTTCTCCAAAAATCTCAACGGGTTTTTAGATAAGGTAACCAGCGACGGATGGATTGGAGCTTTCGCAGATGTAAACGAAAAAGAAATCCAACATCCTGCTGGGTATCATGCCCTGTCTGTGGCTACACGGGCAGCGGCTGATGAGCTTGGTTGGGAACCTGCCGAGGCACAGGCGGCAGTCTGGGCCTTTGTCAAAACTCTTACCGAAAAAGGTGAGACAGAGCCAAAGGAAATACGAGCGTTGTCCAAAGACTTCGCTGATATTCTGAAAGAGGATGATGATATCCAAGAAATCCTCAAGGAGATGGGAATTGATCATGCAAGCTTCAGAAAACGACTCGAAAGAGAAGTTCCAGAAAAACCTGAACTCTCAGGACAATCTACCCCTACTACTAAAGACAGTATTAGGAAACTTGTTGAGCGCTTACAACGACAGGGAAGAGAAATCCCCGAGCCAAAATCAAACCAAGGAAAGCTAGGGTTTGAGGAAGAAGGGGATACCTCTTTTAACCCGGAGGAGTTCGAGATGAAGCCTTTGGGAGAAAAGAAGAGCAAGCTTGGCAAAGCAAAATGATAATTTGGAGGCCTAATGGCATACGATGAGAAAGAAAAGAAGATCACTCCTGACGGCACTAAATTATCAGGATTTGTACGCGAGGGGGAGAACCAGCCCCCTCGTGAATGCCACAACTGTATCTTCTACAAACATGACTTCTGTCATCACCCCGTGATCATGATAGATCCGGGAGTGCTGGGAGAGTCTGGAAAACCAAAGCCTGTCAACGATAGGGATTGCTGCAACAACTTTATATCCCAAGGTAGAATCCTCATGTATGCATTGCGCCATGGGGAGACAGATCTAAATTCCGAGAATAAGTTCCGTGGATGGGTCGATGTGTCTTTGGATGAGAACGGTAAAAATGATGCAGAAGAGGCCGGGAGATATCTTAAGGATAAGGGTATCAGCATGATCTACTGCTCAGATCTTAAAAGGTCTGTGCAGACTGCTGAGATTGTAGCTAAGATCCTTGGCATAGATAAGGTCTACACTGATTATCGTCTTCGACCGTGGGATGTTGGTGCTCTCTCAGGCAAAGAACGTAGCAAAGAAAATATCAAGATCTTGGATGACTATATAGACAACCCAGATTGGCAATTTCCAGATGGAGAGAGCCTAGATGAGTTCTCTACGAGGTGTCAAGAGGCCTTGGAGTTTTACACGCATGAAGCGAGGAATGAAGGAATCAAATTGTTGATATTTCATACCTCCAATGTAGTGCAACTTGAGAACTACTGCAACTCAGAAGATCCCACAGGAAGGCCAGAGGGTCAAGACTCTGTCAAGCCGGGAGGAATCATCAAGGTCTCTGAGAAGAATGGAAAGCTTTACTCCAAACCAGTACTCAAGCAAAACGGTCCCGCTGAATACGGGAAAAGCTAACAAAAATCTACTGAAGGCTCTGGCTTAAAGGCCATGAGGAAGGAATAAACATGCCGTCTTATCAAACTACTCCGTTCAAACCATCACCAGTCCTTGCCGTCTCAGGCAGACCTACATACCTGTTCGGAAGCTTAGATGACAGATCGTCACCGACTCTTGGTACAGTCATCAGCAACTCTGCTTCTGGAACAACGGGTACACTGACATTTCAAATCAACGCAGGTAATGCTCCGGCAGTTGGTGAACTGATTACGGTTATTAGTACTGCGAATAGCGCTGGCGTGTTTAATGTCACCAACGCGACGATCCTCACTGCGACCACAAATGTTCTCACGGGTGTGTGCACGGTTACCTATGCGATCTCCTCTACTACACAGGCTACCACCGCTGACGTGGGTCAGGTTGAGGTTCCTCGCTCTGAAGTTGGAGAAACCTTTGCTAATGGAGCGTCTGCACCGTGTTCGGTTGCTCCTAATAACTCTGCTCCTCAGCAAGGCCGAACCATTACGGTTAGTGTCGAGGTTACAGGGACACCTTCAGCGGGGACAGTTGATCTCCAAGGGGCCAACATCGATCTGGACAGTCAATACGAAACCTTACCTCCGGTGTCGGGTGGAAGCACAAGCTCCGCTCATATCTTTGATGCGTCCTTGGTAGGGAGTGCTCAAGGTGGAGAGGCCTCGTTTGCCGACTACACGATGAACTACAGGTTCTATCGTATAATCGTCGCAGCGGTCTCTGGTGGCACGACGCCTAAAATCGTAGCTAAGCTGGAGAACTAATCTGCATTCTGTGAAATCCAGAGCAACCCCCGTCATAGCCTGTGGGTAAGTTTTATTAGGAGACTCAGACAATGGATTTGACAGAGATTGAAAAAAGCCTAGAGAAAAATATCGAAGACTCTGAAAGAGAGATCAAAGAGGCACAGGAAAAGGCGGCAGCAGAGGTAGCTAGGTTGAAACAGGAAGAAGAAGAGGAACGGCTAAGAAAAGTAGACCTTGCAATCAAAGCAGAAGAAGCTAGATTAGAGAGACGAAGGAAAGAGAAGGAGGAAGCCGAAGCTCAGCGTAAGGAAGAAGAGAAAAGACGAGCAGAAGCAGAGACGGCGCATAATCAGGCCGAAGCGAAGAAGGCAGTAGAAAAAAGCCGTCAAGAAGCTTTGAAGAAAAAATTTCTTGAGCTTCAGATTTTGAGAGAGAAGAAACAAAAGGCAGCAGAGATAGTCCACACTGCTTCTCAGCTAGAACCAGAGGCCCCGGTGAATGTTAAGAATCCGGGAGACGCGGTAGAGGGCACGGGCGGGGAGACTCCAGACACACCTTTGATGTCAGAACATCTGAGGAAAATTTTGAGACAATCTGCGCGTAATTACTAAGGAGACAACGATGTCAGTTCCATATTATCCCGGTATAACGACTACTCCATTTTTAAACCTGTCCCTGATTGGTATGGATGAAGTCGTGGCGCAGGACTTTATCGATATCGACGCTTGGGCAGAGACTGCGGGAGGAAGTTCGGTAGAGATCAACGGGGCTACCGTTAACGATCCCAACTTTAACAACACTACTCCCTCGGCCCCCGGTGGAAACACGAATGTCACTTGGCAGGTAGATGGAAGTGGAAATGTTTCCGCTTATGTACCTAGCTCCTTGGCGAATGTTCTATCAGTGCCCAAAGCAGGGTATACCTCTCCCACTCCGGTATACAACGCTCAAACAGAAGCCCCGACAGGAGTGAACCCAGCAATATACGTGCAGGATACCAACGGAGATTGGCATCCACAGGCGGGAATGGACGTGACGACTGCGTCCTCTGCAGGCAGCGGTCCTACCGTCCCAGCAGGCATCTTGACGTGGAATAGAATTCAGTATTTTAGGGATTCTCAGACCCCGGTACAAGGTGGAAAGAATGCCTTTCTTAGTGTAAACCACAGCGCTGGAGTTGGGACTTCCTACGACAATCAAGACCGCGCCCTATGGATCTCCATGGGCAACATCACGGCTGCTATCATCCAGTTTTCAATAACCAGCAATGTTGTGACTTTCGTGGTCAACAACATTCAATCAGGGGTTGCCGCAGTAGGCACATCGCCATTCGTTATCAACCAGAGAATTGCTGCTACAGGACTGACTACGGGCACATATCTTAACAACGTTGGGTTGACTATTTTGACAGCGTCTCCCATCACAGGGTCAAATACTTCCGCACAGATGACTATCACCGCATCTGACGCAGGGTTCACACATGCGGACGTGACTTTGACCAGCGATAGCGGGTCCCTTGACCTGATCATGTACTCCATGGCAAATTTGCAGATGGAGCAGGACATTGTTGGTACCCCTAATTTCACGGGGATCAGTGCTCCTGATACTGAATTCTCAGTGTTGTCTTTGCAACAGAGCGACAGGCACGTAGGGGCTGTATCATCCCCTAATCTAGGGGTGAACACTCTTCGCTGCGAATACTATCGAGAGCGTGGTGCCGGTACGTGGGGCAGTCCTCTCCCCGCCAACATTCGGGCTATTCTTGCAGATCTTGATCAGGGTACAGGAGGAGCGCAGACTCTATACAACATTTTAGTGAGCAGCGCTGCTACAGCAGGGAACGCGGATAGCTATGTTGGTTTGTACGTACAATCACCCACAGGTGTTCAAAGATTTGGAGGAGCTAATACAGGGATCTTGATCGACAGCTATGGTGCGAATGCTGCCGATTATTCTTTGAAGATTCTCGGTGGGCAGATTTCACTTGCGGGAACTGTCACTATTTCTACGCTGTCTTCAGTCACTACATGGCCCAGCACAAGTCAAAATTTTGTTTTGGCGGGTCCCACGAGTGGAAGCGGGGCTTCTGCTTTTCGTCTTTTGGTGGGCGGGGATATCCCAGCGTTTACTGGGGACTCTGGATCTGGAGGCACTACAGGTGGAGTCCCGGCACCATCGGCGGGGGATGCAGCGGCAGGCAAATACCTGTCTGCAGGCGGAACTTGGTCGGTACCCGGAGGTGGTGGTGGTTCGGTGGCGTGGTCATCAATTAACAACGCTGCCGGGAGTCTCACCCTTGCCAACGCTGCTTATGCGACAACTTTTCAGCAGACTTCTAACGTAGCTTGGTTGTGGCAAAATACCACCACTGCTACGAGTGGGACTACAAACGCAAGTCCTCTGCATGAGTTCGCAGCTAATTATTGGAATGGCACAACCTCTCAGCAGGATACGTGGACGTTGGGAAGTGCTTTGGCTGCAGGAACAAACGCTGCAAGTCAGTTGACATTTACCCACTCTGGAGGAACCTCTGGAGAGGCTTCGGTTGTGGTTCCGGGAGGAAGCAACGCTGTTCCCGGATTCAGAATTGGTTCTGGACTGGCATTTGCTTCAATCAACGCCACTACATATCAATTAATGCCGGGGACGGTGTCGTCAGGCGGGATCAACTATAATTTCTACCAAGGAAATGGTTCATCCTACGTTCTGGCCGCATCGTTAACTATCACCAACGCACAGGCGGGGCTATCCCTGCAAGCTGCGGCCAATAATAACAGCACGCAGACTGTGGGTTTATACGGTACTGGTGGGACTGGTGCAGGGCCTGCAATAGCCCTCGGTGGAAACGGAGGGAACAACGGGAAGGATTTCAGCGCAACCTCAGGGTCAACGCAAGTTGCTATTGATCTTTGTGGTAGCGGTGCCGGTGTCGGTCGAGTCACGTTCAACCCCGCGTCTGGAGCAGTAGCTTTTATCGGCGCTAGAATCCAGCCGACAATCAATCAGTCGGGCAGTGCAAGTGGAAGCTACACAGCTCTGCTTATTAACCCGACCGAAACTTCAGCCCTTGGCACAGCCAATAAGCTGCTCGATGCGCAAGTTGGTGGAACGTCCAAATTTGCGTTGGATAATTCAGGCAAGATCATTGTTCCCAGCACTAATACAGCTACCTCTGCTACAGCAGGAGCGAACGGTGCGGTTCCCAATCAAGTGGTTGGGTACCTAATCATAAACGTGAATGGGACCAATGTGAAGGTGCCATACTTCGCGGTATAAGGAGAGGTTAATGTCCATTCCCACATATTTCAGGTCAGATGGCTGGATCAAGAGTGTTCTTGGTCAAGCCATCTCTGGTGCCATGATCTTTGTTTTGAATCAACCCGCGAATACGGTGGCCCCAGTGAACAAAAAGGGTGCCCCTCAACCCTTTGTGCCTAATCCCCAACAGCAAATCTACGCTGATCCTCTTGGGTTGAATCCTATAACTCAGCCCATATATTCAGATGGGTTTGGACACTATGACTTCTACGTCACTCCCGGAACGTACACGATAGCTGTGTATCAAAAGAGTCTTTCTAGCCCGTACGCAGTGTACCCAGACCAGACCATTGGCTTAGCTTCTGCTGGGGTAATTCCTCAGAGCATTTCTGGGGTGCTACATAAATGGCTGGACAGCTACGATGCCTCTTCGGGCTTGTTCACACAGAGTCAACCCTCGTTCTCGGATGTCAGCGGGTTTCTCAACATCTCTCAGATTGGTGCAACTGGTACTCCATCCTCGACAACGTTTTTGCGGGGAGACGGGTCATGGGCCATACCTCCCGGTGGAGGCGGCAGCGGTACTGTAACCAGCGTGGCGATGACTGTTCCGTCTTTCTTATCTATTTCGGGATCACCCATCACCACCTCTGGGACGCTTGCCCTATCTCTGGCTAACGAGAGCGCCAATTTGGTATTTGCTGGACCCACCTCGGGTGGAGCAGCAGCACCTACGTTCAGGTCGCTTGTCTCAGCAGATATCCCGGTCATAAACTTAGCATCTTCCAGTGCAGGAGGGGTTACAGGAAATTTGGGTACGTCGCACCTTAACAGCGGCACAGGAGCTTCTTCTACAACCTTCTGGAGAGGAGATGGAAGCTGGGCAGCAGCGGCGAATATCAACGGGGACACCCATCCAACTTCTCCTTCAGCTTTTGATGATGAATTCGAAGAAGGTTCTTTAGCTGTTCAGTGGACGCAAATAAACAGTCCCTCTCTGGCATTGACACAGGGATCTGTGGTGTTTACACAAACAGGTATAGGATCAGACAACTACATTTTGATCGTAGAAAATATTCCCTCTGGAAATTATCGTTGTGCTTGCAAAGTGGACTTTGCAGGTCCCGGAGGAAATTATGTTGCCTACGGCATCTTAGTCAGAGATTCCAGTTCCGGCAAGTTCACCATCTGGGGAATCACGTACAACTCGGCTTGGTCTCTGGCATGTAATCACTATACCAGCCCGACTTCGTTTAGTTCATCTCTGTATGGACCCACTGCGCTTAGTTCTATCACCGCTTTAGTTGGAGGCATGCCTCCTTCGTACTTGGCAATCAGAGATGATGGCACGAACCGTTATTACGAGGTTTCTTATGACGGAATCATCTGGACCGCCATTGCACAGGAAGGCCGAACCAATTTCATCACCCCCAACCAGATTGGAATAGGCATGGAGCAATACAACGCTGTGACCAGTAGCGTAGCCTTTGACTGGTTTAGACGCTTATCATAGGAGAGAAAGTTTTATGCCTACTACTTGGGGTGAGATTGCGGGAGTTATGAAGACTATTTCGTTAATTGTTGGTTCAGGAGGTCTGTTGTGGAAAGGGTTTGGGGCACTCAAGACATTCACGGATGCCGTCACCCATTCCAAAGCTTTTATGGAGCAGGCCTCCAAAGATCTTCAAGAACTCAAAGGGTACGCGAGCACTGCCGTAGAAAATCACATGTCCCATATGCAAGACGCCGCTATTGAGGTGGCCCATGCGTATGTCAGCACAGAACGGCACCTAGGAACCCTCACGACAGAACTCAAAGACATGAACGAGAATATGCACGCTAGGGACTTGGAGTCTGCTCGTTCAAACCAGATGCTGATCGATGCTATTGGCGGGCTTAAAGATTCCGTGAACGAGTTGAAGAGGGCGTAAGGCTCAGGAGGTCATATGTTCAAAAAGATGCTAATGTGGTGCCAAGGACGCCATACATTGTTCGCTGTATTTTTCGCGGCCTCAGGTACCGTCTTGGAATGGTTTCACAGGCTGGACCTGAACTATGTTGCGCTTATTGGGGCTGTACAGGGCTTTGTTTTCGCACATTCATTTAAGGAGGACTACTTTGAGGGTACGAAAGATTTACAAAACAAGCGCCAAGAAGAGAGCGTACCATCGAAGGTGGATGAAAAATAATCGTGACAAACGATTGGCCTCTCAAAGAAAATGGAAGAAAGAAAACCCAGAAAAGTTCAAAAACAGCCTTCGCAAACACGCCGAGAAAATGAAAAAAGCGGCGTATGAAAAGTTGGGTAACCGTTGTAATAATCCGGGTTGTGGATGGATAAACTATGACGGAAGTAGAGGGTGTGAAGATCCTAGGTGTCTGCAGATCGACCACGTTAACGGTGGAGGAAATATAGAGAGGAAGAAAGGTGTGCGCACTATAGGCACATACAGGCATGTGCTGATGGATAAGAAAGGCTTGTATCAACTTCTTTGCGCCAATTGCAATTGGATAAAAAGAGTCTCTTTAAAAGAACACCTAGGACGTTCCACAGGGGGATTATAAAATGCAGAAAAATATCTACGCACACACGTTCATGGACCCTTGTTTTCCGGCATTCATCTCAATTAACAAGTTGGATGAAGGAGATGTTGAGGTCATTGTACGTTCTAAGGCCAAACAGGATGGTTCTTGCGGTGACACGTCTAGTATCAAGTTGGTTCAAAAAGATGTCATAGATTTGGTCAACGCTTTGATGGCTGACGCCGCCTGTGGTCAGGATCAGAAATAATTTCCTTGACTTTTACTATCTTGGGTGTATAATCGTAGGTGAAGATGAACTCAGCCGCATCGAGAGCCATCCTCGAATCTTACATTGAAAGGAATAATGTCTACCAAAGACAGTAAAACTGCACTTGGGCCTGCGCCATCGACTCCGGCAAAGGCTGATCGTACCGTTTACAACAAAAAAGGCCATGGAGCAGAACAACGCGAGAAAATCGCGGCGCTCTATGATCAACTTTCCGGCAACGTTTCTGCTATCGCACGCGCCATGAATCTGGGTCGCTCTGCAGTACGTGCGCATATTCAGAAGATGGGCAAGAAAAAGCCGTTGGCGGGAGGAACCCGTTCTGGTGTGAAGGAGAAGAAATCAGATCTTCCAGAAAAGGGCGGGATTAAACGGTATATCCTGACGAGTGCTCAAAACAACACTTTTGTTAACCGACGAGTATGGGACGCACTTCGACAACTGGCTAACCATTATGGTGCTGAGATTTTTGTCGGTACGTTCTCGTACAACATGAATGCGTATGGGCCGTTGGCCGTTAAATACGGCTCTGAGAGCACTCGTGGTAGCGGATCATATGACAAGGAACCATGGTTTGACCCATCCTTCAAGGGACACATCAACGACGAGCGAGTAGAACTTGGAAAAGGCCTCGTCTGGTGTGGTGAGATGAACATTCTTCCAACCGAAGAAAACCCCTTGAGCGGTCTGGAAACCTACACGCATCGAAAATCCGCTATCTTCCCGCACGCAAAGATGGCGATGCGCTCCATTGCCACTATGCAGGGAGAGGGAACCAAGTTCAACTATACCACTGGTACGATTACCTTGATGAACTACATCCAGAAGAAGGCAGGCCTTAAGGCCGAGCATCACCATATTTATGGTGGACTTTTGGTGGAAGTAGATTCCGAGGGACACTGGTGGGTGCGGCAGGTTCACGTCACAAAAGACGGAAATCTGCAGGACTTGGATGTGAAGGTAGAAAAGGGCAAGCTTACTACAGGGAATTCTGTGGAAGCGATCACTTGGGGCGATCTACACGCTACCATTGCAGAGCCTTGGGTTGTGAGGCAGTCTCAGGATATGCTCGATACGTTGAAGCCCAAGTATCAGTTTCTGCATGATGTAATGGAGGGTGTATCGACCAATCGACACGTGATTAAGCATGCTCCAGACGCACATTACGGGTTCTACCGTTGGTTGCGTGGTCTCCATCGTGTGGACGAGGAAATCACCAGAACGATTGACGTGATTAGGAAGTATCTGCGACCGTGGTGCAAAACTGTGGTTCCAGACTCCAATCATGATGGATGGTGGTTGCGCTCTTGGCTGTTAAGGTATGACTACCGTTATGACCCAGCGAATGCTGAGTTGTTCCTGAAGCTGCAGAACTGGTTCTATGAACAAACCAGAGAAAATGTCGCAAAGGGACTCACACACAAAGAAATCAATGTGGCTGAGAAGGCGTTTGATATGTACGGTCTCAAGAAGAGTGAAATCACTTTCTTGCTTCCTGATGACTCCTTCACAATCTGCAACAGGCGCATCGAATGCGGGATGCACGGTCACTTGGGTCCAAACGGGAAGTTCGGTACACCTGAGCTTCTGTCTAAGATTGGACGCAAAGCAAACACGGCGCACACGCATAGCTGCGGGATCTACGCTGGTCTTTACGTAGCAGGAACGTCCAGCAAATTGAGTTGGAGCTACAATGAAGGACCAAGCTCGTGGTCACACAGCCACATCATCACGTACCCTAACGGAAACCGCACCATAGTGACATTCTGGGCGGGAAAATGGAGAGCGTAGTGAAAGAAAACAAGACTCAGGTAATTCGCGTTGAAGGCATGCACAATAGCTATGGTATTGGTACCCCGGTGACGGAGGACGGTCGCGTCGTTTTGTTTCGTTCCGGGGACTACCACCTTACGGAGGAACAGTTGAAGAAGCGGTTGGAGGGAAATCCTCGTGGATAATCAGGGCCAAGAAGTCCGCCTCGTAGATAACCCGATCCAAAAAATTCTGCGTAAAGAGGAATCGGGGCCTATTGTACAAAGCATCGTATTCGGATTTGGATATCGTGCTCGCCACGGGAAAGACACCGTAGCAGCGATAATCAAACAGAACCGAGGAAATCCTTCACGGCCACAATTCCTCGATTTTACCCCTGCGGATCTCGGAAGGGGATATTCTATATCATGGCCCCGATACGATATCCGAATTTATAGCTTCGCGGCAGAGCTTAAACGCGAGGTGAACGAGAACGCAGAGAAGTCTGGTGGTATGATCAACCTGTTTAGTCCCGGCCTTCGTGCGGAGAATTTCGGTGGGTATATGAATGCCCGTGGGGACATTATTCCCCTGCCCGACTGGGTTCAGTATGACCCAGATGCTCCCATGGATGACCCGTTGTGTCCATATGGCAAGCAGCGCACACTGCTTCAATGGTGGGGCACAGAATTCCGGCGCAATGTTGAGCCGAACTACTGGGTCAACAAGCTGGCAAAACGGTTGGCCGATGAGAAACCGGAAATCGCTTTGATTACCGATATGAGATTTCCGAACGAGGTTGCATTCGTCCGGGAACACGGAGAAACGATCAAGGTATGGAATCCATTGGTACCCTCAGTCAATCTGCATGCTTCAGAGACCTCTCTGGATTATATGGAAGATGAGGATTGGTCAGCAATCATTCTGAACGACGGCACTCTTGAGGAACTGAAGGACAGAACCTTGATGGTGTTTGATAGTTTGATGGAGAAAGAAAATTAAGAACAGTCGGGAGCCTGCGGGTTCCCGGCTATTTCTGTTTTAACGTGGAACAGGGGGCCTTGATAAAGGAGGACCACGTACACCCGATGCCCTGTTTAGGAAGCTTTATGAAGAAATTTTTACGTTGGGTAGCAGCGGGTCTTTTATCCCTTGCTGCAGCAGTAGCACTTTACCAGAATTCATTGTGGACCTACTACAAAAAGCCAGAGCCTCGTCAGTATTTTTCTCATGAGGTTCACTACTTGAATCGCAAAGGAGAATACAACGGCTCCTGCACATCTACGGCTATTGGCCCGCATGCGATACTCACTGCAGAGCATTGTGATCCGAATATGGTTTTTGGATCGATCACACTTGATCTTTCCACGCACGTTTTTCACATCCTTGGGTATGCACAAGATGACCGTGATCACACGATCTATCTGTTGGATGGTCCCGCTTTCAAATATTACTCCAAAGCAGTTCCGGGAGAATCTAAGGTAGGGGACAAGGTTGTGTACTACGGATTCGGAGGGGACGAATACCCCTCAAAGGCTTTGCGGGGACGCATTATCTCTTGTGGTGAATACGACTACAGCGATATCGATGCCTCACAGAAAGAACTTTGTTTTAACCTTGCAGTAATTCCCGGAGACAGTGGTTCCGCGATTTACAATGCCGCAGGAGAAATTGTGGGTATCGTCACCTACAGCTTTCCCACCGTAGACAGGGGAGATATTTGCATAGGCTTTTCTTTGAACTTCCCGCAGGAATACTTGGACGGAGCCTATAATTTTACAGGATTACAGGAGACTCAGAATGGCGACAACACCAGTGACACCCAAACCAGCGGACCCAACCAACCTAACCGCTGAACACATCAGTACGCTCTTGCAGCATCACGTAACGGTATCGTACCTCGTGCTGGCTGTTCTTGGCGTAGTTCTCGCATTGGTTGCAGTGGGAGGATACCTAGGGCTTAAGGCCTATGGCAATGCCGTGGCTCATGCAGAGGCTATCGAGGCCCAGTACGACGCCGACCGTAAGGTATTCGCGCAGACTTTGGCTGAGCACGACGCACAGCGTGCACAGGACGCTAAGCAGGAGGCCCAGCTTCTGGCGCAAATTGCGCAGCGCGACAATACGCCTCCCCCGGCGATAGTGTCCGAGGGCCTGAAGCCAGATGCGTCCGTGTCCGAGGTAAAAAACGCACTACAATCCGTTTTAAGCGATCACACGCCTCCGGTGACTCCAACTATTACTGACAGCGGACAAATAGCAGTCAGCCCAACGGGTGCGCAGCAACTGGTAACAGATGAACTGGATCTAAGCAGGCTCCAAGCCGATTTTAGGGACCAGACGGTGCTCTATACCACGGAAAAGCAGGATAACGCCTTGTTAACACAGGACTTAAATAAGTGCAAGGGCACCTTGTCCGAGGCAAACCAGACTATCGACGTTTGGAAGAAGGCTGCGAAGAAATCCAAGTGGCAGAAATTCCTCTCAGGATCGAAGACTGCGCTGCTCATTGCAGCTTCGGCATACGTGGGGCATAAGCTGTGAAGATCCTCGTGCTGCACGACCTGAATAATCCCGAAAAGATTGTTCCTTTTGACATGGATGACTTCTCTGCGGCTCAGCCATGGAATGGCGGTAGCTGGCTAAAGCTGAAAAGTTCTGATGCTCCTCTTTTGGTGAAGGAGAGCACTGAAGTGATCCTTAAATTACTGGAGAGGGCACAGCAGGAATGAAGGAGACAATACGAACTGTTTGCGCTGTGGTTCAGGTCATCGTATCGATCACAGCAATGTTCCTTTTGATCCATTACAACTCGGCATTGATGCATCGCTAGAAATAGAAAAAAGCCCTAGGCTATATTCCAAACATCGGAGTATAACCTAGGGCTTTTTTTGCGTTTAGTTATGTGCTATATGGAATCATCGCGCCGGATTGAGTCTCTGCTCAATCACCTTCATGTACGTGAACAGCGAACTTCGATTTGGGTCCCACATTTGAAGATGCCACGACCACCACATCGACTTCGCCCACTGTGGCCAGCCAAGGCTACCTAAATACATGCCGTTCCCTGTATTCGTGTTGTAGGGAATCGCTTTGTTAGCTGCAAGTCGTAGCTCGATGTCCGTGAAGAAGTGGTCAGGACGAGCAGCAGGATATCCTGGCGGGGCTATAAAAATGACGGTGCAGATTGTGGCCTTCTCATTGCTACCTGCAACAAGATAGCCGGGAGCGAGTTTCACGCTGGGGACTACTATCATGTGGTGCCCGTGCTTGTTGCGTTCGCAATGTGTCTGTGGCCATTCTGTCCTGAGACGAGCAATCCCGTCCTCGATGTATTGATTTGTCATTGTGTATAGTCCCTCGCTACATTGAATTCGGTAGTGTCAAATTTCGGTTAAGGGTGAACCGGATGTGGTCCAACGCCAGTAACCCCCACAACCAAGATCTCGCAGAGGATTCATCAACACCTTGCTCTTGCAAATAATTTAGTGCTGACTCGAACGAACAAGTTTCTCCATTCTTGGTGATGAACGAGGTTATGGTCTCAGGCTTCAACGAACAAGTCTTTCCATTCTTGGCGATGAAAGAGAGTATGATTTCAGGTTTCATTGTGGTTGATTTCTCGGCCTTACCAGCATGTTCTCCAGTGGCGGTCACGTGAGCGGCATAAGCGGCGGCAAAAGCCCTTGGACCGCATAAATCACGCGGTTGCCCAGCCCAGAAAGGAATGGATGACTCCCAATCTTCGACCTCGCGTATACGCTTCAATTGCTCTTCGTATGAAAACCTCGACCACGTGCTCAATTGCGCGTCCGCTGCGCTCTCCTGTGGCGTGGCAGGCACGGACGCGATAGATGCTCGTTTCAACGCCTCATATTCGTCCTTGTGGTCCTGACAGAAATTGAACGCGATACCTTGCTGTTTCCCGCAGACGAAGCAAACCAGCGGCCTGTGTTCTTCGTCAAGCGTGCGCCCTACTGTTGGATCACCACGTTTGGGCGCGGCAGGCTGCACGGGAACAGGCTCGACAGATTTTATTGCGTCCAGAATCATACACACATCGGTCCCGCTCGCGCCTGCATACCGCCCGTTAGCAGTTCTGGAAATGTCCCAATGTTTAATAACACTCCAGATTGCGTTGAACAGCGGCGAGTTAACTTCCTCCCATGATGGACTTCGTAGTTCGCTCATACCCTCACTCCTTCTCCCGCCAAAATTTCTGTCCGACAAATGGAATCGGGAACCAATAGGCCATCTTGTTTGGGCGGTCAATATAAGTACCAATCCACATGTCAAATCCAGCGATGAACCACTTGGTTCGCAACTTACCTAGGGGATTAGGCGGGCAGATCATGAACCATAGAACGTAAATGCGAGTCCACATCGCCCACAAGACCCATAACATGAGTGCAGTTTTCATCCCCTCACTCCTTCTCCGTCAGGCCCTCGGAAACGCAGGCTGCATTCTGCCTTGCCTCTTGAGCCACAGAAATACAGTGTCCGTATGATGTGCATTCTGTCATCTTATCATTCACGTCATGACCGCAATTTGAACATACGGTTTCGGCGGCGACGGAGGCACTGGCTAGATTCATGATACTTCTTAGCGCCTCCTGCATCTTCTTGACGGAAGCTTCGGCAGCATCTGCGCGAAAGCAAGCCTGTACGTGATCCCTCTTTGCTTGAGCCAGTTGCGATACGCGGGCCTTATCGAGTTCCGTTAAACGCTCGATCTCCTTGATCAAAGCATCAATCTCTCCACCATGCAAGACGAGGTGTCTTTTCGTATATCCCAATGGATATAGTTTACTCCACTGTTTGCGACGAAATTGAACGGTCTTAACTACGTCCATTGTGTTTCCTTGCGGCATATCATCTCTCCTTAGGTGGTATAACTTCCCCACCGGGGCATCCTTTAGCAAGAAATTTCTGCAAAAGCATTGGCTCATACCGAGAGTGCTCCAGTGAGAACAATCGGCAATGGGGGTAACGTCGAAAGTCTGCTGGGACGGTGTTATGCAGATGGCCATGCACGTTCACAAGACAATCCTCAGGAAGCGTTGGTGAAGGTTTGTGAGTGAAGTACGTGCGGTCCATGGTAAGAGAGTCACAGGCGAACTCGAACCCATGACCCATGTACCACGATAAGGTGTGTGCATCGTGATTGCCCCGCACCAAGATCCATCGCCCCGGAAGGCTGGACATAATCTGCTTCAGGTCGGTAAAGGTGAAGGCAACGTCCCCGAGGTGAATAACGATGTCGGTAGGTAATATCAGGCGTTGACAGGCCTTGATAATCCGACTATCTACATCAGCGGGACGGCGACAATGTTTCTGGATGGCAGAGTGCCCCCAGTGGGTATCAGCGATCACCCATCGTCTCAGATTAGTTATCACAGCACGATTCCCGATGCCGACATCATATCCGCAGTGTGCATGACAAAGGCCTCTGCTGTTCTTGGTTCCACAGGTGAACCCCACTCTTTACGCCCATGATGGCTGAGCAATATGTGCTCAATCCTCTCCATTTTATTGGGTTCCATACCGATGGCCTTGGCTGCTGAGTGGAACTCCATACATGATCCAGAGACATGGTTGATGAGCTTCTTATAAGGAAGACTAATTATCTCTTGATCGACAATGGCATAGTCCTTGATTTTCATGAAGTCATGCCAGATCACCGCGATAATCAACTCGTCGGGAAGCTTCCATCCACTACACAGTTTTTGTGCATTATTCATCACTTCGGCTGTGTGGATAATCAGGCCGTGTTTGTAGTTGTGGTGGTGCTCACTTCCTCCCGGAGCGGAGAAAAAATCTTCGTTATCCAAAACTCCAAAGCATAGGTGTCGTTCCTCCCTGCTCAGAGTCTTTAGAGAGTACAGAAGACTCAGGTATGCATCGTTTGCTCGATCTTCTAAAGTCAGTTCCATGATCCTCCTCAAAATTTTGGCTCTATGTTGGAGCCTACCCACACCAAAAGGAGCACAACTGCTCCTACGCATAGACAAATTCCCGCTAATACTGAAATCAAAACAGTAGTCATCGCGCTGGGTACCCCCATGTTTGCATTTTTCTTACCCGAGAAGCATACGGCATCTTGAACAGCTTGTCCACTACATATCCCCAGTAGTGAGATATACGATCTTCGAACGTATCCTCACCGAATGTCCTGCTGGCGTTCATTTCGTACCTGATGGTGTCCTCTAAGGTAGTAGCGATGACACAGAATCTTCGGATTGGTTTGCTGAGGATGGTTTTGTATTTCCATTCTCCGTCATATCCCACTCCACGTACGTGTTCTCCTTCTTCCCGTAGACCGCACCTTAGGCAAACTCTTATCTCGGGATGGTAGTGGTCCCAGTCATAATCCCAGCTTTGATGCGGGTGTCCATCGATATAAATGACCTTCTTATGAGGACACTTGGATTGCATCTCAGACTCCATAGTCTTTTTCTGGGCATAGAGTGCCGATAGTTCTGAATTTTTTTCTTCAATCTTTTTGTTGAGTTCAAACAGTTCCATTAGAATATCCTCACAGGCTCTGCCTCTACATACCCTACGCCATAGGGCTTGAGACCAAGAACTTCCGCCGCATGTTCACTCAAATCTAGTATTCTTCCCTTGATCCACGGTCCTCTATCGGTGACCTTGACCGTTATCATCGTCCCTTTCTTAGGGAACTTCACGAGGAGCAAGGTGCCCAGCTTGTAATGGAGAGACGCACATGTGTATAGGTGCCTGTTAAACCGTGCGCCGTTAGCTTGCCGTTTCCCTTGCTCCCTGCGACCGTACCACGAAGCTAGGCCTTTGCTGTTACCCTGATCTATGTTGAGCAGGTTTTTGGTGACGGCGTTCTTCGTTACGGGTATTTTGGCTCCTTGGGCGGCACTCACCATCACGAGCAGCAATAACGACCAAAGTTTTTTCATTGGTTCATCCTTTCGATGACAGAGTTTATTTCCTCTTCGGTCTCAGGATATTCTAGCAGTCCAGTATCCTTTATTTTCACCTTGAGGTCTTTGAAATTTTCATGTGATACCTCTTCTAAATCTCTTATGAGATCTCGGAGAACCAAGACACGGGTAAGACCGATCAGTTCATAGGCCTCGTCCATGTTCTCGGCGGATACGAGTCGTTGCCAAGGCTTAGGTACGCCTTCCACACTCAGAAGCATGATCATTTCTGCATCACCACACAGTGGGGCAAGGGAAGAACGGATTTGATGCCCTTTATATAGCCCCTCTTGTCGATTACGGGTTTAAACAAGATGCCGCCGTGCTTGCATGGATTTTTGAACAGGGAGGCTCTGATTAGGTTTTCCAGAGTCAAACGCATTGAGCACCGCAAGCAAAACAGAGTCTTCATAGCTCCCTTTCCGATACGGAGTACTGAAGTCCTCCCTCATCCAAGGCCTTGATCACTACCACATCTTTAGCATTGATCTGTTTGCTTGCCATCATACCTGCCAGTGGATTCACAATCCTTCGACTAATGGCACGCTTCAGGAATCGAGCACCGTACTTTTTATCGTATCCCTCCTTCAGGAGCAGGGCACGCGCCGAATTCTGCACGTGGATAAAGAAAGGTGTGGTACTGCGCATAAACTTGCTCTGTAGCAGTCCCAGTTCGATTGAGAGGATCTCTTCGATCTGCTTCTCAGTGAGGTTGTGGAATACTTCGATGTATTCCAGACGATTGAAGAATTCAGGACTGAACTTAACCTTGGCAGCTTGCTTGGCGGCATCGTCTACTTTGGAATCCAAAATTGCATCAGTAATGGACTGAGAAGAGAACCCCATACCTCCGCTGGTGAGATCTGACATGCCTTTACTGCCGATGTTAGAGGTCATTACTACAACGGTGTTGTTATAGCTGACTATCTGATTGTCTCCAGTGGTAGACTTCGCCTTGTCCAAAATTCCCAGCAGCAGATTCCACAGGGTATCACTAGACTTCTCTACTTCATCGAACAGAATGATAGAGAGCTTGACTTTGTCGGTGTGGTATTGATCCAAAGTTTTCTGGCAAAGCATTGGGTCGGTCTCTCGGTGTCCCAGATATCCCGGAGGGCTGCCTGTGAGCTTGGAAATCTCATGGCCGTGCTGATACTCTGCGCAGTCCACCTTCAGGCAAGCATGAGGATTACCAAAAAGAGCTTCACACAGAACCTCTACGAGGTGCGTCTTTCCGGTACCTGTAGGCCCTAGGAAGAGGGCGTTCCCGGCAGGAAGATCAGGGTCACCCATTCCCGCTTGATGACGCTCTACGATGTTTATCAGAGCCTGTTTAGGACCTTCTTGGCCCACAATGCGCTTGCGGAACATACGACTAAGATTGTTAGCGATGTCGCTGTGAATGTTTGGGTCCAAGATTCTCATATTCTCTCCTCTATTCCTTTGGTACGTAGTAGCGCCGAGCAGCGTCTGCTTCAAACATATGCTGCCCACCCCTCATCTGGAAAATAGACCTTTTTATCTTCATCTCCGTCAGGCTGATGCCATCCCAATGTAACCATGCGTTGAAACTCGAATTCACTCAAAGGAAAGTCAGTAGGATAGGCGTAGATTATATCATGATCTGCCCCGAGATGGAAGCCGTCAGGGTCCCGGTAATGCGCCCTGATAATGCTGAGGCCATCCAAGAATGTATTAAGTTTCATCTTTGCTCTCCTTTCATCATAGCCCCTCACTATAAAGAATCAGTACTCCGTCATATTTTTCTCCTTCATGATCGTAGCTTCTCCACCCTATCGGTGAATATCTTCATGGCCTTCTGCATCATTTCTAGGCCGTTTTCTTCTAGCCACTCATCGAGGGTCTGATCTCCAAACTCTGAGTTTTTGTACATCGGTTCCATCGTTTTGATGGCTTCGCGCAAGTCCTGAACCTCGAAGAAGCTGAGAGAAATTCCCCGACCTCCATTTCCGCCGAACTCGTCAGGTTTGTAATCCTCGACCTTCACGTCGCGCAGCCATTCCTTCCCGGCACGCCTGCTGGGAAACACATAGACGGCCACTCCCGGCCCTGCAAAGCAATCCTCGCATCCACGATAGAAGCCGATGCCCAAAACTTCACCCTTCGGCAACTTGTAGGCTTCTGTGATTGGGAACTCACCACACCCGCATTGGCACATTATGATTCCTCCTTCAACTCTTCCAATTCCCTTTCCACCTTCATTTATTGCCGTGCCCTTCTCAGAAGGCCCTTCAGATCTTCTTGAACAACAGGGGAAGTCTCGGCTTCTTTTAGGATGTGGTTAATCCACCATTGCCGAAAGCATGAGATAAATTTCATCTCATCCATCAAATTGATGTGGTGCTCAGTGTCTCCACCGTAGATGCCGTCAACTTCTGTACCAACGATTTCCTGCGCCCACCTAATTGCGTTATGCCTCTCGTTGACATAGGCATCGAATAATTTATTGGCCACAAGCTGAGAAGTCAGCCCGTCAAATAGCCAGAAATCTCTCCGGTAGATGGCTTCTGCCTGCTCTTTCGTCAGGTTCTTGATGTCAACATTCGGGTAGGTTCTCTTGCTGATTCCGAAATTGGTCTCTCCTCCGGGATCTTTGGGGTCATTGACATACCCACCCTCGTTGGCCAAGACCTGAGGAATTGCTTGGTCGAAGTTTGCCATTTTTTCTCCTTATGTGTTAAAGGGATCTTCTCCCTCTTTTTGTTCTGGAGGGCCGTAGTGTAACTCGGTACCTCTTCCGCCTTTGATGTCCTCGGGATGCGCCCCGATGTAGTTTATCTCCCGCTCGTAAACGTCCGACAGGTGATTGTCTGTCAGATAGTAATCGAGGAGTTCCAAGGCGCTTTTCAGCATCTGAATCCGCCTTTGGGCCATGGTACTCTTTACGGTCTTTGCTGCCTCTGTCCTCTCCAGAATCTCCAGACCTTCATTCCAGATATCATACAAATCTGAAGCATGCTCGATTCGTCTTCCTACGTGGTCGCCGTCTTTCATACGTAAGTCGCCTCGATGATAATGTCCCGTCCGTTGTTGCCACCAAATCTGTTGTCTATAGCCAGCGCGATGAGCCACGGAATATTTGAAATGTGTGGGTTGTCAGAGAAGGTCGCTACGTTGTATATTCTTACTTTTTCGTCCGTGAGAGAAGTGAACTCCCAGATTTTTTCTGTGAAGATGGTGTAGATATAAACCTCAGCCTCAACGAAAAGCATTGTGCCCAGAGCCTTCCACTCTTCAGCGTTAGTTTCTATTCCGGTTTCCTCTCGCATCTCTCGAACCATAGCGGCTATGGGTTCTTCTCCGTCCTCCACGTGACCGCCTATACCATTCAGTTTACCGCATTGCCACTCTGGTCGATTCTTTTTGATGAGCAGAACCATGTGCCCAGTGTTATCAAACACCAAACCCAAGCAGTATTTCGTCATCCATCCACCCTTTCCCAATGGGAGTATATGTGCCTGATTGCCGCACTAAAGGTTGGTTTACGCATCGTTCTTTGTTACCTCCCGTATGAT
>Ga0335069_10004294_pt1 | contig 21232 bp, 16 predicted proteins | sample Lox_Sample_11_FD_206714 | JGI IMG/M metagenome (GOLD analysis project Ga0335069, IMG submission 206714) | Soil microbial communities from Loxahatchee National Wildlife Refuge, Florida, United States - Lox_Sample_1.1 | ecosystem: Environmental > Terrestrial > Soil > Wetlands | place: USA...
TGGAGGAACTGTGCGCCGCTTCCTGAGCATCACGTTCCTGGTGATTGCCATTGCGATCGCAGTGCTTGTGTCGTTGCCGCGAATTGTCGAAGAGCGGGAGAACAGTGTGTGGAAACGCCCTCCGTATCCCGCTTCGGACCGCGCCCGCGCACTGCATCACACACTCGTGGTCGCCGACCTCCACGGTGACTCCCTCCTCTGGGGACGCGACTTGCTCGAGCGGCGCTCCTACGGACACGTCGACATCCCACGCCTGGTCGAGGCCAATGTCGCTTTGCAGGTGTTCTCCCTGCCGACGAAGAGTCCGCGCGGGTTGAACATCGAGAGTAATGACGACAAGACCGACAACATCACCCTGCTTGCCATCGTGGACCTGTGGCCTCCTGCAACGTGGAACAGTCTGACGCAGCGGGCCCTCTATCAGTCCCGGCGCCTTCACAGGATGGCCGGGAATTCCCTGGGGCAGTTCATGGTGATCGAGACTGCCGCCGATCTTTCGCGATACCTGGAATTCCGGCAGAGGCATCCCAACATCACCGCCGGACTCCTGTCCATCGAGGGCGCACATGCGCTCGACGGTAACCTCGAGAACCTGGATGTGCTGTATCAGGCCGGGTATCGCATGATGTCGCCGGCGCATTTCTTCGACAACGACATCGGCGGCTCGGCTGCGGGAGTTCACAAAACCGGGCTCACGGAGAAAGGCCGCGAGTGGGTGCGGCAGATGGAAGCGCGCAAGATGATCGTAGATCTGGCGCACGCTTCGCCAAAGACAATTGACGACGTCCTTGCAGTCGCAACGCGTCCAGTAATCGTTTCCCACACCGGCGTGAAAGGCACATGCAACAACAACCGCAACCTCAGCGACGACCAGATTCGCGCCATCGCCGGGAAAGGCGGCCTGATCGGCATCGGATACTGGGACACGGCAACCTGCGGCCGTGATGCTCGCGCCATCGTCGACGCGATGCGCTATGTCTCCGACCGCGTGGGGGTCGAGCACGTCGCACTGGGCTCGGATTTTGATGGCGCAGTGAAAGAGCCCTTCGACACTACAGGCTTGGTGCAAATCACGGAGGCCCTGCTGGCGAGCGGCTATTCCGAGCAGGATATCCGGATGATCATGGGCGAGAACGTGATCCGCTTCCTGCAGGCCAACTTGCCCTAGAGAGCTGCAAGCCGCGAGCTGCGAGCAATCTGCATTCTGAAAGATTTTGGGTAGCACCCTACTTCATCGTTGCGATGATGAACGCGCGGGTTATGTCTGCTCGTAGCTCGAGGCTCGCAGCACCAGTCAATTTCCTACGAACCGCAGATAGAGATCGCGATCCTGGCGGCAGGTTTCGGCCATTTCCTTGATCCGCTGCCAGGCTTCCATCTGGGATTCATCGCGCGCGCGGTCCTTTACGACTTCCCACTCGCGCAGAAAAATCGCCATTTGCTGGTGGTTGAAAACGGTCTTGCCGAAAGGATCGATCCCGCTCAAAAGAGGAAATTCGCCGTCGTGGTTACGGGGAATCACGCCATGCAGCATGACCCACTCGCTGCGCTCACCGAGATCGTCTTCGAGCTTGACTACCAGAGACATGTGGCGCTCCCACGCAGACGGCTCATGCGAATGTAGCAGCGTTGCGGGGAAAATTCCAAGGGGCAGAATACAAACCAGTGCGGGATTTTCACGCAGTTCAGTTTGTAACTAGGGCCGCTTCGATACCGGTGACCTGTAGTTGATACCTGACTTCACAGAACCTGGGCACTGGTTGCGCTCACGCTTGCGGCGTGTGCGATCCATGTTGAAAGTGATACTGCAGGATCTTTGCCGCCAGTGACGGGCTGATACCCGTGCCCGGCGATCCGATCGAGCGCACCACTTCGCCGCGGCAGACCACTTCCGTAGCTGCCAGTCCGGCAATTTCAGCCGGCAGCACGAGATTGATCTCCAGCTGTGCATTGGGCTGGAGAATCTCTTCAGCCTGAAAGAGCAAGCCGGACCGGCTGATGTTTTCGGTTGTGCCCTGCAGCCATCGCTGGTCACCAACCAGGCGGTAACGCAGGGGGAGGTGGAGGTTGAACCGGCGCGCCCGAAAGGGCGGGATCTTCTTGCCGGAAAGCACACTTGCAGCGGTACTGCGGGACGGCATTTCGGCCTCCTGGGGGATGGGTTCCGAGTCCAGCACCTCCCGCACCTTCTCTTTCAGCGCGGGCAGGCTGAACGGCTTTTGCAGCAGATTGATGCCGGCGTAGAGCATGCCATTGTGGCCAATCGCATTCTCGGTGTAGCCCGACATATAGAGAACCCGGATATCCCGGCGCTCGCTCGCAATGCTGACGGCGAGTTCGCGTCCGTTCATTCCGGGCATGATGACATCGGTGAGGAGCAGATCTATCGTGCCTTTGTGGCCCGAGGCGATCTGCAGCGCAGCGGCGCCATCCTCAGCTTCGAGGATCTTGTAGCCTTGCGTCTCCAGGTATTGGCGCGCAAGGCGGCGAAGGTTCGTTTCGTCCTCCACCAGCAGAATCGTTTCTTGCCCGCGTTCCGGCCGCGGCAATCCGATGGCATCCTGCACGGCCGCGGCTTCTTCCTTGCTATCCACGCGTGGAAAATACATGCGGAACGTCGTGCCGCGCCGCGGCTGGCTATCGACGAAGATGAATCCTCCGCTCTGCTTCACGATGCCGTACACCGTCGACAGTCCCAGGCCGGTGCCCTTCGCGCCTTTCGTGGTGAAGAACGGCTCAAAAATACGTGACTGCGTCTCCCCGTCCATGCCGAGACCGGTGTCGCTGAGAGCGAGCATGATGTAGTCGCCGGGTTCGAGCGGAGCGTGCGTCCGCGTGAACTCTTCCGTGAGCGTGACGTTGGCGGTCTCAATGGTGAGCTTGCCGCCGTCGGGCATCGCGTCCCGCGCGTTTACCGCAAGATTCATGATGACCTGATCGATCTGCCCGGGATCGGCGCGAATGGCTCCAATCGTCGTTTCCGGCACCATGACAAGGTCGATGTCCTCCCCGATCATGCGGGTCAGCATTTTCAAGTTTTCCGTGACGACCTCGTTGAGGTCGAGAATCTTCGGCGCCAGCATCTGCTTGCGGCTGAAAGCCAGCAGCTGCCGGGTCAATGAGGTTGCCCGTTGCGCCGCATTCGAAATTTCCTGTGCCGGACCGCGCAGCGACGGATCAGGCCCCAGCCGTTCCAGCAGGAACTCGGAGTAGCCCGAGATCACCATCAACAGATTGTTGAAGTCGTGCGCAATGCCGCCCGCGAGTCGTCCGATCGCCTCCATCTTCTGCGCCTGGCGCAATTGCTGCTCCAGAGCGCGGCGCTCCGTGATGTCTTCCATGAAGAGCTCGAATGTCGCCCCTTCGTGTCCATCCGGAATAATGCGGGCGGAAATGCGCGCCAGCATGGTGGCGCCGTCGGCACGCACCAGCTCCGTCGTCAGGTTGTTGAACTCCTTGCCGGCGTGAAAGTGATCGGCGGTATGGAACCACTGCTGCGCGTCGGAGTAGAGACTGCCCAGGTGTTTGCCGGCAATTTCTTCAGCCCGCGAATAGCCAAGCATCTTGACCATCGCCGGATTCGCGTCCTGCAGCATGCCCAGGTTGTCGCACCGGCAGATCCCGTACGGCGCGTTGGTGACCAGTGAGCGGAAGTTGCTCTCCGATTGCCGCAGGCTCTCTTGTGTCGCGCGCAGCGCGGCATTGAACCAGCAGATCAGCAACGCCACCGCGAAGAACAAGATGAGATGCGCAACCGCCTTGCGGTACTCGCTGGTATTGTGTTCGCCAACCAGCGTGTAATACGCGCTGACGGTCATCGCGAACGAAGTCGCCGCCAGGCCCGGCTTCCATCCGCCGTACCACGCGCTTACCATCACGGCGACGGCGAAGACGACCAGGCGGCTTTCCGCCATGTCGGAGAGAAATAGCGTGGGAATCAGTGCCAGAACGGTACTGAGTAACGCGACGCCATACCGCAAAATAGGCGCGCGCGCTGGAGCCACGGCCAAACTGCGGATGAGGGGGAGCTTCATTCGCATAACCTCCATGCTATGCGCATTTTGCGCCAGCAGCGAGTTACGCCAGTCCAGCGGAATCGCCCGAGGGCACAGTGCCCGAAGGTACAGGAACCGGGCGCGGTTGCGGGGGTAGACGGCGGTTGCAACAGACTAAGATGAGATGCTGTCCGGAAGAAAATCGATGGTGCACGACACGGCCGACGGAACAAAGACTTGCAACATCCCGCAGAAAACACGACACTGACGGCTCAGATCAGGTGAAACAGGCATGAATATCGGCCTTTTCGGCGGAAGCTTTGACCCGATTCATCGCGGACACATCGCCCTCGCACAGGCTGCTGCCGAGCGCTTCTCGCTTCACAAGATTTTGTTCGTGCCCGCGAACGTGCCGCCGCACAAACAAAAACAACCGGTGACGCCATTTGTTCACCGCTATGCCATGGTTGTGCTCGCCATCGAAGACCACAAAGGATTCATTCCGTCGCTGCTGGAGGCCCCGGCCGAGTTGCCTTCCGGCTTGGCTCCCACGGCGCGGGCGAAAACCCCGGCTCCGCCTCCGCCCAGCTACAGCATCGACACGGTTCGCCTTCTGAAGAAGAGCCTGAAGAAAGCAGACCGCCTCTTTTTCCTGATTGGCATTGACGCCTTCCGCGACATCGCCAAGTGGCGCGAGTCGCGGGCGCTGCTGGGTGAGTGCGAATTCGTGGTGGCCAGCCGTCCCGGATTCTCTCTTCGCGACGTCGCCGAATCCCTCCCCGACGGATTGCGCCCTCCCGCCAATGTGACCAAGCCCTTCCACAAGCAGCCCGCCACCGGAGACCTGGTATTGCCGGGCCTGACGCTGCATCTGCTTGAGGGAGTGAATCAGAATATTTCCGCCACCGAAATCCGTGCTGCCGCTGCCGCTGGCAAACCTTTGGGAAGATGGCTCGATCCCCGCGTCGCCGAATACGCCCGGAAGATGGGACTGTACCGAAAAGTCTCTAGTAGCTAGTCGCTTGTCGCTGGCAAGATCAGTCCTGGTCGTCAGGAGAGCCCTACGACACAACACTTGTCTGTGAGTTTTCGCATGCGATTTTGCTAGCGACTAGCTACCAGCGACTAGCGACTACTACGCGTTACAATCTACTTGAATGAGTAAAGCACTCTCCCTCAAGCGCCAGGTCAGCGAAGCCATCCTCGCCTGCCAAGACAAGAAAGCCGAACAAGTCACGATCCTCGAACTGGAAAAAAGCTCGGGAGCGTTCACCGACTACTTCGTCGTGTGCAGCGGAACGAATCCCCGCCAGATTCAGGCGATCGCTGACGCCGTGGAAGAACGCCTCGAGGCGCTCGGCATGCGTCCAACCCACACTGAGGGCTACAAGTCGGCCGAGTGGGTGCTGCTCGATTACGTCGACTTCGTCGTCCACATCTTCTCGGAAACCGCCCGCCAGTACTACGATCTGGAGCGGCTGTGGAAGTCGGCGACCCGGCTGGAGCCCACGGATTTGGCGGCGGGCAAGCCCCGCCGTGCCCCCACGCGAACGAAAAGAGCCTAGCTGGGTCGACACCGGCCAGCCTCGTATGCAACCGCCATCCTCAAGATCCGAATCGTGGGGCGCGTCATACCGCCTGATCGCCGCCGAGAAATGGAAGACAAAATCGGCCGTAATGGGCAGTGCCCTCACCGACGCGCTGGTGGAATATGCCGCGCCCCGTCCGGGAATGAATGTGCTGGACCTCGCCAGCGGAACCGGCGAACCCGGCATCAGCCTCGCCAAATGGCTTGGGAACGAGGGCAACGTCACGGCTGTCGATCTCAGCGCCGACCTGCTCGACCTGGCTGCTGCGCGCGCGCGTAAGAAAAATCTGCCGAACTTCTTCACCCGGCAAGCCGACGCGCATCACCTTCCATTTCCTGACAAGTCCTTCGATCTGGCAACCTGCCGTTTCGGCGTGATGTTCTTCATCGATCCGAACCGTGCGCTCGCGGAATTGCGCCGTGTTTTGCGGCCGGGGGCGCGCGCCTGTTTTGCCGTCTGGGGTCCTGTCGAGCAGCCCTATTGGCAGACCACCATGGCGATCGTGCACCGCCACGTCGGCGGACCCATGCTGGAGCCCGGCGGCGCGACTCCGTTCCGCTTCTCGGAGGCCGGGTCGCTGTCGCAAGCGCTGCAGGCATCGGGTTTCGTCGACGTCGAGGAATCCCTTCGCGACCTGCCCTGGACGTGGCGCGGCTCCGCCGAAGAGGTATTCGAGTATGCCTGTGCCGTCTCGACCCCGTTTCGCCCCATGCTCGATCGCGTGCTCGCCGAAATGTGGCCGCAGATTCTTTCCGACGTGCACGCAGCCATCAACCAGTATCTTGTCGGCGACGAAATTCGTTTCGGAGTACGAGTAATCTTCGCCTCGGGCAGGGCATGACAATTCCTAAGCAACCTGAAAACAAAGACTTGGCTTCTGAAGGCTGGTAAAGATTCATGCGATAGATTTTTTCGATTGGACTCGGCCGCCACCGCCTTTTATGCTGAAACCACTTCGCAAGCTGCTCCGCATGCAGTCCCTGCGAGGCTGACGTTTGCTTGCCAGCCCTGTTCGCTGCACTGCAAATCTCCTGACCCCGTTGTTGTTCCGCAAATCCTGAGTCCACTTCGAGTCGGCTCTGCGCCGGAAGTGTGCTCGCCAGACATAACAGGAGATTCCCATGAAATCGCTCACCAAAATTGTTTTCGGTGCCGTGCTGTCCCTGAGCGCGATCGGCCTCATGCCGGCCACCGCTTCCGCCCAGATCGCCCGGGGCTCGTTCACGCTGCCCCACGACGTTCGATGGCAGAACGCCTCCGTGCCTGCGGGGGAGTATCAGTTCACCCTCGACTCCAGGGGGCCTTCGCAGTTGATGACACTGCGCCGCATCGACGGCAACCGCGTCACCTTCATGCTTCTCGTCAACGACACGATATCGGCCTCCACTGGCAACCTGGATCGCCTCGTTCTCGTTCCCCGCGAGGGCAAGACCTTCGTCAAGTCGCTGGAGCTGCCGTATTACGGCATGACTCTGAACTTCGCCGTGCCTTCAGCCGGCACGGAAAACGAAGTGGCTTTGGCTGGCGACCATCCGGATCCCACACGCAACCGCTAATCGCCAGTCACCCAAGAGCAGGCCTCCCGCAAGGCCTGCTCTCTTTTTGACAGATATTTCCTTCTCTGGATTGGTCTAGTAGTTTCCCCCCGGTGCGTGAGTGGAATCGCGTGTTTTCGGACAATCAAGCAATCGAAGTTGGTGTAATCGCCGGGTGACGGCAAACTGGCACATCTGACGTCGGGCTTCTAGAATTGCAGCGGCAAGAAACTGCGAAGCGCCTCTAGTTGCTCCGTGAAGACGTTGACGTAGCATCCCGATAACACCAATTTGTTTCACCTCCGGACAGGATTTGAGAACGCAGGAGAGCACAGATGAATGAAAGATCTTCTTGCTGGGCTGTCGCATTCATGCTGCTCTTGTCCAGCGCAGCAGCCTCCTCCCAGGACGCGTGCGAGCGCCTGATTGCGGTAAAGATTCCCAACACCACGATCACGCTTGCGCAAACGGTTGCCGCAGGCGCGTTCAGTGGACCTCCCGCGCCGTTCAGCGGCAAAGATCTCGCGCCCCTCTACAAGAGTCTGCCGGAATTCTGTCGCGTCGTTGCCGAGGCAAGGCCGACTTCAGACTCCGCCATCAAACTCGAAGTCTGGCTTCCGGCGTCGGGGTGGAATGGAAAGTTGCAGGGGATCGGCAATGGTGGATTTGCCGGACTGATTGACGATATGCAACTTGCCGTATCGGTGAAAGCGGGGTACGCCGCGACAGCAACGGACACGGGCCATACGGGATCTCCGATCGATGCAGCCTGGGCGATGGGGCACCCGGAAAAGATTGTCGATTTCGGCCATCGTGGCATTCATGAGATGACGCGCGTCGCCAAGGCAGTCATCGCAGATTATTACTCCAAGCCTCCGCAACGCTCGTACTTCGCCGGATGTTCCGACGGTGGGCGCGAGGCCTTAATGGAAGCCCAACGTTATCCCGAGGACTATGACGGAATCCTGGCCGGGGCTCCGGCGAACTACTGGACTGCCCTGCTCGCAACGGCCGCCTATGACACCCAGGCCCTGACCATGGAATCGGACAGCTTTATCCCTCCGGCAAAGATTCCCGCGATTGCAGCCGCGGTGAACGCCGCCTGCGACGGGTTGGACGGCGTACACGATGACATTCTGAACGATCCACGGCAGTGCCGCTTCGATCCCGCGACGATCCAGTGCAAGGGAGAAGCCTCCGACATATGCCTGACGCCGGCGCAGATCAACGCTCTGAAGAAACTCTACGCGGGCACGCTCGATTCCAAAGGGCACGTAATATACCCCGGCTATCTGCCGGGAGCCGAAGAGGGCCCGGGCGGTTGGGGACTCTGGATCACCGGTCCCGCGCCTGCCAAGAGTCTCATGGCGTTCTTCGGTAATGGATTCTTTTCCGGCTTTGTGTACGCGAAGCCCGATTGGGACTATAAAACGTTCAAGGTTGATGCGGACCTGAAAGCAGCCAATGAGACAAGCGCGCAGGCCCTGAATGCTACAGATCCCAACCTTGAGCCATTCAAAGCCCGCGGCGGGAAATTAATTCTCTATCACGGGTGGAATGATCCGGCGATCACGGCATTGAACACGATCAATTATTACGAGAGCGTCATCAAGAAGATGGGGCAAAAAGATGCGGACTCTTTCGTCCGGCTCTATATGGCGCCCGGTGTGCAGCACTGCGGCGATGGACCGGGGCCGGATTCGTTCGGAGCGGTCGGTGGTCTGACATTCGACGATCCGCAGCACAGCCTGGCCGCGTCGTTGGAACAGTGGGTGGAAAAGGGCACGGCGCCGTCAACAATTATTGCCTCGAAGTTCGAAGGCCAGGACCGAACCCACGCGAAGATGACACGGCCTCTATGCCCCTACCCGCAGGCAGCGAAATACAAAGGTAGTGGCGACCCGAATGATGCCGCGAACTTTGACTGCGAGCGGAAAAAATAGCCCGGATTCGCGTCCTGGTGAAACCGTCGGGTCGGGGTAGTAAGTGAAATTGCCTGTTTCCAACAGTGCTGCCACTCCAATCGGGGCTTGCCGTATATCCGTAACGGATATAGTATCGGAGCATGGCAAAGAAGAGTACGGCGCAAGCTCCGCTGACTCCCGCAGTGCTGCACATCCTGCTGGCGCTTTCGACGGGGGAACGGCACGGGTACGGAATCATGAAACAGGTCGAGGCGGACTCGCAGGGCAAGGCGAAGATGGGCCCGGGGACGCTGTATGGCTCGATGGCGCGGATGATGGGGGCCGGACTGATCCGGGAAAGCGATAAGCGGGTCGATCCGGAGATGGACGACGAGCGGCGGATCTATTACGAGCTCACAGGCGCCGGGCGGGCGGCGCTGCAAGCCGAGCTGCAGCGGTATCGCAGCGTGGTGGCGGTGGCGAAAGCGCGTTTCGCGAAGGGAAGCTTGGCGCATGGCCACTAACGTCGCGGGCCGGCGCTACCGGATGTGGTATGCGATGCTGCTGCGGCTGTATCCGCGCCCTTTCCGAGAAAAGTTCGGCGAGGGGATGGCGCAGACCTTCGACGACTTGTGCCGGGAGCACAGGGACGCCAAGCGGCGGCTGTTCGGGCTCGCACTGTGGATCTTCTTCGAGACGTCGGTGGGAATCGTCAGGGAGAACTCACTTCATATGTCGCAACTGGGAAAGACGATGCTGCGTGTCGCGCTGGGGTCGCTGGCTCTATTGATGGTGCCGCTCGTGGCATCGCGGTTGGTGGCGGGATGGAACTGGAACGCGGGAGCCTTCCTGTTCGTGTATGTCCTGTTCTTCGCGACGGGAATGGCGTATGCGGTGATCGCGAGGAAGATGGACGCGTGGTCGTACAAGGCGGGCGTAGGATTGGCGCTGGTGACCGGGTTCGCCTTGGGGTGGTCCAACATGGTCCATGTCGCGGACTCGGAAAATCCCGCGAACCTGGTGTACTACGGCGTGCTCGCGGTGGGAGTGATTGGGGCCTTGCTGGCGCGATTGCAGGCGCGAGGGCTGGCTTACACATTATTCGCGATGGCAGCGACGCTTGCGCTGATTGCCGGAATGCTGCCTTCGGGCGCGCCGCCCCACTTAGCGCGGAATATGGCCGTCGGGCGTGCTGTCTTCGTGGCGTTGTTCACCGCGTCAGGTCTGATGTTCCGGCACGCCAGTTTGGCCGGATTGAAGTGAGACCGAGGCCGATTAGAAATCGCGCATACTCGCCCTACGACGGCCCCGGCCCCCGCACGTGTCCCTTGACTTCGTCTCCGAGGACGATCGCGTCCGCAATTTCCTTCATCGTCTTGCGCTTCTGCCGGCTCTGGCGCTGCAGCGCCAGGTAGGCCTGTTCTTCGCTCAACCCGAAATCGCGCTGCAGAATTCCTTTCGCGCGTTCCACCACTTTCCGCGTCTGCAGTTGTTCCGACAGGTTCGAATTCACTTCTTCCAGCCGCGCGAGTTCAATCTCAGCTCCCACGAGAAACCCGACCGCCGAGATCAGCCGGATTTGCCGCCGCTTGTACACGTGCGGCATCCGGTGTTGCAGATTGATGACTCCGACGACTCGTCCCCTGCACAGCAGCGGCACGGAGAGAAACGCCTCGTAGCTGTCCTCCGGCAGTTCATGGAAGAACCGGAACCGCGGATCCTGCGCCGCATTCTCCGACACGGCTACCGCCTCCTTATGCTCCGCCACCCACCCGGTGATGCCTTCGCCCACGCGCAGCTTCAGGCGGTCCACCACGTCCGGATGCGGGTTTTTCGACGCCCGCAGCACCAGGTCGTCTTCTTCCAGCACATACACCAGGCACGAATCGCACTTTACCAGCGCGGAAACAAACTCGACGACCCGCGCCAGCACTTCATGAAAACCGCCCGCGTTCGCCAGCCGGTTGCCGATCTCATGCAGTATGTCTACCTGTAAATCTTCCACCGCAGATGCCGATAATGAGTCCATGTTCCTACAGTAGGCTGCCCACTCCAGCCCGTCCAATTCCAAATTGTGATGGTTGGGATAAAGAAATTCCTTCTGCGATTCTGTTGCTCTTTGCATCTTTTCGGAAGCCTGCTGCATCGCGGAGTACCTCGCGTTTCCCCTCTACTAAATCCATTTAGCCTATCAGTTTCGATTCGCGAGATTATAAATAAGGCGTAAAAAATTCGGAGCGATGCGGCGCATGAGGCACGGAAGTAATCATATCCAGCCATGTCGCCGCGCCTGACTTTGACGCAAAGTCGCGGGCAGGATTTGGTTTTGCGCAGCCCGCGTCGTATCCTCACCTCGTGCCTCGCGCCCCTCAAGCCCAGCGCTCTCCGGCCGCCGGACTGCTTCTCGGGCTGATCCTCACTCTGGCCGCCGTCGTGGCCTACTCCGCCTACATCGTCTGGCAGATCAGGGGACTTCGGCAGCTGCAAAGCGACTTTGCCGACCGCAGCCGCAAGGACTCGCTCCAACTTCTCCGCGCCCAGAACGATCTGAACTCCGTCGCCCTCGCCATGCGCGACATGCTCGATGCCGACGAGCCGTACCCGATCACGGCCTGGTCCAGCCAGTTTCAGCGCATCCGCACCGACCTCGACGACGCCCTCCGCCGCGAAGAACAACTCGCCCCCGCCGCCCGCTCCCCCGAGCAGCGCGAATACCTGCGTTCCGCGCTCGCGCAGTTCTGGGACGCTGTCGACCGCACCTTCGCCCTCGCTAATCAGGGCAAGCAGGACGAGGCGCGCGCCGAGATCCGCTTTTCTCTGCAGTCACGCCAGACCGCGCTCAGCAGTGCCGTCGCCCGCTTGCTGATCCAGAACAACGAGTACGAAGAAGTCGTCGCCGCCCGCACCGGACAGATCTACGACCGCGTCCAGCGCCAGGTCTATGTCTTTCTCGCTGCCACTCTCGTCGCCATCGTTCTCACCAGTCTTTACCTGATCCGCTCGAACCGCCGTCTCTTTGCTCAACTCGCTGCGCTCTCCGCCCAGCGCCGCGACCTCGCCCAGACGCTGATCGCCACGCAGGAGTCGACTCTGCGCTACATCTCGCGCGAGCTGCACGACGAATTCGGCCAGGTCCTCACCGCTGTTGGCTCCATGCTTGGACGCGCCGAGAAACATACGCCCGAAGGCTCACCGCTGCGCGCCGACCTGCACGAAGTCCGTGAAATTGCTCAGAACACGCTCAACACCGTGCGCAGCCTTTCGCAGGCTCTGCACCCGGTCATGCTCGACGAGGCCGGACTCGAATCTACCCTCGACTGGTATCTCCCCACGGTGGAGCGCCAGACTGGCATCGCCATCTCTTATGAAAAATCCGGCAGCCCGTTTCCGTTGCCCAGCGCGACTGCCGTGCATATCTATCGCATTGTCCAGGAGGCGCTGAACAACGTCGCCCGCCACTCCGGGTCGAAGCAGGCCTGGGTCCGCCTGCGATTTCTGTCGGATCGGTTGGAAACAGAAATCGAAGACCGCGGCACTGGCTTTTCCGTGGCCAATGTTCGCCAGGGCATCGGGCTCGTCGCCATGCGCGAGCGCGCCCAGCTGATTCAAGGTACGATTGAATTTCTGCATCCCTCTGCTGGCGGTACCCTCGTAAAGTTGCGGGTGCCGAGAGAAATGACCGATGTCGATACTGAAGTAGTCAGTAGCCGGTAGTCAGCATTACTATGCCGGCTACCAGCTACCGACTACCAACTACCAGTTACTGACCATGAACAAAATTTCCGTTCTCCTCGTCGACGATCACACTCTGGTCCGCCAGGGTTTTCGCCGCCTGCTGGAAGACGAGCCCGACATGCACGTGATTGGCGAAGCCGGCGACGGCGAAGCTGCCATCGACCTCGCCCACAAACTCAAGCCCCGCGTCGTCGTGATGGATTGCGCTCTTCCCGGCATCAGCGGACTTGCCGCCGCCCGCCGCATCCTCGAGACATCTCCCGATATCTCCATCCTCATGCTCAGCATGCACTCGGAAGAAACCTGGGTTCGCCAGGCGCTCGACGCCGGCGCCCGCGGCTATCTTCTTAAGAGCGCCATGGAACTGGAGCTTCCTGTGGCCATCCGCAAGGTCGCTGCTGGAGAGACCGTCCTCGATCCGGCTGTCTCCCGCCCTGCCGCATTGAAAGGTGAGCGCAACGCCGCGCTCACTCCGCGAGAGCTCGAAATTCTCCAATTGATTGTCGAAGGAAAGTCCAATAAGGAAATTGCCGACCACCTGCACCTGAGCGCTAACACTGTGGCCGTTCACCGCGCCAATATCATGGACGCCCTCGGCATCCACAAGACCGCCGAGCTCGTCGTCTACGCGATTCGCAACGGCCTGGTCAACATGCCGTAGTCGCGCTGTCGATCCTGCGCCCCGCTAATCCGCGGCCTTGCTCCCGCTGCCGAAGTCCTCTGCGAAGCGGCGATTCCACGTCTCGTCGTCGCTGGCATGCAGATCAACCCATTGCTCATCCGTGAACCGTCCGCGCCACTGCAGCAAGGGCACGGCGTCGGGACCCGCCGGATGCCGCAGCTGCCATGTCCCGCTCTCCGCGACCTCCAGGATCTTGTTCGCCACCAGCGACGGGTGCGCCGGAGTCTGCAGGGATGCAGTAAACAGGGAAGCAAAGCGTGCCCGGTGCGGATAAATAGACTGATCCCCATCGACTCCGATGCGGCGCGCCATCGCCGTATCGATGATGCCCGGTTCGACGATCGCCACCCGCACGCCGAACATTTTCATCTCGGCCGCCAGTCCCTCACTGAGCGCTTCCAGCGCCCACTTGGAAGCAATGTAGGGGGTCAACGGAGGATTCGAGAGTCGCCCCGCGACCGAGGACACATTAATGATGCATCCGCTCCGCCGCTCCCGCATCTGCGGGATCACTGCCTGAACGCATCGGACCACGCCGAAGTAGTTCGTCTCCATCACCGCTCGGAAATCGGCGAACGGAAGTTCTTCCACCGATCCAGCGCGCTCGATGCCAGCATTGTTCACCAACACGTCGATCGGCCCGTGATCTTTCTGGATGGCAGCGATGCCATCGCGTACCGACTGGTCCGAGTCCACGTCCAGAGCCGAAACCGTGATCGTCAGTTTCTCCCGCGCGGCAGCCTGCGCGAGTTCCGGCGCCCGCTCCGGATTGCGCATCGTGGCATGCACTCTGTGACCCGCACGGCCAAACGCGAGTGCCGCTTCATACCCGATTCCTTTGCTTGTTCCAGTGATCAATACAGACGCCATCCTCAACCTCCTCACAACGAACCCACGTGCGCGGCATTATATCGCTATGCGGGGATGATTCAGATGGTTTCGTCACACAATCCTGTCGCCGTCCCGAGGGCGCGGGTTAAGAAAAGTGTGGTGCTCGACAGGTCGACGAGATCTACGCCACGACTTACGATCGCGCTCACCGGTTGGGGATCGTACCGGTACATGCCGAAGTTGGTGCAATGAGATCCATCGCCAGCTATCCAATCTCGAAGCCGTGCTCTCCCGATTTGGGAATCGCCGGCGCTCACCAAGCCCATTTCTTCACTGCCGCCGCCGTCGGTAGGCCGCATAATCTCGATGATCGGAGTCTCGCCTCTCCGAAGAGCAGTCCCCGCCAGTTGAGACGCAACACCCCCTGAGGCGAGCGGGCTCTTCCGTCGCTTGGATCAGTCTCTACGTCGCCTAGGAACGTGCTCGTGCACTTCTGTCCAACTTGCTGGGGAGGCTTTCAGCAACGCTTGAGAACGAAACAGCTGATCTGCCAATTGTTCCCCACAACATCAAACCGCAAGAGCGAAGCATGACAGAAACATTCGAGGGAGGCTTTTATGTCGACTCTCACTCACCAGCAAAGACTCTTTGTCGTGTTCTTATTCGTAGCATTTTCGCTATGTATTGCGGTCTATCCGCTTCGCGCACAGTCCGTAACCACTACGATCAGCGCCGGGACCACCCCTCTACGGGTGGCCGTCAACCCGGTGACCAACAAGATGTACGTAGCCAATTACAACAGTGCCAATGTCACAGTGATTGACGGTGCGACGAACTCGACCACCACCGTCAGCGCCGAAGGTACCCCCATCGACGTAGCTGTCAACCCGGTGACCAACAAAATCTACGTAGCCAATAGGATCAGTTCCCGCCTCACCGTGATTGACGGAGCAACGAACTCGACCACCACCATCGGCGCCGGCAGTTACCCCATCGCCTTGGCGGTCAATCCGGTAACCAACAAAATCTACGTAGCCAACTGCGGCGCTGGCTGTGGCGGAATCGGTAGCGGCAGCGTCACAGTGATCGACGGAGCAACCAACTCGACTACTTTGGTCAGCGCCGGGAGTTCCCCTAATGCGGTGGCCGTCAACCCGGTGACCGACAAGATCTACGTGGCCAATTACCGCAGCGCTAATGTCACGGTGATTGACGGAGCGACCAACTCGACTACCACCGTCAGCACGGGCGCTAGCTTCGAGCTGGCCGTCAACCCGGTGACCAACAAGATCTACGTGGCCGGCGGCAACGTTGCGGTGATTGATGGAGCAACCAACGCGGTCACCACAGTCACTGACCCGAACGCCATCGGTGCCTACGCCGTGGCCGTCAACCCAGTGACCAATAAAATCTACGTAACCAACACGGGCAGCGCTAACGTCACCGTAATTGACGGAGCAACGAACTCGACCACTACAGTCCCTGCCGGCGCCAATCCAAGTGCCCTGGCCCTTAACCCGGGGACCAACAAAATTTACGCAGCCAGCACCGCCAGCAATAACGTCACCGTGATTGACGGGACGACCAATGCGACTACCACGGTCAGCGTTGGCAGCTATCCCGGCGACGTGGCGGTCAACCCTGTGACCAGCAAGATCTACACCGCCAATCAAGTCAGCAACACCGTTACGGTGATCGATGGCGCCACCAACTCGACTAGCAACGTCACAGTGGGGAGCCTCCCTTTGATGTTGGCGGTCAACCCGGCGACGAACAAGATCTACGTACCCAACACGAATAGCAACAATGTCACTGTAATTGACGGTGCGACGAACTCTACCGCCACAGTCACTGCCGGCACCAGTCCGCGTGTCCTGGTTGTCAACCCGGTGACCAACAAAATCTACGTAGCGAACTGGGGCAGCGCCAACGTTACGGTGATTGATGGGGCAACCAACTCGACCACCACAGTCAGTGCTGGTACGAACCCTTGGCGCGTAGCAGTGAACCCAATAACCAACAAGATCTATGTGTCGAACAATGCCAGCAACAACGTCACTGTGATTGACGGTGCGACGAACTCTACCGCCACAGTCAATGTGGGCAGTAGTCCTTTGATGCTGGCCGTCAACGTGGCGACCAATAAGATTTACGTGGGCAACCAAGGAAGTGCTAACGTCACCGTGATCGACGGAGCAACAAACTCAACCAGCACCATCAGCGTCGGGAATCAACCCTCCAGCCTGGCCATCAACCCGGTGACCAACAAAATCTACGTGGCTAATTATGCGAGCAACAACGTCACCGTGATTGACGGGGTGACCAACTCGACCACTACAATCAGCGCCGGCAGCAAACCCTTTGGCGTGGCGGTCAATCCAGCGACCAACAAGATCTACGTTACCAATAGCGGCAGCAACGACGTCACGGCCATTGACGGCGTGACCAATTTGACCACCACGGTCAGCGTCGGGAGCTCCCCTCTATATTCCGCAGTCAACCCGGCGACGAACAAAATCTACGTACCCAACGTTTACAGCAACAACGTTACCGTGATTGACGGGGCGACCAACTCGACCACCACAGTCAGCGTGGGCCAGGCTCCTGAGGTCGTGGCCGTCAACCCGGTGACCAACAAAATCTACGTGGCCAATTACGTCGACAACACCGTCACTGTCATCTCCGAGCAGCAGGTGCAGCCAATCCCGCTCGTAACCGCGATTGCGCCGCTGACAGACAACAAGACAACAAGTCGCACACCCACGTTCAACTTCACTGCAAGCAGTACTTTCAGCCCGTATGCCCCGCCACCCCAGCTTGTCTATTACAAGTTGGATACGTGGCAGACCCCATGGTCGGCCGCGTCGGGGGTGCCTCCCAGCTTCACCGGGACGACGCCGACTCTATCGTTGGGCACCCACATCCTGTATGCCTTCTCCACCGATGGCCAAGACGCGATCTCTACGGGTATGGCTCAACAGTTGATCGGTGCCATGTCTGCCTACGTCTTTACGGTGATGGCAGCCAACACAACTACGGGCCTAAGTTCAGACGAAAACCCATCAAATCTGGGCGACTCGGTCACTTTTACGGCGTTTGTGACCGTAAATGCGCCAGGTTCAGGTACTCCTACCGGGAACGTAACCTTCTACGATGGCAGCGCGGCGTTGGGCACGATTGCACTCGATTCCAGCGCTCACGCTTACTATGCCACCTCCTCTCTCACGGCGGGCTCGCACAGCATCACAGCCAGCTACGGTGGAGACACGAGCTTCCTGGGCAGCACCTCGGCGGTACTCACCCAGGTGGTCAAAGCCAGCACGACGACCGTGCTCACCTCGAGCCTTAATCCCTCCACGTTGGGCCAGAGTGTGACCTTCACGGCGATGGTGACCGGCTCGGGCGGCACTCCTACCGGGAATGTGACTTTCTACGATGGCAGCACGGCGCTGGGCGCGGTTGCATTAGACGGAACCGGCCACGCTTCCTACGCCACTTCATCGCTCACAGTCGGCTCGCACAGTGTCACGGCCACCTATAGCGGGGACACCAAATTCCTGGGCAGTACTTCGCCAGTGTTGATACAGCAAGTCAATGGTAATCTGCCCGGGGTCACGCTTTCTCCCGCGTCGCTGAGCTTTGGCAACGTAGTCGTCAACGCGACCAGCATCGCCAAGACGGTGACTCTGACCAATACCGGCTCAGCACCACTCAGCATCAGCAGCATCACCACCAGCAGCAGCTTCGCCATTTACTCCAGCACGTGCGGCGCCACGCTGGCAGTCGGTGCGAAATGCAAAGTCAAAGTGACCTTCACGCCTGCGGTTCCGGGGACCCTGGCAGGGGCACTGACCGTCACGGACAACGCCCCGAGCAGTCCGCAGGTGGTGGCGCTTTCGGGTACGGGTATATTGCCGGCTGTGCTAAAACCTGCCAGCGCTACTTACACCGTGCGGACGGTGGGCACGACGAGTCCGCCCAAGACGTTTACCTTGACCAACAACCAGACCGTGACCTTGGTAAACATTGTGATCTCGACGACCGGAGACTTTGCCGTTACGTCGACCACGTGTCAAGCTACGCTGGCAGCCAAGGACAGATGCACGATCGGTGTGACGTTCACGCCGACCCAGACGGGGATGCGCACGGGGCAGTTGAGCGTAAGAGACAGCGCCAGCAGCAGTCCGCAGACGGCAAGTTTGACCGGCAGGGGCAAATAAGATCAGACCGCTGCTAACCCGGCCCTCTTATTTTCTTGCACGGACTTGCTTGCGTCATCTGGGAACGAAGGGGGCATCGGATGCGTCGATGCCCCCCTCGTAAGATCCTCATAAACCCAAGGACCGACCAGATTGTTAGAGGAGCGGTGCGATCGCGTTGGTGCAAACCAGACCGCCGCCACTTGGAATGTAGCGTACCACCGCGTCCTCAACCGAGCAGAACGAACGCACACCGGTTTGGTTGTTGGTGATTGGGTTTGCATTAATGTTGTAGCCAGTGTTCAGGCCCCCGGTGGCAATCACGTTGTACGTGAAACGAAAACCGCTCTTGCCGCTGCCTGCTGGGTTACCGTTGTTCGCCAGAACGTTGTCGATCAAGCAAGCTGTGGCCTGCGTCGGAGGAGCCGGGCAAGCACCGCCGTCTCCAAGCGCCACCAACGTCGGCGAGTAGCCAACCGTCGGATAGGCCGAGTTGTAACTGACCTCTGCGGTGTTCACGGTACGAACCGCCGACACCGCCGACGATTCATTGGCCGCGATACGTGCCCGCAGCAGGTTCGGAATCGCAATCGCGGCGATGATCAGGATGATCGCCACTACGATCAGCAATTCGATTAGTGAGAAGCCTTTCAGTTTCTGCATCCGTGATCCTCATCTCTGTTCTGCGACTATCACTATGACAGGCCACGTCGAGAATCACATGTGACGGAAGGCACGGCCCGTTTCGGTGGCCTTAGGGGCAGGGCTGCTGCTCGTCGCAGCTCGGAGGCCACTCAAACGCAACTGTTGTAATCAGATGGGATAGGGTTTCAGGTCCCCGGCGGGATGCAAGAGGCCCAAGTCATCCATGCGCTCGAAGCGCAGAAATTGGGCAGACCCCCAATAACGAAAGGTCAGCACCTCATGCGGGAATTACTGCGCTCTCCTCGCCGGGTGCCCCACCCTTGTCGCGTTCTTTGCGACAGGGTGGGGATTTTGACCCTCCCCTACTGCATTTTCCACGCGCACTCCCGCTGTCGTTTCTCCAGCAACTCCCGCTCTCGGGTATTCTGCGTCATCGCTGCCGCCCGTGCGAATTCCGCTCCTGCCTCCGCATACCGGCCCAGCTTGAAGAGAAAATCCCCGCGCACGCTCGGCAAAAGATGATAGTTCCGCAACACAGGATCTCCCGCCAGTTGGTCGATCAATTCCAGACCCGCCTCCGGGCCGGACGCCATCCCCACCGCCACGGCGCGATTCAATTCAACGATCGGCGAAGGTGCGACCGCCGCCAGTTCCCCATACAGAGCGACGATCCGCGCCCAATCCGTCTCGTCGTTCGTTCGCGCCCGCGCATGACACGCTGCGATCTCAGCTTGCAGCAGGTACGGTCCACGCTGGTCAAACAATCTCTCCGTGCGTGCGATCGCGGCAAGACCTCGCTGGATCAGCAACTGATCCCACTGCGCGCGATTCTGGTCGAACAGAAGAATCGGTTCGCCCGTCGGCCCCACGCGCGCTTTCACCCGCGACGCCTGAATCTCCATCAGCGCAACCAGCCCGTGAACTTCCGGCTCGCGGGGAACCAGTTCGGCCAGCACGCGCCCCAGCCGCAGCGCTTCCTCGCACAGTCCCGGACGGATCCAGTCGTCGCCCGATGTCGCTGCGTATCCTTCATTGAAGATCAGATAGATGACTTCGAGCACGGCCGAGAGCCGGGCCGCTAACTCCTCCGCCCGCGGCACCTCGAATGGAACCTGCTTCTCCGCCAGCGTGCGCTTCGCCCGCACGATCCGCTGCGCCATGGTCGGCTCAGGCACCAGGAATGCGCGCGCCACCTCGTCGGTCGTGAGGCCGCCGAGCAGCCGCAAGGTGAGGGCGACTTGCCCTTCCCGCGCCAGCACCGGGTGGCACGCCACGAACACCAGCCGCAGCAGGTCGTCTCCGATATCGTCGTCGAGCGCGGAATCAAAGTCCGGCACGATGGCTTCCCGCTCGGCCACTTCACGGCCGATCTCTTGGTGTTTGCGCTCCAGCAGCTGATGGCGCCGGAACATGTCAATCGCTCGACGCTTGGCCGCGGTCATCAGCCACGCGCCCGGATTGTCGGGAACTCCTGTCTTTGGCCACTGCTCCAGCGCCGCCACCAGCGCGTCGTGCGCCAGGTCTTCCGCCAGCCCGACATCGCGCACCATCCGCATCAGCCCGGCGATCAGGCGCGGCGACTCCATCTTCCAGACTGCGTCGATCGCGCGATGAGTCTCGGTAGCTGCCACGACTACCGATCACAACACTTCACTGTCCTCGGCGCAAGTCTGTGCACGTCCGCGAAGCATCGCGATGTGAAAGCCCTGCACGCGGGCCCGGGGCAGCACGCTTTGAAGGGGCGCGGCTTTCAGCCGCGCCATCGAACCTCTTTTATGGATTGTCATTTTGAGCCGTCCGTAGCCCGTGCTGTTTGCGCGGGCGAGGACGGCGAGGAACCTGCTGTTCTCCTCGCCTGACCCTAGTCCCTCAACGCGGGGTGAGCTAGTGCTTGAAATCCTCCGGCCCCATCTTCTGCCGGATCTCCGTCTCGCCTTCCCATCCCGGCCAGTGTTTCCGGTGCAATTCCATGAACACGACCGCCGCCTTTACCGCTTCTTCCTTCGATGGAAATTCCATCTCGGCGAATCCGCCCACAACCTCTTTGGCCTCGGTGAACGGACCGTCCAGCACTTTGACCTGTCCGCCCGAAACGCGCACCCGCGTGCTCGTCGCCA
>Ga0335069_10004295_pt1 | contig 21230 bp, 18 predicted proteins | sample Lox_Sample_11_FD_206714 | JGI IMG/M metagenome (GOLD analysis project Ga0335069, IMG submission 206714) | Soil microbial communities from Loxahatchee National Wildlife Refuge, Florida, United States - Lox_Sample_1.1 | ecosystem: Environmental > Terrestrial > Soil > Wetlands | place: USA...
TCCTATTTGATTAGGTCCACCATAAAGTTGAATATATCCTTCTTGAACTGCATTGGAGGTAGAGTCAGTTCCACCGGCTTGTAGTATTAGATTTCCACCGGCTGCTGCGCTTCCTGCCTTGGCGTATTGTGCTTGTATGGTAAATGGTACTCCGGATCCTGATGTTGAGGTTGCCTGATTGATTCCTACCGAAGTTGCAGATTGCGAAAACTGAAGTAAATTAGGAGCAGAATTAAAGCCGATATAAACGCTGTTGCCGCCATAAACCAAACCACCGGACGCACCAGAGATAATAGAGTATCCACCAGCATTTAAAACGACAGATGTGGATGCATAGATAGAGGTGGTGACCGTATTAGTTAGATCGCCAATGTTGATGTTGTTAGATGAGTCTGTAGCAATAACCGGTAAATCAGCTGTATTTGCTGCATTTCTGGCGCCAATGATGATGTTGTTATTGCCAGTATTGATTAGAGCGTTAGATGACCAAGGAGATAAACCTAAATTCAATTGGCTTACATCAGCGATATTGTTCAGTTGTGTTAGATCGATAAATTGATTTGCCATGGTATCTCCTTATTGCTTGGTTGAGATCCAGGCGTCTAATTGACAAGTTCCAGAGGCAGCGGTGTAGACTAATCGCAGCCATCTTGCTGTCTGAAAGTACTGTTGATAGGTTATGGTTCCGGCTGCTGATACTGCTATAGAGCTACCAGGCACCGTATTCCATCCGACTCCACCATTTCTATTTAAACCTGGCTGCATATATCTGGCTGCAGGATCGTCGCTTTCGTCGGTCACCTGTACAGATAAGGTTCCGTTAGGTGTGCCGTTTGAGAAGACTGCTGTGATTGAATAACCTTTTTCCGAGGTCATTTTAATAGGTATACTTTGAAAGCTGTATCCGTCTGCTGCGTTTAATTGATAACCGTCTGCTAATTTAAGATTAAGAAAACTTGATGACATATCGTTCCTTCGCTGATTTATCTCGTTGTTGAGAGTTTGTTCAGGCTTATTATTATGCTATTCCTTACCTATTTATTTTCGAGTCGTTGTGTGTTTGTTTCGTCTTTTGGTAGTTTATTAAGTTTGGCGTGCTGATTTCTTGGCGCCTTAATTGGTTGTTGCTGTTGAGGTTGAGCCTTTTGGTAGGTAGATTGCAGCTGTGGTAAACTCTGTAAGCTCTGATCTAAAGGCAGACCGGTAAATCTTGATAAGGTTAGTTTGGTTGATAGCGGTAAGTTAACAGATTTTTCGTGATAAGAGTTTTGAATGATTGCGTTCACCATATCCTGATAAAGAAGAGGATACACAGCTTTTAATGCTTCGATATGGCTTTTGTTGAGTTGAGAGTTATGTATTAAGGTGATAACAGAATAAGGATCCTGAACGATATGAAGCTTATCCATCCAAGACTTTTGTTCTATTGGCGGAGGTATGTATTCGTTTTTTGAGAAAGGTTGTGGAGTTAACGGAGATTTTGGTATGGTTTGCTTAAGATATTGTAATGCGTTAACGGACTTGGCAGAGAAGTTGTTAGCTAATTGATCGTCGTGATGAAAGACTCCTGCTAACTGTCCGATATGCGAGAAGGTTTGTGGATCATCTGCCTTCTCGTTAACAATATCTACTGCTCTTAAAAACTGTGCCTGTTGATTCTTGGAGTTAGAGCCGGTGATAGCAACTAACGGATGTTTGACTGCATTAATTCTCACGGCAGCATTGATTATCGGTTTGCCTTTGATTAATGATTCGCCTAATGTTTGTATATTTTCTGCGGCTGTATCAACTGCTTTCTTGGTCAATGATAAGCCGATTGTTTTAACTCCATCTTCGGTTAGGTTTTCTGCTATTTTGGATCCTATTTTTGTGGACAGCCATTTTGATAGCGGTTCAGCAACTCTATCGGCTATTCCTTCAGAGAGCTTATCGGCAACATAAGCTCCGCCAAAACCTCCAAATTTTAAGCCTGCTACTCTGGCTGCTCCTTTTACGGCAGAGCGAACATTATCCTTGTCGGTGATAAATGATTGTACCTCTTCGCCAAATGTTTTCTTACTCATTTGTGCGATATATTCTTCAAAGGCTTTATTGGCTACCTCATCATTTTTTAAGGTTGACATGGTTTTGTTAACTGCCTCATCAACATTAGATTTAAGAACCGATAAGGCTGCTTTTTTAAATTCTGCCTGTGAGCTATTAGTAGTCTCTAAATCTGCTATGGCATTTCTTGCTTTAATTGACGACTCAAAATCATCTATGGTGTTAAGGTGTTCTTGTACTTTAGCAACGAAGTCTTTGGTTGCTGGATCATTATCTGCCACAACTTTAAACTCCGGTGTGTTTGCCTTATCAAGATCGGCTATGATTTTGGATTTATCAAGAGGATCATCCATTCCGAACAATGATGTTTGTTTGTTGTGTGCTTCTAATCTATCATCTATGGTATTAAGAAAATTATCAAAAGCCTCCTGTTTTGCTGCTGCCGCTGCTGCCTTGGATGCCTCTGATTTTGATATTGATTCGGTTAATGCATCGTTGACAGATCTGGATGTATCGTTAAGAGCTGCGGATATTCTTGATCCTCCTACCTCTGCTGCTCCGGTCAAACCTCCTAATACAACACCAAGACCTCCGCCGGCTAATAAGGTTTCTGCTGCCTTATCTTTTTCTCCGTAATAGGCATAGGTTGCAGCTGCAGGCGTGGAATAAATCGCTCCTTCGGTTCCAAGCTGGATTGCCTTTCCTGCGATTGTTCTGGCTGCACCTTGTTCAAAACCTTCTAATGCTGCTCGTTCGGCTAATTGTCCTCCTTTAGTTGCCAAACCTCCAAAGGCTAATGTGGACGCTAAACCGGCTGCTGATCCTGTCCAATGTGCAATAGGATGTTTCTCATCGGCTAATTCATCTGCCTCTAATTGTGCAGGAGTTGATATGTGCTGTCTGATAATATCGGTGACGCCAAACGATGCATTCTCAACTAAATGACGCATAAATTGAGCTTCAGCGCTATCTCGTCGTGCGAACGCCTTGGCTAATTCAGGATTCTCCATTAGCTTCTTTTGTAATTCTTCTTCCTCTATTTGTTCCGGTGTTCTTGTATCCTGAACTGGAACCGTAGGAGGTGGAGCGTTATAACGAGCGATAGCAGCCTTTGCAATATCGTCCGCCTCATCAACTGTATTCTTATCATCAGTTGGTTTTGCGCCGTATCTGACTAAATCACGATGAGCAAGTTCGTGTACCTGCTTTAATATATCGTCATTGTTATCGGTCATTGTTCACCGTTATCATTATCGTCAACGCTTTCTGGTTTATAGGTTTCCATAAAGTATTTGAAGCCAGCTTGTCTCTGTCTTATCTCCTCATCGCTCATCCAAGGATAGATCTTATATGCCTTGGTAATAGTCTGGTTTTTTTCTGGATCTCGATAAACTTTCGCTAACGCATCAACTCCTCCGTTATATGCGTCGTATTGCTGGCGTAGTAATTGTGGATCCTTAACTCCAAATAATCTTGACGCTGCATCAAGACCAAGACCAGATCGCACAACTCTTGCTGCAGGACTCATGTCTGAACTTCCGGATGCTAATGTTCTGCCAACGCGTCCTCCTGCAAATACTCCAGTTCCATCTCCGGAAAATACACCTCCGTTCTGTGGATGTCCGGACGCATCAAGCATTGGAGCAACATCTACTTTTGGTTTCTTACCTCTTGCTCTATTATCATCTTCTTCCATTTGGTTTTTGTGTTGCAACATAAGCTTATCGATTTCAAATCTGCGTGCACTTTCTTGCTCTGCTTTTGCTCTTGCTGCCGCTGCCGCTTCTGTTTCATCTTTCTTTCTGACATTATACATCATCTGTTGAGATTCGATGCGGAGTTTATTTTCTTGTCGTTCAATTTCGTTAATCATCATTTGACCTCGTTCCTTCACAACCTTTGAATCTGTGAGGTTCATTAATGACTGAATCTTATCTTTTACAAGACCATAGGAAACGCTGCTTAAATCGGCTTTTTCCTTATGCATAAAGGCGTTTCTTGCAAACTCTCGGTCATTTAAGCTGATAGTTTGCTCAACTTGTTTCCATTGCTTTTCGATATTGCTTTTTTGTGCATCGATATTATTGACGATAGCCTGATTGATTAATTGCATTGCTGTGTTAGGTGTGGCTTGTCCGTGGATTGCCGATACACCAGATCCAAATGCGCCAAGTCCGATAGAGATAGCAGCTCCAATACTTCCTGCAATTCCGGCATTCTTCCAAAACTGATTAGGATCAATGTCTTTGATTTCAGCAATTCTATCTCTGATTGCTTGATCACGCTCTGCATTCTTTTGTTGGATCGCATTCCAGTCGTTTTCTTGTTTGAGTAAATCATCCTCTCGTTTCTTAATTGCATCGTCCTGTAATTTTGACGCTGCTGCATATCCATCGGCTTGTAGTTGTGCGATTGTTCCTGTGTGCGTTTTATCATCCTCAAAACTTGCATCGTTTCTTTTTTGGTATTCTCCTAACTGTTTGATGAATTGCGATGATGCTGACGGTCCTCCTGGTCCTGCATTCCTGTTATCCTTCTTTATTGCTTCTCCGGCAGGTTCTTCAGCCTTTCCATTTGGTTGCGTTTGTGGATCGGTTAATGTTGGAGCCTTATAGTTTAATTCTTTATCTAAATCAGTTCCAGGATGATAGGCTCCGAGTCCGCGAGTTAAGAATGTTGTTCCTGCATAGAGAGGATCTTGAGCGAAGTCTTTTTTGAAGTTGTCGGCTGATCTACCAAGGTTATCAACTGCACCATTGACATATCTACCAACGGCTTGACCTGCTGGACTTTGTGCAAATGCTTGTCCTGCATTTCTACCTGCCGCCACAAGAGCAGGATTACCGGTAATAGGATCGCCAGGTCCTCCGTTTAATGCCTTATGAAGTCCGCCTGATAATGCTTGTCCTGCATCATTAGCAGCGCCAGCAACAGATCCAGATAAGATAGGATTGCCGTTTCCTGCAGCAGCTTGACCGGCAGATTGAGCGGCAAGGTCAGCATCGATCATTTTCTTGGTTTCTTCTGGACCAAGTTTATAAACCATACTTGCGATTTCTTGTTGTGTGTAAGGCATTATTTTTTGTATCCTTTTATAAATTGTTGTTCTATATGATCTAATCTCTTATTAATCATAGCAACGGCAGCTAATGTGATACCGCCTAATCTACCATAGTTAACCATCTTTCCTTCTGGTGTATCTACAACGGCAGATTTACCTACATCTGTTTTTTCTAATTCTTGTGCCATAGGTGAGACAAATCTACCTTCTCCGTGTTTAGGATTTTTGTACTCGTAAGAATGTGCACCAAGAGACTTAATAAAGTCTGATACGGTTTTGTCTGCCGGCTCGATATCCTTTTTTTTATCCTCATCTGATAATAGGTTGTTGGTTGCGATAGGTGGATTATATACTAAAGGCTTGTGATATCCGAGAGTTTGAGAGGCTAAAAAATGTGTATCTATTGGATTGTAGACTGGAGGATTGTATGTTGGAGGTTTTTGATATCCGAGAGTTTTAGCGGCTGTTGTTGTATCTGTAGAGCCACCTGAATCATCATTGGCTGGTTTTTGATATCCGAGAGTTTTAGCGGCTGTTGTTTTATCTGTAGAGTCGCTTGAATCATCATTGGCAGGTTTTTGATAGTCAGAGCTTTTAGCGGCTGTTGTTGTATCTGTAGAGTCGCTTGAATCTGAATCATGTTTTACATTGTCGGTTGCAAACTTGTCAGCAAATGTTCCGTCTCCTGTCTTATAGTTTTGTGTGCCTGGCGTGTCATAAGGTCCAGAGTAGGTTGTAGGATTTTGAAATGTTTGTCCGATGTTAGTTAAGGTTCCTTTGTTGCCTAACGGATTGAGGTTTGAGGTATTGACTAACGGATTAGCTTGTACCGGTTGTTGAGGTTGCTGAACATTCATAAAAGCATTGTTCGATCCTGCCTGTGGTTGCTGTCTTAATGATTGAAGGAAACTCTGTATTTGTGCAGGATTTCCGCTTAATGATTGCTGTTCATTAGGCAACGGTGCAGGTTGTGATTGTGCTAAATTTCCTAAAGAGTTGATCATAAGGTCCTGTAGATATGTTTGAGAAAACTGCGTATGTCTCTATCTGCTGCGGTGATATTCTTTTTTAGATTTCTATCCGATACAAGATAAGGATTTTCTTTTGTAGAAGGTGTTGACGGACTGTTAGATACGGTATTGATTGACGGTGCAGATTGTGAGCTTTGAGTTTGAGGTGGCGCTGAATAGATTTGATGAAAGGTTGAGTTAGTTCCATCTCCTGAACTGTCTATTTTAGTAGGCGTTCTATTACCGGTATCAGATGCAAGTCCTGATATCTGCTTATTTGGAGCTGCCGGAGTAATAGGACTTCGCATATAATTAGCTAACTTGTCATAGTTGCCATTTAAGGTATTATCAACATCCGAGTAATCCTGAAAGAATTTGGTATCTCCTTTTTGTGTAGGTGCATTATCGCCGTGAGAAACAACATTCTTGATATCTCGATACTGTGCAGCAACATATGGAGCAGAGGCAATAGCTCCTCCAATGATCGATCCTACCGGTCCTGCTCCTGCTCCTGCCATCATTCCTCCGCCAGCAGCTAATGCTCCGCCTAACATATGCTCAAACCAGTCAGCTGATGAACTCATTTTGTCCTGCTGTAGATATGGTTAAGGAAGTTTCGTAATTTATCTTCTGCCGGCTTGATTTTCTTTTTTAGATTTCTGTCCGAATAGCTAATCATTTGAGGCTCGCGGTATTCGACTGGTTGATAGCCGATACCTGTTTGCTGCAGATTGGTTGTTGGTGTTGCTTGTTTTTGGACATTGATTTGTGGATAGTTGTAGATTGAGGAGAATGCATCGCTCTGCATTTGAGCCATAGCCGCGGACATTAAACCTTGACCGGCTGTTGCTACGGCTTGACCTGCTCCTTTGATTGCTTCCTTCTTGGACTTCTGTTCTTCAGTTTCTTTTGGCTTATCTGGTTTAGCATTTGGATCAGATGCATTTGGATTAGCATTTGGATCCGGTTGAGCCGTGTTGTTATACGGTATGACATTTGCCGGAGGTTGTTGTGGCTGATTCTGTTTATTAGGATCGTTTGGATCATCGTATGCTAACATTGTGGTATCCTATTTGGTCAATGAGTTAAGAAATGATCTAACGGTTCTTTCTGCAGGCTTAATGGCTTTCTTCAATCGTCTATCTGATGCTGCTTGTATAGCTGCTCCTCCGATTGCTCCGGCTGCTGATATACCGGCTCCTGCAAGACCGAGGTTTTGTGCGTTTTGGTCGGCTGTTTGCTTCGCGTCTATCTGTGCTGATACTGCCTGTTGGTTTGCGATGAGCTGCCAATATGCTGCCTGGTTAGAGATATCTGTTTGGTTCTGGTTCATATAGTTGGATAGCAAGTTAGCATAGGTCTGGTTGTTTAATGTGTTGGTGTTCAGTTGTGATTGCTGATTAGCCAATTGCACCTGTTGATCCATTGCACCTTGCTGTCCGATTAGTTGATTGTATTGTGCAGCGTTAGCCAGTCCTGCTTGCTGATACAATGCTGCCTGCTGTTGATCGGTTGTATTCTTTGCCGCCTGATTTGCCAGTCCTGCTTGTTGATAGAGTTGAGCCTGGTTAAGAGTCATATTCTGACCTTGACCTCTGGCTGTTGATAAGGCGCTATTCAAGGCATTTTCGGCATTCATTTGCTCCTGTACCTTACCTAATACTCCGGCTTGGACTGCTTGTTGATTGGCTTGCGAACCTGCATCCATAGCGGCTCGTTGTGCTAACGCTGGATTAGACGATCCTCTGGCAGATGCGAGCATTGCCATTTGTCCTTGGATGTTTTGTTGTGCCTGCTGTTGAGCCTGCATTTGAGCGATTGAAGGTGCTGAACCGTTAGCCTGTGCGTTTAGCTGATTGATAAATTGAGCCTGTGCATTGGCAAAGCTTTGATCTTGTGCAGAGGCTACCTGTGCTCCGCCGTACAGAGAAGGAGAGGCGATACTTGCTCCGCCATACTGTTTTGCTGCTCCTAATGTGGTGAGGTTAGCGATTGGCGAGACGGTTTGAGCGTTGTTGTTTAGACCGGCAGCGATAAGATTATAAACATTGCCAGCGTTATTATCGTTAAATGCTGCAGTATTAATAGGAGACGCATTTGGACCGAATGCGCTTGCTTGCGGCTTGCCTGTAGTCGGATCCATTAGTCCTGTTGTTCCTGCGCTATTTGCTAAATAGGAAAAATCTAATGCCATTCTTTGCCTCTACTATATATGATATATTAGCTATTTCGTTCCGTAGGTTGAGGAGGCAGGCAAACGATTTCCGCCAGGCAACGCTCCAACCTCAAAAGTAATAGCTGATATGCTGTATCCTTCGTTGTAGTTTGATGATTGTGAGTCTGATATTTGTAGTCTTATTGAGGTGCATAACTGTTGCGAGAAATCGATCCTAAATTCGTAGATATTGTATTCTCCACCGAACGGACTTGATTCGCCATAGATACTATCGTCTCCGTAGATTGTGGTTCCTTGGCTTGCTAATACGGTTGCAGATTGTGTGTAGGTAGGATTGTTATCATACGCCACATTAACTAATAAATTATGAACGCCTTTGTAGGTACCTAAAATATAGGCTCTGAAGACTCGCTGATATCCGTTCAAACCTGCAAAAGAAAGATTAGGCGTAACGAACGATAGCGGTATAGGTGCTCCGTTATCTGTATACGATCCTGGTGTTTGCTTCATTACCATACCGTTTGATTGGATATAATAAAAAGATCCGTCCGGTGTGGTATCGCTATCTACTGCATATTGATTGGTCCAGGTACTCCATTGCTGGAAGTAATAATCGTAGACTAATGTGGTTCCGGTGTTGGTGACGAAAACAACCTGATTGGTATTTGGTATAAGAGAGGATGAGGTGATAACATTAGAATTATATTGTTCTACCGGTGCTCCGATATAGCTAACATTTAATGCCTGATCCAATAAATAGATACCTTTGTCTGATTGGAATATTAAGCCACCAGGAAAGATGACCACGCTGTTAGGATTGTTGCAACCAATATCCGACGAAATCATTTGTGGATCCGGAAACTGATCTCCTCCACCGGTTGCATTAGGTCCGTCTCCATTCAGCACGAAAATAGCTGTTTTTTTGAAGATGATAAGGTTGTTGTTTAAGAGTCCTAATGCCGTAATTGCTCCGCCTCTTGGATCTACTCCTATTGTTAAGGATGCAGAAAATTCAACCGGCAAGGTGTTAAATGAACTGTTATCAAACCTGTTTTGTGAGAACCATAAGAGATTTGGATCATCAAGTCCGCCAACGATAACTCTGTTTTGATAGGCTGTGATTAACGAACAAGAAGGAGGTGCAGAGTTAGGTAAGACTCCTCCGGTTGTGTAGAGGTAGGCATTTGCGCTAATTGAGTTGTCGGACAAGTAATCAGTAAATGTAACCGTATCAACTGTTGTGTCATTTAGTAGAGGTGAAAGATTGGATGTGACCTGATTAAAAACAACACCATTGGCAGCAGTTCTATAGATAACGATATTGACATTGCTGCGGTTGTTTTGCTTTGCCGTTAAGCGTAATGTAGGTATTGTCAAGGTGATATGATTGTTAGCAGCTGCATTAACGGTTACGGTAGGACTTGGAGAGGATCGTTGTATCTGTCCATAGCTATCCATCCATTCGTAGGTGACCTGATACTGATAGGTTCCTGCAGATAAGTATCCGTCTGATCCTGATGCAACGGCTAATACATTTTCTGGATACAAATGAAACAGATGCTCAACAAAAGAATTGCCGTCATAGCTTTGTAAGATTCCTCCTCCTAATAAGAGGTTATTAGAAGAGGTGACCGATAAGAAGTCTGCTATGTTAGAAAAATCTAATGAGGTAGAACAAACACCTAATAAAGTAAAGATAACAAGGCTTTCGGATAATACCTGTCCTTTCTGTAAGGTGGCAACTGCAGCAAGAGTAGAGGTTTGCCAAGCTACTTCCGATAATGTGTTATTGGTTCGTAAGCCTCCTCCGGTTCCTGATGAGGTTTTGGAAATAATTGAAAACGGTGCTGCTGTGATATTAACACAAAAATAAGTTGATTGTAATGGCGATTGAAAGGTCACCATTGCATAGATCTGTGAATTAAGTTTAAATGCTTTTGATGCCAGTCCTACCGATCGTAATGTTCCTACGGTTGATACGGTTCCTGTCTTGGTTATGGTCTTGCTAACGATTTTGGTGTTCATTTGGTTAGCGTTATAGACTTCGTAGGTTAGTTGTAAGGTTCCGGCAGAAGGACTTTCGCAACCGGTTAATGTGCTCGCCTGTACGGTATCAACAACTGTATCTGCAAGAACCTGAACCAAATTATAGGAATAGCAGGAAGTTCTAACATGTTGTCCTTCTAACCAAGAGATCCAAAGATTGGTGTTAGAATCGGAACAAATGTTGAGAGCTGATGAATAGCCTGTATTTATAGCCTTTCCTGCGCTGCTTTCGATAACGGTAGTAAGGCTCTTGTTGAGTTGAGTATCTAAATAAAAAGCAGAGATTTGACCGGACGCAACATAATTTGATAAATAGGCAACAAAGATTCTGGATCCTACAACTGTTGCATCAAAGGAGAAGTTTGTGTATCCATCATTAAGCAATAAGGTTTGGCTCTGAATGACCGTTGGATTCTTTGGACTAACAATTTGATAGTAGAGCGCGTGAGAGGAACTATCATTATAGAAAATAATGAATTGATTTTGAAAGGAAACAACTTTAGGTTTTTGATAAGAACCAGATAAGCCTATTTGCACATCGGAAACAATAATCGATCCTGATCTGGTGTCTCTAACTGAATATCTAATACCTCCTCTGCTGTCCTCATATACATAGAGGTTCATACCATTGCAGTAACAAACATCCGGATTAAGTTGTTGTGCAGCGCTTGATCTGGTTATCTTGGTGGTGTTTGAGATAACTGATTGAGCATTGCCACGATTGATCCAAGTTCCTGTTGTATTGATATAGGAATAGATACTGTTGCCGTCCATAAGAAGTAATTCGTTGTTAAAAGATTGAACGGCTTTTCCTGTTGTGATTGATGATGAGGATCCTTCGATTGTTCGTGATAGAGCTGTATATCCGTATCGCTTATTGATTTGACCTTTTTGCGAGAACTGTCCGTTTTGCAAAGATAATAGATTACCAGCCAATACCTGATGAGGATCGGTCTTTGTATCGATGCCGCCTGTAAAAGCGATTGGAAAAAGTTGTTTCTCTACAAATGCCATCATCATTCAAAATAAATTATTGTAAGTTGTCCGCTTCCACCGTTTCCTCCGCCTGCTCCTACTCCTCCTCCGCTGCTTCCGTTTCCTGTTGCGCCTCCTCCGCCTCCTCCTGCTCCGGAGTTAGCTGCTGCATTTGATCCTACCGATCCAGCCACTCCGGTTCCAAGATTGTTTCCGCTGCCACCATTTCCTCCGTTTCCTCCGGCTCCGTAAGGTCCTGCTCCGCCTCCGCCTCCTCCTCCTCCGCCGAAATAACCTACAACGGTTGCTCCTGTTGTTCCTGCTGTTCCTGGTGCGTATCCGCCTATGACATGCGATGATCCTGCTGTTGATACTTGTCCGTTGGTGACTGCGTTTCCGTTTGTGCCAAAACCTCCTGCTCCTGGACATCCGATATGAGGATTAACAGAGGTGGTTGAGGTTCCTGGTACCAATGCCTGACCTGCTATTACTCCACCTTGCGCCAATAAAACTGTGGTTGACGGAGATAAGATAGCGGATACCTGACCTCCTCCTCCGCCAGCAAAAACGGCAACATCAGAACTGCCGTGTACTGTAAATTTGGTTGGATTACCGTCATTACCTGCTGTTCCTCCGCCGGATCCGCTTCCTCCTGTTCCGCCTGTTCCTATGGTTACATCATAGACTGTATTAGGAGATACTTGGATCCACATACTAACATACGGTGCCGCTCCTCCGCCTCCGCCACCACAAGCAGCTGTGTTAGTTGCAGAGGTTCCTTGACTGCCTCCTGCTCCGCCTCCGCCTCCTCCGCATCCTTCTAAATAAACGAAGGTGACACCAGGCGGACAAGTCCAAGCCGATGAAGTTGTAGAGGTCCAAGTTTTTGTCGCTATGTTTGCCATTGTTTCCTTATGCTATTATCCAGTTGGTTCCATCTGATATGCAAGTCCAAGATCCAAATGCTGATGATACGACCTTACTTGCCGCTACTCCGTTGATTGTTTCGGATCCGTATCTTGCTATGGTGACGCTGTTGGTTGATAGTTTTCCTGTCTTGTCCATTATCTTAATGACTCTTCCGGTTGTTGGTGCCGGTAAGGTCAAGGTGAATGCTGTTGAGGTTGAGTCAAGCAAAACTAATAAATCTGTGGTTGTGGTATCTAACGAGAGATTTCCGGTTACGGTTCTAACGGTTGCTGCTAATGAACCGGTTAAGGTATTGGCAGAGGTTGAGATTCCTAATGCTGATGTTCCTGCTGTTAATGCTTGCGATCCAAAATTAGGATTGATTTTACTTCCGGCTATGGCTGCTGACGATGAGACATAACCATCTACTATCTTACTCCATACCGAGCTTGATGATGAGGTTGCTACTAATACTGTGTTTGATGCAGGCGATGAGTTAACAGAGGTGCCGTTGATCTTATTAACTGTATTGGCTGCTGTGGTTCCTCCAACATCTCCTGCCATTGATTGAGAGACCTGATTGGCTGTTGGTAGTTGTCCGCTTACATAATTAGCTCCGCCTGCAAGATTAACCGGTCCATAACTAACTGCGCTTGATCCTGATACCTGTAAGACATTTCCGGTTGTTAATGATCCTGCTGCCGGAACTGAAGCGCCATTGATCTTATTAACCGTATTGTTTGTTGAGGTTCCGCCAACATCTCCTACCATTGGCTCATTTCCGCCTAATCGTATAACCTGCCATGATGAGCTACCGTCAGAAACAAAGCCGGTCATTTGATAGGCAGCATTCATAACCAACGATGATGCTTGGTCGATTAGGTCTGATCCTCCGCCGTTTGCATTGACTGTGATATTGTTCGTTGCAGCATTACCGGTCTTGTCTTTCAATAAATAAAATCTACCAGCAGCAACCGAGTTAGCCAACGGAAGAGTAATAACACGAGACGAAGAGGTATCGATATCATAAAAAGAAAAGGTATCAGACGGAAGAATTGATAAGTTGCCTGCTACCGATGCGAATACATAATTTTGGTTTAAGATTAATGAGGTGTTGAGCGATGAGCCGTTTGTGATTTTGATTGCAGTACCGGATCCGTTATTATACCAAAGATCTCCGTTAACCACATACACATTGTCTACATCTCCGGATCCTGATAATGTTGATGATTGAGAGAGAAAGCGGATTGATCTGGCGCTGTTAATGTTGTTTTGGTTGAACGGTAAATCTGCATTGATATTAATTGCCGCCGAAACTATATTTACTCCGTCGTTAGGTGCTCCTGTGTGTCCGTGCGCTCCTATCTTGGTTAATGCCGCTGATATTTCATTGGCGTAATTAGGTCCGGTTTCTTCTCCTGGTATTGGATTTTGAAACGACATATTTGGATCAACTGTATAATTAGCCATTTTAAAATACCTCTAAATCGACGGTTACATTCGCATTACTGATAAGCCATAAGGTTGCGGCTGGTGTAGGATTGGAGTCTTGCAGGTCGTAAACATCTGCCATTGATCGTTTTCTAATGACCTTCCATCCAACAAGAGTTCTGCCTAATAGATGATTGATTTGATTGATTGTTCCTACTGTCAGATTAATATTTTTGAGGATATTGCTGTCTAACTGTTCTCGACCAACAAACTGATCTAATGCATCTGATATATTGTCCTGAATCTTGGTGATGATTGGATCTTGTGTTTTTAGTTTTTTGAACCGTTTAAAGACTGCCATATTATCCTCTGAAGAAAGGTCCGAAACCATCAAGGTCATTCATATACCTTGTGTTAGCAGTCTTCTTTGGCATACCAGCATCAAGATTCGCTGCCATGGATAAGATGCGTTGTTTTAACTGTTCTTTTTGCGCCATAAAAACAGACGGATCCATATTCTGTTTGTTGTAGACTTTGATTGCGGTATCAACAACTGCATACTCACACCAGGCTTGCGTATCCATATAAGGTTGTAAGGTATCGGTTGTATTAACCAGCATTACATATTGAGGCACATAGGCAATACGATAGGTGGCAGCAGAGTTAGCAGCCGGTATGATAACCACATTCCTGCCTTCTATGCGATAGTTGAGGTAGAGTCTGCCGTATTGCTGGCGTATAGTAGGATAGCTATCTCGGTTTCTTGATTGAAATGAGAAACGAGTTAATGTCATCCAATGGTTAGGATCTCCGTCCATCTGTCTTTCAACTCCTCGCAATTTTAAAAAATCTGAAGGAAGAGGAAAATTGTTATAGCCATCTAACGGTGTGGTGATTGTATATGTCTGAAATGCCATCTTATAATCTTCATAACGAGAGATTAAAAGATCATCCATTTCTGCCAACGAACTATTGATGTAGGTGGTTAATTCTGCATCGGTTACATACTGGCTATTTTCCATACCAGTTCGTTGGCGGACTTGTGTGATTAGGTTTTGTAAGGTAGTAGATGCATTCATATATGTTGCCTAAAGAAAAGCGCGCAAACAACGAAATAAAGTAATTCCGATCGAATGCGCGCTCTTAAGGAAAAAGGTATTATTCTTGTTCTTCTTCGTCGCCATCTGGTTCTGATTCATCTTCTGATTCATCCTCATCGTCGGACATCATCAAATGAATAGCATCCTTAAGCGCTTCGTGAGCTGCATCTACATCACCGGATTTTATGGCATCGATTAGGTCAGATACGGCAGACTTTTCCATATCATCAGACTTACCAAGATCCTTTTCGTGATCTGGTTTGTCGTCTCCGTGCTTTGCCATATGCTTACCGATTAGTAGCATTATTCCTGGTTTTGCAGCCATTATACCACCGAACTATTTTTGAGCTTGATGTGAAGTAAGAAGCCACCACCGTTAGGAGGATCAACTGCCGAACCGCTTGAGTTAACAAATTGAATAACAAGAGAACTCATATACTGTCCGGTTGATCCAGGAGAACCGCCAGGAGAGGTAAGATTCCAACTAACAACTTGGTCTTTGATATCAGTTGCAGACGGACATACTGGTGTGGCTTTGCAGCTCAAGAGGTCCCAGTAGGTATCTACTCCTGATACTGACGCCTGTGTATTAGGCGAGCCAAGAGCTATTGTATATTTACCGGTGCTATTTCTGGTGATTGATAGCACTCCTTTTGGTAGATAGAGCGGTAAACCTGCTGCATTGAGGTTGGTTCCGGCAGCGGTGTTTAGAACCGCGCCGGATGAACCTGTTGCAACATAACCGTCTACTGATACGACGCCAGGCACTAATGCTGACGAAAACTGAAATTTATAACGATCAGCCATTTTTTGCTCCTATCAAGCCGAGACCTGGATATTGATTTGGTTGCGTGGAGCTTTGCAAACTAACTGACCTAACGAATAGAAACGAATTTCCATACCGCTATCAGATGCAGAGCGTAACCATACCTTACCATCTTCGTCCCAAACATGCACTATTTTGCCGATTGAGTTTAGCTGCCAGTCTTTGACATTGACGCCAGCTATCATTGTTGATGGACAGTTGCGATCTGGAATGCAGGTTACTGTTCCACGAGGTCCAACAACTTCGATTCCTTTATAACCGATTTGTGGACTGACTTTTGAGTCAACGATTTGAGCTTTGCTGCCTAACGATTTTGCGAGGTCAGCAAATTTCTTAAACGGCATAAGGAAATGAGTTAGGTTACCACCTACTTCACCGACTTGTGCTAATGCCTGTTCAAGAACTTCTTCTGTAGTACCGCCTTGTCCGTTTAACCAGTTGCCGGCTAACATAACTGGATTGGCTGAACGGTTGACGCCAAAAAAGCTGTCATTGCTTGCTACGCCACCATAAGGTATCCAGGCGCCGAAACCAGCAAGACCGTTGTTTCTGTCGCCTACTGCGAAGATATAGTCTCCGGTTGCGATAGTAGGAATACCATTGGTTGAATCGTTTAGCGGACAAGCTGTTGCACCTGGTGTTGGCGTGGTACCGATGCTAATTGTTGCGTTAGCATAGTCTACTGCTGATACATATAGACCGTGACCTGCTGAACCGTATGCTCTAACATTTCCGCTTGTTTCTGCAGCGGCGACATCCAATGCCATACCGACTGAAAAACGAAGGACATCTTTAGGATTGACAAACGAGATTGTTGATCCTGAAAGCGATACAGAGCTCGCTATCTGACCTCTTGCGCGTGAGGTACCACGGAAGAGAGAGTCAGCAATTTCATTTGTTAAATTTTGAAGTTGGTTATCTGATATTAGAGTAACCGCCTCCATAAAGGCGCCTTTATCATTCTGTGTTGCTGCGATTGTCTGACTTGACACATTTGCTACTGCGTGGTTTTCTGCGCGAGTAAGCAAGAAATCTACGGCTAATTCGCCTGTAAGCGATGCCATTGACTGTGCAGTTGAGAATGATGCTGAACGACCTTGACCAGCCGAGTAAACTAACGGCTGAACAAAATGCCTACCGGTCTGTTTCTCCATTTTTGGAACAAGACCAAGGAAAGGATTCTCTGAAAAGATCTCATTTTCAAGCGCGTCATCCGAGTAGTATTCTTTCAGAAGCGCGTCATAACTTGTAAAACTATTACCAAATGCCATATGTATCTCCGATTAGGTTAGTCCTCTTTTTGAGGCAATTATTATTTGAATTTGCTCAAAACATTCTTTATCCGCTGATCTCTGTCTTTGGTATATGTGAACGATTTGACTTGTGTTGGTGCTGCTGCGATTTCGTTGGTTAGCGTTTTGTTCCTAATCGGATCGTCTTTTGGAACTGGTTTTTGGTCGTTAGTTTCTGAGGATGGTGCTAACGCCTTGCCATACCTTGCAGAAAACTTTTTCATTCTTAATGCTCTTTCAATACCGGTAGCTGTTTGTTCTTCGTGATATTTTTCAAGTCCGTCAGCTAATTCCTCAAACGATGGAGCCGATCCTTGCTCAAAGAAAATTGTCTTGGCTGTCTCATATACATACTTTGCAGCCTTAATTGGATCATCACCGTTATAAGCAATAATCGTCTCATACTTATCAGGATTGTTAGCGATGACCGGCACAACTAACTGATGCAATGCTGTTGCTTCCATAGCTGCTTCTTCTTTTTTCTTTAACTCGGCTTGCTGTGCCTCTAATCGTTCGGCAACCTTTTTTAGTTCTAACTCCTGTGCCTCTAACTTCGCCTTAATTGGATCTTCTGGTAATTGCTTTAATGCATGTTTGGTTAATGCGTCATATACTTCAGCTTCGTTTAGTCCTAATGCTTTGAGTTGTGATACCAGGTCCTTTTGCTCTTTTGCCTTTTCAAACGCCTCTGCTTTTTTGATTGATTCTTGTGAGGCTTTTAATTGCTGTTGTGCCTTGCGTTCTGCCTTCTGTGCTTTTAAGAATAGTTTTCTGGCTTCTTTATCAGATTTGCTTTCATCCTTACTTTCGGCTTTGTTTTCTGCCGCTGCTTCTGGTTTGGCTTCTTCTGATGATGATGATTGAGCTTGTTCCTGCTCTTGTAATTGGACGGCTTTTGTTTTTAGTCGTTCAAGTAATGCTTCTTTCGAGTTGAATGTGGCTCCGCTGTTAGAGACATCCATTGGTGATGGTGCTGTTTCGGTTGTGGTGTTGTTAGACATATCAACTGTTTTTACTGGTTTCATCTGCTCTTGTGGTGATACGATAGGCATATATTTTTCCTTTATTGAGGTGGTTGTGGTTGTGGTTGTGGTTGTGGTTCTTGCGGAGGTTGAGCTTGTGGAGGTGGTTGTTGTGATTGCTGTATTAGATCTTTAATATCCATAGCAAATTGTTCTAATACTGTGATATGAGCCGGATCCACATTTTGTAATTGAGCCGATACGATCTCTCTGATAGCTATATTAAGCGCTAACGGAAGGTTCATGTATGGCGTAGGAGGTTGATATCCTTTTTCTCCTTTTTCTTTAATGTCGGAAATAATCTTATGCACAAGTCTAACTGTTCCGGTTTCAAGATTGACATAACCTTCAAGATCAGGAAAATCTAATAACTCCATTGCCTGCTCTTGCGATATCCAACCATTTTGAACATACTCGGTGATCGTTTCTAATCTGCCTTCTGGTGTTTTTGGCAAGGCAGAAATCGGAAAGAGATCAATACCAAGATTATCATCATCTAATTCTACCTCTGACCAGTCGATTGACATAATAGATGACTTGTCTTTTACCTTGACTGTTTGTTTTAGGTCCTTACTCATATCAACAATGACGCGAGCGATATCCATAAAGAACTGTTCCCAGCGTTGACCTACAACCTCAAATCGTCCTGAAGCGATATCCTGGACCTCTCGTATTGCTACTCCTGATTTTACTTCTGGTGGTTTTGTTCCGGTTGCATTCGGTTGTGATATACCTACTATTTTGTACGCTCTATCCTCAAGATATTGGATATGCTGATAGAGTTCCGGTTGGACGGCTGCAGGTGTGGCTAATGATGGAGGTGTGCCAGTATATTCAACGAACCTACCTATCTCGTTATTGAGTAGATGATCCTCTGCTATCATACTTGCGTTTTCGACGAACCAAACTGGAACGGCTATTAGTTCTTGAGCTTGCTGTATGGTTTGCAATATCTTGTTGATTTCTGATTGTATTTTGTGAATTTCTTGTGCAATACCTCGTCCAAAGAAACCTGATGATTGTGAATACCAGCGGAAAAAGAGTATTGGATAATAATTCTTTTTGTATGGTTCGCACAATAAGGTTTTGTTTTCAATGACGATAGTATGCATTCCGTCTTTGGCTTTTCTTCCTGACGGTAGATGCCAGCTTTCGAGGACCGGTATAACATCTGACGCCGATCCTGATATCTTAAGTCCTGGTAATGAACTGTTAGCCGATGCGATGTCCTCTTCTGCGTCAGGAAATAATGCCGTTAATTCATCTCTGCTAACGAATTTTAATTGATGAAGTTGTCTTGGTTGTTCTTTTCGTCCGTCAATATCGTCCACTAATATTTCTTCAATAAAGCACCATTCGGCTCTTATCTTATCGTTTTCGTCGCCATAGATTTTGATAGCTCCTGTTCCGTATAGGCAGGCATCGCGGAATACTAATTGAGCGATATCATAGATCTTGGCATCATCAAAAATACCAGATACATACTTGGTTAGTTTCTTGGCTTTTTCTGCTATTGAGTAGTCTTTGGATCCGTCTGTCAAAAATTGTGGCTTTGGTTTTTCTTTAGCTATCATTGCGGAAGCTGTATCAATACAGTTTTGGACAACATTAAGAGTTATTCTTGAGTACTGATAGCTCATTGATGAGGTTCCACCAGATGATATACCTGATGTGGTTTGCATACCTTCGTTGATTAAGTTGCCGTTATCGTTGTAGAGAGTTGCAAAATAATAGTTTTGTCTTCTTCTTGAGCTGTTGTTGTGTCTGATCGCCATAGCTACAGACCATACATTTTCGTGCACCTTATCTTTTTCAGCGGTCCACCAACGAGACTGATAAGCGCCTCGTTCATCATTGTTATAAAGTTGTTGCGTTTTAATGTTTTTAGGATCTGCTTGTATTGGCATCTATTACCTATATTTTGCCGCCGGATATACTCCAGGCTTCTATTTGTTCGTTGGTGGCGATATCCATTTGCTCGGCTATGGTTCTCTCTCTATCCATTTGTTTTAGAGTATCGATTTCAGATTTTTTAGGAGGCGAAAAAACAGACTTAACAACTTGTAGGTCATTGATTTTTAAACTTGATATTTGATGTTTGTTCATGAGATCAAACAATGCATCCAGATTACTAATATTCCATTCCATAGCGGTCTCCTTATATGTCTCCGATTAGCGCTTGTTAGATCGGAAGGTGTCGATAATGTGTCTGTTCTCTATTCGTTCTTCCATTTCCTGCCAATAATCTTTAATAACTGGTCTGGTGCGCTGTTTTTGTTTAATGAGTTCTGCAGCAAAATCATGTCGTTGTTGAGGCTCTGGTGTGGCTCGATAATGTTTTGCCTCTCGATAGCAATAGAGAGCGGCATCGGCAAGGTGGTTTTGATATTGTTCAGCCTCTTTAAAGACTCCTATTACTCGCTTTTTTTCATCTACTAATAATTCTTGCCATTCTTTGATTAGCTCTTTGTTTTGGCTTTCTATTACTTTGATATTCTCACTAACAAAATCGCTGTTCATTCTGGCTATAATTGCTGCTTTTTCTCCGGCTTTATCTGCGGCTTTAAAAGGTAGGTTATATACTTGGCGCAAACTTTCAGCTGCTAATTTTCCGCCGCCTCCGGTATCTATCACCATAGTTTTAAAATGATACTTATCGTGCAGGAGTTGTGTTATTTCCGCTATTTCCTTGAGATTGATATGATTCTTTTTCATGCTCTCAACAAAATAGAAATTATTATCATGTCGGTTAAATGCTCCTACACACCAGGCAGTTGCGTCTTCATATCCAAGGTCAACTCCTAATAGATAATACCATTTATTATCGATAGCTCGTAAGGATCGTATGATGTCTATCTCACGATCTAACTGTGCCTGCCTGATAGCTGTTGGATTCTTTCGCTCATCATCTGGCAGTTTTTCTAATAGGTTGTTAACAGATTGACACTTATAAACTCTCGATTGAGTCTCTATGATCCATTCGTTTTTCCACTGCTGCCGGAACCATATCTGATCCTGATATCCTGGTATTCTCGCCTCAAAGTCATTCCATGTGTCGAGTATGTTTTGGCGCATATGAGGATTATCTAACGGACTCCAGGTATGTACGATCCAGCCTGGTTCTCTTGTTCCATCTTTCGTGATTCGGTGCCAGTATGTATCTATCTTATTACCTGCTGTACCTGCTAATAGGATTTGTCCGCCTCCTTCAATATCTACATAGTCTGATACTGCAGGAGCCAATGTTTCAAAAACTAATTTCTCAAGATCATATGAATGGCTCTGACACTCATCGATAGCTACCATTATGTATTTTCCGCCTAATAATCGGTCGCGTTC
>Ga0335069_10004296_pt1 | contig 21221 bp, 19 predicted proteins | sample Lox_Sample_11_FD_206714 | JGI IMG/M metagenome (GOLD analysis project Ga0335069, IMG submission 206714) | Soil microbial communities from Loxahatchee National Wildlife Refuge, Florida, United States - Lox_Sample_1.1 | ecosystem: Environmental > Terrestrial > Soil > Wetlands | place: USA...
CGCTGCGCTTCGAGAAGGCGGCGGCGCTCAGGGACCAGCTCGCGGCGCTCAAGAGCGTGCAGGCGCGGCAGATCGTCTCGGCCGCCGCCGACGTCGACTGCGACGTGGTCGCCGCGGCCAGCGGGCCGGGGCTGTACTGCATCGGCCTCATGTTCATCCGCGCCGGCGTCAACCTCGGCACCACGACCTATTTCGCCAAGGCGCCCTTTGGCGAGCCGGAGGAGGTGGAGGCCGCGTTCCTCGCGCAGCACTACCTCGCGCACGAGGCGCCGGCCGAGATCGTCGTCGGCAGCGCGCTCGCCGACCGCGAGCCGCTCGAGGCGGCGCTCGGCGCGCGCGCCGCGCACCGCGTGCAGATCCACCGCGCCGAGCGCGGCCTCAAGGCGCGCTGGGTGGAGATGACGCGCGAGAACGCGGTGCAGGCGCTCAAGATGCGGCTCGCGACCGAGGCCGGCATCGAGTCGCAGTTCGAGGAGCTCGGCGCCGCGCTCGGGCTCGCGGCGCCGCCGGCGCGGCTCGAGTGCTTCGACATCAGCCACACGCGCGGCGAGGCGACGGTCGCCTCGTGCGTCGTGTTCGGCCGCGAGGGCGCGCAGAAGGCCGACTACCGGCGCTTCAACCTCGCCGGGCTGACGCCCGGCGACGACTACGGCGCGATGCACCAGGCGCTGTCCAGGCGCTACCGCCGCCTGCAGGCGGGCGAGGGCAAGCTGCCGGACGTGCTGTTCATCGACGGCGGCCCCGGCCAGCTCGCCGAGGCCGCGCGCGTGCTCGCCGAACTCGAGGTGTCGCTGCCGGCGGTGGTCGGCGTCAGCAAGGGGCCGGATCGTCGCGCCGGCCAGGAGCGGCTGTTCTTGTTGGGGTCGGAGACGCCCCTTATACTGCCGCCCGACTCGCGCGCGCTGCATCTGATCCAGCGGATCCGCGACGAGGCCCACCGCTTCGCGATCGCCGGCCACCGCGCCCGGCGCGCAAAGGCGCGCCAGGCCTCGGTGCTCGAGGAGGTCCCGGGCCTCGGTCCCGCGCGCCGCCGCGAGCTCCTGAAGCGCTTCGGCGGTCTGCAGGGCGTGCTCGGCGCGGGCATCGAGGACCTCGCGCGCGTGCACGGCATCGGGCGACGGCTCGCGCAAGCGATTTACGAAAGGCTGCACCCGGACGCCTGACGCGTGACGAATCCCTACACGGTCGCGAACCTGCTGACGGCGCTTAGGATCGCGCTGATCCCGGCGATCATCGGGCTCTTCTACCTGCCGTACGGCTGGGGCGACGTCGTCGCGGGCGTCCTGTTCGCGGTCGCCGGCATCACCGACACGCTCGACGGCTGGGCGGCGCGGCGCCTCGGCCAGGTCTCGCACCTCGGCACCTTCCTGGACCCGGTGGCCGACAAGCTGATCGTCGCGACCGCGCTCGTGCTGATCGTGAGCCGCAACCCCGTCTGGTACGTGACGCTGACGGCGGCGGTGATCATCGGCCGCGAGATCGCGATCTCGGCGCTGCGCGAGTGGATGGCCGGGATCGGCCTCAGGCACAAGGTCGCGGTGTCGGCGCTCGGCAAGTTCAAGACGATCGCGCAGATCGTGGGACTGTCGATGATGCTGTTCTACGAGAACCTGTTCGGCATCCCGATCTACCGCATCGGGCTCGCGCTCACCGTGCTCGCGGCGGTGCTGACGCTGTGGTCGATGTCGATCTACCTCAGGGCCGCGTGGCCCGAGCTCAAGTCGCGGGGCCATCCGGACGGCCCGCATCCTTGACAGGCACCGCCCAGCCTATAAACTTCAGGGTTCGCCGCGGGCGGGAATAGCTCAGTTGGTAGAGCGCAACCTTGCCAAGGTTGAGGTCGCGAGTTCGAGCCTCGTTTCCCGCTCCAATCTTCAGACTCCCGGCCGGCGTCGTGGCGGAGTGGTCACGCAGCGGACTGCAAATCCGTGTACGCCGGTTCGATTCCGGCCGACGCCTCCAATAAAAACAACGGGTTAGGGTCTATTCCGGCGACTTTCGATGAGCCTTGGGCTCGTCCTGCGCCGCGCTCGCGAACAGCGCGCCGAGCGCCGCGGCGCGCAGCAAGACGTCGGCCGCCTCGCTCGCGCCGTCGATCGCGCCGTAGAGGAGCTCGAAGCGCCGCTGCGCGACGCCGCAGTACTCGAGCACGCCGACCTCGAGCTGCGTGCGCATGGCCTCGTCGTAGCCGCGCTTGCGGTACGCGGCCTCGCCGCTGCCGGCGATGCCGATCATCCAGACGCACCGGTGCGGATAGTCACGGCCGCCGTAGGCCCAGCCGTGGTTCCAGACCCGGTCGATCCAGCCCTTCAGGACGGCCGGCATCGACCACCACCAGACCGGGAACACGATGAGCGTCGCGTCGTTGCGCTCGATGCGCGCCATCTCGGCGCGCACCGCGGGCGAGTAGACCTTGGCCGGGTCGGCCCAGTCCGGCTCATCCGGCGGGCGCAGCACCGGATCGAAACCTTCGCCGACGAGATCGGCCCATTCCACCTCGGCGCCGGCGCGCTCGATCTCGCGCGCGCACGCCGCCGCCGCGGCGAAGGTCAGCGACGAGCGGCGCGGGTGCGCGACGACCAGCAGCGCCCTCACGCCGGCGCCGCCCGCTGGCCGCGCCCCGCCGCGGCGCACGCCGCCGGCGCCCCCTCAGTAGCGCAGCGTGACTTCAAGGCCGTAGGTCCGCGGCTCGCCGACCAGCGCGTAGTCGAAGCCGAGCCCGCCGTCCTGGATGTTGCGCTGGGCGAGCCCGTAGGACAGGTAGTGGCGGTCGGTCAGGTTCTTGCACCAGATCGCGAACGACAGCCGGTTGTCGTGGCTGGCGAGCAGCGAGGCGCGCGCGTTGAACACCGAATAGGCCGGCTGCGCGATGCGCTCGGTGTTGAGCGCGTCGAAGTACTGCTTGCCGTAGTAGTTGCCGTCGGCCGCGAGGTGCAGGTCGCCGATGTCGAAGCGCGCGACGCGCCAGTCGACCGCCAGCGCGCCGCTCGCTTCCGGCGCCATGATCAGCTGGTTGCCGTTGCGCGAGGCGAAGTGCAGGTACAGCTCCTCGTACTTGCTGTTGAGGAGCCCGAGGCTCGCGCGCAGGTCCAGCGCCGGGGTCGGCCTGGCGTGCAGCTCGAGCTCGCCGCCCACGATCTGCGACTTCGGCGCGTTCGAGGTCACGAAGCCGGTGCCGGCGCAGCCGGTCGGGGTCGGGAACGCGCAGTAGGTGTCGAGGAACTGCTGGTCGCGGTAGTCGTAGTAGAACACCGCGCCGTTGAGCTCGAGGCGCTTGCCGAGCAGCGAGCTCTTGACGCCGAGCTCGTAGGCGTCGAGCTTCTCGGGGTTGGCGAAGGTGAGCTCCGCGGGACCGTTGAAGGCCTGGCCGTTGAAGGCCGCGCCGCGGTAGCCCTGGCTGAAGCTCAGGTAGCCGAGCACGTCGTCGCTGATCTTCCAGTCGACGCCGACCTTGACGCTGACGTTGCTGTCGCTGTGGGTCAGCTCGGGATTGACGCCGCCCTGCGGATCGAGACTCGTCTGGTAGGTTATGCCCGAGATCGGCACGAAGTACGGGATCGTCTGCGTCCAGAGCGTCGGATACGAGTCCGGCCCGAGCGCGGTCGGCTGGTTGGTCAGGCCGCCCTCGAGCGCGTAGAAGTTCTGGATCGAGATGTCGTCGTGCGTGTAGCGCAGGCCGGCGCGCAGCGTCACGGTCGGCGCGACGTTGAAGGTCGCGTTCAGGAACAGCGCCTTGCTGGTGCGGATCTGGTCGAAGTTGTTGTACTCGTCGTAGCCCCACAGCTGCTGGCCGTCGGGCGTCACGAAGTAGCCCTGCACCGTCGAGTCGAAGAAGTGGAACTGCTCGACGTAGTGGGTGTTGTCGCGCCCGTAGAAGGCGCCGGCGAGCCAGCCGAAGCGGCCGGTGTCGTGCGAGGCGATGCGCAGCTCCTGCGAGAACGAGTTGATGCTCGAGGAGTACAGGTTCGGGTCGTCGATGTGGATCGCGGCGCCCGCGTCGGTCGTCGACAGCGCGCCGTCGTCGCTGCGCTCCCACCACACGCCGTAGTCGAAGCCGGTGACCGCGGTCAGCGTGTAGTACTGGCTGATCTGCCAGTCGATCTTCAGCGAGGCGCTGTCGTTGTCGAGCTTCTTGTGGATCGCGTACTTGGCGCCGCTGTTGTACCAGCCGTAGTCGCCGGCGGTGCCGACGTAGGTCGGCGAGGTCGGGTCGTTGTCGACGTTGATCGCGTGTGCGCCGTAGGGCGTGCCGCCGGAGCGCGTCACCGCGACCTTGAGCAGCGCCGACAGCGTCGCGGTCGGCTTGTAGAGCAGCGACAGGCGCCCGCCGGCGGCGTCGACGCTGTTGAGCGGCTCGACTCCCGGCACCACGCTGCGCACCCAGCCGTCGCGCTGGTCGTAGAGCACGGCGAGGCGCCAGCCGAGCACCTCGTCGACGATCGGCCCGCCGATCGCGCCGTCGACCATGCGCGAGTTGTAGTTGCCGAGGCCGGCGGTCAGGTAGCCGTCGTACTGCGTCAGGTTCGGGCTGCGCGAGTAGAAGTTGATCGCGCCGCCGGTCGCGTTCTTGCCGTACAGCGTGCCCTGCGGGCCGCGCAGCACCTCCACCCGGTCGAGGTCGTAGGTCTGCAGCGCCTGCACCGCGCCAACCGGCTTGTAGACGTCGTCGACGTACATCGCGATCGGGCTGCTCTGGTTCTGGCTCCAGTCGTTGGTGGTGACGCCGCGCAGCGAGAAGGTGGGCTGCGCCTCCTGGCCGTACGGCAGGCTCAGCGTCAGGTTCGGCACCGACTGGACGATGTCCGCGGCCTGGCGCACGCCGCGTGCCTCGAGGTCGGCGCCGGTCAGCGCCGTGATCGCGATCGGCACGTCCTGCAGCCGCTCGGTCTTGCGCTGGGCGGTGACGATCACCTCTTCGAGCGCGTCCGAGGCGGCGGCCTGCGCGAGCGCCGCGGTCGGCAGCAGCGCGCCGCCGACGAGGGCGATGCAGAGGGCGGTACGCGGGGACGCGAGGGCTCTGGCGTTCATTCTAGTTCTCCGGGCGGCGGGCAGGGGTCGCCGGACGGCGCGCGCGCGCCGCTCCGGACTGGCAGTGAAGGGTGGGGCGCGCACGGGCTCAGCCGCGCACCCGGGCGCTCTTCGGGTCGTAGAGCGGCGCGAGCGACGCCCGCGCCCGGACCCGGCGCGCGGCGAGCTCGATCTCGAAGCGGCCGCCGCTGACGAACTCCGGCGTCACGCCGCGGGCGTCGCCGACGTAGCCGAGCGCGACCGCGGCGCCGAGCGTGTGGCCGTACATGCCCGAGGTGACGTAGCCGACGCGCTCGCCGTCGCGGTAGATCGGCTCGTTGTGGTAGACGAGCGGCTCCGGGTCCTCGAGCAGGAACTGCACCAGCCGCCGCCGCGGCGGGCCCGCCTCGCGCGCGGCGATGAGCGCCTCGCGGCCGACGAAGCCGCCGGTCTTGCCCCACGCGCAGGTGAATGCGAGGCCTGCCTCGAGCGGCGTGTCGTCGGGGCCGACGTCGTGCGACCAGTCGCGGTAGGCCTTCTCGATCCTGAGCGAGTTGAGCGTGTGGTAGCCGCAGTGCTTGAGCCCGTGCGCCGCGCCGGCGGCGAGCAGCGCGTCGTACACCGGCAGCGCGAACGGCGTCGGGATGTAGAGCTCCCAGCCGAGCTCGCCGACGTAGGTGAGGCGCAGCGCGAGTGCCGTCTGGTAGCCGATGCGGATCTCGCGGCAGGTCGCGAACGGGAACGCCGCGTTGCCGAAGTCGTCCGGCGACAGCGACGCGAGCAGCGCCCGCGAGGCCGGGCCCTGGACGTTGAGCATCGCGTAGGCGCCGCTGACGTCGGTGACGACGCAGCACGCCTCCGCCGGCGTCTGGTCGCGGATCCACGCCTCGACGTGCGTCTGCGTGAAGGCCGCCGTCAGCACCAGGAAGCGCTCGGCGCCGAGGCGGGTGACGGTCAGGTCCGCCTCGATGCCGCCGCGCGGGTTGAGGAACTGGGTGTAGACGCACCTGCCGACCGGCACGTCGACGTCGGCGGTCGCCACCCGGTTCAGCACCGTGACCGCGTCCCGGCCCTGCACCAGCAGCTTGCTGAATGAGGACTGCTCGAAGAGGCCCACCCGCTCGCGGACCGCGCGGTGCTCCTCGGCGTTGTTCGCGAACCAGTTCTGCCGTCCCCAGCCGTACTCGTAGGCGGCCGGCTGGCCGGGCCTCGCGTACCAGTTCGGCCGCTCCCAGCCCGCCGACTCGCCGAAGCAGGCGCCGGCCGCGGCGAGGCGGTCGTGCAGGATGCTCTTCTTCACGCCGCGCGCCGTCTGCCACTGCCGGAACGGCCAGTGATCCTGGTAGCCGATGCCGAGCGTCTCGACGGTGCGGTCGAGCAGGAAGCGGTCGTTGTCCTGCCACGGGTGCGCGCGGCGCAGGTTCACCGACCAGACGTCCATCGGCGGGTGGCCGTCGACGATCCACTGCGCCATGACGCGGCCGACGCCGCCGCCGGAGAGGATGCCGAGCGAGTTGAAGCCCGCGGCGACGAAGAAGTTGCGCAGGTTCGGCGCCTCGCCCATCAGGTAGTTGTGGTCGGGCGTGAACGACTCCGGCCCGCAGAACAGCAGCTTGATGCCGGTCTCGAGCAGGCACGGCACGCGTCGCATGGCGCGCTCGATGTGCGGGTACATCCGGTCCCAGTCCGGCGGGATGTCGCCGAAGCTGAAGTCCGCGGGAATGCCGTCCTGGCCCCACGGCCGCGCCTCGCGCTCGAAGAGGCCCAGCATCAGCTTGCCGGCTTCCTCGCGGATGTAGGCGCAGCGGCCCGGGTCGCGCAGGATCGGCAGCTTCGGGTGCACGCCCGCGACCGGCTCCGAGATCAGGTAGTAGTGCTCGGCGGCCTGCAGCGGCACGTTGACGCCGGCCATGCGGCCGACCGCGCGCGCCCACATGCCGGCGCAGTTGACGACCACCTCCGCCTCGATCTCGCCGCCCGCCGTGCAGACGCCGGCGACGCGGCCGTGGGCGCTCCTGATCCCGGTCACCGGCGTGTTCTCGAAGATCCGCACGCCGCCCTGGCGCGCACCCCTGGCAAGCGCCTGCGTGACGTCGGTCGGGTTGACGCGCGCGTCGTTCGGGAAGTAGAAGGCCGCCTCGAGGTCGCTGACGTCGGCCAGCGGCCAGAGCTTCTGCACCTCGGCGGCGCTGATCTCGTGCGCCTCGACGCCGAAGCCCGTCGCCATGTGGAAGCCGCGGCGCATCTCCTCGGCCTTGTCGGCCGTCATCGCCAGCTGGATCGAGCCGCAGTCGATGAGCCCGGTGGCCTGGCCGGTCTCGCGCTCGAGCGTGCGGTACAGGTCCTGCGTGTACTTCGCGAGCCGGGTCTGGGTCTCGGTGTCGCGCAGCGTCGTCAGCAGGCCCGCGGCGTGCCAGGTCGTGCCGCTCGTGAGCTGCTTGCGCTCGAGCAGCACCACGTCCCGCCAGCCGAGCTTGGCGAGGTGGTAGGCGATCGAGCAGCCGATGACGCCGCCGCCGATGATCACGACCCGGGCGCGGGCCGGGAGTGCAGGGCTGGTGGCGGTCGCGTCGCTCACTTGAGCTCGATGGCGAAGTCGTAGGCGGAGTGGGCGGCGTCGCGCGCGTGGACCCTGAGGACGCCGCGCGCGCCGGCGTAGCGGCCGGTGCCGCCGACGATCGCGAAGTCGGCGTCGCCGCTGTCGGGGTAGGCGCCGGCCACCTGCAGCGCGCCGGCGGCGAGCTCGAGCGTCCACTGGCACTGCCACCACCGGCCGACCTCGACGCGCACGCAGTAGCCGCGGCTCATCCCGGCCGCGGCGCGGTTGGCGGCGTCGTAGAGCGCGTTGCTGAACACCAGCAGGTGCCCGATCGCGTCCTCGGCCCGGGTGACGGCGACCACCTGCTCGTTGCTGGCGCGCTCGACGAGCACGATGCGCTCGGCGGCGCCGCTCGCGGTCGCGAACAGCGTCAGCAGCAGCGGCATCACAGCGCAAGCGCGGCGGTTCATGGTTCCCCTGGCCCCGGCACCCGGCCCGCCGGGCCGGCGGGCATCGGCCACGGTGCGGGCCTCCCTCGCGGCCCCGGGCTATCCGCCAAGAAGGCTGCGCCGGCGCATCCGGCCGGTCTTTCGTGTTCCTGCCGCGGCTATCGGAAACTTGCCGATTTCGTGCCGCCCGCCGTCAAGCGCGTAACGCGTCGCGATAGCGTTTGGGCGTGGTGCCGCAGCGCCGGCTGAAGACCGTCGTGAAGTGGCTCTGCGTCGAGAACCCGACCAGGTTCGCGACCTCCGCGAGGTCGCGGTCGGTCGAGCGCAGCAGCTCCATGGCGCGGTCGATGCGCCGCGCGATGACGTACTGGCGCGGCGACTGGCCGGTCGCCTTCCTGAAGGCCCGCGCGAAGCGGAACGGGCTCATGGCCGACGCCGCCGCGATGCTCTCGAGCGACAGGTCCTGGTCGAGGTGCGACTCGATGTAGTCGACCGCGCAGCGCAGCTGGCGCGTGGTCATCTCGATCCGCCGCGGCGCGCCGGCCGCGTGCGCGGTGGAGTGGCGACGCAGCAGCTGCAGCGCGAGCGTGCGCGCCATGCTGTCGGCGAAGAGCCGCGTGCCGATCCCGGGACGCTCGATCTCCGCCAAGAGCTGCATCGAGATCTCGCGGATCGCGGGGTCGACGAGCCCGACCCCCTCGATCAGGTCGAAGCGGTGGCCGCCGATCTCCTCGGCCACCTCGTCGACGATCACGGGGTCCAGGAACACGTGCAGCTCGCCGATCGCCGCCGAGCAGTGCCAGACGCTGTCCTGGCCGGCCGCCATCAGCATCGCGTTGCCCGGCAGCGAGCGGCCGCGATGGGTGCGCCCGCTCCAGCGCGTGTCCACCTCGCAGGGCCTGAGCAGGTGCGCGCACAGGAAGTGGCGCGGCACCGGTGGCAGGTCGAGCTCCCAGCAGCGCAGGCCGTCGTAGCGATGCGCCTCGATGTGCCGCCAGCCGAGCGCGCCGCTCGAGAGGGTCGGCGGCTGCGGCAGGTGCCGCTGCCACGAGCGATAGGCGCCCTCAGGGGGGGTGTCGGTCATCGGCGTGCGGGGTCCCGGGTGCTGGCGGCTCGAGCGTGCCGGCCCCAAATATATCGCCGCGCCGCTCCGGACACTACCGATGCGCGCCGCCGCCGCGGCCGGCGGCGGCGACCAGCCGGCTGGCGGCCAGGTAGACGAGCGCCGCAGCGAACGTCGCCGGCAGCGAGGCCGTCAGGTAGCGGTACGGGCCGAACGAGGCGTAGCTGAGCGGGTTGAGCAGGGCGACGTAGGCGCCGCAGCCGGCCGCGAGCGCGAGCAGCGCCGCCGGATTGATGCCGTGCCAGTAGAAGTACGGCGTGCCGGCGCCGTCGGCGTACAGGGCGCGCACGTCGACCCGGCGCCGCCGCAGCACGAAGTAGTCGGCGATCTGGATGCCGCAGAGCGGCGCGAACGCGACCCCGATCAGCGCCAGGAAGTTGCCGAACTTGGCGAAGAACAGCTCCGGGATCAGCATCCCGACCACCGCCACCGGCGCGATCGTCAGCACCAGCAGCGTCGTCCAGGAGCGCCGCTCGAGCACCGCGAAGTTCCTGAGCCCGATCGTCGAGGCGTAGATGCCGGTGATCGCGGTGCCGAAGTTCGCGGCCGTCACGAAGGCGAGCGACACGACGGCGTAGGCCGGGCCGCCGACCGTGCGCAGCCACTGCGCCGGGTCCGACGACTTCAGCACCAGCACGCCCGCGAGGCCGATGAGGCTCAGCAACGGCACCGGCGCGCCCATGCCGAGCATCACCGGCAGCACGACCGCGCGGCCGTTCGGCGCCATGCGGATCATCGCGCCGAGGTACGGCCACCACGACAGCGTGGTCGCGATGCCGAGCTCGACGCCGGTGGTGTAGTTCCAGACGGGGTCCGGGCTCGCCGCCGCGGGCACCGCGGCGATCAGCTCCGGCCAGCGGCGCGAGACCAGCAGGTACAGCATCCACAGGCCCACCAGCACGTGCGCGACCAGCACGTTCGACACCGCCGAGACGCCGGTCGCGCCGCGACGCAGCGCGACGAAGATGATGGCGCACGCGAGCAGCGTCAGCAGCGGCACCAGCGCCGCATCGACGCCGCCGGCCGGCACGATGCCGAGCACGATCGCGAGCTGGGTCGCGGACTTCGCGAAGAAGATGATCAGCAGCGAGTTCCAACCGATAATCGATACCGCCTGCAGCGCCGCCGGCACGACCCAGCCACGCGCGCCGAACTGGGGCTTGGTGCCGGCGATGGAGTCGATGCCGAAGCGCACCGAAGCGGGTCCCGCGGCGAGCAGCACCAGGAGCATGCCGATCATGCAGCCGGCCGTCAGCGCGAGGGCGCCCTTGACGAAGCCGAGGTACTGGCCGACCGACTCGCCGATCAGGTAGCACCACGTGGCGGCCGAGGCCGTCACCAGCGTCACGGCGAGGCGCAGCGGGCTCCAGTTCCGCTCGCCCGGCACCAGCGGCCAGGCGCTCTCGTCGGCGGGGGCGCGCGCGCCGCGGCTCACAGCCACCAGCCGATCAGCAGCAGGAGCGCCGGCAGCAGCACCCCGAGCAGCAGCATCCACCGCCAGCTGGCGGCGTCGAAGTCGGCAAGCTCGCCGTGGGCCGCGACCGCCGCCAGGCGCGACTCGAGCTCGGGCGCGAGCGCGCGGCCCGCGGCGGCCGCTTCTCGGGCACCGCCGTCACCCACGCTGCGGGCCCGGGAACGCCTCGGCGTCGGCGTACGGATACCACCAGAAATCGTGCGGGTTCGCCGCCGGGTCGATCATCGCGAGCTTGGTGTGGCGGAAGGTGTCGAGGCCCTCGGCGCCGAGCTGGCGCCCCATGCCGGACTGCTTGCGCCCGCCGAACGGCCCGGCGTCGTTGTCGAGCAGCGGCGCGTTCACCCACACCATCCCGGCCTGCAGTTCGCTGACGGCACGCATCGATTCGTCGAGATCCCGCGTATAGATCGTCGCGCCGAGCCCGTAGCGCGAGCGGTTGGCGAGCCGGATCGCCTCGTCGAAGTCGCGCACGCGGCACACCGGGGCGACCGGCCCGAAGCTCTCATTATTCATGATCGCGGCCTCGGGCGACACCTGGCCGAGCACCGTCGCGTCGACGAACCAGCCCTTCGGCTGCGCCGCCGGCCGGCCGCCGCCGCAGAGCACCACCGCACCGTCGCTGCGCGCCTGCTCGAGGACGCGCAGGTAGCGCGCGAGCTCGCGCTGCGAGGCCAGCGGGCCCATGTCGACCTTGCCGAGCCCGTTGCCGATGCGCACCTGGCGCGCGTGGTGGACGAGCCGCGCGACGAACTCGTCGTGCACGCGCTCGTGGACGTAGAAGCGCTCGGCCGCCGCGCACACCTGGCCGCAGTTCAGGAACGCGCCGAAGGCGGCGCCGCGCGCGGCGATGTCGATCGGCGCCGACGGCATCACGATGTAGGGGTCGTTGCCGGAGGTCTCGATCAGCGCGCGCTTGTAGAGCCGCCCGCAGGCCTCGGCGACCAGCCGGCCGGTCTCGATGCCGCCGGTGAAGGCCACCATGTGCGTGTCGTCGTGCTCCACCAGCGCGCGGCCGACCGCGCCGCCGCCGGCCAGCACCTGCACGAGCCCGGGTGGCAGCGCCTCGAACGCGGCGACGAACTCGAGCGTCGTCAGCGTGGTCTGCTCGGCGGGCTTGATGATCACCGCGTTGCCGCTCGCGAGCGCCGCCGCCGCCTGCCAGCAGAGCAGGCAGAGCGGGTAGTTGAACGGCAGGATGATCACGACCACGCCGAGCGGGTCCTTGGTCGTGAAGTGGAACTGGCCGTCGACCGTCGGCCCGAGCACGCGGCCGTTGTCGTGGCGCGCCACCTCGGCGTAGTAGTCGACCGCGCTCGCCGACCAGGCCGCCTCGTCGGCGGATTCCTTGAACGGCTTGCCCATCTCGCGCGTCAGCATCTCGGACACCAGCGGCCGGGCCGCCATGATCCGCCGCGCCACCTCGTGCAGCAGCTCGGCACGACGGTGGTAGTTGACCTTGGCCCAGCCCTGCTGCGCGGCGTTCGCGGCCGCGACGGCGGCCGCGATCTCCGCCGGCGCCGCGTCGACGATCTCGCCGACTCGCGCCTCGGTGGCCGGGTCGATGACCGCCAGGCTGTTGCCGCCGCTCGCGCGTCGCGCCTCGCCCGCGATCCGGTGATGACTGCTCCACTTTGCGAATGCTGCGACGGCGCTCATGACCCACCTCGTGCCGGCAAGGGACGCGGCGCAGCCCAGCGCTGCGCTCCGGGACCCAGTGTGGGCGGCAGCGGCCGCAGCCGGTTGCGGGTTCCTGCCGGATTTGTCGCGAGCTTGCCGGTATTTGGCGCCGCCGCCCACCGCCGGCGCCCGTGCTAGTCTCGGCCGCGCGCGCGTGACGGAACTGGTAGACGTAGCGGACTTAAAATCCGCGGCCGCAAGGCGTGGGGGTTCGAGTCCCTCCGCGCGCACCAGCCAGTCGACGGCGCGAGGGACGGCCCACTCGCGCGGCGCGAGGTCCCGCATGGCCCGCGCGACGGCGGCCGCGCCGCGAGCGATCCAAGCCGCCGTCGGCGTGCCGCGCAGGCGCGACGCGCGACGGTGTGGTCGCGGCATGCACCGCCGGCGAAGGCCCGCGGCCGAGGTCGTATCGAGCTGTGCCGCGACGGCGGGTGTCGGGGTGAGCCTCGCCGGACCGCCCCCCGCCGGGCTTCGCGGGATCCTCGACGCCGCGGGCAGCGCCGCCACCGCGATCCGGGACACACGGTGGCGAGTTAATTCCTAGTCAGGATGAAGTACAGCTAGTAACTCGTTGTTCTATATACCATTTACTCACCAACCGTGTGCCGGGACCCGCGCCACCCCCGCCTGCGGCCCGTCGCTACTCGTCCGCCCGCCCGCTCCGGTGCACAATCCCCACGACTCACGGCCCGACGTCGAACGAACAAGGCCGCCGCGCGGGGTGCCGGGACCCGACGCGGCCGCCATGGGCTCAAAGAGCCCGGGGGTAGCGATGCGCACGGTGGACCAGATCCTGAAGGCCAAGCCGCCCGCGGTGCACTCGGTCGGCCCGGACGAGCCGATCCTCGCGGCGCTGCGCCTGATGGCCGAGAAGCACTGCGGCGCGCTCGCCGTGATGCGGGGCGCGAGCCTCGTCGGCATCTTCTCGGAGCGGGACTACGCGCGCAAGGTCGTGCTGCTGAATCGCTCGTCGGCGGATACCCCGGTGTCGACCGTGATGACGAGCCCGGTGACCACGGTCGCGCCGACCGCGACCGTCAACGAATGCATGCAACTCATGACCGAGGGCCACTTCCGCCACCTGCCGGTGGTCAGCGGCGATCGGGTCGTCGGGATGCTCTCGATCGGCGACCTGGTCAAGGCCGTCATCGACGACCAGCGGCACCAGATCGAGGACCTCGAGCGCTTCATCCGCAGCTGAGCGGCCTTCGGTTAGGCGAAATCCGATCTCGCATAGCGGAAGTGGCGGAGGGAAACCTTAAGGTATAGTGCGGCCTCGATTTTTTCGGCCTCGACGGCAAGGGTTCTGCGTGGCGGAGACTGACAGCCCGGCGCTCGAGGCGCGCGATCTGCACCTGTGGCGCGGCACCAAGCACGTGCTGCGCGGGCTGTCCTTCGCCGCCACGGCCGGACACCTGCTGCACGTGCGCGGCCCGAACGGCTGCGGCAAGACGACGCTGCTCAGGACCCTGGCCGGGTTCCTGTGGCCGGAGGAGGGCGCCCTCTACTGGGCCGGCCGGCCGGTCAACGACGACCGCGACGGCTACGCCGCCGATCTCGCCTACCTCGGCCACGAGAACGCCATGAAGGCGGACCTCACCGCGCTCGAGAACCTGCGCTACGCGACCAACGTTCGCCACGCGACCGACCGGCGCACCGTCGAGGCGGTGCTCGAGCGGCTCGGCGTGCACGCCCAGAAGGACCTGCCGTTTCGCTCGCTGTCCGCCGGCCAGCGGCGCCGCGTCGCGATGGCGCGCGTACTGCTCGCGCGGGCGCGCCTGTGGCTGCTCGACGAGCCGTTCACCAACCTCGACTCCGCGGGAGTGCGCGAGCTGTCGAGCGTGGTCGCCGAGCACGCCCGCGGCGGCGGCATCGCGATCCTCACCGCGCACTCCGAGCTCGACCTGCCGGGCGCCGAGCTGCGCCGCCTGGAGCTCGTATGAGCGCGCTGACCACGAGCCTGCCGCGCGCCGCCTGGCTGGTGCTCGAGCGCGACCTCAGGCTCGCGTTCCGGCGCTGGGAGCAGGTCACCCATCCGGTCGTGTTCTTCGTCATGGTCGCGACGCTCTTTCCGCTCGCGCTCAGCCCGGAGCCGTCGCTGCTGCGCACCATCGCGCCGGGCGTGGTCTGGGTCGGGGCGCTCTTGTCCTCGCTGCTCGCGCTCGAGTCGCTGTTTCGCACCGACCTCGAGGACGGCACGCTCGAGCAGCTGACGCTGTCCGGCCAGCCGCTCGCGTGGCTGCTGCTGTCGAAGACGCTGGCGCACTGGTTCCTGAGCGGCGTGCCGCTCGTGATCGCGGCGCCGCTGGTCGCGGTGTCGCTGGCCGCGCCCGGCGAGTCGATCGCGGTGCTGATGATCTCGCTCGCGCTCGGCACGGGCGTGCTGAGCTTCATCGGCGCGGTCGGCGCGGCGCTGACGCTCGGCTCGCGCCGCGGCAGCGTGCTGCTGTCGCTGCTGGTGCTGCCGCTCGCGATGCCGGTGCTGATCTTCGGCTCGCGCGCGACCGACCAGGCGATGCGCGGCGACCTCTCGAACGGGCCGCTGTGGCTGCTCGCGGCGATGCTGATCCTCGCGGTCACGCTCGCACCGCTCGCGTCCGCGGCGGCGGTCCGCGTCAGTCTCGAATAGCAGACGGAGCAGGCAACGACGTGGCTACCTGGACCTGGTTTCACAAGCTGGCCTCGCCGCCGCACTTCTACCGGATCGCGGGCAAGATGATCCCGTGGTTCGCGATCCCGGCGGCGCTCTTGATCGCCGCCGGGCTGTACGGGGGACTGGTGCTGGCGCCGCCCGACTATCAGCAGGGCGATGCCTTTCGCATCATCTACCTGCACGTGCCGAGCGCCTGGCTGTCGCTGATGTGCTACATGACGATGGCGATCTCGGCGGCGGTCGGGCTCATCTGGCGCATCAAGCTGTCGCACGCGCTGGCCGCGGCCTCGGCGCCGATCGGCGCGTCGTTCGCGCTGCTCGCGCTCGTGACCGGCTCGCTGTGGGGCAAGCCGATGTGGGGCACCTACTGGACCTGGGACGCGCGCCTGACGTCGGAGCTGATCCTGTTCTTCCTCTACCTCGGCTACATGGCGCTGCGCTCGGCCTTCGACGACCTGACGCGCGCCGACCGCGCGAGCGCGGTGCTCGCGCTGGTCGGCAGCGTCAACGTGCCGATCATCCACTTCTCGGTCACGTGGTGGAACTCACTGCACCAGGGGTCGACGGTGCTGCGCAAGGGCGGGCCGGCGATGCCGATGTCGATGCTGGCGCCGCTGCTGATGTCCGCGCTCGGCTTCACGCTGCTGTACGCCGCGCTCGCCTGCGTGCGGGTACGCGGCGAGGTGCTGATCCGCGAGCGAAATGCGACCTGGCTCAAGGAACTTGACTCGGCATGAACCGCTCTTAGGAGCAGTCCGATGGAACACTTCCTCAACATGGGCGGCTACGCCCGCTTCGTCTGGCCCGCCTACGGGCTCGGATTTCTCGTATTGGCATGGAACGTCTGGTCTGCGCTGCGCCTGCAGCGCGACGCGCTCGAGCGGGCGCGCCGCCGCGCGCTGATCGGCAGCACCCAAGGAGAGTGACGATGACACCCACCACGTCCCGGGAGGCGCCATGACCCCGCGCCGCAAGCGTCTGCTCGCCGTGCTCGCGGTGCTCGGCGGCGTCGGCCTCGCGACCGCGGTCGCGATCAAGGCCTTCGACAACAACCTGTCGTACTTCTACGATCCCTCGCAGGTGGCCGACGGCAAGGCGCCCGGCGACAAGAGCTTCCGCATCGGCGGCATGGTGACGCAGGGCAGCGTCGCGCGCACGCCCGGCACGCTCGAGGTGCACTTCGTGCTGACCGACTTCGCGCACAGCGTGCCGGTCAGCTACACGGGCCTGCTGCCGGACCTGTTCCGCGAGGGCCAGGGCATCATCGCCCACGGCCGCCTGCAGGGCGGCGTGTTCGTCGCCGACGAGGTGCTCGCCAAGCACGACGAGAAGTACACGCCGCCCGAGGTCGCCAAGTCGATGAAGCGCCCGGCCGCGGAGGGACGCACGTGATCCCGGAGCTCGGCACGCTGGCGCTGGTGCTCGCGCTGCTGCTCGCGGCGGCGCAGGCGTTCTTCGGGCTGGTCGGCGCGCAGCGCAACCGCCAGTCGTGGATGGCGGCCGTGACGCCGGCGGTCGCGGGCGTGTGGGTGTTCGTCACCGCCGCCTTCGCGATCCTCGCCTACTCGATCGTGGTGCACGACTTCTCGGTGCAGTACGTCGCCGCGAACTCGAACTCGGAACTGCCGCTCCTGTACCGGATCGCGGCCGTCTGGGGCGCGCACGAGGGCTCGCTGCTGCTCTGGATCGAGCTGCTCGCGACCTGGGCGCTGTTGGTCGCGGCGCTGTCGGGCGGCCTGCCGATCGCGTTCCGCGCCCGCGTGCTCGGCGTGCTCGGGCTGGTCGGCGTCGGCTTCACGCTGTTCACGCTGCTGACCTCGAGCCCGTTCGCGCGCCTGATCCCGGCCGCGGCCGACGGTGCCGACCTCAACCCGCTGCTGCAGGACCCGGCGCTCGCGGCGCACCCGCCGATGCTCTACATGGGCTACGTCGGCACCTCGGTCGCGTTCGCGTTCGCGGTCGCGGCGATGCTGTCGGGGCAGCTGGACGCCGCCTGGGCTCGCTGGACCCGGCCGTGGACCGTCGCCGCCTGGATGTGCCTGACCGTCGGCATCGCGCTCGGCAGCTGGTGGGCCTACTACGTGCTCGGCTGGGGCGGCTGGTGGTTCTGGGACCCGGTCGAGAACGCCTCGTTCATGCCCTGGCTCGCGACCACGGCGCTGATCCACTCGCTCGCGGTCACCGAGAAGCGCGGCCTGTTCAAGAGCTGGACGCTGCTGCTCGCGGTGTTCGCGTTCTCGCTGAGCCTGCTCGGCACCTTCCTGGTGCGCTCGGGCGTGCTGGTGTCCGTGCACGCCTTCGCCTCCGACCCGTCGCGCGGCCTGTTCATCCTCGGGCTGCTGCTGTTCTTCATCGTCGGCTCGCTGACGCTGTACGCGGTGCGCGCGCCGTCGCTGAAGTCGGACGGCGGCTTCGAGCTCGTGTCGCGCGAGTCGTTCCTGCTGCTCAACAACGCGCTCTTGGTCGCGGCCGCGGGCCTGATCCTGGTCGGCGAGCTGTGGCCGCTGCTGATGGACGCCTTCGACCTCGGCAAGATCTCGGTCGGGCCGCCGTACTACAACATGGTGTTCATGGTGCCGATGGTGCCGCTCGTGCTGCTGCTCGGCGTCGGCATGCACGCCGGCTGGCGGCGCGCGCTGCTGAAGTCGCGGCAGCGGCTGCTGCTGACGCTCGCGGCGGCGGCGATCGTGGCCGCGCTGCTGATCGCGCTCGTCGGCTACGGCGGCCCGGGCGCGCCGCTGACGATCGTCTGCTTCGCCGCCGGCCTGTTCGTGATGGCCTCGGCGCTGATCGAGCCGATCGAGCAGTGGCGGCGGGGACTCAAGCTGCCGCGCGCCGCGCTCGGCATGGCGATCGCGCACTTCGGCGTCGGCGTCTGGCTGATGGGCGTCACCGGCGTCGTGTCCTACAAGGTCGAGAAGGACGTCAGCCTCGCGCCCGGCGAGTCGACCGAGATCTCCGGCTACACCTTCCGCTACGAGGGCACGCGGCCGGTGGCGGGACCGAACTTCGAGGCGCTCGAGGCCCGGGTCGTGATCAGCCGCGGCGGCAAGGTGATCGCCGAGCTGCCGACCCAGAAGCGCACCTACCGCGTGCAGAAGAACCCGATGACCCACGCCGGCATCGACGTCGCCTGGAACCGCGACCTGTTCGTCGCGCTCGGCGACGACCTCGGCCAGGGGAAGTGGAGCATGCGCGTGCAGTACAAGCCGCTGGTCCGCTACATCTGGCTCGGTGCCGTGGTGATGGCGATCGGCGGGCTGGTCGCGATCCTCGACCGGCGCTACCGCGTGCGCCGCACCGCGGACGAGCCGGCGGCCGCGCCGGGCACCGCCCGCAAGACGGCCTGACCGCATGTGGCGCTACTTCGCTCCGGCCGCCGGCTTCCTCGCGCTCGTCGCGCTGTTCGCCTTCGCGCTGATGCGGATCGGCTCCGGCAAGCTCGACATCCGCGAGATCAAGTCGCCGCTGATCGGCCGGCCGGCGCCGGCGTTCGTGCTGCCGTCGCTGACCGACCCGTCGCGGCAGGTCGACTCGCGCGCCTTCGCCGGCAAGCCGTACCTGTTCAACGTCTGGGGCACGTGGTGCGCGGAGTGCCGCGCCGAGCACTCGGCGCTGCTTGCGATCGCGCGCAGCGGCGGCGTGCCGGTGATCGGCCTGGACTGGAAGGACGAGCACGAGGAGGCGGTCGCCTACCTCGCGACGCTCGGCAACCCGTACGCCGAGGTGGCCGCCGACAACGTCGGCCGCACCGCGATCGACTGGGGCGTGTACGGCGCGCCCGAGACCTTCCTGGTCTCGGCCGAGGGCATCGTGCTCGAGAAGCACATCGGCGCGCTCAGCATGGCCGTCTGGCAGCAGAAGTTCGCGCCGCACCTGAAGTCCGGAGGTGGCTCATGAGCCGTTGGCTGACGCTGCTCGCGCTCGCGCTCGTGACCACGGCCGCGCTCGCGATCGACACCGAGGCCGCCTTTCCCGACGCCGCGCGCCAGGCGCGCTACGACCGCTGGATCCACGAGCTGCGCTGCGTGCAGTGCCAGAACGCGGCGATCGCCGACTCGCCGGTCGGGCTCGCCTCGGACCTCAGGCGCCAGGTCAGGGAGATGATCGCCGCCGGGCAGACCGACGACCAGATCAAGGCCTTCATGACCGAGCGCTACGGCGACTTCGTGCTCTACGACCCGCCGCTGACGGCGCGCACCTACGTGCTGTGGGCGGCGCCGGTCGTGCTGGTGCTGCTGACGGTCGGGCTCGCGGCGCGCGTGATCGTGCGCCGCTCCCGGGCGCCGATCGATTCCGACCCGGAGGAACCGGCTTGACTACCTTCATCCTCGCCGGCGCCCTGATGGTGTCGATCGCCCTCGGGCTGCTCGCGTGGCCGCTGTGGCAGGGCCGCGCCAGCGAAGGGCGCAGCACGCTGATCGCGCTCGGCGTCGTGGTCGTCGCGCTGCCGCTCGGCGCGACGCTGCTCTACCGCACGGCGAGCAACTGGAGCTGGGACCCGGCGGTCAACCAGGCGCCGGCCGGCCAGCACTCGCTCGACGAGATGGTCACCAAGCTCGAGGCGCGCCTCAGGGACAATCCCGGCGACGTCGACGGCTGGCTGCTGCTCGGGCGCTCCTACTACGTCACGCAGCATTTCCAGAAGGCGTCGGAGTCCTACGGCAAGGCCTACGAGCTGGCGGGCGGGCAGAACCTCGAGGCGGTGGTCGGCTACGGCGAGACGCTCGCGCTCGCCGACCAGAGCGCGTTGCGCGGCAAGGCGGGGGAGCTGTTCGAGGAGGCGCTCAAGCTCGACCCCGCGAACCAGAAGGCGCTGTTCTACGGCGGCCTCGCGGCGGCCGCCGGCGGGCGCCTGCCGGTCGCGCGCGAGCGCTGGATGACGCTCTTGAAGCAGGACCTGCCGCAGGAGGTCAAGCAGGTGCTGGTGCAGCGCATCGGCGACCTCGACCGCGAGGCCGGCCGCAAGCCGGACCCGGAGCTCGCGAAGTACGCGCAGGCGGCGGCGCCCGAGCCTGCCGCGACGCCCGCCGCGGCCGCGGCCGCGGCGCCCGAGCCGGCCGCCGGCCCGCCGGCGCCGGGCGTGGTCACGGTGCGCGTCAAGCTGAGCCCGGCGCTCGCCGGCAAGCTGCCGGCGGGCGCGCCGCTGTTCGTGCTGGCGCGCGATCCGACCCAGCCGGGGCCGCCGTTCGCCGCCAAGCGCTTCCCGACCGCGACGCTGCCGCTCGAGGTCCGGCTCACCGAGCAGGACTCGATGATGGCGGCGCGCACGATCAAGACCGCGAACCAGCTGGTGATCGTGGCGCGCTTCTCCGCCTCGGGGATGCCGAGCGGCGGCAGCGGCGACCTCTACGGCGAGGTGCCGTACGACCTCAAGAAGGGCCAGGCCGTCGATCTCGTGATCGACAAGCAGACGCCCTGAGCATGGCGCGCGCGCCCGGCGAGCGGCGCCGGCTCGCGCTGTCGTTCGCGTACTTCGCGCTGCTGCTCGCGAGCTACTACCTGATCCGGCCGGTGCGCGACGCGCTCGCGGCCGGCAGCGGCGCGGCCAGCATCAAGTACCTCGCGACCGCGGTGTTCGTCGTGATGCTGGCGATCGTGCCGCTCTTTGGCTGGCTGGTCGCGCGCGTGCGCCGCTCGGTGCTCGTGCCGCTCACCTACGGCTGCTTCGCGCTGCAGCTGCTCGCGTTCGCGGCGCTGTTCCGGCTCGACCCCGAGTCGGTCTGGGCGGCGCGCGTCTTCTACGTCTGGACGACGGTCTTCAACCTGTTCGTGGTGTCGGTGTTCTGGAGCTTCATGGCCGACATCTGGCGCGAGGAGGAGGGGCGGCGCCTGTTCGGCGTGATCGCCGCCGGCGGCAGCCTCGGCGGCATCGCGGGGCCCGCGCTCGCGCGCGCGCTCGCCGGCCAGGTCGGCACGGCGGGCCTGACGCTGATCGCCGCGGCGCTGCTCGCCGCCACGATCGTGACCATCGTGCTGCTCGGCCGCGAGCGCCGCACGCCGCCCGCGGCCGGCGCCGCAGCGCCCGAGCAGCCGGTCGGCGGCGCGGTGCTGGCGGGGCTCTGGCGGCTCGCCGCCTCGCCGTTCCTGCTCGGCATCGCGGCGCTCGTTGCGCTCGGCTCGCTGCTCGGCATGATCGTCTACATCGAGCTCGCCCGGGCGGCCGCGACCGGCTTCGCGACCGCCGCCGCGCGCACCGCGTTCTACTCCGAGCGCGACCTGTGGGTGAATGGCGCGAGCCTCGTGCTGCAGCTCGCGGTGGTCGGTCCGCTGGCGCTGCGCTTCGGCGTGCGGCCGCT
>Ga0335069_10004297_pt1 | contig 21216 bp, 19 predicted proteins | sample Lox_Sample_11_FD_206714 | JGI IMG/M metagenome (GOLD analysis project Ga0335069, IMG submission 206714) | Soil microbial communities from Loxahatchee National Wildlife Refuge, Florida, United States - Lox_Sample_1.1 | ecosystem: Environmental > Terrestrial > Soil > Wetlands | place: USA...
GCGGCTCGGCGACGTCATAGCGCAGGTGCGAGACGAGCAGCACGGCCATGAGGTCGGCCGCCGAGAGACACGACGTGGGGTGTCCCGAGCCGGCCTTGGTGGTCGAGCGAATGCTATCTACCCGGAGCTGCTTTGCGACCTCGTTCCAGGAGTCCATCGGTTCTCTCTTCTTTCGGAGGCCATTGCGTCGACCCCGTCTGCCTCTTGCCTGGCCAAGAGCTCGCCGCATTTACCATGCGGGCCCTTTCCGTAAGAAACCTCCGCTCGCGTCGGGACGACTATCGAGGGGGCTAGCAGGCAGGCGCCAGGATCGGCGACTGGGTACATCGCGGGCGGGCACCACTCCTTGCTCATCGAGCCTTGGCGTGCCGGACCTTACGACTCGTGATGGGGCGTCGCGAGGACGACGAAGAGCGTGGCCGGGCTGAGCGGCTCGAAGCCCGGTGTGAAAGCATCGGCCGCCGGACGTGCCGGAGCTGTTCCAAGGAAGAAAACTCGAGACGCTGGAGGAGTCGCCCCTTCACGTCGACGACGGAGATCCCATTACCGAGTGCCTCAATGCGGCGCCGCCGTCGAGCCCCGACGAGCGAAGGGTGAGTTGCCTCGGCAGTACGAGTAGGTCCGGGTGGCGGCGACCACGCGGCGGCGCTACGTGCTTCCTGCGAGAGCCCGGGACGAGGCGGGCGCCACCCCTCCGGCCACACGGGCCACCGCGCGATCGTGCGTGAAGTCACGGAGGGAAACATGTGTAAGCATCTCGTCGTGTTCGAGCGGGAGCGAAAGGCTCCCGTGCACCCGAGCTCCCATGGGTGCCTGGAGTGCCTCGAAGCGGGAGGCGAATGGGTTCACCTCAGGCTGTGCATGGCCTGCGGTCATGTCGGATGCTGTGACGACTCTCCGAACCGCCATGCCACCCGCCATTACCATTCGACCAAGCACCCAGTGGTGAAGTCGTTCGAGCCCGGGGAGGACTGGGCCTGGTGCTATGCGGACGAGGAAATGGTCGAGGCCATCCCGACCTTCCCCGAGGAGGTACCGCACCGGCATTACGCCCCACCCGGAATGCGCCTGTGATCCTGAGGGTCCGGGCCGCTGCGCCGCGAGCGCCCATGACCTCCTGAAGGGGCACTCTTGTGCCCATCGGGAACACCGAACCCGATCGCGGGCGGTCCCTGGCCTGAGACCCAAACGAGGAGTGAGGGGGGATGGTCCTCGAGGCCGATACTCATGGGCAGCTTCACCCAACCGTGAGCGGCGGGCGCGAAGCGGAAGAGTCATGAGCGCCGACCGTTCTCACAGGAAGGTGGGGGGATCTGCGTGGCGAATGCTCAATCCAAGCTCACGGTGGACCAGTTGCAGCTCCTTAAGAGGAAGCTCGAGGGCGAGCGCAAGAGGATCCTAGGCCTGCTCGAAGACGCGGGGGTGATGCCCGCGTTGAGATCCCCCGAGGAGCTTAGCGAGTTCGAGGAGGCCGCCCAACGGACCGCCGAGGAGAATGATCAGCTCGAGATCGCCGAGCGCGAGCGTGCGCTCCTCGCGGAGGTCGAGCGGGCGCTCGAGAAGCTCCGCTCGGGGAACTACGGCGTGGACGAGGGGACGGGCGAGAGCATCCCCTACGAGCGACTCGTGGCCATCCCCTGGGCGCGCCGGCGCGTGGACGAGTGAGCGAGAGGGTGCCCGACGGGACGTCTGGGGCGCACCCATATCCTTCATGCGCAGATAGGGTGTGCCGGATCGCCCCGCGAAGCTTGGAGGTCGGGCGGGGCGCTCGGGACCGCGGCTCGCCGAACTTGCTCGAATCGAAGGATCGCTCGTCGCCCTCCAGGCATTGAGCCAGGCGACACTTCCGGCATGCGGCCTTGGCGCACGACGATTACGGAGACGCACGGATGTTGCTCAGAGGCACTGGCGTCTCCGCGGGGGTGGCCAAGGGAACTGCGCTCGTCATCACGTGCGGGTGCCGTTCCCCTGCGCCACGACGCAAGATCGAAGCCTCGGAGGTGGAAGGCGAGCGTGCTCGGTTCGAGGCGGCGCTGGCCCGAGCCGCTGCGGACCTCGTCGCGCTCCAGCGCGACGTGCGGGAGCGGCTCGGCCCGAGCCAGGCGGACGTCTTCGGTGCCCAGCTGCTCGCGCTCGAGGACCGGGACTTCCACGACCGGGTGGTGCGCGCCCTCGAGCAGGAACGAGTGAACGTGGAGGCGGCCCTCTCGGAGGTCATCGACGGGTACACCCGTAGGCTGGACGCGGTGTCGGACGGGTACCTGCGCGAACGGGCGGCCGACATCCGTGACGTGGGGCGTCGGGTGCTGTCGTCGCTCCTCGAAGGGGAACGCCCGGACGGCCTGGAACTCCCGGACGGCGCGATCGTGGTTGCGGACGAACTACTGCCCTCGGTGACTGCTCGCCTCCAGCTCGATCACGTGAGGGGGCTCGTGACGGAACGAGGGCACCGGTTCTCCCACAGCTCGATCCTCGCGCGCTCGCTCAGGACCCCCGCAGTCGTCGGCGTCCCGGGCGCTCCGGAGCGGATCAAGACCGGCGATCGGGTGGTGGTGGACGGAGTGGCGGGGGTGGTGTTCGTGAATCCCGAGGCGCGGGTGGAGCGGGAGTACGATCGCGTGGAAGAGGAGCTCAGGGCCCAGAAGGAGGAGCTGCGCAAATTCGTTTCGGTGCCCTCCGTCACCCGGGACGGCACGACCATCCCCTTGCTCGCCAACGTCAACAAGCTTGCGGACACCGAGGCTGCTCTCCTCCACGGCGCCGAAGGGATCGGGCTCTACCGGACCGAGTTCGCCTTCTCGATCCGTCCGCACGCCCCGACCGAGGAGGAGCAATACGAGTTCCTCGCTCGGGCGGCGGAGCGCTTCCATCCGCGCAGGGTGGTGTTCCGCTTGCTCGATCTCGGCGGCGACAAGGTCCTGCCCTATCTCCCCCTTCCCCCCTCGCGTAACCCGTCCCTGGCGGAGCGAGGAATCCGGCTCCTCCTCCGCCACCGGGATCTGCTCAAGACCCAACTACGGGCGTTCCTGCGGGTGAGCGCCGACCATCCCGTTTCCATCCTGCTCCCCGTGGTGGGAGGAGTGGAGGAGATCCGCGAGGCGCGCGAGGTGGTGCGGCAGGTGCAGGACGATCTCAAGGCAGCGGGTGAGCGGTTCGACCCAAAGGTACCGGTGGGGGCGATGATCGAGATCCCCTCGGCGGCGCTCCTGGCCCGAACGCTGGCCGAGGAAGTGGATTTCATGAGCCTGGGGACGAACGACCTCGTGCAGTACGTGCTCTCGGCCGATCGCGAGGACGAGAGCATGGCCTCGTACTACCAGCCCACTCATCCGGCCGTTCTGCACGTCATTCATTCCGTGGCCGAGGCGAGCGCGAGCGTGGGATGCCCCCTCACGATGTGCGGCGAGATGGCGGGGGATCCCCGCCTGACCGAGCTCTTGCTCGGCCTCGGGCTGCGGGAGCTGAGCGTCGCCCCGGGGGAGATGCTCGAGGTGAAGAAAACGATCCGCTCCATCCGGCTCGACGAGGCGCGAGACCTGGCGCGAAAGGCGCTGGACCAAAGGACCGTCGCGGAGATCGAGGCGCTATTGAACGGGCGTCCCGCCGCGGGGGAGACGGGGGCGCTCTAGGAACGCCGGGGCATGTCGGGGCCACGGCTCAAGAATGCCGCGCTGAAGAGGGCGGGCGCATGGGACCTCAGGTCCCTGGGAAACGGAGGGGTTGGTCCGCGTTCGAGGGGGCCTCCACCTGGCCGAGAGCCCCGGCTCGCCGGGGTCCGGGGCCTCAAAGCCGGGCCCATCCTTATTAAGGGGAGCCGCCGGGACGGCCCGGTAGGGTTCGACGTCGCCCTTGGGGCGCGAGTGTGGGTAAGTGCCTACGCCAGAGCCGAGGGTGAGACGGGGCCGCGCAACTGAACTTCCAGCCGTCCCAGGGCGGCCTCGAAGATCTCCGGAATCGGGAGCAGCGAGATGAGAAGAAACCCCTGGGGCGGGAAACCAGCGAGGTAAGCGGGCTCTACCGCCACCCCCTCTTCCAGGAGCGCGAGGCAGGTCTCGTCCTCGCTCTGGACGGGGTTCACCTGGAGCACGGCCCAAATACCTCCGCCCCACTGCAGGGTCCACGGCGCCTCGCGCAGCGACGCGGCCGCGAGGGTGGAGCGGTTCCTGGTGATCCTCGATCGCAGCCGCGAGAGGTAGGCCCCGCGCCGACCGAGAAGGGGAGGGGCGAGCCGGACGCCCGGCCGGGACCCTGCGACCTCGACTTCGAGGAGCGTGGCGAGCCGCGAAGCCGCCTGGGCCGATTGGGCCGCGGGACCGACCACTGCGATCCACGCCCCCTCGAGGGCCGGCAGCCCGCAGATCCCCGAAAGGCCGGAGAGATGGAAGGCCAGGCAACCGCTGACCCGGGCGACGCTCGTGCTCCGGTCGAGAGTCGAGTCCAGGTACGACTCGTCGCCGATGAGGGCGATCTCCCGGCTCTTGCACAGCCGCTCCAGGAACGAGAGCTCCTCCCGCGAGAGTTCGGCCCCGGTGGGATCGGCGGGGTTCCCCACGAGGATGGCGCGCGTGCGCGGCGAGAGAGCGCGCTCGATGGAGCGGCGATCGAGGCGCCATCTCCCCTCGAAGGCGAGTTCGTAGGGGCGGAGCCGAACCGTCGGGAGGGTCTCCAGGCCCGGCCGCTGCGGAGTGGGGACGAGCACCTCGTCGCCGCCCTGGCAGAGGAGCTTCTCGAGGGCGAGGAGCGCCTCGCCCCTCGTCCGGGCGGGGAGGATGCGATCGAGCGGCACGGAGGCGCCGTGCCCGGCGAGGTAGCTCGCGATCGCCTCCCGGGCTTCCGACAGCGCCACCCCCGCGCCCTCTCGGTGCTGCTCCTCGATCTCCCGGAGCTCGACCGGGTCCCACCCCAGGCCACAGCGGGTGGGGTCGCTCTCGGTGAGGTCGAGGAGGACCCGTCCCGATTTTCTCGCCTGTTCGATGGCCACCGAAAAGCGCGCCTCGGGCATCGGACTTCTTCCTCCGGATAGCGTTACCGCTATCCTACGCTCGGAGCGCGCTTTCGGTCGTCGGCCTGCGTGGGTTCAATCCGCGGGAGGGCTGAAGCGGTCTCGAAGGTCGAGGTTCACCTCGAGCACGTTCACGAGCTTCTCGCCGAAGAGGCCGCCCATGGGGGCAGAGGACCGCTGAGCGAGGATGCCCTCGATATCCCTCCTCACCGCGCCCGGGTCCCGGTTTAGGTCCTTGGCCCACTTCGCCGCCACGCGGTCGAGCTGGTAGCGCGCGCTCGCGAGGCTGATGTCGGGGTCGAGCCCCGAGCCCGAGGAGGTGACCATGTCGCCGGGCACGTCGAGGAGGGGGGCTTGGGCGTGCTCCTGCCGCCACATGTCGAAGAAGGTCGACTGGATGTCGGTCCCCTCCGTGACCGGCGCGATGGCGGTGACGGGCTTCCCGTCCGCGCCTTGGCTCGTGACCGCGGCGGGGAAGGCCCCGGGGTGATCGGCGGAGAAGTGCTCGAAGAAGACCACCGCCAGATCCGGCGCCTTGGGCTTCGGCGTGGCCGGGTTCTCTTTCACCCAGTCCGCCACCACCTCGGGATGGTCCTTCGCCCAGGCGTCGACGTAGGCCCCGTGGGTGGGATCGGCGGTCACCCAGGCCTGGGCGATGCCGTTGTGGGCGTCGGCCCACTGGGCCACGATGCCGGGCTTCCCGCCGTAGCGGTCGGCCCGGAACCACCCCTCCACGTCGGGGCCCACGGGCTCCCCTTTCTTGGGGCCGTCCGAGTACTGGGCGATGGGGCCGAGGGCCCTGGCGACGCGGTCGCGGAGCGCGTAGTTGCTGGGGGCGAGGGCGGAGGAGGCGGAGGCGGTGGCATCGTAGGAGGCCGCGGAGGGCCGGGGCTGGAAGTACTCGTCTTTGGTGAAGGGTTGGGCGACGAGGAGGGAGCCCACGGGCTTCCCGTCGGGCCCGGTCACGATGCTGCCGTTCGCCTGGAAGGGGAAGAAGGCCTGTCCGATCACCCAGAGGGCGGCGGGATAGAGGCCGCACACCAGGGCGAGGGCGAGGCCGAGGAGCAAGAGGCTCTTGGTGACGTGACGGGACATACTTCCTCCGACTAAGCCGCGAGGTTCAGGGCGACCATCACGACGTCGATGAGCTTGATTCCGATGAAGGGGACGATCACGCCGCCGAGCCCCCAGACGAGGAGGTTCCGGCGCAGGAGCGCCTCGGCGCCCACCGGCCGGTAGCGCACGCCCTTCAGGGCGATGGGGATGAGCAGGGGGATGATGAGGGCGTTGAAGATGACCGCCGAGAGGATGGCGGAGGTGGGCGAGTGGAGGTGCATGACGTCCATGGCCTTGAGCCAGGGCAGGGTCCCGGCGAAGAGCGCCGGGACGATGGCGAAGTACTTGGCCACGTCGTTGGCGATGGAGAAGGTGGTGAGCGCCCCGCGGGTCATGAGGAGCTCCTTGCCGATCTCGCAAGTCTCGATGAGCTTGGTCGGGTCGCTGTCGAGGTCGACCATGTTGCCGGCCTCCTTCGCGGCCTGGGTCCCCGAGAGCCGGCCGCACTTCCCCCTAGCCCCTGAGCAGTGGGGGGGAGGGCGTCCTTGCGCCCGAAGCCGGGCAAGCACCATCCAGAGCCGACTCGGCGACGCACTTCCCCGCCTCGCAGGTGGAGACGGGTCCACACGAAGCGTTCGAGGTGCAGGTGCCCCCGGCGCGAGGCGGGGTGGAGAGATGCTCCGTCAACCTGTTCGGCGTTCCGGGCGCGAGCCTTTCGCTCTCCGCGGCGGCTCGCATTGGCCCAACCTTCGGCCTAGCCCCCCTTCTCGCGCCGCGAACGGGTGTAGGAGTCGAGCGTGACGGCGAGCAGCAGGACCCCTCCGGTGATCATGAACCGGACCGATGATGCGAAGGCGAGGAGGTCCATCCCATTGGCGATCGCGCCGATGACCAGCGCTCCGAGGAACGCGGACCAGGTGCTCCCTCGCCCCCCGAAAAGGCTGGTCCCGCCGATGACCGCGGCAGCGATGGCGTTGAGGAGTACTTCGCCGCCGCCAGAGGACTGGTTCACAGCGTAAAGGCGCGAGGCGGCGAGGACGCCGCCCGCCGCCGAAAGCCCCGAACCGAGGGCAAACGCCGCGATGCGGACCCGCGTCACCGGGATCCCGGCCCGGCGCGCAGCCTCGGCGCTGCCGCCCACTGCGAAGACGTAGCGGCCGAACCGGGTTCGCCGGGTGACGAAGTCGAACGCGGCGATGAGGAGGAGCAGGATCGCGACGCCGGTCGGGACCCCGACGATGGGCGGGTCCCCCCGCGGGTTGCGATTCGTGCTCATCATCAACACCGCACCGAGCACCGCGGCGGAGGCGAGGGCGAGCAGGGCTGTTCTTGAGGAGGGCCCGGGCGGGAGACCGGCGCGCCGGCGGCGAGCGCCCCCCCACCACGCGCTGAGCCAAAGAACGGCCACGAGCGTCGCCGCAAGGGCCCACCCCACCCACACGGGCAGCCTCGAGTTGACGAGGCCGACGATGAGTGGGTCGGAGAGGTTGACGGTCCCGGTACTCCCCAGGATCCACAAGAGCGCGCCCTGCCAGCCCAGGTATCCCGCGAGCGTGACCACGAACGAAGGGACACGCAGAACGCTCGTCCAGACCCCCTGGAAGAGCCCGATGAGGAGGCCGGTGCCGATGCCGAGCGAGGCGGCGAGCCATCCCGGTACTCCGTGCCTCACCGAGAGGACAGCCATCACCGCGGCGCAGAAGCCGCTCACCGCACCGACGGACAGGTCGATTTCTCCGAGGAGCAGGACGAGCACGATTCCGATGGCGATCACGCCGATGGGCGTGATCTGGACGAGCAGGTTGGTGAGATTCCCCGGGGTGAGGAAGAAGGGGTTCGCGATCCGAAACACGATCGCGATGACCAGGAGCCCCAAGAGGACGGGGAGGGCGCCGATGTCCCCCTGAAGTCGCGGGGCAAAGCCGCGGGGTCGGCCGTCTCGCCTCCCGGGCGAGCCGGCCCGCGCCGGCGCCGCCTTCGCCCCCTCGCTTGCCGTCGGGGTGGCCACGACCGCCTTGACCTCCTCGCGGGCCGTCAGCCCGCGACGCTCTGGCCGAACTCCGCACCGGTAATGAAGGCCACCACGTCTTGCCTCGTCGCGTTTCCGGTCTCGAGGCTGGCGACGCGCCGCCCCTGGCGGAGCACCACGATGCGATCGGTGATGTCGAAGATGTCCGAGAGGTTGTGGCTGATGACCACCACCCCCAGCCCCCGCTTGCGCAGGTTCCGGACGAGCTCCTTCACCTGCAGCGTCTGCTCCACCCCCAGAGCGGCTGTGGGCTCGTCGAGGAGCACGATCTTCGAGTTCCACATCACCGCCCGTGCGACGGCCACCGCCTGCCGCTGGCCCCCCGAGAGGTCGGCCACGAGCGTGCGGAGCGATGGGATGTGGACGTGGAGCTCCCGCGCGAACCGCCAGGCCCGCTGTTCCATGGAGAGCTCGTCGAGCACCCGCACGACGCCGGGGACGACGGGTGTTAACTGCTCGCGGCCGAGGTGCAGGTTGGCGACCACGTCGAGGTTCTCGCACAGCGCCAGATCCTGGTAGACGGTCTGGATCCCGAGGTCGGTCGCGTCGCGGGGGCTGAGGAGCTGTACCCGGCGCCCCTCGAACCGGTACTCTCCCGCATCGGCGCGGTAGGTGCCGGCGATGACCTTCACCAGGGTGGACTTCCCCGCGCCGTTGTCGCCCACGAGCCCCACCACTTCCCCGCCGAACACCTCGAAGTCGACCCCGGAGAGCGCCTCCACCGCCCCGAAGCGCTTATGGATGCCCTTCAGCTCGAGCAGGGGGGTGGTGGGGGTGCCGGCGGTGGCCATGCTGCGACCCGCGGGAAAGGGTCTACTTCATGCTCATGCTCTTCTTCGCCATACCCGCGCTCTTCTTGAGCCCGATCTGGTCGGCGGTCCAGAACCCGTCCTTCACGATCGTTTGCTCGACGTTGTTCTTGGTCACGGCCACGGGGGTGAGGAGTTCGGCGGGAACGTTCGCCGCCCCGTTGTTGATGGTGTGCTTCCCGGCGCGGACCGATTGACCCTTGAGCAGCTCGAGCGTCATCTCCGCGGCCCGGTCGGCCTCCGGCCTGATGGGCTTGTAGACCGTCATGTACTGGGTGCCCGCCACGATGCGCTGAACGGCCGCGAGCTCGGCGTCCTGCCCGGTGATGGGGGGAATGGGGTGAACGTTCGCGGCCCGCATGGCGGCGATGGCGCCGCTCGCGGTCCCGTCATTGGCGCAGTACACACCGTCGACCTTGTCGCCCAGGGCGGTCAGGGCCTGCTCCATCTCCTGCTGGGCCTGGTCCGGGCTCCAGTCGGGCGTGTCGTATTCCTTGGCGATGGTGAGCTTGCCCTCCTTGACCAGGGGGTCGAACACGCTGTGCGCCCCCTCCTTGAAGAGCTTGGCGTTGTTGTCGGTGGGAGCCCCGTTGATCATGACGATCGTGGGCTTGGCGATGTGGAGGGCGAGGAGCCGATCCACCAGGCTCTTCGCCTGGAGGCGGCCCACCCGCTCGTTGTCGAAGGAGATGTAAGCGTCGACGCCGTGCGAGTTCAGGATCAGCCGGTCGTAGGCGATGACCGGCACGCCCTGGGCCTTGGCCTTGTCGGCGATGGAGGCGGCCCCGGCCGAGTCCACGGGGTCGAGAACCAACACCCGGGCGCCGTTGGTGAGCGCCGCCTCGGCCTGGGAGAGCTGACGCCCGGCGTCCTGATCGGCGTTGCTGTAGATGATCGTCACGTTCGGAGCGAGCTTCTTCATCTCGCTCTCGAAGTACGGGCGATCGGCCGTCTCGTAGCGGGTGGTCTTGGTCTCCGGCAAGAGGAGCGCCACCTTCCCGCTGAGGGAAGCCTCGCCGGAGGCCGGGCGGGCAGGCGTGGCCGCGAGCATAAGCACGCCCGATGCGGCGGCCAGGATGAACCGTGAAGAGTTGCGTAGCATAGGAGTCCTCCGATCGCAGTCCCTCTCTCAAGGGATCTCGATCCGGTGTGTCTCGAGCGCGGCGCGTGAGCGGCTGCGGAGACGTGTGACTACACGTAAAACTATGGTCGGCTCCCAGTGCGGACAAGCCTCGCCAGGCGGGTCCACGCTTTCGCGATACTCGCCGAACCGACGAGCGCCCGGTGGGAGGGCGTCTCGGCCGTGACCCCTCGGCCCGATCGGTGGGAACCGCGCTTCGCCCATCACCCCCTGGGGAGTGCGGGCAATCGAGGGCGAGGCGGCTAGGCGCATCGCCAGGACCCTGGTCGCCTGCCAAGCGCCCGCCGGCGGGGTTTCCGGCACCACGTACTCGACGAAGAGGGCGCACCCGGGGCACTGAAGAATGGGCTCGGGGTCGTCATCGTGGGAATCCCTCGCAGCGTCGTCCCTAGAGAGGGTGAACACCCTGGTCGCTCTGAGCGGGCGATCGAGCGGGACTTGGTGCTGGATCTCTCGAGCGCCGACTACGCCTTATGCGAAGCTGCTCGCCGCCCTCCTTAAGGGGGCCATCTACAAGCATGGCGCTCTCAGGTGGGCGCCGAGCAGATCCGGGAAGGTCGGCGAGGTGGCTACCACCGGACGAACTCGTCCAGGTGACCGAAGGACCGGCTCCACCAATGACTCGCTACGTCGAATAGTCACTCGGCGCGTTCCTGGCAACCCCGGCCTCACGTCCTCGGCCTAGAGTCAACTTCGTCGCGGAGGCGCCGGTGATTCCAAGTCTTCCTGATCGGGATCGCTGATGTGCCGCGTCCCCCGACCCGGGCACGGGCCTGGCGTGCTGAGGCCGGATCAATCAACGATGATCCGTATCGGTCGCCGCTCACATCGACCCATACATTTCACGGAAAGTGGCCTGAGAGCGCGCGGGTCAGTTCCCATGAGGCCGGACCGCACCAACTGAAGCACGCCGTGACATCTTCGGCACCAACTCGTCGACGAGGAGGCAAGCCCCTCCGCTGTTACGCGGGACTGCGCCGTAGGCGTATCGCACGCGCTCCGTCGCCTACGCGGACTTGTCGACGATCTCTTTTGCTGCTTTGCCCGTCATGCGTTCGATAACGAGCTCTATCGCGCACACTCTCGTCCAGTCGCGCTCGATCTCAGAGCCCGCTGCTTCGAGGAAGTCAGGTGAGTACTTCCTCGCTAGGCATTCGAGGGCGTGTCTCTTCTCGCCATCCTCCGTGAGGATCCTCGCTCTTCCGAAGACGATGGCACTGCGGAAGTGCGTGGTGAATGTCTTCTGCACGATGTCGTCCGTTTCGATGACACAGAACGAGACCTTCGCATTCCGGTTGATGGCATCGATCTTGTGGCCAGCTGTCGCCGAATGAAAGAAGAGTTTGCCGTCCTCGTAAGCGAAACTCAGGGGGACCGCGTAGGGATAGTCGTCATCACCCTGCACCGCCAGGACTCCTGAGGTACAGGACTGAAGCATGGCGATTGCTTCCACCTCCGAGAGCAGCTGCCTCTTGCGCCTCATCTCCCTGAACATGCCTCTTCTCCCCATCTTCACGGACCCAGGGCACAGCCGATCGGATTCCGAGGATCACGGCAAGCGAACCACGCTGTGACGAGCTCTTCACCGCCTGCACCCTCCAACGCGGAGTCACCGGAACCGCGAACGCGATCCTGCTCAACGCTGGCGACCTGATCTATCCGATGAGCCCGCGCTCCTCAACCTCGACCGCAGGTTCACTTGTGAGACTCGTCCGATGTCTCACTCGCCGCTGTCGAGCCGCCCGGTCGAGGAATCGAGAGTCCAGATCACTGAACCGTGTAGCCACCGTCGATGATCAGGTTCTCGCCAGTGATCATCCCGGCAACGCCGCTCACGAGGTAAAGCACCGCCGCCGCTATCTCTTCCGGCTGAGCAAAGCGCCCCGTCGGGATCCGTCGCTTCATCGCCTCCGCACGCTCACCCACCCAGTACACGCGAGCCAATTCCGTCTCGACCACGGTGGGGGAGATGGCGTTCACTGTGATCCCGTACTGGGCCCATTCACAGGCCAGCACCTTGGTCATCCCCACTAGGCCGGCCTTGCTGGTGCAATAGGCGAGGTGCTTGTCGAGGGCCACGACGCTCGCCTGCGAGGCGATGTTGACGATCCGGCCGTGCCTTTGCTGGATCATCGCTTTGCCCGCTGCCCTGGCCATCAGGAATGGGCCCTTGAGGTTCACGGCCATGGTACGGTCGAAGTTTGCCTCGGTCGTTTCCTCAGCCGGGGCAAGGGGCCCGATCCCGGCGTTGTTCACGAGGATGTCGAGCGCCTTGAATCGCGCCAGGGTGGCGGCGACGACGTCCTCGCAATCCTTGGCGCTTGTTACGTCGCCCTGCACACCCAGACGCTCGCCAACGGTGCCGGGGAGGCTCTTCGCCACCTGCGAGACCGTCGAACTGCTGTCGAGCATGACCAGGTTCGCACCTCTGGACGCAAAGAGTTGGCTGATAGCGAGCCCGATCCCGGCCGCACCACCGGTGACCAGTGCGGTCTTGCCCTGAAGGTCGAACGCAGCCTCGAATTCGTATGCCATCGCCCCCTCCTCGCTCCCTTGAGTCGCCCGGGTTGAACCTCGGGGTCGCCGGGTGCCGCGTCCGTCCTCTGCGGGTGATCACCTACTTGGCCGCTGCGGGGTCAGGAGCCCCTCTGCGCCCGCTCATGCGCGCGGTACGGGTTCTGGACCTTCAGCATCCCCCCATCGATGCCGATCACTTCACCCGTGATGTAGTCGGCCTGCGGTGAGCAGAGGTACCGGACCAGATTCGCGACGTCTTCGGGGGCTCCGAACTTGCCGGCGGGGATCTGCTTCACCTGGTCTTTCCCCCGTGTCTCGATCATCTCCCGCGTCATCTCGGTGAAGACGATCCCGGGTGCATAGGCGTTGACGGTAATGCCGAACGGGGCCAGCTCCGCCGAAGCCACGCGCGTAAGCATGTCGAGGCTGGCCTTCGAGCTTCCGTATGCGATGAGCCCCACGTCTGCAAGCCGGCCGGCGATCGAGCTCGCGTTCAGGATGCGCGGGTGGTCGGCTTTCTTGAGCCAGGGGAGCGCGCTCTTGATCATGCAGAACGCGCTCTTGAAGTTCGAGCGGAAGATGCTGTCGAGGAACCCCTCGTCCATCTCCTCTAGGAACGCGAACTGGAACACCCCGGCGTTGTTAACCAGGATATCGACCCTCCCCCACTCCGCCACGACGCAGTCCACCACCCGGGTTGCCTCTGGCATGTGCCCCACATCGGCGTTGATGAACAGGGTGCGCCCCTCCCATTCCTTGAGCTCGCCCTGGGCGCTTCTCGCCGCCTCTTGGTTCTGGCGATAGACCAGGGCAACCAAGAGACCGTCCTCGAGCAAGGCACGGGTGATCGCGAGCCCGATGCCGCGCGTGGCTCCGGTCACGACCGCGACGCGGACAGCGCTCCGCTCCTTCCCGGCATATTGCTGAGTCATCGCTACCTCCCGACCGGGCGGTCCGGTCAAGTCCTGGTCCAGCAGATGGGCTGCGGAAGCCTGACCCGATTGGCAGGCTTCCGCAGGACCTAAACACCGCTCGTTTCTACTTCGGGATCTTCTGGGCCACGTTCTGCGGGGTGGCGACGTCGCCTTCGAACCAGTTCACTTCCTTCGGGTTGGTGCCGGCGACCAGCTTGTTGAACGCTGCGATGATCGGAGCGTAACCCTGGTTGAAGGGGTCCTGGTCGAGGACCGCGGTGACCTCTCCGGAACGCACGTAGGCCACCGTTTCGGTCATCCAGTCGTGGCAGACGAGCTTCACCTTCCCCGTCAGCCCAGCGTCCTTGATGGCCTTGGCGGCGCCGAACGGCCCGCCCGCGGTCACGTAGATGCCGCTCAAGTCGGGGTTGGAGGTGAGGAGGTTCTGGGTGATGTTGTAAGCCTCCTCGGCCTTGTCCTGGTTCTCGAACTCGCCCACGAGCTTCATGTTCGGGTACTTGTCGAGCACCGAGTGTGCACCCTTACGCCTGAGTTCGTGACCGAGGACGTTGAAGGACCCGGTGATGATGGCGTACTTGCCCTTGTCCCCCATGGCGTCGGCAAGCAGTTGGCCGCACTTCGCACCACCCGCGAACCCGTCCTGGCCCCAATAGGCCTGGCGCTTCGACTTCATCCCAGGCTCGGTGTTAAACGTGTACACGAGGATGCCGGCGCTCACGGCCTTGTCGACGACCGGCTGCAGGGCCTCGGAGAGCCCGAACAGCGCCACCGCATTGTACTGGGCGGTGATCACGTTCTGCATGGCCGCCTCGAACTTCTGTGGATCGAAGTCGGGAACGGAGATCCAGTCCACGGTGGCGTTCCGGCCCTTGAGGATCTCCTTGGCATAGTCCGCCCCCTCCTTGACGGCACGACCAAAGGGGTTGTTCTGGACCATGATCTCGGCGATGCGGATGGGCTTGCTCGCCTTCTGGTCGACGGGGAGGCCGTAGAGCGTCTTGCCCGGCGGCGGCTTAAGTTGGGCGGCCGGGGTGAAGTCCGCGGCCCGGACGCCAACGGGGATCGCAAAGAAGATGGCGAGGATGACGGCGACGGCTCTGCGCATTGGTGTTCCTCCTTTGGTTGCTCGGTGCAGCTACTTCCCCTAGGTGACGGGCTGTTCGGCTCTCCTACTCTCTTCTAGGGTGAGGCTCATGATGGCGACCGGGTCGGCGACATCGTGGGCGAGCACTCCCCGGATCTCGCCGCGGTGCATCACCATGATTCGATCGCAAAGGTTCAAGACCTCCGGGAGCTCCGACGACAGGAGGATGATGGAGACGCCCTGCTGCGAGAGCGCGTCGATGATCCGGTAGATCTCCGCCTTCGCCCCCACGTCGATCCCGTGTGTGGGCTCGTCAAGGAAGAGGATCCGCGGGCCGTGCATGAGCCAGCGGCCGATGATGGTCTTCTGCTGGTTCCCGCCGGAGAGGTTCTGCGCGACCTGGCCAAGGCTCGGAGTCTTGATGGACAGCTCGGACACGTACTTCGAGGCAGCCTCCCGGGCGCGCCGCCCCTTGAGGAAGAGAAGGGGGCCGGCGAGCCGGCGCAGGTGGACCATGGTCATGTTGTCGAGCACGCTGAGCCGCAGGAACATCCCCTGCTCCTTGCGGTTCTCCGGGACCATCCCGATCCCGAGGCGGATCGCGTCGGCTGGATGGCGGATGGCCACCCGCTTACCGTGGACCTTGATGGTGCCTGAGGTGGCTGGCTCCACTCCCAGGATTGCCTGGAGGAGCTCCGACCGGCCCGCGCCCACCAGCCCGGTGAGGCCGAGCACCTCGCCCCGGTACAACTGGAAGCTGGCGTCGCGGACGCGCGAGCCCACGCACAGCTTCTCCACCTCGAGCACTACCTCCCGTCCGGATGTGTCGGTGATGAACTGCCGGTGCGGCTTCCGCTCGAAGTCGCGGCCCACCATGAGCGAGACCAGTTTCTGGGCGGAGGCTTCCCGGGCAATGAGAGTGTCCACGTACCGGCCGTCCCGGAGGACCGTGACCCGGTCGGCTACCTCCAGGATCTCCTCCAGCTTGTGGGTGATGAAGAGAATCGACACCCCGTTGCTCCGCAGGCCGCGCATGATTTCGAGCAGCCGGGCGATCTCCGGGCTGGTCAGAGAAGAGGTCGGCTCGTCCATGATGAGCAACTTGGCATCGAGCGACACCGCCTTCACGATCTCGACCAACTGCATCTGCGAGGCACTCAGCTCCTTCACCAGTGTGCGGGGGTCGATGTTCTGGACCCCGAGCGCCTGGAGGTGCCTCCGGCTCTCCGCCACCATCCGCCGGCTGTCGACGAAGCCCAGCCTGCCGGTGAGCATGCGACCCTGGAAGATGTTGTCCGCAACGGTCATGGCCCGGGAGAGCGAGAGCTCCTGGTGAATCATGGCCACGCCCCGCCGCTGGGCGTCCCTGGGGTCGCGGAACCGCACCGGCGCCCCGTCGAACTCGATGACGCCGCGGTCGGGATGGAAGACGCCCCCCAGGACATTCATGAGGGTGGACTTGCCCGCGCCGTTCTCCCCCACGATCCCGTGGATCTCGCCCCGCTGGACCGAGAGGCTCACGTCGTTCAGGGCGACGACGCCCGAGAAAGTCTTGGTCACCCCGGTGATCTTGCAGATGCAGCTACCGTCCGCCATGATTGCACTCCGGCCTCTCGGCGGGGCCGCCCTGCGGCCCACCTGCCATCACTTGCGCTTCCTCAGACTGTCGATCGATACCGCACCGATGATGACGAGGCCCACGGCTACCGTCTGCCAGTAGCCCGGGACGGCGAGCAGCACGAAGGCGTTCTTGAGCACGCCCATGAGCGCCGCGCCCACCATGATCCCGAGCAGGTTGCCCTCGCCTCCCGCCAGGCTGATGCCGCCGATCACGGCTGCCGCGATCACGTCCAGCTCGTAACCGTTCCCGTAGAAGGCGTCTGCCCCCTCCAACTGGCCTACCAGGATGAGGCCGCACACCCCGGTGAGGAATCCGGTGATCGTGAAGACCACCGTCTTGGTGGTCCCAACCCGGATGCCCGAGAGCTTGGCTGCCTTCTCGCTGTTCCCGACTGCGTAGACGTTCTTGCCCAGCACCGTCCTCGTGGCAAAGACGGATCCCGCCGCCACGATCACCAGCATGACGATCACTGAAACCGGGACCACTCCGATATGGCCTCCCCCGAGCACCGAGATCCAAGTGCTCTCGTAGTGGATGGGCGAGCCGAGTGTGATGAGCAGGGAGATCCCCCGGGCGACGCTCATCATTCCGAGCGTTGCGATGAATGGAGCGATCCCCACGCGCGTGACCAGGAGCCCGTTCACTAGCCCGGCCAAGGTCCCCGACCCGAGGATGACGAGCAGGGTCAGGCCGGGGGGAGCGCCGGCCTGGGCCGCCCAGGCCCCCACGCAGGCGGTCATTCCCACCAAGGCGCCGACCGAGAGATCGATTCCCGCGGTGATGATGATGAGTCCCTCTCCCACGGCCAGGATGGCAATGAGCGAGAACTGCCTCAGGATATTCAGGATGTTTCGGACCGTCAGGAAGTACGGGCTCGCGGCGGTCATCACCACGCAGAGGGCGATGAGCGCCATGCCCACGCTCACCTCCGGTTTGGCGAACAGCGACCGCCAGGGCCCGGAGCGAGGGGCGGTCCAGTCCCTTCCTGGCGCGGTCTTCACCGGCAGCTCCTTCTGATCCGCGCGCTTCTCGAACATGGTCGTCATCTCCTGTCCGGACCGCTGCCTGGCCGCCGGGCCAGCGTCACCCGCCCTCGCCGTGAAGCAAGCACTGAAGGTCCGCCTGGTCGTCGGCGGCCTTTTTGAAGATCGGGACCAAGCGATCATAGTAGGCTGCGCTCTCGGGGACGGGATCGACGATCTCCTCGGTGCGGTGGAGTCCGTCGATCCGGTCGAAGCCCTCCCACAGCCCGGTGCCGACCGCGGCCACGGCGGCCGCGCCCAGGGCCGCCGCCTGCTGGTCCACGCTCGACTTGACGATGCGGAGTCCGTACGCGTCAGAGTAGATCTGCCGCCAGAGGGCGCTCTTGCTCCCGCCCCCCACGATCAGCATCTCGTCGCTCATCCTGGTGAGGCGCCGGAGCTCGTCCAGGCAGAGGCGCAGCCCGAGGGCGATACCCTCCATGGCCGCGCGGAAGAGGTCCGCCCGGCGGTGGCCAAGGTCCAGCCCCAGAAAGCCGCCGCGGATTCGAGCGCTCTTGTCCAAGGGCATCCCCCCTCCCAGGCTGGGGTTGAAGAGGAGCCCCCGGGCCCCCCGCGGAGACCGCGCCGCCTCCTCCACCATGAGGTCGTACGCGTCGATCCGCTCTCGCTCGGCGCGAGCGACGAGGTCCGGCGCCAGTTGATCGCGGATCCAGCGGAAGCTCGAGCCGGCGGCAGTGATGGCCAAGGCGGAGGCGAACATCCCTGGAACCACGTGGGCGAAGACGTAGGGCCGGCTCGCCTCCTCGATGAGGGGCCGCGACGAGCAGACGGCGATCCAGGAGGAGGAGCCGAGGTTGTTGTAGGCCCTTCCTTCCTTGAATGCCTTGGCTCCCAGGGCCATGCAGGAGTTGTCCACCCCGCCGGCCACCACCTCGGCGCCGGCGTGGAGGCCGAGCGCCTCGGCCGCCTCGTGCGTCAGGCGCCCGATGACCTGGGTCGAGGGGACGATCTCGGGGAAGATCCGGGCGGGAAGGCCGGAGGCCTCGATCAGCCTGGGGGAGTAGTTCCAGCGGAGCAGATCATAGACGCCCGACCCCGACGCGTAGGAGGGGTCGGTACAGAGGCGCCCGGTGAGCCGCAGGTTCACGAAATCCTTGGTGCCGACGATCCTGTGGACCCTCGAAAACATCTCGGGCTCGTTATCCCGGTACCACATGATCTTGAACACGCTGTAGAGCGGAGGCGGAAAGCCATTCCCCGTAGTCCGGTACCACTCCAGCTGGTCGCACCGGGTGAAGAACTCTCTCGCTTGTGGGGTCGCCCGGCAGTCGGACCAGATGGGGGTCGAAGGCCGGAGCAGGTTCCCGTCGCGATCGACGGGCACCGCTCCAAGGCTGTGACCGGAGAGGCCGCAGCACACGATCTCCCGAGGATCGACCCTCACCGATGCGAGGAGCCGGCGGGTACTCTCGATGACTGCCCCCCACCAGTCCTCCGGGCGCTGCTCGTGCCAGCCGCTGTCCGGGTAGCTGGTTTCATAGGGGACGAACGTGGAGGCCACGCAGTTCCCGTCTCGGTCATACAGCGAGGCTTTGTTGCCGCCGGTTCCGAGATCCCAGGCGATGATGCGATCCACGGTCCCTCCTGGTAGCCTCTTGGGAGCGCCTTCCCTCAGGCCTCGAACGACAACCGCCCGCTTGCCCCGGCGCGCCGTCGCGCCTCGTCGAGAATGGCCGGGGTCGAGCTCGTGCCAACCCGATCCGCTCCCGCGGCCAAGGCTGCTAGCGCGGCGTCCAGGGTCGAGATCCCCCCTGCCGCTTTGATCCGGACCCGCGGGCCGCAGGTCCGTCGCATGAGCCTTAGGTCCGCCACCGTCGACCCGCCCTGGGCAAACCCGGTCGACGTCTTCACGAAATCCGCGCCAGCCGCCTCGGACAGCCTGCAAGCCATGACCTTCTGCTCGTCAGTGAGGTAGGCGGTCTCAAGGATCACTTTGACGATCGCCGAGCCAGCGTGTGCGGCCTCCACCACGGACCGAATGTCCCCCTCCACGAACCGGTGCTCACCCGAGCGCAACCTGCCGATGTTGAGGACCATGTCGACTTCGACGGCACCGCCAGCGATCGCGGCGCGTGTCTCCGCCACTTTGGCCGCGGTGGAGGTCGCGCCGTGGGGGAACCCGATCGTGGTCGTCACAAGGATCCCCGTGCCCGCCAGCTCCTCCACGAGGATTGGAAGATCGCTGGGCCGCGCGCACACGGAAACGACGCCGCACGCCCTGGCGACCGCGCACCCCTCCCGAACCCCAGAAACCGTCAGATCGGGGCGGAGCAGCGAGTGATCGATGGTCTTCGCGATCTCGCTCGGGGAGATGAACGCGCTCTTCATGCCGCCTCCAACAGGTCGGCGCTCGGCAGTTTGCTCGCCGGGGCCGTCAAGACTTGAACTCAAGTAGTCTTCGGGCGGTGGTCTCGTCGGTGATGAGTCCCGAGATGATCTTACCGCGGATGGCCCCCAGAATGGCCTCGACCTTCTGCTCGCCTTGTGCCACGCCGATGACCCGCCCTGGGGGGAGAAGGTCCAGGGGCATGCCCGCGACCCGTTCGTTTATCGAGCAGCGAATGAGCTTCCCGCTCCGATCGAATGCCCATGCCAGTACCACCCCAACGGCGCCACGCTCAAGGAGATCGGTGACGTCTGCGTCCGCGTAGAACCCATCCTCGTGCAGCGGTCCTTTCCACGCCATTTCGCCGATGCCAACCAAGGCCACCTTGGCCCGCTTGACCAGCTCCTTCACAGCCTGGAAAGCATGCTGCTGCTGCAGGATCCGGCGTTCCTCGGGGGTCCGCGCTACCACAGGCGTAGGGAGCAGAAAGGCCTCGGCATTCACCCGGTCCGCTAGGTGCATCGCGGCTTCGAAGTGACTAGCTCGGCCGTCTGGCCCCATGTGCCCGTGCAACGACACGATCCTGTGCTGAGGCGTGTTCATTGGCTTCACCCGATCCACCGTCGCTCGCAGTGCCCGGCCGCCGCCGATAGCCAAGACAACGGGCGTCTTGGAGACCAGGTAGCTCTCGATGCAAGCGGCCCCGCACACCCCAAGGGAAGTATACAGATCACCTTGTCCAGGATCGCTCGGGGCAACATCGCAATAGGAAAAACCGAAGCGAGAGCGGAGTTGCTCGATTAGCTCGATGCACTCGGAGAGCGGGTGTATCAGCCGATGTTGGATGAGCTCCTCAGCGTCGGCCAGCGACACGAGGCGCTGGGCAGCCTGCCGGGAGATATTCAGCTTAGCGGCGATCTCGTCCTGCGTATTGTTGGCGACGTAATAGAGCCAGCCAGCGCGAGCCGCAAGGCCTAGCTTCTGCTGGTTCTTACTCACGGGCGGTTGTCCTGGGCTGCAAAATGGCGCGTTCGCGTTCGCGCCTACGTTGCACGATGAGTTCAATTCAACCAATCAAGAAATCCGCCAGCGTCTCCCCCACTCCAAAGGCCGGTTCGGGATCCTTGCCACGAGCCCGTGGTGCCAAAGCTCGACGGCACACGCGCTGCGCTTCTGAACTGCTACGCGCACCTCGAAACCCTCGATGAGCTCGGCTCAGTCATGAGCGTAATCCATATTCATGAGCTAATGCTCAGATGGGGAAAATCGCGCTCCCGAAGCTTTGACGGCCGAATATGAACCTGCGAGCGTTACCGCAGTTGAGCATACGACCATTATATGCGCAAATAAGCACTCTTTAGGGTCGCCACGATCGAGGCCTGGCCGGTTAATTGCGCACGATTCAGGGTCTCCTCCGACCACGCTGGTGGGGCGAGCCGCTTCCCGAGCGCAACGCAGCCGCCGCAGGTCTCCAGGTTGTATCTCTGAGGGCTCATGGGGTGGTGCCGTCGCGGGCGCCGTTGTGAAAGACGACCACCTCGTCGCTCGATACCACGCCGGCGCGACCTTCGGATCGCGGACGAACGAGCGGACGGTTCGTTGGATCTCTTTCTCGGCGCCTAGGTCCACACCCCTGGTTGGCGTTGTGCCGGT
>Ga0335069_10004299_pt1 | contig 21209 bp, 14 predicted proteins | sample Lox_Sample_11_FD_206714 | JGI IMG/M metagenome (GOLD analysis project Ga0335069, IMG submission 206714) | Soil microbial communities from Loxahatchee National Wildlife Refuge, Florida, United States - Lox_Sample_1.1 | ecosystem: Environmental > Terrestrial > Soil > Wetlands | place: USA...
GGTTGGTCTTAGTCCTGCTCGCATTTGCCAGATGGTCGTATGCGACTCCCTCCGATGTCCGCCTCGCCATGTACGTAGCGGCTCTTGTCTTCGGGTGGCTCGGAGCGGCGTATCTTTGTTTCGGTAGTTCAGTGTTTCGAGTATTCCTTTTCCCGTTTTGCTTCCTCTTCTGGATTGTGCCCCTGCCGAGTACTCCCCTGAACTGGATTGTAGAGTTCTTGCAGGACGAATCTGTCGCGGTGACAAGATGGTTCTTTCAACTGGCGCGAGTGCCAGTAACGCAAGACGCCAACATGCTGTCGATTCCAGGTCTCGACGTCGTCGTCGGCCCGGAGTGCAGCAGCATACGTTCGAGTCTCATCCTCGTGGTCCTGACGATGGTCCTGGCACATCTGTTTCTGCGCAGCTGGTGGCGCAAAGCACTACTTGTCCTATTGGCGATACCGCTCGCCGTTCTTAAGAATGCTCTTCGCATCTTCGTTATCGTCCAACTCGGCATGCATGTGGATCGCAGGTACCTGGACGGCTGGCTCCATCATCATGGCGGCGTGATTTTTCTTATGATCGCGCTGGGGGCGGTCGTAGTGGCGCTCTGGATCCTAGGAAGAAGTGAGTGGAATCGGAGCGAGTTGGCGGTGAACTAGACTTAACCGTTTTCTAGGAGCGTCCAAAATTCCGCCGGACCGCATCTGGGTAAAAACAAAAAACCACGCGACAGCGACAAAGCCGCGCGTGGCGTTCTGTTTGATTGCTGTGTTAGAGACTAGGACTTCGCCGGTTTTCCCATCCGCGAACGAACGAACATCGCTCCCAGACAAGTCAATCCCGCGCCCAGCCAATACACGGCTGACGAGCCACCCTCAGGCGCCTGTTGGCAATCGCGTCCGTGGCCGCGGTCACAGCGATGATCGCGACGGTCAGCAAACGCGGGGACAGCCAAGCAAAACGCAAGTGAAGCTGCCAGCCACCATTTACGGTTAATCATGTGTAACGACCCCGTTAGTAGGAAAAATTCCCGGAGACCGTTTAGGAGGGGGAGACATGCAAGCCAGCACGGTTCCTGGTCGAACACAGGTATTACAGAACCTTTCTGATCGCCTGTCAAGATGATAGTTATTGCAATCGTTGCAATGCGTTACAACTGGCACAGTAGTGCCATAGGATAGCCCAAAAGGGCCCCAAACAAGGGCTTTTCGCCTCTTGGACTAGGGGTTTGGAATGACGGCCTGAGCCTCGTTGGAGTACCCGCTCTCTTGGTCTCCGCTGTACATCGCTGTTGCTACATAGTAATAAGTCTGGCCGGCAACGACAGATGTATCCGTATAGGTCGTGGACGTATCCATCGAAGTGTTCAGCATCGTATAAGGTCCGCCAGAAACGGTACCCCGGTATACGTTGTAGCCAATGGCCTCAGAGGCTGCATCCCAGGAAACATCCACGCTGTGCGCACCGCCCGCCTTGCCGACGCCGGTAAGGCTTTCTACGGTAGGCGAGTTCGAGGCGTTGCTAGTGAATGTCAACGAGGCATTGGCGGTACCGGCAGATGTCGGTGTAAAGGTGACCGTGAACGTTGCCGAGTTTCCAGCAGCGATCGTTTTTGGGAACGTAATTCCAGAAAGCGTAAATTCGCTGTTGTCGATGGTTGCGGAGGAAACGGTCACCGACCCCACCGACGCCGTGAGTGTGCCATTCAGTTGAGCGCTCGACCCGACGGTGACGTTGCCAAAATTCAGTGTGGATGGTGTAACCGCGAGTTGTCCTTGTGCCGTGCCGGTTCCCGAGAGCGGAATGCTCAAGGGAGAATTCGAAGCATTGGACACAACCGAGATGCTTCCGCTGGCGGAGCCTGTGGCTGTAGGCGTAAACGTGGCGGTGAAGGTCACGCTTTGCGAGGGATTCAGCGTGGCTGGCAGTGTCAGCCCGCTGATCGAGAAAGCCGAGCCGCTCACGTTTGCCTGGGTGATCGTGACGGAAGAGCCACCGGTGTTCGTTAGCGTCTCCGACAGGTTACTGCTGTGCCCAACCTGCACGTTGCCGAACGCTAAACTCGACGGATTCGGGCTTAGCGTTCCTTGCGTCACGCCAGTCCCAGAGAGCGGGATCGTCAACGAGGGATTCGAGCCATCGGAGGTGAGCACGACACTGCCGCTGGCATTGCCGGCCACAGTGGGGGCAAACTTCACGGTAAAGGATGTGTTTTGACCGGCAGTCAGAGTCAGCGGCAGGGTGAGTCCGCTAATGCTGAACCCGGTTCCCGAAACGTTCGCGGCGGAAATCGTGAGGCTCGATCCGCCAGTGTTGGTCAACGTCTCTGTCTTGGTGCTGTTGGTTCCGACCTGAACGTTGCCAAAAGCAACGCTCGACGGGTTCGGTGACAGCGTGCCCGGCGTAACCCCTGTTCCAGCCAGAGGAATATTGAGCGTCGGGTTCGAGCCATCGGACTGAATGGTGGCGGTTCCGCTGGCGTTGCCTGCGACGGAGGGGTTGAAGGTGATCTTGAAGGAAGTGCCCTGCCCCGCCGAGAGCGTCAACGGCAGCGACAGTCCGCTGATGCTGAACCCGGCTCCCGTAACCGTCGCAGCCGAGATCGTAAGACTGGATCCGCCGGTATTCGTGAGCGTTCCGTTGATCGTGGCGGGCGACCCAATCTTAACGTTGCCGAAGTTGAAGCTTGCCGGGCTGGAAGTCAGTGACCCTTGCGCTAATCCTGTGCCGGACAAGGGAATGCTCAGCGGAGAATTGGAGGCATCCGATACCACGGAAACCGAACCGTTGACCGTTCCCGGATTCGTTGGACTGAACTTCACATGGAAGGTGACAGCCTGACCCGGGTTGAGCGTTACCGGCAACGACAGACCGGTGATTGAAAATCCCGCGCCCGTGACCGTGGCCTGCGAAATTGTGGTGGCCGCGCCGCCCGTGTTGGTGAGCGTTTCTGACAAACTGCTGTTGCTGCCGACCTGGACGCTGCCAAATGCCAAACTAGCCGGGTTTGCGCTCAGCAAACCTTGCGTAACGCCGGTCCCGCTTAATGGCAGGTCGGCGTCGTTGGCGTCTGTATTAAATGAAATCTTGCCGGTAAAATTCCCCGCCGCGGGGGGGGCGAAAGTGACGGTCATCGACGCCGTGTCGCCCGGATGCAGCGTTAGCGGCAATTGCAGGCTGCTCGCCGAAAAACCCGCCCCGCTCAAAGCTGCCTGACTGAGCGTGAGGTCCGCTGCCCCGCTGTTGGAAAGGATTACAGAGCTAATTTTGTTGCTACCCACGAGAACATTGCCGAAGTTCAGTGACGATGGGGCGAGAGTCAGCTGGCCGCCGCTGACTGCTTTGCCCGATACCGGAAGCGATGCCAGCGACTGTCCGCCGCTATTCGCAAAAGAGGCGGTTGCTGAGAACGTGCCCTGTGCAGCGGGCTGAAACTTCACGGAGAAGGAAGCGCTTTGTCCGGCTGGAATCGTCAGTGGCAGTGTGACGCCGGTAACTTGGAAAGACGGATCCGAAACGTGGATCGTGCTCACTGTGACGTCGGAGGACGTCGTATTGGAGATCGAGTCAGCGAGAGTCTTGGAGTCGCCTGCACCGATCGACCCAAAGCTGAGCGGGCTGGTGGAGAAGCTCACCGAGCCATCGCCACCGGGTGCTTGCTGATTCAATGCTTGGCAACCGACGAGAACGAGCAGGCAGCCGGTGCCGAGGAGACTGACGATCCAGTTATGACGGGTTCTGCGTCCTCTCAAAATGACCTCGATTAGCCGTGCGCCAATGCGCGGCGGGGGTTTCAGGCCACCGGGGAACTTCCCCAGCAAGGTACAGTTTCGCGCTGCAGGAAGGGCTCGCCCAGATGGCGGAAGTGCATCTGCGGGCCAGCCTGTACGGCCAGTAATGAGCGACGGCCGTTTTGCCATGGGGGATTGGCCTAACGTTTTCAATTCTCCAGATTAAGGAATGCATTCTAATATATTGAAAACAGGATGAGTTGGCCGCGGTTGTGGAAATTGCGAGATGACAAAAGTAACCAGGCACCGGGTAGCCTGCTGGTTTTCGCGCGCAGTCTTGGGAAAGTTCGAGTCTTTTCTCAAGAAGTCGGGTTTAGAATAGCGGGAGTGCACTCGACCGCAGGGTCCTGAGTGTGCTCAAAAAAAGGCTGAGTTTCGATGATCAAGAAGCGGGTGAAAAACATGCGATTCCTGTTGTGCATTGCGGCACTGGTGGCAAGCTTGAGTTTGAGCGGGCTGGCACAGAGTTCCAGTAGCAAACCGGTCGGTGCTTCGGGGCAAAAGAAAGTCAGAGCCAAGCATGAACGATCTGACGCCGATTTGAAGTCCTCGGGCAAAGGCGGAGGCGGTGCTCTTCCCAAGGGCTCGGCTCGGGCCGGTGATTCCAAGAGTCTAAAGACGTTGGAACAACAAACTTCGAAGTCCGCTGCTGGATCGAAGGCGTCTTCTTCAAAAGGGAGGACGGGTGCACTATTGAAAGCCCAAAAAGAAAAATCCAATCCTCCGATCAAGTTTGGCGGAGGGGGCAAAGGCAGTACAGGTGGGGGCAAAACCGGAAACCCGTATCGAGGACGTTTGCGGCAGAAGGGCTCGCACCGTTAATCCTCGCGGCAGAGACTATCGAGCTAAACGACAAAAGCTAGACGTTTGTGGAACGACCCGGGGCTGGGGCTGCGTGATTGACCGCAGCTTCGGTCCCAGATTGTTTTAGCGAGTATTTCGCCAGGCAGTAGAGGGCGCGAACGCCGTCCTTCCATCCGATCTTTTTGCCTTCTTCGTAGGTCCGTCCTGAGTAGCTGATACCAACTTCATAGATCCGCAGCCGGCGACGAGCGACCTTAACTGTGATCTCCGGCTCGAACCCGAAGCGATCCTCCTCGATCGGGATGGACTGGATGACCTCGCGGCGGAACGCTTTGTAGCAAGTCTCCATGTCCGTGAGGTTGATGTTTGTGAGGCAGTTGGAAAGCATGGTCAGAAACCAGTTCGCGACCGAATGCCAGAAGTACAGGACGCGGTGTGGGCCACTGCCCATAAAGCGCGACCCGTACACAACATCGGCTTTGCCCTGCACCAGAGGTTCGAGAATCTGCGGATATTCAGCGGGATCGTATTCCAGGTCCGCATCCTGAATGATTAGAAAATCTCCCGTGGCCTGTTCAATGCCGCGTCGTAGAGCTGCCCCCTTGCCCATGTTGCGCGGCTGAAGGAACACGCGCACCTGGGCATGCCGGCTGGCAAGGTCCGCGAGGATGTCCCGGGAGCCGTCGGTCGAGCCGTCATCCACACAGAGCAATTCGATCTCTGCCGGCACCGCCAGCACCCTCGCAATCACTTCCTGCAGTGTGGCGCGTTCGTTATAGACCGGCATTACCACCGACAGCTTCATACCGTGATCGTAGCAACCGTCACGAACGAGCACAACGTTACTCACGGCGTAAAGGGGTAGCCAGCGATATACTCGGCTGTTCCGCTGATGGTAGGCGACGCGGGCTGCGGCGGCTCACCCACAGCTTGAATGATGCGATGAAAGCTTTGCGCAATCTGAGGTTCCTGGCGGCCTCTCTCCTGCTGGTCATTATTGTGGGAACGGCGGGCTTCCACTTCATTGAAAGGTGGTCCTGGTTTGATGGCTTCTATATGGTCATCACGACCCTGACCACGATTGGGTATCAGGAAGTTCATCCCCTGTCACAGGTAGGCCGGTGGTTCAACATCGGAGTAATTTTTTGCGGTGTATCACTGGTCTTTCTGGCGATCGGAGGGCTCACACAGGCTTTGCTAGAATTCGAGCTGCAGAGCTTCTTTGGAAGGCGCCGTATGGAGCGGGAAATCGGCCGTCTGACCGATCATTACATTCTCTGCGGTGCAGGCCGCGTGGGCAGAAGCGCAGCGCGTGAACTGGCCCGCAAGCCGGCGCCGTTTGTCGTTATTGAAAGCAGCGAGGCAAAGGCGCAAAAGTTTGCCGGAGAAAACTGGCTCATCCTTGTTGGCGATGCCACGCAGGAGCAGACCCTGCGGGAAGCGCAGATCGAGCATGCCCGCGGTCTGGTTGCCGCCACTACCACCGACGCGACAAATCTCTACATCGTGCTGACGGCGCGCAATCTGAATCCGCGCCTGCGGATTATTGCACGGGCGAGCGAAGAAGTGGCGGAGAAGCACCTGCTGAAGGCCGGAGCCGACTCGGTCGTTTCTCCGTATTCATTTGCCGGGCAACGGATCGCGCAATCATTTCTTCGACCCCACGTGGTCAGCTTCCTCGACACCGCCACGACTCATCTGGGAATGGACCTGGAGATTGGAGAAGTCCCCATCGGCCGCGGCAGTTCGTTCGCAGGAAAAACGATTGAAACGTCGCGCATCCGGCAGGAGCGAGGTGTGATTATCCTTGCTATCAAGCGGGAAGCCGGTATGCACTTCAACCCCTCGCCCGAAGACCGCATCGAAGCCGGCGATTTTCTGATCGCCATGGGCGAACCGCAGCAGTTGCGCGAACTCGAGTCGTCCGCCGGGTCGCCGTCATGAAAATCGTCAGCGCGGAGGAAATGCGCGCGATTGACCGCGCGACTTCCGAACGCTTCGGAATTCCTTCTCTCACACTCATGGAGAACGCCGGCCGCGCGGTAGTTCATTTGGGGCTGGGCGCCCGCGGGCGGGAGGGCTCCGTGCGCATTGGCGTTGTTTGTGGCAAAGGAAACAACGGAGGCGACGGATTCGTAGCCGCGCGCTTGCTGGCGGAAGGCGGCTCGAAAGTGCGCGTGCTCCTCTTGTGCGAGCCGGGGGAACTTCGCGGAGATGCGGCCGAGATGTTCGCGAGGATGGGATTTTCTCCCGTGATTTGTCGCGACCGCAGTGCGCTGGAAGTGCCTGAGGCAGCCGCGGTCTTCGGCGCCGACGTGATCCTGGATGCCATTCTCGGAACCGGGTTTCGCCCTCCGGTCAGCGATTTCTACGCGGCTGCGATTGCCAAGATCAATGCCAGCAAGGCATACGTTGTGGCGGTGGATATTCCTTCGGGGGCAAATGCTGACGCGGAGGGTTTGCAAGAAGGAGCGATTGCTCGAGCAGATGCTGTGGTTACGTTTACAGCCCCACGACCGGCCCATGTTTTCGGGACTCTTACCCAAGGCACCACGTGGATTGCGCCGATTGGCTCGCCAACCGAAGCCATAACTTCGAGTCTGAAACTAAACCTCAGCACCCCAGGCGATTTTGCCAAGCTCCTCGCGCCGCGAGCGCGCGATGCCAACAAAGGTAGCTACGGGCACGTTCTGGTGGTTGGAGGTTCGCTCGGAAAGTCGGGAGCGGCGGCCATGGCGGGATACTCGGCCCTGCGCGCAGGTGCGGGCCTCTCAACCGTGGCGACCACGGCAAGCATTTTGCCGAGCGTGGCGGAGCTTTCTCCGGTTTTGATGACCGAGCCCTTGCCGGAAACTACGGAAGGAACGATCGCTCGCGAAGCGCTGGATCGAATCGTAGCTCTGGCGGAAGGCAAGAAGGTCGTTGCCGTTGGGCCGGGTATCTCGCGCAACGCCCAGACCGCTGAGTTCGTCCGGACGCTTCTCAAGCCCGAAAGACTTCCCGCGGAAACCGCTGTTGTTCTTGACGCCGATGCTCTCAATGCCTTCGAGGGCCACGCGCAGGAGTTGGATGGCACCGCCAGAACGATTGTTCTAACACCGCACCCGGGCGAGATGGCCCGGCTGACAGGGCTGGGCATTGCCGAGATTCAAGCGAACCGCCTCGATGTCGCCCGCAAGTTTGCCCGCGAGCATTCCGTGATTGTCGTGCTGAAGGGACATCGAACCTTGACCGCGTCGCCGGATGGAGAAGTGTGGGTGAATCCGACGGGCAATCCCGGCATGGCAACCGGAGGCACCGGCGATGTTCTGACTGGCATTGTCGCGGGGCTGATCGCGCAACATCCACAGAGGGCGCTTGAGGCGACGGCTCTCGGCGTTTATCTGCACGGAAAAGCCGGCGATCTCGCGAGCGAGGAGTTTGGGGAACGCTCGATGATCGCGACAGACTTGCTTCGCTATATCCCGGACAGTTTCATGGAGAGGCCGGGTCCGCCGGGCGAGTTTCGCTTTCGAGCATGAGACTCGTCAGCGCGGAATAGTTTTGTCGAGGTACGGCAGGAGCTGGCTGCCCAAGGACATGACACGCGTTTGCGCCGCATCCGGAGATTCCCCGCGGCCCATCGGACTCATCAAGCGCACGAGCGAACCATCGCTGCGGTGCAGGCGAATGGAATCGGCGATGAGGTAGTACTTGGCGCTGTATTCGCTTGCGACCACGCGACCGTGAGCCTGAAACCAATAAAGCACGATCTGCCGCTCGCCGCCTTTCACGATGACGTATCGATTGGCGGGAAATGCATGGCCATCCGGCCCTGTGATGTTCACGACCTGGCGCAAGGTCGGGATCCAACCCGCGCCCGGCAAACAATGGTTGGGCGAGTGGATTGTGTCTCCCATTTTCTGGCTGGGAAAATAGGCGACAAAAAGACTGATCCAGGGAAAGCGATCTCTCGAATCTTCGTAGTCGCGAGCCAGAAACTCCCCTGGCCCCAGAATGTCGAGCGTTTGCTGATCGATAGTCTCGTCCGTGGATGTCCACTGATCGATTTGCGCTGGAAGGGAACTGAGAGGCTGGCGCGGCGGGTAGACTTCGGCTTGCGAATGAAGTTGCAAACCAATTGCAGTTGCCAGCAGCAAGCAGCCCGACAACGCAAACCGCAGCCGGAAGTCCGTTGCCGTCTGAAGGATTCCCTTCGTGGATGGAGCAACCGTTGGTCGCGCCTTTAACTCCGATTTCTTTGCGGGCCTCCAGATCAGGTTGATCAGGGCGTGGAGGGCAAACAGGAGCAAGAGGGAAACGACAAAAATCAGCCAGCCTTGGAAGAGGTGAAAGAACCCTTCCGCCTTGTCGGGATCCCAATACTGAACCAGCACGCCGGTGCCGAATATGCGGAAGGCATTCGCCGCGACCGCGATCGGGACGGCAGAGCACGCGAGCGCCACGCGGACCCACATCCGCTTTTCCATCAGGTAGCCGTAAATGATCGCGAGTGTAAGCAGACTCAGCAGGGAACGGATGCCACTACAAGCTTCAACAACCTCCAGAGGCATCGCCGCCAGGTTGATCACGTTGCCTTCCCGGTAGACCGGGATGCCGGCAATTTCCAGCATCTTCGTAGAAACTCTCGAAGCCAGTATCTGCAGCGGGAAGGTGAAACGCTGGAGAATCAGATTCGGCAGTGGGACCATCAGGAAGAGAAACGCCCAGGGAAACAAAACCGCCCGGAAGAACTTCCAACCGAGAAACAGGACAACCAGCCCCGCCAGAAGTATGAGTAAGGACGATCGTGCCGTAAAAAGTTCAACGCCCAGGACTCCTACAACCAACATCACCAATGCAACGACGATGATAGGTAACCCTGTCCAAGACGGACTTGAGCGAATAGCCCTTAGGTTCGCACGCTGTTGCCACAGAACGAAAAGTGCGAAGGCTGGAACAAAGATCCCATGAGAGAAGTTTTGGTCGTTAAACCATTGAACTACAAGCCGATAGAGAATTGAGTAGTACAGCCAGACGAGAAGCAACCCCAGTCCCAGGCCCCATAACATGACCGGCCGGAACGACCAACCTCTGCCCTCTTCCAGTGCGAAAGGGGCTCCCTCCCGTGTGTTCCCCATAAGGAGCGCTTACCAAGGAGAATATGCGAAGTTGGAAATTGGGGCAAAGTAAATAAAATCCCAGCCGCCTGCCCACTCCGGACCCGCCAAAACACAAACGGCCCGCTACGTTCGTTAGGGAAAAGTGGGCAAATGTTTTCCCACTAATCCTCAATGTGATACCTTAGAAGGACCACAGATTCTCGACTTGTGATATCGCAACTCATTGGATTATAAGGTTATAAACGCAATCCGGCCGCGTCTGTAATTTGCGCTGATATGGCAACGAGTGTGCTCTTTAGGAGCGTAAGCCCTCGGTCTGAGAAGCATTCCCCCTCTCGGGCAGAAATCAACATGGATTCGCACCTTCACAGCACTCGAGCGGACACAGACGCCCCGGCAAACGGGTCGTCCCGAGTGTGGCTAGAGAGTGTCAGCCGGGGAATGCGCGCCGTCGAGGAAGTGATCCGCGAACTGGCCCAGAGCGATGTACCCGTGCTTGTCGTGGCAGAGCACGGATCCGGTAAAGCAGCAGCAGCCGAGCGCATCCATGGACTTTCGCGCCGGGCTGGCGAACCCTTCTCCGCATACCATTGCCGCCAGGTTGATGAAACCGCGCTTGCGAAAAGCGTAGGCCAGGGTGGGACCATCTACCTGCAGGAAGTTGGGGATCTAACGTTTGCGGCGCAGGCCGAACTGGTACGCCAAATGGGATTGGCCGATCCCGAAGGCCCGCTCGCGCCCCGCTACATTTGCGGTACCACCGGCGAACTTGAGCCTGAGGTTCGCTCCGGAAGAGTTCGAGAGGATCTGTACTATCGCATAAGCGGGGTCTGTCTGCGACTCCCTCCGCTGCGCCAGCGCAAGGAAGACATCCCGGCGCTGCGCGACCTGTTCTTGGCGACCGCAGGCAAAGAGTTCGCGAGGAGTGTGCCGGCGCTGAGCGAGGAGACGGAAAACTTCTTTCTTGACTATCACTGGCCGGGCAACATCCGGGAATTGAAGGATGCCACGCGGGCCATCGTGGCTTTGGGAGACGCGGATTTGGCCATGGGTGGCCTGCGCTCTTTGCTCCGCCGCATGGAGACCGAGAATGGCGAAAAGATTTCACTGAAAGACGCAGCTCGCGCGGCATCGAGAGAGGCTGAGCGCGAGTTGATTCTGCAAGTACTCACACGGACACGATGGAATCGCCGTAGGGCGGCCCAAGAGCTTAAGATCAGTTATAAAGCTCTGCTCTACAAGCTGAAACAGATCGGATATGAAGGTTATGGGGCGTAACAAGCAGTGAACTTGTGAGAAGGGGAGTTTGAGGAGAAGACATGAAATTAAGATGCAATGCGGTGGTCGCAGCGGCAGTGCTCATGAGTGGTATGGCATGGACACAAGACGCTCCACCTGCCGCCAGCCCAGCCCCAAGCGCAACGGCCGCTCCGTTACAGACAAGCCCGGATTATGTCATTGGAGCGGAGGACGCGCTGCACATCGCAGTGTGGAAAGAGCCTGACCTCACGGCCACGCTGCCCGTTCGTCCGGACGGCAAGATTTCGTTGCCTCTGCTTGACGATGTGCAAGCGGCCGGCATGACACCCAAACAACTCGCCGATTCGCTCGCCGAGAAACTGAAGAAGTTTGTGGCCGACCCGCGCGTCACGGTAGTCGTGACGGCGATCAACAGCAAGCGAATTTATCTGGTCGGCGAAGTAGGCCACCCGGGAGCGATGCCGATGTCACCCAACATGACGGTGTTGCAGGCACTCGCCAATTCCGGCCTCAGCCAGTTTGCCAATACGAAGAAGATTTACCTTCTGCGTACGCAGAATGGTAAGCAGGAAAAGATGCCCGTCAACTACCGCAAGCTGGTCAAGGGCGAAGACATCAACCAGAACTACATGCTGATTCCGGGAGATACAATCGTTGTCCCGTAGCTGATCCAAAGACGGGGGAGAAGTATGGCAAGACTCCAACCAATTCGGTGGGCCCTACTGGTGCTTGGCCTCAGTCTGTTGGCTGCGGGGCAAAACACGCCGCCCGAGGAAAGAACGGCGCCTGCGCCCGCGTACGGACAACAGGACGCTCCCATCCTTAATCCGGATAATCCGCCGATTTCCGGGTTGGACGAACCCGGGCTCGATCTGCATTCTCCCACGCGCAGTTTCATTTCGCCTGCGCTCCAGGTCAGTGAGACCGTCGACACCAACCAGAACAATCAGCTGACCACGTCCGAAGCACGCTCTGTGTCACACGTGATGGGCGCTCTCGACCTGCAAGAGTTCTGGCCGAAAAGTGATCTGATTGTCGAATACCTCGGCGGAGTGGCCTTTAATGCGGACCCTTACGATGTCCGGCAGCTTCAGGCCGTTGGCCTGGAAGCGATTACACGTTGGCGCACGGGCAACATTAAGTTGCGCGACTCCTTCAGCTATGTTCCTGATGGTTCCTTTCATGCCGGAACCGCAGGCGGAAGGCCGGGGCTTGGTATCGCCTTGGGCGGTTTAGGGACCGGCGAGGGTATACCTGGACTTTCACATTTCGGCACCGGAACTTTAGGCGCGGTTGGCATCATTCCTCGGCTGGCAAACACCGCCGTTCTCGATGTTGTTCAGGCGATCACGCCGCGCTCGGCCGTCACCGTCGCCACCGGTTTCAGCAATGCGCATTTCTTTGACGATACCGACACCCTCGAGAATAGCGACCAGACTACGATTGAGGGCGGTTATAGCCGCCTCATCGGCCGTCATGATCAGTTGGCGGGCATCTACGGCTTCCAGCTCTTCCGCTTTCCTTTTGTCGATGGTGGCGAGATTTACAACCATGTTGGCAACATACGCTGGAGCCACCACATCACCGGCAGGATGAAACTGATTGTCGGCCTGGGTCCGCAGTACAGCGAAGTGCGTCTTGGCAACATCCGATCGCATTGGTCTTTGAGTGGAAGGGCGACGATTCGTTATCAATTCCGTCACACCTCGCTGGTCCTGGGCTGGGAAAAATACACATCGCAAGGTTCGGGATTTTTTGCTGGCGCCGATACTCAAGTCGCCCGCTTTGCCTTGCGACGGCCGCTGGGACGTACCTTGGAGCTGCAAACCTATCTGGACTACTCGCATAACCAGCGCCTGCAGTCCGCGGGCGGCGTCACGGCGAATTCCTATAACGAGGGCTCGGCGGGGTGCATTGTGCGTAAGCACATCGGTCGCACCTATGACCTGTTTATTGCTTATCGGTTCGGCGAGGTTGGATTCGACAACACTGTGTGCGTAGAAGGAGCTGGCTGCGGAAAGACGAACCAGCGCCATGGCGGGACCATCGGTTTTGAGTGGCACCCGAGGCCAACGCGGATTGAATAGAGTTCAAGCAAGGCTGCCTTGAGCAGCCGGAGGTTAAAAAAAATGAGTGCGCGCGAATTGACAATGGATGACTATCTGGCGATGGTACGCCGGCGACTGAAGGTGATTCTGGTGCCGATGTTCATCGCACCACTGGCGGGGTTCTTGATCTCCTATGCCTTTTCGCCGCGGTACTCTTCGCAGTCGATGGTCCTGGTCGAAAGTCAGAAAGTGCCCACGAACTATGTGCAGCCGGTCATCACCGCCGATTTTACGCAGCGCATCCAGACACTCTCGCAGCAGGTTCTGAGCGCAAGCCGTTTGCGGCCCGTCATCCAGAGCCTGGCGCTCGTGAAGCCGGAAGAAGAGGGCAAACTGATGGGGGAAATCCGGCAAAACATGTCCGTTACGCCGGTCATCACTGCGGTGGGCGCGGCGAGCTCCACGACCACGAGCGGGAAGAAGAAGAAAAGCGGCAGTTCGTCTTCCGGCGGTACGGCGATGCCGGGGTTCTACATCAACTACATGGACAGCGATCCCAAGCGCGCGCAGAAAATATGCAATGCGCTGACTTCGCTGATTGTCGATGAGAACTTGAGATCCCGCGCGGAAGTCGCCAAGGGTACCACGGATTTTCTCAGCCGTCAGGTGGATGACGCCAAGCGCGCGCTGGACGAGCAGGACGCCAAGCTGGCTGCTTTCAAGAAGCAGTACCTCGGACAACTTCCGAGCGACATGGATAGCAACCTGAAAATGCTCTCGGCGTTGAACTCGCAATTGGATGCTTCGACGCAAAATCTCAGCCGTGCCCAGCAAGACAAGACATACGCCGAAAGCATCCTGGCGCAGCAGTTGGCCGCGTGGAAATCGTCTCAATCCGCCACCAACCCGCAAACGCTGGAACAACAGTTGAGCGCGCTGCAGGCGCAATTGATCCAGTTGGAGGCACGCTACACCGACGACCATCCCGATGTCATCAAGACCAAAGCCGACATCGCCAAGGTGCAGTCCAAACTGGACGAAATCAATCGCCAAGCCAGCAACGCGACGCAGGCGAACGACAAGGCCAGCGCCAATGAGCCGCCCGAGATTCGTCAATTGCGCGGGCAGATCCACCAGTACCAGAGCGTGATCGAACAAACCGCCCAGGATCAAAAGCGACTGCAGGCCCAGATCAACGTGTATCAAGGCCGGACAGCGATGAGCCCCGGCATTGAAGAACAGTACAAGCAACTCAGCCGCGACTACGACGGCGCGCAGGCGTTCTACCGGGATCTGCTCACAAAGAAGAGCTCCGCTGAGTTGGGCAACAACATGGAGAATCAGCAGCAGGGCGAGCAGATGGAGATTCTCTCGGCGGCTGGCATGCCAACCGATCCGAGCTTTCCCAACCGTCCGCTACTGGCTGGCGCCGGCTTCGGCGTCGGGCTTGGACTTGGAATCCTCCTTGCCATCTGGCTCGAGTTCAGTGACAGGTCGATCCGTTCCGAGAAGGATGTCGCCGCAGCCATGGATCTGCCCATGCTGATCTCCGTTCCCTGGCTGGGTCCGGAGGAAGTGGAAGTTTCCAGAAACGGCAACGGTAAGCGGCCATTCTGGGGACGCAGTCAGGACAGCCATGATCGGGAGAAGGTCGGGGTCTAATACAGTATGTACAAAGAGTTTTTCGGACTTCGAGCCAATCCGTTCAACGTCAACCCGGATCCGCGTTATCTGTTCTTGACGCGGCATACCGAGGAAGCTTTGGCCTGCCTTACCTACGGCATTCAGAGCCGGAAGGGTTTTGTGCTGCTCACCGGCGAGGTGGGAACAGGCAAGACGACGTTGATCAATAAGCTGATGGAGTGGCTACGCCTACAGCAAGTGTCCACCGCGTTCATCTTCAATTCACGCATGGACGTCCCGCAGTTTCTCGACTTCATGATGGCGGACTTTGGAATTCCCTGTGACACGAAGTCCAAGAGCCAGATTTTGCAGCGACTTTACAACTGGCTCCTGGACCGCTATCGCGCGGGCGAGACCGCAGTGCTCGTGGTGGATGAAGCGCAGAATCTCTCGGACGAAGTCTTGGAAGAAATTCGCATGCTCACGAATCTGGAGACGTTTACCGAAAAGCTGCTCCAGATCGTTCTGGTCGGCCAGCCCGAACTGGAACAACGCCTGAAGCAGCCACAGCTTCGTCAGTTGCGCCAGCGCCTCACTTTGCGCGCCAAGACACACGCCTTTAATCTCGAAGAGACGCGGTCCTACATCGGCCAGCGCCTGCGAATTGCGGGTTCCAACGGCGACACCATTTTCGATCCGGAAGCCGCGGCCGCCGTTTTCCGCTACTCCATGGGCATTCCCCGTGTCATCAATCTTCTTTGCGAGCACTGTCTCGTCAGCGCCTTTGTGGATCAGAAGAAGATGATCACTGGTGAGATCGTGGATTCTGTCGCGCGCGATTTCGACCTGGCAGACGGGGCAGCTGCCGCCATGATGCCCTCGGTTCCGGTCGCAACGGAAAAGTTCGATCTGGTGGAAGCCTTACGAACGCTGGCAACACTGGCGGATAAACTGCGCCAGTCGGAACAACAAGATCTCCCCAGGGAAAGGAAACTATGAGCCGAATTCATGACGCACTAAAACGCGCCGAACAGGAACGAGCAACCTCCATGGGGACGCACGTTGAGCCCGCTGCACAGCCGCTGGTGGAAGCGCAACCGGTGCAGATGCCTCCGCTGCAAAGCCCGATGGCCCCGGCCGTGATGCCTCCAGCCTCCGGGATGAACTACGAGGCCATCCTGGCCCGTTGTCCGCAGTCCAATTGGTCGCCGGATCCGACGACTATGCTCTTCTTCGAGGATGATGAGCATCGCATCGGAGCCGAAGAATTCCGCACCTTACGTTCCCGGCTCTATCAGATTCGCGAGAAGATGCAGCTGAAGCGTCTGCTCGTGACCAGTGCGCTGCCCAGGGAAGGCAAATCCTTTGTTGCGGCAAATCTGGCCCAGGTTCTCGTCCGACAGCACGGACGGAGAGTCCTGGTAATCGATGCCGACCTTCGCAGTCCGGGCATGCACCGCCACTTGGGTACGGCCTCTTCCCCTGGATTGTCCGACTACCTCGCCGGCGAGTGCGACGAGATCAGCGCTCTGCAGCGCGGCCCCATGGAGAACCTGTTCTTCATGCCCGCGGGCAAACTGGTCGCCGGAGCCGCGGAGCTCCTCGCGAATGGGCGCCTGAAGATACTGCTCCAGCGCCTGGAGCCGCTTTTCGACTGGATTGTGATGGATTGCTCGCCCGTTATTCCTGTCTCAGATGCCACGATCGTCGCAGCGAGCTGCGATGGCATTCTCATGGTTGTGCGTTCCAACGTGACGCCGTCGGATGTGGCAAAGCGCGCGCGCGAGGAATTCCCAGATAAGCTCCTGCTCGGCGTTGTGCTGAACGGTACTCCCCAAGGCAAGGTGGAACAGTCGAAGTACTACTACGGCGAGGCCGTGGGCAGCCACGCCTAGTGCGAAGAGGGCAAGTTGATCCGCCTTTTCAATGTCTATTACCCGGTTCGCACGCTCGTTCTCCTTCTAGGAGAGGCCCTGATCGTGTGGACATCGTTCCTGCTGGGGACGGTGTACGCGTTTCGGCAAGATAGCTACCTGGTATTGAATTACGAAGGCGGATATCTCAAGATCTGCGCCGTCACCGTCATTGTATTGGTGTGCTCGCATCTGTTTGACCTTTACGACATGGCCAGGCTGAACACCAAGGGCGAACTCTATTTCCGTCTGCTCATGGTGCCGGGACTGCTGGCTTTCCTGCTCGCCGGCGTTTCCTATATCAAGCCGGACTATCTACCCGGCAACGGTTCGGCAGCGGTCGGGCTTCTGATTCTGACCGTCGCATTGGTCGGCTGGCGTCTGGGCTATACATGGCTGGTACAACTCCCGATTCTGGTCGAGCGAGTCTATGTACTGGGCACTGGCGAACGCGCTCAGCGAGTTGTTCAGGGCCTCAGGCAGAATCCTGAAATCGGAGTTGAAGTCGCGAGTTGGACCGGGAAACTTGAAGGTGCTGTGACCCGAGATGCGGTTGCTACGCACCTTATGGAAGTAGTCAACAAGCAAAAAGTACACCGAGTCATCGTCGCCATGCCCGACCGGCGCGGAATGATTCCGATGAAAGAACTCCTCGACCTGCGAATGCAAGGGGTAAAGGTAGAGGAGGCCACATCCTGGCTCGAGAAGATCTCAGGCCAAATTGAAGTCGAAAACCTGTACCCAAGTTGGCTCGTATTTGGCGAGGGTTTCCGGCGGAACAGTCTGTTGGTGCTGGCCCGGCGTGGCCTGTCGGTCATCATTTCTCTCGTAGGACTTGTGCTGACTCTGCCTCTGATGCCGTTCCTGATTTTGGCTGTCAAGCTCGACTCCCCGGGTCCCGCTTTTTACACACAGACCCGAGTTGGCAAAGGGGGACGGCTCTTCAAGGTCATCAAGCTGCGCACCATGCGCCAGGATGCTGAGGCGGCAAACGGTCCGCAGTGGGCCGGCGACAACGATCCTCGCATCACCCGCGTCGGCAGGTTCCTGCGCTCTTCGCGGCTGGACGAGATTCCGCAGCTTTGGTGTGTGCTTAAGGGCGACATGGCTTTCGTGGGGCCACGTCCGGAGAGGCCCGAATTCATCGAGTGGCTCTCGAAAGAGATTCCCTACTATGGGGTACGCCACATGGTGCGCCCTGGAGTTACGGGCTGGGCCCAAGTGAAATACAAGTACGGAAGCACGGTCGAAGACTCCCGGCAAAAACTTCAGTACGACCTGTTCTACATCAAGAACGCTTCCATCGGCCTCGATCTGGTGATCATTTTCCAGACCATCAAAACGGTCGTGTTGCGCCGGGGCGCACAATGAAAATGAGGTGGGCCTTCTGGATCTCCGCCGCGCTGATCGCCTATTCCTACGTGGGATATGCGGCCTGGTTGTGGCTGCGCAGCCGGTTTGCTCCGCGACCGATTCGAAAAGGCAACGTGGAGCCTGCCGTCTCCGTCGTAATGGTCATCAAGAACGAGCAAGATGTCATCGCGAGGAAGATCGAAAACTTGCTGGCTCTTGACTATCCTTCGGGAAAGTTGGAGATCGTTGTCGTTTCCGACGGTTCGACCGACGCCACGGACAAGATGCTTGCTGAATTGCAAAGCAACTCTCGAATCCGGGTGCTGATCAAGCCTGAGAGTCAAGGGAAGGCATCCCGACTGAATGACGGAATTTCTGCTGCCTCGGGCGAAGTGCTGTTTTTTACGGATGCTCGCCAGATGATCGAACCGGGTGCGCTGCGCTTGCTCATGGAAAATTTTGCCGATCCAGAGGTCGGCGCGGCGAGTGGCGAGTTGATGTTGGGAGACCCGGCTTCGGGCGAGATCGGCAAGGGTATGGGGTTGTACTGGCGTGTCGAGAAAATGGTGCGCGAACTCGAGTCGGCTTCGGGGTCGGTCGCCGGTGCGACCGGCGCCATCTATTGCGCTCGGCGCTCGTTGCTTTCGACGCTGCCCGAAGGGACAATCCTTGACGACGTTCTGTTGCCGATGCAAGTAGTGCGCAAGGGATTTCGAATTGTGTTCGATTCGCGCGCTCGCGCCTGGGACTCGCCCGATCTCGGAGACAGCCGCGAATTTTCCCGCAAAGTGCGCACTTTAAGCGGCAACTATCAGCTTCTTAAAACTGCGCCTTGGTTATTGAGCGCGGAGAACAAGATTCGTTTTGAATTTATTAGCCACAAACTTTCCCGGCTCCTGGTGCCGTTTGCACTCATCGTCCTGTTGCTCGCGTCCGCCTTTTTGCCGCAGCCGTTTTACCGCGCCGCGTTGATCGCTCAACTTGCGTTTTACACATTGAGTGTGGCCGCGTTGATCGGGGTAAAGTTCGGCCCCTTGACGAGAATTGCCGATCCGGCTCGCACGTTTGTCGTGCTGAACGGGGCTGCGATGCTGGCCTTCTTGAACTTTGTTACGGGAAGGAAGGCGGTCTGGGTTCGGTAGCGTCATGAGAATACTCTGGGTCAAAGCCGACAAGCTCCTGCCCGTACAAAACGGCGGGAACATCCGCTCCTATCATGTCTTGCGGCGGCTCGCTTCCCAGCATGAGCTGACCTTTCTTTCGTATTACGCCGGCCAGCAGGATCGTAATTACGAGGAAGAACTGCAGCAGGAACTGCCGGGTGCCGTTGCCCTGTGCACAGGAGACAGGGAATTGTCGGGGCTGGCCAGGGGAATTGACTACCTGACACACATCGGTAACGCGGCGCCCTACGCGGTGAGCCGGTTTGCTCGCGACGATGTGCGCTCAAGAATCGCAGGATGGTTTGCGGAAAAATGCTTTGACGTTGCCGTCTGCGATTTCCTGGATGCGGCCGTGAATTTTCCGGAAAAACTAACGATCCCCAGCGTGCTCTTTCAGCACAACGTAGAAAGTGAAATCTGGCGGCGGCACGCGGAGACCGAGCGAAATTTTGTCAGGAAGCGGATGTACATCGTGGAATTCCGGAAAATGTTGCGCTACGAGCAGGAAGCGGTGCGAAATTTCCACCACGTAATCGCGGTTTCCGAAAATGACCGGTCGCTCATGACGCAATGGGTCGATGGCGATCGCATCACGGTGGTCCCGACAGGAGTCGATCTCTCGCAGTATTCCCCCGGTCCGTCCGCGACTGAGTCGTCTCCGCTGGTGATGTTCGTCGGGGCGATGGACTGGGAGCCAAATGTCGACGGGATGGAGTTCTTTTGCCGGGAAGTATGGCCGACGATTCAGGCGCAAGTCCCCGGCGCGCGCTTGCGGATTGTCGGGCGCAATCCGGGAAAGCGGACCGAAAGGCTTGCTTCCGATTCGATTGAGGTCACGGGCCTGGTGCCATCCGTGGTCGAGCATTTGCGCGAATCGAGCGTCGTGGTCGTACCGCTCCGGATTGGTGGCGGCACGCGGCTCAAGATCTACGAGGCAATGGCGACCGGCAAGGCCGTGGTATCGACGACCGTGGGCGCCGAAGGACTGGAGGTCCATCACGGCGAAGACATCATGATCGCCGATGGCTCCCAGGTATTCGCACAAGCGGTCATCATGTTGTTGAGAGATCGCAACCTGCGAAGCAAGTTCGAGAAGGCGGCACTGACAACAGCGGCACGCTGTGACTGGCCGGCCATTGGCGATCGCTTTGCGGATGTGTTGCAGGCTGTCGCGACGGAAAAAGCATTACTAGTCGAGACCCTCGCCGAGGGTATTCGGTAAGCGGGAAAAGGGGATTTGTGGGGACAGGCGACAACAACGTAGCAATCGCGGAACAATCTCCTCTAAGAGGGGCTCTGTATCAAGCGGCCGATCCGACGAAGGGCGCATTTTTTTGGCTGAGCATGTTCTTCGTCGTGTATTGCGCACGACCTGAGGATTGGATTCCGGGTCTTAAACTTTTCCCCCTGGCGAAGATTACTGCAATTCTCGCCATGTGGGGCTTATTCAATAGTCTCGGCCGGACCAAGCGTACGCTGAAGGATTTGCCCAAGGAGTCCAAGCTCCTCCTGGCCATGATCATTCTGCTCTACATCGGCGGGTTCCTGTCGCCGATCTGGAAAGGCGGGGCAGTTAACAAGACGATCGATTTCTCCAAAATCTACGTTGCCTGGGTTCTTGTGTTCTTGCTGATTACCACGTTTGACCGCCTGCGGCGAATTATTTTTGTGCAGGCATTCTCGGTGGTTGTAATTTGTGCGGCGGCGCTCATCAAAGGACACGGTACTGAGCGCCTTGAGGGCGTCATTGGAGGTATCTATTCCAACCCCAACGACCTCGCTTTCGCCATCGTGCTCTCCCTGCCTTTCGCTCTCGCCTTCATGATCACGGCCAAGAACATGGTTGTGAAGGTGATGTGGCTGGGCGGCATGATGATTATGGGATTGGCCATCATTGCGACTGCTTCCCGAGCAGGGTCGATCGACCTCGTGATTTCCGGTACGGTCACGCTCTACCACTTCGCCATCAAAGGCAAGCGCATGTACCTGCTCGTGGCCACGTTCTTTGTCGGGACCCTGCTGCTAATCACGGCTGGGGGCAAGTTGTACGACCGCTTTGCCGCTTTGGGCGGCGACAGTACTACCGATCAGTCCGCCTATGGCTCGTACGAAGACCGTGTGTTCCTCATGAAGCGCGCGGTTCAGGGCATCACCGAATATCCGGTCT
>Ga0335069_10004300_pt1 | contig 21207 bp, 19 predicted proteins | sample Lox_Sample_11_FD_206714 | JGI IMG/M metagenome (GOLD analysis project Ga0335069, IMG submission 206714) | Soil microbial communities from Loxahatchee National Wildlife Refuge, Florida, United States - Lox_Sample_1.1 | ecosystem: Environmental > Terrestrial > Soil > Wetlands | place: USA...
TATCTCGGGGTATAAAACCGAGACGTTGCGGAGGGCGTCGGCCTATCGGGGGGCGGGCCGCACACGGACGTGGCGGCCCGCTCCGCTTATTCTTTCCCTGCTGCGACGTGCCTATTTCAGCGTGCGCAGAAATGCCACGACGTCGTCCACTTGCTTGGCCGACAAGCCTGCAACGGGCTTCATTTTGCCTTTGCCATCGGTGACGATCTTCTTCAGATCGGCATCGGACTGCGCCTGCACTTCCTTCGATCCGAGCGGGCGCATCTCAACCTTCATCATTTTGGCAAGCCCGGGATTTCCCTGCCCCGATGCGCCGTGGCAGTTCTTGCATTTGGAATCGTAGACCTCCTTGCCCTCAGTTGGTCCTGCGATCGCCGGAACCATCGAGACGCCGAGTAACACGGCACAGGTAAGAATTTGAGCTCTCATACTGGAACATACTATCGCGATTTTCGGTCTTGCACGTTACCCTAGTCAGAGGCCAGCGAAAGGAGGCCTCGCACCATCGTGAGATTTCTTCTGTACCTCACCATCGCGATTACGGCAGCCAGCGCTCAGCAGGTAGGTCGCAACGCCGTTTCGTCCGGTCAACCTCTTGGAAAATCGGCAACCGAGAAACGCATTCTGGCTGTTCTGGATGGAATCGTCAAATCGCATGAGACATATCTCAGCGTCCCGATGGAGGATGGTCGAGCGCTGCGGCTGCTCACTGAGTCAGCCAACGCGAAGAACGTAGTGGAAATCGGTACCTCCACCGGCTACTCAGGTCTTTGGTTCTGCCTGGCGCTGGAAGCCACGGGCGGCCACCTCACGACGTTCGAACTCGACCACGAACGGGCGACGAGGGCTCGCATGCACTTTTACAATGCGGGAGTGGACAGCCTGGTGACGGTGGTGGAAGGAGACGCGCACGAGAATGTGACAAAGGTGAATGGGCCGATCGATGTCGCTTTCATCGATGCCGACAAGGACGGATACGTCGACTACCTCCACAAGATTCTGCCGCTGGTTAGGCCGGGCGGGCTCATCCTGGCACACAACGTGGAAATGGTCCCGGACTATATCAAAGCAGTTACGAGCAGTCCGGAACTCGAAACGATTTTCTATATGCAGGGCGGCGGCCTGGCGGTGACATTAAAGAAGCACTGACCTCCGTCCGGGTTATGGCTGGATGGTACAAGGCGGTTTGAAGTCCGGCAGCCCTTCCTGGCGGGTTGCCATCCAGCGGAGCATGTAGACTATTTGCGGATCGGTTAATCCGCCGCTCAGCCAATTAGGCAAAACTTCGAGCAGGCCGTGCGCGGCCAGATCCTTGTAGTAGTCGATGTCCGGCTCGGCCATGACGCAGTCCACAGCGCGCGTGCCTCCTGCGCCATCAGGAACCTGAATAGTCTTTTTGGTGGTCTGGTGGAACGTCAGCTGCACGTTGGCCACATCAAACCGGATTTCCTTCCAGCTCTTCGTCGCCGGATCGACGCGGCCGGGAATCCCAGTGTGGAGAATTTCCGGGTGAGCTTCCTCGGCGAAAATATGCAGGTCAGCAGCCTTCTGAACCGCCGCGACCAGGTTGCCGTCCACCCACGCCCAAAAACGATCCTGCGCCAGCAGGTCCCACTCCAGCTGCCAGTAGAAGTCCAACGGCGTGCGCGTGACATTGCCGTCCGGCAGAGGAATGGATTCCATAGCCGTACAGATGTTCAGCAGCGCGCCGAGCACTTGTGGTTTTTCCTTGGCACTATTGAAATTCTGCTGCAGCTGGTCATCGGTGAGACCATTTCCCATGAGCCGAAAAATCTGGGGATGAGAATTTTGAATCGAGGCGATCGGGTCGAACTGGAAACCGCCGGCGTTCGGCAACAGCATCAGGTCTGCGTCGACCAACCGCTGTTGGACGACCTTCACCGGATAGAGGCCGGTATCGCGACAGTTTTTGGCAGAGGCGACGACGCGGTAAAGATCGCCAAAATTGTCGTAAAAAGGGACACCAGGAATCGGAATGCTCGGGCCATCGAAGAAGCTGCTTACCAACTGTCTCTGGTTGCCGTCAAAGACGCGCAAGAAGATGGAAGAGTTGGCGGGCACTGGTTGGCGGGTTCCGTCAAATAGATTGACTCGAATACTCCCGGTCGCGGGAGCCTGTGCTGTCGAAGCCATGGAAGGACTCCTTTGGTGGTCAATGATAGCATCTACTTGAGTCGATAAAAGCTGACGGCTGTGTCTCCCAGGAGTTTCTCCCGCACCTCGATTGAGTGCGGCCCAAGCGCCTGGGTGAACGCCGCCAGCACTTCCTTCCAGGTCCCGGCCAGCGTGCACACCGGCCAGTCGCTTCCGAACATCAGGCGGTCGGGACCGAACAGAGTAAAGACATGTTGGATATATGGGCGCAGATGCTCCGCGCTCCATCCGCGAGGATCGTCCTCTGTGATCATGCCTGAGAGCTTGCAATGTAGATGCGGAATCCGCGAGGCAGTTTCCATGTCCGCGGCCCAGCCGTCCATGCGTTGCTCGGCAATCAGCGGTTTGGCGATGTGATCGATGACCATGCGCAAGTCCGGAATAAGCTCAGCCAATCGCGGGACCAGCGGCAGGTGTGGCGGGCGCAAGAGAAGGTCGTAAGGGATCTTGCGGCGCGCGAGCTCGCGAAGGCCGCGCAGCACGTCATCGCGGAGCAGCCAGTTCGCATCCGGCTCGTCGTGCACCAGGTGCCGGACGCCCTTGAATTTCGGATGGCGCTGCAAGTCGTCGAGGGTCGCTCCCAGTTGGGGATCCGTAAGATCGACCCAGCCGACCACGCCGCGAATGAACTCGTGCTGTGCCGCCAATTCGAGCAGCCAGCGCGTTTCCTCGATCACCACGTTCGCCTGCACCACGACCGAACCGTCGAACCGGTTGCGATCAAGAATTGGTTGTAAATCGTTCGGGAGAAAATTGCGGCGTAGCGGCGATTCGCCTTCAGGCATCCACGGATACCGAAAGCGGCTGATATCCCAGAAATGCTGGTGGGAATCGATGCGCATCGGTTAGAACTTAAACTCACGAATCAAGGGTGGGCTCTGGTCGAAATCGCTATAGCGAATCCACTTCGGCCGGACCACGAAGTAAGTAATCCCCGGCCAAGTCAAGCGCGCGGGGCCGTCGGGATAGACCTTGAAGTAGATTTGCTGGTAGCGTTCCAGGTCTGGCGATCGTAACTCCTCGGCTTCGCCTTCGTATTGCACCGTCTGCTCTCCCATAGTCCAACCGCCGATCACGAAGGAACAGGCGGGCCGGGCAATCAGGTTCGGATACTTGCGGGACTGCTTGACGGTGTCAAATACGATCTCGAACTTGTCCGTCACCGCGATTCCCATCATCGCCGACTGCGGTGCACCAGTCGGACCGATCGTCCCGAGCACACCAAGCTTCTGTTTCGCGAGGAAATTGTGAAGATCCGCTTCTGTCATGTAGAGTCCGGAACGAGTGTATCGAATCGTCTCTCAACCTGTCCACGCACAGCCGGCATTATGATTGAGTAGATGCCCAGCACACCGCGAAAGCGTGCGGAAGCGTTCTGCGCAAGGTATGGTCTGAGATTTCCGATCCTTCTTGCTCCCATGGCAGGTGCGTGTCCGGCCGGCCTCTCGATCGCGGTGGCCAACGCCGGCGGAATGGGCGCGATGGGCGCGCTGTTGACTCCGCCGGAAGGCATTCGCCATTGGGTGCGCGAGTTCCGTGAAGCGAGCCATGGCCCCTTTCAACTGAACGTTTGGATTCCCGATCCGAAACCGCGACGCGATGCGAACGCAGAGGACGAGATTCGAAAATTTCTCGAATTCTGGGGTCCCGCGGTGCCGGCATTGGCTGGGGATGCCACGCCGCCGGATTTCGAAGCGCAGTGTGAAGCGTTTCTGGAAGCGGCACCAGCGGCGGTGTCCTCCATCATGGGTGTGTTCTCCGCCGAATTTGTGCGCCGCTTGAAGCAGCATGGAATCGCGTGGTTCGCCACCGTGACGACGCTGGCAGAGGCGAAGCTCGTGCGGGATGCCGGGGCAGATGCGATCATCGCGCAGGGTTACGAAGCGGGCGGACATCGGGGTTGTTTTGACGCGGCAAGCGCCGAGCGGCAGTGTGTGGGTTTGTTTTCGTTGCTGCCACACCTGGCGGATCACGTCGATCTGCCCGTCATCGCGGCAGGCGGAATCGGCGATGGGCGTGGTGTGGCCGCGGCGTTGACGCTAGGCGCGAGCGCGGCCATGCTTGGGACAGCGTTTTTACGATGCCCGGAAGCTCAAACGCATACTGCGTGGGCGAGCGCACTCGAGGATCTCGCGCCGGAAGGAACTGCTTTGACTCGCGCTTTCACGGGGCGTCTGGGCCGCGCCGTGGCTACCGATTATGTAAAAGCCGCGGCGTCTTCCGAAGCGCCTCCACCAGCTCCCTACCCCGTGCAACGGGGACTCACCTCGGCGATGCGTCAAGCCGGCGCAGCCACCGGCGACTTCCATCGCATGCAGGTGTGGGCCGGCCAATCTGCCGCCATGGCCTCGCCGATTTTAGCCGCGGATCTCGTGCGAAAGATCTGGGACGAGGCGAGTTCTTATTTTTAGTCGCACTTGTTTTAACGAACAAACAAGTCCGCCACCTGAAGCGCCAAACTGCCGGGGTCAAGGTCGGTGCGATTGCATAGGATGATGATTGTCAACCTCTCCCGAGTGAATCGCTCAATCGCTGTGCGAAATCCCATGGTGCTGCCGAAGTGCCAGATGCGCGGGCGAGCATCGTGCGGTTCGAGAAACCATCCGAATCCATAAGCAACCGGCTTTCCCGGATTCAGATTATCGTCCCCGGAAGTGTCCGGCCAGTGCGGCATCGCGCCGTCCGCCAGCGTTGCCGGCAGCAATGCAATTCGCATTTCGTCTTGACTCAGCAATGAGTGGTTTTCCAGCGCCTCGTCCCACTTCGCCAGATCATCGAGGTTTGAGTAGACTCCTCCGTCACCGAGAGTCGCCGATGTGGCGCTTTGATCCGACTCAATGAAACGGTCTTTCTCTTTCGTGTGGCCCAACGCGCGATGAGAGACTGTGTTCTTCCCTTTCACGTACGCCAACGAGCCAGTCATATGCAGGGGTTGAAAGACCCGATCTTGCAGGAATTGCGGGAATGGAACTCCGGACACCCGCGCAACTGTCAATCCAAGCAGAACATATGCGGAGTTGCTATACGCCCAACTGGTCCCAGGTGCAAACGTCGGTTGGGCATGCTTGAGCAGACTCAGCACCTCGTCATCCTGAATCTGATGTGTCGAAGTCCATTGCTCTCCCATTAGGTCTTCGTAATCCGCGAGGCCCGAGGTGTGAGTCAATAGATGGCGGATTGTGATGGCGCGGCCATAGGCCGGAAAATCCGGAAATATGTCGGTTAGGCGGGTGTCATATCTGAGCTTGCCATCGTGGACAAGAAACATCACCGCCATGGCTGTGAACTGCTTGGTGCAGGAAGCCAGCCGAAAGTCTGTATGGCTGTCGTTCTTCGTGAGGGTTCGCAAATCGCGAACGCCGTAACCGCGCTGAAAAACGGTCCGCCCATTCTTTCGGACGAGGACAGCCATCCCCGGCGATTTCCCATCTACCAGCGGCGCAAAAATTGCATCGATTGCCGGTTGCGACTGAGCATCCGCAGGCGCCAGACAGGCCAGCATCAATACCAGCAATCGCATCCCTTTCATTCCTTCATTCTCTGCGCTTCTGCGCCAGTGCGGTGAAGTCGGGTTAAATGAGAGTATCCATGCCATTCGCCATCGAGACCGACGGCCTTATCAAAATCTTCCGGAATCGATGGTCCGGCCGCGAAGTGCGCGCTGTAGACGGAATCTCGCTGCGTATCGAACAGGGCTCCACCTTTGGTTTACTCGGCCCCAACGGCGCGGGCAAAACCACATTTGTTAAGTTACTCCTGTCGTGCACCCATCCCACCGCGGGACGCGCTGCCGTCTTCGGCCGCGATGCGCGCCGTGCCGAATCCCGCCGTCCCATCGGATACCTCCCTGAGAACCACCGGTTCCCCACTTATATGACGGGCCGTAGCATGCTTGATTTTTACGGCGCTCTCTCGGGAATGGATGCCGGGACGCGTCGCAAGTGCATTCCCGAGCTACTCAACACCGTCGGGCTCGCCGATTGGGGCAACGTGCGGCTTGGGAAATACTCTAAGGGCATGTTGCAGCGAGTGGGTATGGCGCAAGCACTGATGCATTGGCCGTCGCTGTTGATTCTCGACGAACCAACCGACGGCGTCGACCCCATCGGCCGCATTCAGATTCGCGAGCTCTTGCACACACTCGAACAGCAAGGCGTCACCATCTTCCTCAATTCGCACCTGCTCTCGGAAGTCGAGCTGTTCTGCCGCGATGTGGCGATTATTCACCGCGGCCGCGTTGCACTCGAAGGCAAGGTCAAGGACCTCACGATGGGAAGCGGCTACCGCGTGGAAGCAGCCTCGGTGCCCGAGAAGGTGCAAGATGTGTTGCGCGCCCGGGCTCGCACTATCGCCCAAAGAAACGGGAACATCGAGTTCGTTTTCGCCGATCGCGAGGAAGCCAATCAAGCCGTCGATCTGTTGCGCTCCGAGCATTGCGAAATCGAAACGATGTCCCGGGCCTCAAGCACTTTGGAGGAGGTCTTCGTCAAGGTGATTCGTGAGCAGTAGATCTTGGGGCGTCACAGTCGCGTTGGTCAACGATACGTTCCGCGAAGCGTTCTCGCGCAAGATCTTCTGGGGATTCCTGGCCTGCTCGACGTTGCTCATCCTGTTCTTGCTGTTCATCCTGCGGATCGACGTGGTCCAGGGCGCTCTCGCCACCATGTCGTTGTTCGGCAATAGCAGCCGCGCCGAGGACGTTCACAAATTAGTGCGCCAGGTGCAGGGCGCCATCGCCGCGTTCCTTTACACGGCCGGGATGTTTCTCGCCATCTTTGCCTCCGCCGGTCTGATCCCCTCGGTTTTCGAGCCCGGCCGCATTGAGCTGCTACTATCCAAGCCCGTCAAGCGCTACCAGATCCTGATCGGCCGCTACATCGGCAACCTTCTGGTAATCACCGCCAATGTTTGTTACCTTGTGCCAGCCGTCTGGTTGATCCTCGGCCTCAAAACCGGCATTTGGACCCTAGGTTTTCTTTGGTCGAGCGTGTTCACAATTTTCGTTTTCGCGATTCTGCTGACGGTGGTGTTGCTCGTGGGAGTTCTCTGGGAAAGCGCAGCCGTTGCCACCATGGTGGCGTTCGGTATGATTCTCATCAGCCCGATCCTTGCGCAGAAACCGCTCCTCGAGCGTTTGCTCGCGTCGGAGACTTCACGCAACGTCGTGCGCGTTCTCTATTACGTTTTACCGAAGGTGTTCGATCTCGGCCGTATTGCGCGCGAACTGGTACTTGGCAATTCCATCCCGAGTTGGATGCCTATCTGGAGTTCCGCGCTTTTCGGCCTGGTGATGTTCTGCGCCGGCCTGATCGCCTTTTCGCGACGGGATTACTAATAAGGCGTTGCGGTCTATTCATTTTGCCCCGCCGCCCGCACTTTCGGTGCTTCCATCGCTGCCAGGTTCTGCTTGAGCCAGCGCGCCAGCACCGTCTGCGTGCTCACCATGTGCTCCGGCCTGAAACTTCGCGGCGACCACCGCGACTGCGCTTCAAAAGCCACGCGCGAGAAATACCCGTCTGGCTGAGATTCGCATTCCGCCAGTGTCCCCAGAAACAGGGCGCGGTTCGCCACGATCCACACCTGGGTTCGTGACGGCAGTGGTGCGAGCGTTTGAATACACGCACCATCCAGCCAGATCTCTTCGAGAATACCGGTGGCGCGCAGTGCGCCGGTTTCGCTTTGCCACTCGACTTTTACCAACTCGGAACATAGATACCGCGTCCACGAATCCGTCTTCATGAGATCTATGTTCGGCACATGGGGATTTTTCTTGAATTAACAATGTGCGATTTGGCACGAACTGGCGCGAGGGGTTGGTAGGCACGGGCAGATTCGAACTGCCGACCTGTCGCTTAGGAGGCGACCGCTCTATCCATCTGAGCTACGTGCCCGAAGGGTGGCTTCTTTGATTCTAAACCACTTCGACGTAAATGCGAGTCTCATCGAGGAGAAAATGAGCTTCTTCAGCGGCGTCGAACCGTGGATGATGCGTGTTTCCATTTTGCACTCAACCGCGGGCTGCCTTGCTCCAGCCACTCTTTCCAGTACTTGCGCAAGTAGTGTGGATTTCGCAGAGAACCATAGATGAGAGCAAGCCCGTATTTGAACAGCGACGGCGGCACAGGCTCGAAGAAGCCGTCCCGCCGGTCTACCAATGCGGAACAGTAGCCATAGATGTGTGAGAACGGCGCGTAGCCATAGTGGGCTTTGAGCAGGTTGATGGAAGCTTTGAAGACTCCGCCTCTCTCCCGGAGCGTTTTCGATCCACGATGCATGCGAGATGTGGCGAGATACTCGTCGACTTTGAGGAGCGTCCGGTGCTTGGCCAGACGAATCCAGAGATCGTAGTCCAAGCCGTTGCGCAGATCGACATTCATCAAACCCGCTTCCAGGAACGCATTGCGCCTAAGAAATGCCGCCGGCTGGCAGATGAAGCATTCCGTTTTCAGTAGCTCCGGATCAAAGTCCTTGGTCGGATAGCGCCCCAGATTCGTGCCCGCTTCGTCTGTAAGATAGCCTTCTCCGTAGATGCCGGCTTGGCCGGGATTGGCAGTCAGATGGCGGACGGCGGTGCTGACAGCGCCCGGCAAGTACGTATCATCCGCACAGAGAAACGCAAACACGCTGCCTCTTGAGAGGTTGAACCCCTTGTTAATGGCATCAGTTTGACCGCGATCCGGTTCTGAGACATAGCGCAAGCGGCCGTCATATTTACGCAGAATATCGAGAGTTCCGTCAGTTGAGCCGCCGTCAATCACGATGTATTCAATGTTCGGATAGTCCTGGCTTAGAACGCTCTGGATGGTTTCTTCGAGAAACCGCGCCATGTTGAAAGAGGGAGTGACAATGCTGACGAGTTGGCAGTCCTCATGTCCCATAGCGGGCCTGCCCTCCGAGTTTAACGCGCGCGTGGGCGACTAAACGACGCGACCTCCGACCGGGAAACAAGAGGATGCGGAAATTATGGGAGGTCATTCTGGGAGCTATAACCGTGGAGCGTCTTCTATGACGATGAGACCGATGTTTCAGGCCGTCGCCCGCACGCCAGGATCGTATCCGCATATGCCAAGTCGCTGAGGATCAGGGAGAGACATTCCAGATGAGGTCCGTCAATCTGTTCGAACTGAAGCATGTTGTAGTCGAACAGATCAATACTCACTTCTTCACAACCGATGCGGCTGAGCAACCAGCGCATCTCTTGTGACGTGTACTCGCGATGATGGCCTTCGTATGGGATTTCACATTCGTACTGGAGGCTGAGATCCTGGAAGGTGCTTTCATCTTGCGAAAGCTTGCGCCGATTCCAGAATCGAGTGACGTTCGGCGTATCTAACGCGATGATTCCTCCTGGCACCGTCTTGTCGCGCATCATCTCTAAGAAGTGACGCGGCGTATGAGGGATGTGCTCGATGACCGCCATTGCGATCGTGCAATCAAATGCCGGTAGTCGCCCGATGGCTTCGGTCTCGGTTTCACGGGTGACAGAGATAACCTCAACCCCTGCCGACTGCATCAGATCCACGTGGGCGGCCAGCGCGCCATCGAAGGCTTTGTACCGGTCGATCGCGGTTACACGGTAACCCAATCGAGCCAATGGTAAAGCAAACGAACCAAATAGCGCCCCGATTTCGAATAACCGGCTTCCCGGCCTTAACCCCATGGCATCGAGTTTATCGATCAGTCGGGCGACCCGGATACTGTTCTGGCGGAGATATTTGCTCATGTATTCGCGGTCCAGGCAACCCAAATGCTTCCGGAGGCCTTCCGGCGAATACAATTGCATACGGTACAGAAGATCCTCGACTGACTTCAAGACGACGTGATCTTGCGAACCGTACCACATGCTCTTATGCGGCACGGGGAGGGCCTTGCCAGAGAAAGAGAGGGAGACGTTCTGTCCGATTCTCGCATTCGGCCCGAATCTCTCTCTCGCCAGATCAGATAGGGCTTGATGCGCCTCGCGAGGATTACGAAAAGCGACGGGCACCAGCGTTTCTGGCACCTCTATCTCACGCCGCTGGCCTCTGGCATAAGACTCGGCGTGGGGCACCATTTCCACCGTTTCCAGGTCCGCCAAACCCCAGTTTTCACGATTGAAGATCATAGGGGAATCGAACCGTCGCATCTGTTCGGCCCAAATAATGAGTTCGCGATATTCCAGCCAGGGGATACCCGTCGCGCGCAGCCTGTCAAATAGCCGGGCTTGACCTTCCGGGGTCCAGCCGGAGCCGGTTCCGTGCTCGATATGGTAGATGCGAAGCGGTTCGGTCAACACTTCCTCGCGTACTCCAGCGTGATGCGCCACATAGCAGAGGACGGAATCGATGTTGAAGGAGTACATATCGAACTCCGGGTAACCGCGGAGGTCAAGCCAATGCTCCCGAGCCATCAGCGTGAAATCGCCGCACGCGTTGGTATGGAGGAAGACCGGGGCCGAGGTTAAGACAGTATCGGGCCGTTTCAATTGTGGACGGTTCCGGTAAGCGCGAATCCGCCCCGTGAGCAAACCGGTGAACCCGCCAACGCCTATGTAAAACCTGGCCAACCGCCGAAATTTGGGAGAGACCGATACGGTGAAGGTCACCGGCGGTTCTTCATCGCCTAACCGGGTCAGCAAGTGCATCAACTGGGTCCAGACACTCCGAACCCCAGCCCAATACCCGTTGTCAGCGGATGAGTGCTTCCGCGCGGTCCGGCGTGAGCGGCTGAGGCCGACCTGCGTGGATAGCGTCCAGTTGCAACGGAAGACCCGCAGGTTCAACGCCCGCGGGTCGTGAGCCACAGGCCGGCCACCACCCAATACGTGGAGCCGGAAGAACGGAACGATGTCATCGCCAAAGGAAAGTTCGACCTCCAGGGCTGTACGGCTTCGAACCTCCATTTCGGTGATCACTCTGCCGTCAGCGGTCACAGCCTGCACCCACAACGATTGCGCTCCCACACCTGGTCCGGGCTCGAGGTCAAAGGTGAGAGAAGTAGTACCGGCGCCGGACGCCCGAACCATCACTTCGGCATCGTTGCCGACCCATCGAAAAACCTCTTGCGGCGAAAGGCGTTCTACGCTGTGCCAACCGGCCCCGAAGCTGATTCCTGACTCGGGGTCGGCAATGTCTTCCGCACTGAGCGCCCTCAGGCCGTCCGGCGTCAGGTCAAATGTGCCCTCCCGCGCATTCACGCGGATGAGATGGCTGGCACAGTACGCCAGTTGTTCGTCAACGGTGCCATCTACCGGAACGTCGGTCATGACGTCGTGACGGTCGATGCGGTACATGCGGCCGGGATCGAGACGCCTTTCAGCAAGATAGCCGACAAGTTCGTCAGAAAAGATAATGTCGATGTTAGTAGCCAGTACAAAGTTGCCGCGGGCGCGGCGGATGCCAACGTTCTTGGCGATCATTTGGTACAAGGGCATCGCTTCGGCATGCTTGTATCGCTGATGGACTTCGGGAGGAACCTGGATGAACCGGACGTCGCAAGGGCTGGTATCGGCAGGCCACCTGAGAGCATGCATTAGCGGCGGCCGGTCTGACGGCGGGTTCCAGTCGACCATGATCAGTTCGGACGACAGGCCATGACGCTTGCACTGGCCGATCCAACCGTTCACAAAAGCTTGCGTTCGGTTCAGCAGGCTACCGCCGTGATCGTCATTTCGGCTGGTGACGACGACTGAGATATATGGGCGGCTCTCCGGCATCTCGTGCAGTCGTCGTTATCGTCGGGACTTGCCCTCATGGGCGGAGACACGAGAGCGGGTGAATTGCGGAAATTTGTATGGGCCAGATCTTTCATTCAAGCTGAAGTAGAACCAGTGGGCCTGAGTCTCGAACAAATCGCCCAGTATTCTTTTCATTTCCATCTGCTGGTCAGGAGTCAAACCAGTGTGGAAAGCGTGGTCTGCGGAATCCAGAGTGAGATGATTTCGCGTGGTGAAGTCGAGGGCTGCGATCGATTGTTCCACCGCCGAGTCGATGATACCGAGTTTGACCCGCGGGCCCGACCAGTTGTTGCCTTTCCAAAGCCCGTGATCGCCATATTCAAACTGTTGGTCAGAGCTGTAACGCGTATCAGAAAGGTCGTGCATGATGACCAGATGTTCGAGCGGCGCCACGATCGGCAGGATTTCGCCCAGGACGCATTCCGCAATATCAAAGCCGTGTGCATCCCAGAAAATTAAAACACGCTTGGCGCCTGAGAGAGCCTTCCGGTAGTCGAATTCCAGGATATCGGCGCGTTTCGCATCGAGCGCATGAAACCAGGCCGCGGGCACGATCTTGCGAAGGCGGGGAAGCGTCTCCCGCTCCCAACTGTCGGACAAACACAGGCTCAGAACGCGCGAACGGCCGTTGTTGCTGTTTGACGCTTCCGTAAAGGCGCAGGTGGAATTGCCTTTTCCCCGCCCCAATTCCAGGATCACGTCCGGAGCAAAATCCAGCGCCGCGGCCATCAATTGGGCCCATTGGTAAGGCCAGAGATCGGAACGCTGATCGACAGCTTGGGAAAGCGCGAGAATTCGATCGCGAGCGCTGGAAAGCGCGACTCGTTGGTTCCAGTAAGCTTGTGCAGGGCTGAAGATTGGCATTCGCAGTTTCTCTACTATAGAAGATCTCGACTCTGCCGGAGCGCTTCCTTCCTGCCGGCTCTTGACGACGTGAGGGTTCGGAAATGACTCTGCCGTTACACTAAACACTTCAACGACAGACGATTGTGGGAATGAACCATTACGGATCATCAAAGCGCGAGCCCCGGGATGGTTGATCTTGACGACTACATCCAGTCGGCCGTCTCCAGTGCCGATCACCCGCTCGTTGTAGATGTCGTTTTCGACCAGGACTCCGACGCCGGCCTGCCCCGACAGCACTCGGAGATTAAGCTTGGCCCAATACCAACGGCCACCGTTTATTTCGCGACCCGGCCGGAGAGGGATTTCGGCTGTGTAGGCCCACGGCTGTATCCCAGTAATCACGCGTACCGTCTCCGCATGCTGGACACTTGCGTTCTCGGCGTTCTGGAGAACGCGGAGATCTTCCAGATGGAGTAGGGCATCGGAGGGCTGAGTTGGTCCGGGAGGAAGATCGGGCTGACGGTCCAGAGTCACGCTAAGCCTGCCGGACGATGGCTCCACCGTAAAAGCCAGGGTCCGCTGTTGCAGCCGCAATAGACGAGGGGCGGCTGGGTCGAAAGTGGCGGCAGCGGCACACCACTTCAAAAACCTCTCCGAAACGCCTTCAAGCGCGAGCACATTCTCCGCAGCCCAGATGAGAATGCCGGCGCTGGCGGTCCTACGCAATGCCGCGAAATTGGGGGAATCGGGGCACGCATCGAGATATCGATTCAACACGAAGAGTTTGTCCCGGCAGAACTGATCGAAGCTCTCCGCCCTGAAGGACATACTGGCGCGATCGCCCCGCGCGACCACGATGGGGTCCGGCACCATGACGATCTCGCCGGGCGTGAATCTGTGTCCCAGTCGGACCCAGAGGTCATAATCGGGACAGGTTTTTAGAGACTCGTCGTAGTACAGATCGGCGCCGAGTCTCGACCGGTTCAAGATTGTGGCACAAGCCGGTGGAACGTTCTCATTATGGAGCACTTTGTCGAAGTCAAAAGCCGGCGGGAGGAACACCTGCACGATTCGGCCCTCCGCGTCGGCCAGACGCATGGCGCCACATACAACAGCCGCGCGGGGGTATGTCGCGAACCACTCGACGCCTTTCTGCAAGGCGTCATCATCCAGCACTTCGTCGCAGGACATTAGCATGACCAGATCGCCCTTGGAGCGGGCGAGTCCCCGGCTATACGCCTGGCCTATGCCGGTGTCGGGCTCGGAAACGATCTCCAGCTTCGGCAAATCTTCAATCGAGTGCAGGTATTCCAAGCTGCCATCAGTGGAACCGCCATCCTGAACCAACAATTCAAATCGCCGATAGGTCTGCCTGCGGAGCGCTTCGATCGCCGATCGAAGCATGGGAAGGCCGTTTTTTACGCCAAGCACGAGGGAAACGAGAGGCTCTGCGTGTGTCAAACGATTCGCGGCTCCATAGTTTTGGGTTGGCTCGGCCGGCGCATCAGTCGGTTAGGAGGTCAAAATATTCCCCTACGGTCTGGCTCGCCCAACCGGTGAAGTCTCGGCTCGGACCCTTACCAAGCGGGACGTAGTGTTCGATTTGATCCGCGGCATTGGCAGGGAGACAACGCCAGCAGTCAATGACGGTTGTCTCGGGGAACGCGGGCCAATCGATCGCGTTGACCTCGCGCAGCGGATTGACGATGACGACGACATCCGACCGTTGCAAGCAGTCCTGTAGGGAAGATGCATAGCCAATGCGATCACCGATCAGTTTGCGCGTTTCGGCCATCGCGAGGGGATCCCAGCCGATCACTGAGCGTCCCTCCTTCACAAGCCACAGCGCCACATCCACACCAAAGGAACGGTCAACGGCCGGCGTACCCGGTTTGTAAGCTAAACCGAGAATGCCGACCCTTACTCCCACTCTAGCGACGGATAGGATTTTGCGAAGCACGTATTGGCCGTGGTCATCGTTAAACAGATCCACCGCGCGGGGCAGGCGGCTGGGCGTATGGATGGCCTCCATAAAGGCAGCGAGCGCCTTATTGTCCCGAGGCCAACACGGACCACCGTAAGGAACCGCGCCCTTAAAGAACCGGCGGCCCATACGGTGCGCCAATGCTTCGGTTATACGGTCAACGTTGGCTCCAGGTACCTCCGAGCATGCCGAAAGCAACATGTTGGCAAATGAAACGCGCATCGTTTCATGAGTATTCGACGCGATCTTGGTTATTTCCGCCTCGACAGGAGACATGCGCGCGATGGGCGCCGCATTGCGCATAATCGTTCGATGGGCATTAAGAATTAGATCGCCCGAACGACTTCCGCTTTCGCCGATCAGCAAGTAGTCGGGCCGCTCGATGCCTGCGACGATTTCGCCGAGCGCAATGAATGAAGGGTTATAGGCGTAGCCTAGAGTGTCACCCACCTTGCGGCCTGAAGCTTTTTCCAGGCAAGGAATCACCCGGAGTTCACTGGACCCCGGCAGCATAGTGCTCACAACCGCTACTGTGTGGCCGCCGTTCTTATTTTTCAAGAGGGTGCCAATTTGCGTACAGACTGCGAGCACATAACGAAGCGAGAAGCCGCCCAAAACGTTGCTAGGGGTCGGCACGATAATGAAACTCAGGTCTGTTTCACGAATCGCCCGGGTGGCGTCAGTAGTAGCGGTAAAATGCGCGGCTCCCGCCTGCGCTAGACGTTCGAGCACACCGGGCTCGCAGGTGTAAAAGTCGCCCCCACCCAGGGCATTGACGAGGCCTTCGTCCACATCGACGCCAAGCACGACGTTTCCCACCGAACTCAGACAGGCCGACAGCGTCAATCCAACCTTGCCCAAACCAAAAACCGAAATATTCATCTTCAGGAAATCCTGCGCAAGGTACTATCTTAGCGGCGTCGGAGACGGAATGCCGACGTCACTTGTCTCGGACAGGACCATACGCAAGCGGGTGGCAGCCAGCGGCACCGCCGAATGGCCTGCCCAGTGAGGATCGTGGAATACCCCCGCGGCAACAGCCGCCGCAGTTTCAAGGTACGCTTGCTCGACCGTGTGGCGCGGCAAAAAACCCAGGTGGCTTCGGATGCGTTCGCCGTTGACCCGATAGTCTCGTAGATCCGGCTCTCGATCGGCGACCTCCACGGGGGCTCCCGGATAATGCCGTCTGACAAGCTCGACGAGCCCGCGCTTCTGGTAGTTTTCTCCCACTACGTTGAACACGTTCCCGCCCAGGCCATCAAAAGATACGGAAAGGCAATGCGCGATAGCTCGGGCGGCGTCGAGAACGTGCAGAAACGGGCGCCAGGCGTCAGGAGCGAAAATGCGAATCGGCTCTCCTAAGGCACTCGCGCGCGCCATATCACTCACCAGCAGATCGAAGCGCATGCGGGGTGAGAGGCCACAAATCGTCGCGAACCGCAACACGCAACCACGCGCCAGGCTGGAATTTTCCAGAACCAGTTTCTCTGCTTCAACCTTGGACTCTGCGTATCCGGAAAGAGGCTTCAGCGGAAACGTTTCGTCGGCGAGAAGGTCCGGAGCAGATATTCCGTAGTTGCTGCACGTGCTGACGAAAATGACGCGGTCCAGCCCTAACTCGGTGGCCACGGCGAGCGTCTGTCGTGTACCGTCAAGGTTGATTGACCAGGCCGATTCAGGGTCTACTGCACACGCTGCTTCCCCGACTACCGCCGCCAGATGCACGACTGCGGTTGAGCCTGCTAGCGCGCGGCGCAAACTGTCGGGATCCCGTACATCGCCGGTGATCAGGCGAAAGCGCGGATTCCCGAGCAAGCCGAGGAGAGATTCGCCGCCGTAGATCAGCTTGTCAAGGACGGTCACTTCCCACCCGGCGGCAAGCAGATGTGCGCTCACTACCGAACCGACATAGCCCGCGCCACCAGTTACGACGACCTTCATAACAAGCGGCCTCGCGTCTCCTCTCGCGTTGATGTGCAATGGTTCTCAGTGACCGGCAGGCCTAATCCTCCAATAGATCGAGAGCCACGCCCGATTCGCGAACCGCATCAACGATGCGTTCCGCATCTTCCGCATTTAAGCTCATGCCAAAAGGCAAATAAACAGCGTGTTCCGTCCAATAGTCGGCATTGGGAAATTCGCACCGGGCAAGATCAGCGTACGCCGGATGCTGGCAAATGGTGCGGTATTGCCGGACTGCGTGAATTGCGTTCCGCTTTAAGGCGGCTATCAGCCGGTCGGGTTCCGCAGTAAACACAATGTTGTGAAGCGGTGCTTCGGTGCCCGGAACAGAATATAAACGGGAACCGAGACCCGCTTTCAGGATGGCAAACGAAGCGCGCCGCCTGTCGAGCCGCGACGCGAGATCCAGCATCTGGCAAACTCCCAGGCTCGCCTGAATGTCATTGAATCGAAGATTGGTTCCAACTCCTCGATTCAAGTTCGTTTTGCGCCATTCCAAGTCACCCTGATCAATGAAAGCGGCGGCGTTCTTCAGGAGACCTTCGTGATCGCTCACCAGCGCGCCGCCCTGTCCGGTGGTTACTACCTTCGGCACGCTGAACGAGTAGGTGCCGATTTGACCGAACGTTCCGGCGGCACGGCCTTGGTATCGATGGCCCAACGCACAGGCGGCATCCTCAATGAGCGGGATATTGCGGCCGGCGCATTCGCGAGCAACATTCACCAGGTTTTCACCGGTGTAGCCGGAGAAATTTACAAAACAAGCGGCCCTGGTAGCTCCCGAAATCGCCTCCGCCAGCCGTTCTTCCGCCAGGCACCCGGTGCGCCGGTCAATGTCGACCAACTTAGGCCGCAATCCGACGGATGCAAACGCGTTGACGGTGGAGATGACCCCGTATGCCGGCACCAGAATCTCGTCGCCCGGCTGCAAGTCAAGCGCTTTGGCGGCGACCGTCAGAGCCACCGTGCCGCTGATCGTGAGAACGCATCCTCTGGCGCCACTGAAAGAGGCTAGCGCCTCCGCAAATGCCTGCGTCGCCCGCCCGGGACCGATAAATCCGGTATTGAATTGATCACGGATCGCGTCTCCATAAGCATGCGGGAGCCACGGCTCACACAACAGAATCGCCTTGACTGGTGCGAGGGCATCCGGCATTCGCCTATGCTATCAAACGCAGCGTCCAGCCACGCGGAGGCCAGGTATGGCGGCACACCCTGATAAACTTGGGGCTTGGCCGCAAACAAGGGAGGTTGGTAGCAATGATGCGCCCGCGGGTGGTGTTCTTGTCCAGAGGCAAATGGGGTCCGCCCCTTTTGCGATGGCTGAAACGCCAATCCTGCGACGTGGTTTATTCGGACACCGCGAACGGTCCGGTCCAACGGTTCCCCGAATACGATTTGGGTATCGCTTTTCTCTACGGTCATCGAATTCCGGCCTCCGAATTGAGCGCCGGTAAAGTTTGGATCAACTTTCACTCGGCTCCGTTGCCGGAATTTCGCGGACGTGACGGCGCCTACCACGCCATCATGCAGCGCGCGCCGCACTATGGAGCCAGTATTCATTACATGGACGCCACTTTCGACACCGGTGAATTGATCGAGGTGCAACGCTTTCCCATCCAGCCGTACCATACCGCAGGCGATCTCATTCGCCGGTCTCACCGCCTTTTGATTCGCCTGTTTCGGAAGCATATACCCGCCATACTCCGCGGGAAGGTTCCATCCACGCCGCAGGAACCCGGAAGCTATTACTTCAGGAGCAAGCTCCCGAATTACATCGATCTGGACGAAAGCCAGGAGCTGCTGATCAGAGCGCTGACGGTTCATCCGCTTTACCACGCACGCGTGCGCGTCGGAGGGCGTTCCTACCGAATCGTCCCTGACGTTTAAAGGAGCAAAGGATAATGCCGTCGGACAAAGATCGAAGTGGCGAAAGAATCAAGCTCCATCTCGGGTGCGGCAAGCGTTATATCCCCGGCTTCGTGCACATCGACGCCGTAGAGTTTCCTCATGTCGATTTCGTCCAGGACATCCGCACACTTCAAAACTTCGCAGATGGATCGGCGTCCCTGGTCTATGCTTGCCAGGTAATCAGCTATTTTGATCGCGAGGAACTTCCCTCCGTGCTGACGGAATGGCGCCGCGTGCTCTGCACTGGCGGGATTCTTCGATTGTCCGTGCCCGATTTCGCGTTGATAACCCGGCTCTACACTGCAGGGCTTAAGCTGGAGTGGTTCCTGGGCACGCTCTTCGGCAAGATTCCAGACGGGAAGGACGGATTCCGCTATCACCGCACGACGTTCGACGAAGCGTCACTGCGGGACATATTGCTATCCGCTGGATTTGTGCGTCCAGAGAAGTGGGACTGGCGCGAGACGGAACACGCCGCGATCGACGATTTCTCCCAAGCTTATTTTCCACACATGGAAAAAGAGCGCGGAATCCAATGGAATTTGAACATGCAGGCTGCCCGCGAGTAAGCCGTGGGAGCAATCGGCGGCATCGATCTCCTTCCGCTGCGTGCTTCCGCGAAGTGAGTGTATTATTGGTACATCACTGGATCTCGGTTGTCTGGCGCGTGGCCCAACTAGCCAAACCACTGCCGATAGTACTGCGGGCCTAGACAAATTGGGTACATTTCTTCTCATCCTATGAACGCGCTCCGTAAAAAAGTAGTGTTTGCGATCGTCACTCTCGTAATTATCTTCGCGGTGATCGAAGGCTCAGCGCGGCTGATCTGGTGGGGATTGGAATGGCGGGCGCTGCGATTGACGAAGTTGCACGGGACGGAGGCCCTCCGGGGCGATGCCATCCACTTCATGAAGGAGCCCGATGCTTTGCTGGGATATACGCTCAAGCCCGGAAACTACGGCACCTCTCTGTGGATCAGCTCGCAACGCTTTCCGCAACGCGACATCATACCCGTCACTCGCCGGCCTGGTTATCTGAGGATCGCTTGTTTGGGAGAATCAACCACCTTTGGCAACAGCAGTGTGTCTAATTACCCCGTGTTTCTGCGCGGCATATTGGATCGTGACGGCCACGATTTTCGCGGCTACGAAGTCATAAACGCCGGGGTGCCCGGTTGGGACAGCGATCAGGTCGAGCGTAGGACGCGTCGCGAAATCGCTCCGCTGAAGCCGGATGTAGCTATCTTGTACGTCGGATGGAATGATTTCCAGTCTTACGACCCACTCGCGCCGCCTCCTCAAATGTCCAATTTTGAAACTTATTTTTCTGGAGCGTCGGGCAACTTTTTGTCGGCGCACGAAACGTTGAAATCCATCGCGCTGCTCTCGGAATTGTATCGCTCCAGGCACCAAGCCAGACCGGCCACGGCCGGCGAGACACCCCAGGCGTCACAGACCTACCGGTTCCTCACGCGGAATCTGGACCGGATCGTAGCGGATCTTCGAGGGGAGAATCCGGGAGTCAAGATTTTCATTTGCACATTGGTAGGGCGGTGGCCGGTTGGAACCTCCGCGGAATGGGCGGCAATTCCCGGCATCTGGTGGATGACGAATCATCACATCACGCCCGACGCCGCCCCCGCATGGATGGAGCGCATAAACGGGCAGTTACGAGCGTTCGCCTCCACTCGTTCGCTGTCTCTGATCGATCTGGCGGCGGCCTTCGGCGACTTGGACCGCTCGAAACTCCAGTATGACTGGGCGCATATGACGTCCGAGGGATATGAATTGATGGCATGGAACATGTTTACTGCAATGGAAAAGGAAGGAATCGTTCATGGGCAGGAGGATACCCGCTACGCCCAACTCCTTGCGCAGTTCCGCATGGTTCCTTCCGCGGTGCGCCGTTAGAACATGACCGCGATTCTTGGGATTTCGGCTTTCTACCACGATTCCGCAGCCGCCTTGGTCGTAGATGGGAAGGTCGTCGCGGCCGCTCAGGAGGAGCGCTTCACACGCAAGAAGTTCGACGAGCAGTTTCCGCAACTGGCGATCGATTACTGCTTGAGGGAAGCAGGCTTGACGGCGGAGCAGTTGGACTACGTCGGCTTTTACGACAAACCGTTTCTCAAGTATCAACGTTTGCTAGAAACGTATCTTTCCTATGCACCTCAGGGATTCTCGTCTTTCAGGAAGGCAATGCCGTTATGGCTGAATCAAAAATTGCATCTGCCACGAGAAATCGACAAAGGGCTTGGCGGAGCTTACAAGAAGAAATTCGTCTTTACCCAACATCATGAGTCCCATGCGGCCAGCGCCTTCTATCCGTCGCCCTTCGAGGAGGCAGCGATCCTTACGCTGGATGGCGTGGGGGAATGGGCCACTGCCAGCTTTGGCTACGGCAAGGGAAATCAAATAGTGCTCACCCATGAGCTACATTTTCCCCATTCGCTCGGCCTTCTTTATTCCGCCTTTACCTATTATTGCGGCTTCTCCGTAAACAGCGGCGAATTCAAACTGATGGGCCTGGCACCCTACGGCACTCCCCGTTTTGAGTCTCTGATTCGCGATCACCTCATCGAACTGAAAGAAGACGGCTCTTTTCGAATGGACAT
>Ga0335069_10004301_pt1 | contig 21201 bp, 20 predicted proteins | sample Lox_Sample_11_FD_206714 | JGI IMG/M metagenome (GOLD analysis project Ga0335069, IMG submission 206714) | Soil microbial communities from Loxahatchee National Wildlife Refuge, Florida, United States - Lox_Sample_1.1 | ecosystem: Environmental > Terrestrial > Soil > Wetlands | place: USA...
ACGTCACCGAGTCCGGTTCACAGCCAACGATATTCGCGGCCACCCGCAGCCCGCGCTGCTCGGCGAGTTCGACGATGGCGATCACGTAGGGGGTCGGGATGTCCGGGTTGTACGGGTGATAGTTCACCGTGTAGGTGAACACCGTGCCGCGCCCGGACACCGGCCGCGCCACCAGCGGGCCGCCGCAGTCGCGGCACTGGCCGGTCGCCGGATGCACCCAGCGCGCGCAAGCGTCGCAGCGCTCGATGAGCAGCTGAGAGGTCGGCTCGCCTGACACGCCCAATACAGTACACTCTATTGATTCGGCGCGGATGGCGGTTCGTGGGGACGGGCGGTGCATATGACGTATTTCGAAAAGGATGCGATCTTGTCCGGCATCGGCATCTCGCGAATCGGCCGCCGCACCGGCATTCCCGGCCTGGAGCTGACCATGGAGGCGGTGCGCGCCGCCATCGAGGATGCCGGCCTGGCACCCGCGGACGTCGACGGGATCGCGACCCTCGGCGACACGCCGGCCTCGGACGTCAACGCCGAACTGCGGATCGAGGCGGCCGACTGCGGGGCCGGCTTCGGCACCGGCGGCCTGCTGAGCCCGGTGATGTCGGCGTGCCGCGCGGTCGCCGAGCGACGCGCCCGCCACGTCGTCGTCTACCGGACGATCCAGATGCTGGGCGGCACGGTGCCGGTCAAACGGCAGGAGAACGCGCCCGCCCAGCCGCTGGCGCGCATGTTCTCCACACCCGAGGGCGCGCCACGCCCGGCCGTCGGCGCGATGGACGACGTCAACGATCTGGTTGCGGCCCATGCCTATTCGGCGGCGAACTGGCTGGCGCTGAACTGTCGTCGCCACATGGAGCTGTACGGAACCACCAAGGAACAGCTCGGCTGGCTGGCGCTCAACGGCAGACGCAACGCCGCGCTGAATCCCCTTGCGGTGTACCGCGAACCGATGACCATGGCCGACTACCTGGGCGCGCGCCCGGTATCGACGCCGTTCGGGCTGCTGGACTGCGATGTCCCGATCGACGGCTCGATCGCGGTGGTGGTGTCGCACGCGGAGTACGCCCGCGACTGCCCGCACCGGGCGGTGGCGGTGGAGGCGATCGGCGGATCCGACGGTGCCGGTGGCTGGTTCCACCGCGACGACTATCCCAAGATGGCGATGTCGGACGCGACCGCACAGATGTGGTCGCGCACGCAGTTGACGCCCGCCGACCTCGAGCTCGCCGAGTTGTACGACGGTTTCACGTTTCTCACCATCGCCTGGCTGGAAGCCCTCGGGGTGTGCGGCGACGGCGAGGCCGGGCCGTTCGTCGAGGGCGGCGCTCGGATCGCCCGCGACGGCCGGCTGCCGCTCAACACCTACGGCGGCCAGCTCTCGGCCGGGCGCATGCATGGCTACTGGGCCCTGCACGAAGGTTGCCTGCAGCTGCGCGGCGAGGCGGGGGAGCGCCAGGTGTCGAAACGGCCCGAGGTCGGAGTGGTTTCCGTGGGCGGCGGTCCCGTCGCCGGATGCATGCTGCTTACGTGTTGAGAGACCCTGTGGGAGAGCGCAATTGATGCTGTGAGCCGCGAGCCCGACACCGGCCGGGCGAACAAACTGGCTTCGAAGGTTGCCCGCCACATCGAGGCGGACATCGTTCGCCGCGGCTGGACCGTCGGTGAGTCGCTGGGCTCGGAACAGGCTCTGCAACGGCGCTACGGAGTGAGCCGATCGGTGCTGCGGGAGGCCGTTCGCCTCGTCGAACACCACCAGGTCGCCCGGATGCGCCGCGGGCCGGGCGGCGGGCTGCTGATCTGCGAGCCGGATGCCGGCCCCGCGACCCGCGCCGTCGTGATCTACCTCGAGTACGCGGGCACCACGCTGGTCGACCTGCTCAACGCGCGCCTGGTGCTCGAGCCCTTGGCGGCCTCGCTGGCGGCGGAGCGGATCGACGAAGCCGGCATCGAGCGCCTGCGAGCGGTGTTACGCGCGGAGCAGCAGTGGAGGCCGGGCCTGCCGCCGCCGCGCGACGAGTTCCACATCGCGCTGGCGGGGCAATCCAAAAGCCCGGTGCTGGAACTGTTCATCGACATCCTGATCCGGCTCACCACCCGATACGCCCTACAGTCGCGGACCGATTCGGCGAGCGAGGCGATCGAGGCGGTCGACCACATGCACAAGCACCATGCCGATATCGTCGCCGCCGTCACCGCCGGCGATGCGGCGCGAGCCAAGTCGCTGTCCGAGCGGCACGTCGAAGCGGTGACCGCTTGGCTGCAGCGGCATCACCCCGGCGGCAGGGGCCGCCCGCGCCCGCCCCGCCGCCGGCGGCTCGACGGCGACGGGCCGCACGGCAAGCGCGCCGAGATGCTGGCGGCCACGATCGGCGACGAGATCGCCGACGGTGGCTGGCAGGCCGGTTCGGTCTTCGGAACCGAGACCGCCCTGCTGGATCGCTACCGGGTGAGCCGCGCGGTGTTCCGGGAAGCGGTGCGGCTGCTCGAATATCACTCCGTCGCGCAGATGCGCCGCGGACCCGGAGGTGGGCTGATCGTCACCCGGCCCCGGGCCGAGGCGAGCATCGACACCATCGCCCTGTACCTGCAGTACCGCAAGCCCACCCGCGACGACCTGCGCAGCGTGCGCGACGCCATCGAGATCGACAACGTCGCCAGAGTCGTCAAGCGGCGCACCGAATCCGGGGTGGTGGCCTTCTTGAATACTTTCGACGCCCAGCCGGGCGCCCCCGCGGGTGAGGTGCGCGAGGCCCGCGAGGCCATAGCCGACGAGGTCCGGTTTCACCTCGGGCTGGCGCAGCTGGCCGGCAATGCGCTGCTCGACTTGTTCCTCCGGATCATCATCGAGCTGTTTCGGCGGCACTGGTCCAGCACCGGGCAGGCCCAGCCGACCTGGGCTGACGTGGCCGCCGTCGAGCACGCTCACGCGCGGATTCTGCAGGCGATCAAGGCCGGCGACGAAAGCCTCGCCCGTTACCGCATCCGTCGTCATCTGAACGCCGCGGCCTCCTGGTGGCTGTAGGATCCGGCCCGCGCGGGTGTGATCCGTTCGTTTGCTTACCGAAGGTCCTAATCGGGTATGGGGATGGGAACGTAGGCGCCGGTCCAGCAGGGGGTTGGCAGTAGTGATCGAAAGCGACAGCGCTGGAATGCGGGGGGGCTTGAAGGGCATTGAAACCGGGCGTTCGGGTTTCATCCATTCCGCGCTTCTTTACCGCTCGCAGCGGGAGTACCTGGATTTCGTGTTTCGCTTCGTCGCCGACGGTCTGACGGCCGACGAGGCGGTCCTGGTGGCGGTGCCCGGCGACAAGCTGGCCTTGATGCGTGATGCCTTGTCCGGCTCGGGCCGGAAGCTCGCGGGCCAGTTGCGCCTGTTCGACATCGCCGAGGTCGGCCGCAACCCGAGCCGGTTCATGGCGGTGGAGGGGTCCTTCGTCGACGAACACCCCAATCGGCGGATGCGCATCGTGAACCAACTCGCCTGGCCCGGGCGCAGCGACGATGAGTTTGTCGCCTGCACAGAGCACGAGGCGCTGGTCAACGAGGCGCTCGACGGCTATCCGGCGACGAAGTTGTGCCTATACGACGCAACCCTGCTCGATGACGATCTGCTGGCGGATTCCCGTGCGACCCACCCCTTCCTGTGGCGCAGCGGTGGGCTGCAGCGCAGTGCCGAGTACGCGCCGCATGACGTTCTGCAACGCTGCAACCAGCCGCTGACCGCGCACCCGGGGGCCGTCACGTACATGGTCAGGAAGTCCGCGGACCTCCGCCCGGCCCGGTTGTTCGCCGTCAACTACGCCGGCTGGGTGGGAATGTCCCAGGACGGGATCGACGATCTGCAATTGATCGCAACGGAACTCGCCACCAACAGCTTGATGTATACCGACGGGGCCTGCCGACTGGCCTTCTGGCGTCAGGACGAGCATCTGGTCTGTGAGGCGCGCGACACCGGACGACTCGACGACCCGCTGGTCGGGCGCCTGGACCCCGGCCCGAGCGGCCCCGCCAGTCGCGGGCTGTTCCTGGTCAACGCCATATCGGACCTGGTGCGTACACACACCACGTCGACCGGGACGACGATCCAGGCCTATCTCCGCCTCGACCAGTCGCCTGGGCCGAACGGCTGACAGGGCCGGGGCGTGCTGCGTGGAGCTATTGGGTGGTGACGCCCGTCCCGCCACCCTGGGGGACTTGCACCGGGCGTAGTGACGCTGAGCAGCCCGTCAAGGTCAACGCGAACGCGGCGATCAGCCCCGCCGCCACAACCGTCCGGGCCCTGCTTTTGCTTTTCGCGCTCACGGCCGTGCCTTTCATTTAGCCGCAGACGCGGCGTGGTTTGCTGCGTCCGCCGTCTGTGGATGCTATCGGCGCCGCCGCGCCGGCCGCGTCGATTCGGGTAATCGGGCAATTCTCGCGAGTTTATTGGCCTTGAATGGCGTTCGCCGAGGCCATCTATCCGTTCGGAGGCGGCTGGCTCACCAGAGGCGGTTGGCTCACCGGAGGCGGCTGGCTCACCGGGGGCGGCACCAGCGTGCCTCCCGTGTTGTGTGCTGCGCAACCGACGGCCAACAGCGCGAATATTGCGGCCAACGCCGCGGCCAGCACCCGGACGGGGCGAATTTTCTTGCCAGTTCTCTTCGCGTTCATCGGTGGCGCCTTTCGTTTGCTGGAAGCCCGTGATTTGCGGACACCGCTGCCGTCAGATGTTAGCGCTGTCAGCGCGGCCGCGGTGTATTGCGTTATTGGTGAAATCCCGCCAGATCGGTCGGCCGCGAAGGCGTCAGGCGTTGCCCTGCGCCCGGCGCCAGGGGCTGGTGTCGGCCGGAAGGCGGAGCCGGCGCCGGCGGCGAGCACGGCGAAGGCCGCCGCCAGCACCGCCCCAGGGTCCGGGCAGGCAGTTCGCCCTTCTCGACCGCGGAAGCGCTTGTCGGGCAACGCTTTTCTTGGCCGAGCGAAATGGATTTGCATTGCCGGCTGGCCGCGTCTATCGTCGCGCTCGTGCGTCTTGTCCAGCGTGCCGTAGTAGCCAGCACCCGCAGCGGGGTCTGATCCCAGACCGACCCCCCGCTGTGGGTCGGAAGCTACTACCGTCGGTCGCCCCTGCTGATCAGAGAAGACCGATACCGTGCTTGTTTCCAAGCTCAAGCCTCTTGCAGATGCCTCGGCACCCGGGTGCGGTGCGGCCGCGTGGTTCGGCCAGCACTTCGGTGCCGGGTTGCCCCGCGGTCTGCGGGAGGAGTCCGACGCCATTTCCTGGGAAAGCTTCCTCGCCACCTACGGCCACACCGCCGGCCCGGTACGGCTGGGCCACTTCGCCTGCACCGACACCGAGCGGCCCGCGGGGCGGATCGGTCCGCAAGCCCGCAACTATCGGGCCATGATCGCTGTCGGCGATGAGCTCAGCGCCTCGACGGCCGCCGCCGGCGGGCCGATCGCCGCTCTCACCACGATGCTGCACGAGCGCGGGATCACGGTGGAGACGCTGCGGTTCCACCAGCTGCGATCGGGCGGGATCACCGCCACTTTCATCCAGGGCAGCAACGGGATTCGCGCCGAATGGGCGATGGGCTGGTCGGAGGATCCGACCCAGGCCGCGCTGCGCGCGCTGATCGCCTGCGCCAACCGGCTGGTGGCCGGGCAGGGCCCGGCGACGAACACGGATGCAGGAATTACAGCGGGCGCAGGACGATCGGCATCCCGTCCTTGGGCACCGGCATGCCGCCGTAGTCCCACTCAGCCTGGTATCCCGGGCGCGGCAACTCCAGCCGATACCTGCGCAGCAGACGGTGCAGGATCGTCTTGATCTCCAGCTGCCCGAAAACCATTCCGATGCACTTGTGCGCGCCGCCGCCGAACGGGGTGAACGCGTAGCGGTGTCGCTTGTGCTCGTTGCGCGGCTCTGTGAATCGGTCCGGGTCGAACTTCAACGGGTCCGTCCAGAGTTCCGGCAGCCGGTGATTCATCCCGGGGTACGCGATGACGTTGGTGCCCTTGGGGATGTAGTAGCCCAGCAGGTCCGTGTCGCGCACCGTCTGACGCATGGCCCACTGCACCGGTGTCACCAGCCGGATCGACTCGTTCATCACCAGGTCCAGCGACTCCAGCTTCTCGAGGGAGTCGATGTCGAGCGGGCCGTCGCCGAGGCGGTCCGATTCGTCGCGGCAGCGTTCCTGCCACTCCGGGTGGGCGGCCAGTTGGTAGACCATCGTCGTCGCGGTCGACGTCGACGTGTCGTGCGCTGCCATCATCAAAAAGATCATGTGGTTGACGATGTCCTCGTCGGAGAACTTGTTGCCGTCCTCGTCCTCGGTTTCGCACAACACCGACAGCAGGTCGTTGCCTTTCTTCCCGCGTTGCTCCTTGACCCGCTCGCGGAAGTAGTTCTCCAGCAGTTCGCGCGCCTTGAGGCCCCGCCACCAGGTGAACGGCGGAACGGGAGTGCGGATGATCGCGTTGCCGGCGCGGGTGGTGACCGCGAAGGCCTTGTTCACCTTGGTCACCAGCTCGCGGTCGGTGCCCGGCTCGTGGCCCATGAACACCATCGAGGCGATGTCGAGCGTCAGTTCCTTCATCGCCGGGTAGAGAAGGAAGCGCGCGTCGTTGACCACCCAGTCGTTGGCGACCGTTTTCGAGACGACCTTGTCCATCTGCTCGACGTAGGAGACCAGCCGGGACCGCACGAACGCCTCCTGCATGATGCGCCGGTGGAACATGTGCTCCTCGAAGTCGAGCAGCATCAGCCCGCGGTGGAAGAACGGCCCGATCACCGGGACCCAGCCCTGCTGCGAGTAGTCCTTGTTGCGGTTGGAGTAGATGACCTGGGCTGCGTCCGGGCCCAGCGCTGCGACGCCCGGCAGCACGGGCGAGTCGCCGAATACGACCGGGCCCTTGGTCTGGTAGAGGAACAGCAGGTAATCCGGTCCGCCGCGCAACATCTCGATGATGTGCCCGAGGACCGGCAGCCCCGCGTCACCGAGGACCGGCTTGAGCCCGCTGCCCGGCGGCGGGTCGGCGAGCTTGTGCTCCGGGAACTGCGTGTTCAGCAGCCTGCGTTCGACCAGCCCCATGCCGGGAAAGTTGTTGAACGAAGGGGTCAACCGGCGCCTCGCCTGGTCAAGCAGGTAGTGCGGGGTGCTGACGGTGGCGGCCATTGAGGCTCCTTTGCGCTCCTGTGCATGCCGAGGGGACGGGTGACGGCGGTCACTCATTCCCTATCCTTCGGTAAAAAATTGACGGCTGTCAAGTTTGCTTTTCCGACGGTGTGGTGCAAGGTCGTGGGGTGAGCAGTCACGCCGCCAACGAGCCGAGCGAACCGGCGACGCGCCGGCGCGGCGACAAGCACCGGCAGGCGATCATGCAGGCGGTGCGAGAGCTGCTCGAGGAAAAACCGTTCGCGGAGCTGTCGGTCAGCACCATCAGCCAGCGCGCCGGCGTGGCCCGATCGGGTTTCTACTTCTACTTCGACTCGAAGTACTCCGTGCTCGCCCAGATCGTGGCAGAGGCGACCGAGGAACTCGAAGAGCTCACGCAGTACTTCGCCCCCCGCCAGCCGGGCGAGTCGCCGGAGCAGTTCGCCAAGCGGATGGTCCGCAGCGCCGCGGCGATGTACGCGCACAACGACCCGGTGATGACGGCCTGCAACGTGGCCCGCTACACCGACATGGAGATTCGCGACATCCTCGAGCGGCAGTTCGAGGTGGTGCTGCGCCAGATCGCGGCCGTCGTCGAAGCCGAGATGAAGGCCGGCACCGCCAACCCGATCAGCGACGACATCCCCACCCTGGTGCGCACCCTGGCGGGCACCACCTCGCTGATGCTCACGGGCGACTCCATCCTGGTCGGCCCCGAGGACGACGTGGAGCGCCGGGTCCGGGTGCTCGAGCAGCTGTGGCTGCATTCGCTCTGGGGCGGCGGCCAGACGTGACGCGGTATGGTCACGGCCATGGCACTGGGGCTTTCGGGGGCATCTGAGCAGTACTTCGAGGGGAAGCGGTGCCTGGTCACCGGTGCGGCCAGCGGCATCGGGCGCGCGACCGCCCTGCGGCTGGCCGCCCAGGGCGCCGAACTCTATCTGACCGACCGCAACCCGGACGGTCTCGAGCTGACCGTGGCCGACGCCCGCGCGCTCGGCGCGCAGGTGCCCGTGCACCGCACGCTCGACGTCTCCGACTACGGCCAGGTGGCGGCGTTCGCCGCCGACATCCACGCGGGCCATCCGAGCATGGACGTCGTGCTGAACATCGCCGGCGTATCGGCGTGGGGCACCGTCGACCGGCTGACCCACGAGCAGTGGAGCAAGATGATCGCGATCAACCTGATGGGTCCGATTCACGTCATCGAGACGTTCGTCCCGCCGATGGTGGCCGACGGGCGCGGCGGCCGTCTGGTCAACGTGTCGTCGGCGGCCGGGCTGGTCGCGTTGCCGTGGCACGCGGCCTACAGCGCGAGCAAGTTCGGGTTGCGCGGCCTGTCCGAGGTGCTGCGCTTCGACCTGGCCCGGCACCGGATCGGGGTGTCGGTCGTGGTGCCGGGAGCGGTGAAGACACCGCTGGTCGACACCGTCGAGATCGCCGGCGTCGATCGCGAGGACCCCGGTGTCGCCCGCTGGGTGGACCGCTTCAGCGGCCATGCCGTGTCGCCGGAGAGGGCGGCCCAGAAGATTTTGGACGGGGTGGCAAAGAACCGATACCTCATCTACACGTCGCCGGACATCCGCGCGCTGTACGCGTTCAAGCGGCTGGCGTGGTGGCCCTACAGCGTGGCGATGCGTCAGGTCAACGTGATCTTCACGCGCGCGCTGCGGCCCAGTCCGCCGACGATGCAGGCCGCGAAGCGGCCTGGGGTGGGGGCCCCTCCCGCTTGCGGGGGAGAGGCGGGCGATGGGCCCAGCCCGCCGCCGCTACTCCGGCATGGCCAGCTCGAGTCGCACCCCGAGTAGCCGAACCGGGCGGTCCAGCTCGAAGAGGTCCAGGACGCGCAGGGCGGCGTCGGTGATGGTCGACGCGTCGGTGCTAGGCGTTGCCAGCTTGCGGATTTTGGTGCGGGTGTAAAACGTGGCGGTCCGCACGGTGACGGCGACGCGGGTGACGATCCGCCCCGCGGCCAGCACGTCGTCCAGCGCGTGGAGCGCCAATTCCGTTACCGCCGCGTCCATTTCGGCCCGGACGGTGAGGTCGCGCGGGAAAGTGACGACGTGGCTGCGGGAGCGCGGGATCCAGGGCTCGGCGCTGACGTCGGTGTCCCCGCCGCCCTTGGCCAGCAGCAGCAGCCACAGGCCGGTGCGCGGGCCGAAGGTGGACGTCAGCAGCTCCGCGTCGGCGTGCGCAAGCTCCCGCACCGTGGTGATGCCAAGGGCCGCAAGCTTTTTCGCCGTCTTGGGGCCCACTCCCCACAACGCGTCCACGGGGCGGTCCGCCATCACGGTCATCCAGTTCGCATCGGTGAGCGCGAAGACGCCGGCCGGTTTCGCGAAGCCGGTGGCGACCTTGGCGCGCTGCTTGTTGTCGCTGATGCCGACCGAGCAGGACAGCCCGGTTTCCGACGAGATGACCGCCCGGATCTGTTCGGCGACCTCGGTGGGGTCTTCGCCTGACACGCCCACGTACGCCTCGTCCCAGCCCCACACCTCGACCGGGTGCCCCAGGTCGCGCAACAGGCCCATCACCTCGTCGGACGCGGCGTCGTAGGTCGTCGGATCCGACGGCAGGAAGGTCGCGTCGGGGCAGCGGCGCGCGGCCGTGCGCAACGGCATGCCCGCGTGCACACCGAATTCGCGGGCCTCATAGGAGGCGCACGTGACCACCTTGCGTGGTTCGGCCGGATCGCCGCTGCCCCCGACGACCACCGGCAGCCCGGCCAGTTCGGGGTGGCGGCGCAGTTCGACCGACGCCAGAAACTGGTCGAGGTCCACGTGCAGGATCCAGCCCGTCATCGCCCGCACAGCTTGCGCGCCAGGCTCTCCCACGCGTCGCCCAACGTCTGAAGGGTGTGACCGCCGTCATTGAGTTGGTGTTCGATGTAATCCGGGTTCAGCAGGGCCAGCAGCGCATCCGTCTGGACATCCAGGTCGCCGGTGGTGTGCGCCGAGGCCAGCAGCACCCGCACGTGGGTGTGTTGTACCGCGGCGGCGCCGACGTGGCGGAGCTGCGGATCGCGGTTCGCGGCGGACAGCAGCGCGTGGCGGGTATGGACGAAGCGCATCCGCTCCCGGCCGAAGGCCACCAACCGATCCATCGGCGGCGCATCGGGGCCCAGGGGCGGGGGACCGAACAGAAACGCCTGCTGACTGGCCCGTTCGTCCTCGTCGAGCAGCACCATCATCAGCCCGGCGCGGCTGCCGAACCGGCGGAACAGCGTGCCCTTGCCGACGCCGGCCGCCGCGGCGACGTCGTCCATGGTGACGGCGTCGGCGCCGCGCTCGGCGACCAGGGCGCGGGCGGCCTCGAGTAACAGGGCGCGATTGCGCGCCGCGTCGCCCCGCTCTTGCGGAACGGACACGGGCAGCTCCCCCCACCGCTCGACAGCGCTCACCACTGCACTTTAACGCCGCGGGAATAAACCGGACTAGAGTCCGGTTGGCGCGTGCGAGGATGTAGACAACGACCGAAGGGAACGAAACAGTGGCAGGGATCAAAGTCTTGGCGTTAGTGGGCAGCCTGCGTGCGGCGTCGATCAACCGCCAGATCGCCGAGCTGGCGGCGTCCGTTGCGCCGGATGACGTCACCGTCACGATCTTCGAAGGGCTCGGCGAGTTGCCCTTCTACAACGAGGAGATCGACGACGCGATGACCGCCGACGCCCCGCCGCTGGCCCCGGTGGCCGCGCTGCGCGCCGCGGCGGCCGACGCGGATGCCGCCCTGGTGGTCACCCCGGAGTACAACGGCAGCATCCCCGCGGTGATCAAGAACGCGATCGACTGGCTGTCCCGCCCGTTCGGCGACGGCGCGCTGAAGGGCAAGCCCCTGGCGGTGGTCGGGGGGTCCTTCGGTCAGTACGGCGGGGTGTGGGCGCACGACGAGACCCGCAAGTCGTTCGGGATCGCAGGCGCTCGCGTGAGCGAGGCGATCAAGCTGTCGGTGCCGTTCAAAACCCTGGACGGCAAGGCGCCCGCCGAACACGCCGAGCTGACGGCGAACGTGCGCGACGTCGTCGGCAAGCTCGCCGCCGAAGTGGGTTGAATCCCGCAATTTGGCGGGGCCCACAAGCCGCTCGCCGGCCACCAGCAACGTTTCGATCACCGGATGGCCGAAGCCGCCGGCTCGCGCTGGCGGCTTTGCTGGCTGTCGGGCGGGAACGGGCGCGGGATGGCGATCGCGCCGGTGCTGTCGGTGGCCGGTGATATACCGGTGCGCATGGACATCCCCGACACACATGTGATTTGCGACACGCCGGGCGTGTGTCGGCCCCAGGCCTTACGACCAGGGAATTTCAAAATTGTTATTCAGAACATCTTGTATCTCGACAACTTGTCGGCCACTAGGTGTAGTGTTTCGAGCACCGGCAGACCGCAGGATCCCCAGGCTGGCCGGGCTTGGGGGACCTCCCCGAATCGGCTCGAAGACGTCGAAGCCACGTGCTTCGACCCGCACCGCCGCACGACGGGAATGCGGGGTCTGGCGGGCCGCTCGACACAGCGAAGACAGAGTTTGTTGCAGTACCCCAGCAGTTGCCAGTCCGTCACACGTCCCCACCTTCCGCAAAGGAGCGGCATTCATGACCATCACCGTGTACACCAAGCCGGCATGCGTGCAGTGCAGCGCCACCTTCAAGGCCTTGGACAAGCAGGGCATCGCCTATCAGAAGGTCGACATCACGCTGGACGCCGAGTCGCGGGACTACGTGATGGCGCTGGGTTACCTGCAGGCCCCCGTGGTGGTGGCGGGCAACGACCACTGGTCGGGTTTCCGGCCCGATCGCATCAAGGCGCTCGCTGGGTCGGCGCTCAGCGCGTAGGCAGACGTTAGGTAAGGGGGTTGCGGTGCAGTCGCGCAACCTGGTGTATTTCTCTTCCGTGTCGGAGAACACCCACCGCTTCGTGCAGAAGCTGGGTGTTCCCGCCACGCGGATACCGCTGCACGGGCGCATCGAGGTCGACGAGCCGTACGTCCTGATCGTGCCGACCTACGGCGGCGGCCGGGCCACACCGGACCTCGCGGACAACACAGCCGGGGGCTATGTCCCCAAACAGGTCATCGCCTTTTTGAACGACGAGCACAACCGGTCATTGATCCGCGGCGTCATCGCCGCGGGCAACAACAACTTCGGGGCCGAATTCGCCTACGCGGGCAACGTCATCTCCCGCAAGTGCGGCGTCCCCTACCTCTACCGCTTCGAACTGATGGGAACCCCGGACGACGTGGACGCAGTCCGCGCGGGCCTCGCTGACTTCTGGAAGGAACAGACGTGCCACCAACCGTCGCTGCAGAGCCTGTAACCGCCGGCGCGCATGGGTTGCCCGCCGAGACGGACTACCACGCGCTGAACGCCATGCTGAATCTGTATGACGCGGACGGCAGGATCCAGTTCGACAAGGACGTTCTCGCGGCCCGCCAGTACTTCCTGCAGCACGTCAACCAGAACACCGTCTTCTTCCACAACCAGGACGAGAAGCTCGACTACCTGATGCGCGAGAACTATTACGAGCGCGAGGTTCTCGACCAGTACTCACGCAACTTCGTCAAGGAGTTGCTGGACCGCGCCTACGCCAAAAAGTTCCGGTTCCCAACGTTCCTCGGCGCGTTCAAGTACTACACCTCCTACACGCTGAAGACGTTCGACGGGAAGCGCTATCTGGAGCGCTTCGAAGACCGCGTCGTCATGGTCGCGCTGACCCTGGCGTCCGGTGACACCGGCCTGGCCGAGAAGCTCGTCGACGAGATCATCGACGGCCGGTTCCAACCGGCGACCCCGACGTTTTTGAACTCCGGCAAGAAGCAGCGCGGTGAGCCAGTGAGCTGCTTTCCAGCCGGAACTCCGGTGGATACCCCCGACGGTCCGAAGGCGATCGAGACTCTGCAGACAGGCGACCGGGTGCTCTCACACGACGGGTCCTTCTGCCTCGTCGAGTCCGTTATCGAGAATCCCAACGACCAAGCCCTCGTGTCGATCTCACACTTCGGACACGGGGAGCCAATCCTGTGCACTCCCGAGCATCCGATCCTGGTGTGGACCACGCGCGATGTGCGGACTCTTATCGACGGTGACGGAGCCGACCCATTCAACGGATTCGTCTGGTTGGCAGCCAAAGACGTTCGTCCCACCGACTTCATCGTGACGGCAGCACCATTGCAGGGACGGTCGCGGCGCGTCTACGACCTGATGGAGTATGTGGGGGAGGGCGAGTACGAAGAGGTCGACGGGCTCATATGCAAAGTCAACTCTGATCGGAAGCACCGCAACAAGCAACGCCACCACATGAGCTTCGTATCAGTGAATCGCTACGTTGAAGAATCCTACGACCTTGGACTTATCCTCGGCTGGTACGTCGCCGAAGGCCATATCTCGAAGCGATCGGGACCTGCGGGCAGGGCGCCTAATGGCATCCACTTCACGATCGGCACACACGAACTCGAGTATCAGCAGGAGTTGGCGGCCGCATTCAAGCGAGTGTTCGCCGCGGACCTCGCCGTCAACCAGAGTGTGTCGGACCAGTCGGTGCGCATGGTTTGCAACAGCAAGATTGTTTCGTCGCTGTTCCTCTCATTGGTTGGCACAGGGTATCGCTCGAAGCGGTTGTCCCACGACGTCTTAACGGCCGATGAAGAGTTTCAGCGTGGACTGCTCGCCGGGTTGTTCCGCGGCGACGGGTGCAGCACCACCGGCGGCATGGTGCTCGACCTGGTGAATCCGGAGTTGATTGATCAGGTCCAGCTTCTTCTGCGTCGGATGGGGATCGTCTCCCGGATCCGCCAGTACGTCAATCGAGCCGGCAATGTGACGGGACAGGTGTTCGTTCCGGGTCTGCCCGGCGCCAATGAAGAATTCATCTTCGACGTCGGCAAGAACCTGCACAACTACGTCGGCCAGAAGGGGTCGTCGCGCGTGACTTATCAAGTTGTGCATGGGCGGCATGTGTACGGAATCCGGGAAGTGAGGCGCACGCAGGAAGTTCCAACGAAGGTCTACAACCTCCACGTCAAGGACACGCACACATACACAATTCGCGGCACGGTCGTGCACAATTGCTTTCTTCTTCGCATCGAGGACAACATGGAGTCGATCGGGCGGTCGATCAACTCCGCCCTGCAGCTGTCCAAGCGCGGCGGGGGAGTTGCGTTGCTGCTGAGCAACATTCGCGAGCACGGGGCACCGATCAAGAACATCGAGAACCAGTCCTCGGGCGTCATCCCGATCATGAAGCTGCTCGAGGACTCGTTCTCCTACGCCAACCAGCTGGGGGCGCGCCAGGGCGCCGGCGCGGTGTACCTGCATGCCCACCACCCCGACATCTACCGCTTCCTGGACACCAAGCGGGAGAACGCCGACGAGAAGATCCGGATCAAGACGCTGAGCCTGGGCGTGGTGATCCCCGACATCACCTTCGAGCTGGCCAAGAAGAACGAGGACATGTACCTGTTCTCGCCGTACGACGTCGAGCGCGTCTACGGTGTGCCGTTCGCCGACATCTCGGTGACCGAGAAGTACTACGAGATGGTCGACGACGCGCGCATCCGCAAGACGAAGATCAAGGCGCGGGAGTTCTTCCAGACGCTGGCGGAGCTGCAGTTCGAGTCCGGCTATCCGTACATCATGTTCGAGGACACGGTGAACCGGGCCAATCCCATCGAGGGCAAGATCACGCATTCGAACCTGTGCTCGGAGATCCTGCAGGTGTCCACCCCGTCGCTGTTCAACGAGGACCTGTCGTATGCCCAAGTGGGCAAGGACATTTCGTGCAACCTGGGGTCGTTGAACATCGCCAAGACGATGGACTCGCCGGACTTCGCCCAGACGATCGAGGTGGCGATCCGCGCGTTAACGGCGGTGAGCGACCAGACCCACATCTGGTCGGTGCCCTCAATCGAGCAGGGCAACAACGACTCCCACGCGATCGGGCTGGGGCAGATGAACCTGCACGGCTACCTGGCCCGCGAGGGCATCTTCTACGGGTCCGAAGAGGGCATCGACTTCACCAACATCTACTTCTACACGGTGCTCTACCACGCGCTGCGGGCCTCGAACCGCATCGCGATCGAGCGCGGCGCCCACTTCAAGGGCTTCGAGAAGTCCAAGTACGCGTCGGGGGAGTTCTTCGACAAGTACACCGAGCAGGCCTGGGAGCCCGCGACCGACAAGGTGCGTCAGCTCTTCGCCGACGCGGAGATCCGGATCCCGACCCAGGACGACTGGAAGCGGCTGAAGGAGTCGGTCCAAGCCCACGGCATCTACAACCAGAACCTGCAGGCGGTGCCGCCGACCGGGTCGATCTCCTACATCAACCACTCGACGAGCTCGATCCACCCCATCGTGTCCAAGGTCGAGATCCGCAAGGAGGGCAAGATCGGGCGGGTCTACTACCCGGCGCCCTACATGACCAACGACAACCTGGAGTACTACCAGGACGCCTACGAGATCGGTTACGAGAAGATCATCGACACCTACGCCGCGGCCACCCAGCACGTCGACCAGGGACTGTCGCTGACGCTGTTCTTCAAGGACACCGCCACCACCCGCGACGTGAACAAGGCGCAGATCTACGCCTGGCGCAAGGGGATCAAGACGCTGTACTACATCCGGCTGCGGCAGATGGCGCTGGAGGGCACCGAGGTCGAGGGCTGCGTCTCCTGCATGCTGTAGATCGTCGCGGCGAGATGGGCCCTCCTGCCGCATGCGGGCAGTCCGGTCTGCCCAGGTCAGCGGGTAATCCGCGGTATGGTGCTTGATGTGGTGAGAATGCCTCGGCCTTCGAGACCGCACCCCAGCGTGAAGCCCGGGGTAAAGGTCGACGCGCGCAGCGAGCGCTGGCGCGAACACCGCAAGAAGGTGCGCGGCGAGATCGTCGAGGCGGCCTTCCGCGCCATCGACCGCCTGGGTCCCGAGCTGAGCGTGCGCGAGATCGCCGAGGAGGCCGGGACCGCCAAGCCGAAGATCTACCGGCACTTCCACGACAAGTCCGACCTGTTCCAGGCGATCGGGGAGCGCCTGCGCGACATGCTCTGGGGCGCGATCTTCCCGTCGATCGACCTGAAGACCGACTCGGCCCGCCGGGTGATCCGGCGCGCAGTCGAGGAGTACGTCATCCTCGTCGACAAGCACCCCAACGTGCTGCGGGTCTTCATCCAGGGCCGCTCCGCGGCGAGCCCGCAAATCCTCGAAGAGGGCCGCGGAATAACCCTGGCCGTCGCCGACATGTTCGACAACGAGCTGCGGGAGATGGAGCTGGATCACGCGGCGATCGAACTGGCCGGACACGCGGCGTTCGGCTCGGCCGCGTCGGCTACCGAGTGGTGGTTGGGCCCCGACCCCGACAGCCCGCGACGCATGCCGCGCGAGCAATTCGTCGCCCACCTGACGACGATCATGATGGGGGTGATCGTCGGCACCGCCGAGGTGCTGGGGATCTCGATGGACCCTGACCAGCCGATCCACAGTGTGGTGCCCAGCAACCCCGCCGCCAGCTGAGGACCTTTGGCCCTTTGACATCGCTCCGGCGATCGTCAACACTCGTGCCATCCGATACCCTGGGTACTGGGTATTTGCGGGAGCTAACAGGAAGACCGATTCACCGTGACCGATGCCATGACACATGTTGAGCCGACTCAGGCGCACGAGCCGGTGCACACCCGCGCCCTCATCATCGGGACCGGCTTCTCCGGTCTCGGTATGGGGATCGCACTGCAAAAGCAGGGTGTGGACTTCGTCATCCTGGAGAAGGCCGGCGACATCGGGGGCACCTGGCGAGACAACAGCTACCCCGGCTGCGCATGCGACATCCCGTCGCACCTGTACTCGTTTTCGTTCGAGCCCAAGCCCGACTGGAAGAACCCGTTCTCCTATCAGCCCGAGATCTGGGACTACCTCAAGGGAGTCGCCGACAAATACGGGCTGCGCCGCTACATCGTGTTCGATTCGCTGGTGGATCGGGGCCACTGGGACGACGACGAGAACCGGTGGCACGTGTTCACCGCCGACGGCCGCGAGTACGTCGCCCAGTTCCTGATCTCCGGCGCGGGTGCGCTGCACATCCCGTCGTTCCCCGACATCGAGGGCCGTGACGAATTCCGTGGACCCGCTTTCCATTCCGCGGAGTGGGACCACAGCGTCGACCTGACCGGCAAGCGGGTGGCGATCATCGGCACCGGCGCCAGCGCGATCCAAATCGTGCCCGAGATCGTCGGGCAGGTCTCCGAACTGCAGCTCTACCAGCGCACCCCGCCGTGGGTGGTCCCGCGCTCCAACCCGGACCTCCCGGTGGCCCTGCGTCGGGCCATGGAGAACGTCCCCGGGCTGCGCGCGCTGACGCGGCTGGGGATCTACTGGGCCCAGGAGGCGCTGGCCTACGGCATGACCAAGCGTCCCAACGCGCTGAAAGTCATCGAGGCCTACGCGAAATACAACATCCGGCGCTCGGTGAAGGATCGCGAGCTGCGCCGCAAGCTGACCCCGCATTACCGCATCGGGTGCAAGCGAATCCTCAACTCCTCCACGTATTACGGTGCGGTCGCGGACCCCAGGACCCAACTGATCACCGAGGGCATCAGCCGCATCACGCCCGACGGGATCGTCACCGCCGACGGCCGGGAGCACAAGGTGGACGTGATCGTCTACGCCACCGGCTTCCACGTCACCGACTCCTACACCTACGTCCAGATCAAGGGGCGCCACGGAGAGGACCTGGTCGACCGCTGGAACCGCGAGGGCATCGGCGCCCATCGCGGCATCACCGTCGCCGACGTGCCCAACCTCTTCTTCCTGCTGGGACCCAACACCGGGCTCGGGCACAACTCCGTGGTGTTCATGATCGAATCCCAGATCCACTACGTCGCCGACGCGATCGAGACCTGCGACAAGATGGGCGCGCAGGCGCTGGCCCCCACCCGCGAAGCGCAGGACCGGTTCAACGATGAGCTGCAACGCAGGCTGTCGCACTCGGTGTGGAACAGCGGCGGCTGCAGCAGCTGGTATCTGGACGAGCACGGTAAGAACACCGTGCTGTGGGGCGGTTACACCTGGGAGTACTGGCGGGCGACCCGATCAGTCAAGCCCGAGGAGTACCGGTTTTTCGGGGTGGGCAGTACGCGCGGTCACAAGGACCTGAGCCGCGCCGGGCGGGCGTAAGCGCCTACCAGTCCATCGCCGTGCCACTTTCGACCGCCGCCCGCGCGGCGGGCATAGTTTCCGGTCAGCCGCGCAGCAGACGTATGAAAGCCTCCGCGGCCGCGTCGACGCCGGCGTCGTCGTCGGTCGCCACGAGATCCAGTAGCAGGCCGCGGATTACGGCCAGCCCAAGCCTTGCCATGCCACGGTCGACCGGGCCGTCGGCGACCGCCTCGACTTCGGCGAGCCAGCCGTCGACTGCGTCGGGAACCATTCGGACGAAAGGTTTTTCGCCCTGGGTGGCCCGGGCGTAGCACTCGAAGAACAGGCGTTCCAGCTGCCGTAGTTCGGGGCGGCGGAGGTCGGCCCACATGGCGGCGAAGCTGTCGGCCGGAGTCGTGGGCAAGCGGGGCAGCAGCCCCATCTGGCGGCGCTCGGCCTCCTCGACGATCGCAATCAGCAGATCTTCTCGAGAACCAAAGTGGTGCAACAGCATCCGGTGACTGGTGCCGACCGCGGCGGCGACATCGCGGAGCGAACGGTTGCCGATGCCGTTCGCGGCGAACTCGTTGAAGAGAGCGTCGAGCAGCCGGCGGCGCCGTTCGGTGTCAGGAGTGCGCACCATTGGCGCGGCTGAGCTGCTCGGACCGGGCCTTGAGGCCTTCGGCCTCGAGTTTGAGGTAGCGCTTGGTCCGCCTGACCGTCAGCTGCCCCACCAGCGCACCGAGGACGCCCCGCTGATCGAGTCCCTGGCGCACCAGCGTCCGGCCGCCGGGCAGGGCGGTGACGTAGTGGCGAGCGGTCACCAGTACGCCGGGGGAGCGGTGCACCCACGTCCAGGATGTGCCGGGTTCGAGCTCGGTGACCTTCCACACCAGCTTCTGCAGGCCCGGTTGCTTGATCGCGAACCGCCTGCCTACGGCGAGGGTGGACCCGTCCTGCCCGTTCAGGGATGTCACCGAGGCGGTCCACTCGGGCCAGCGCTCGACGTCGCTGAAGACGTCCCATACCAGCCGGGGCGGCGCGTCAATCTCCACACTGTCTTCGGTAATCATGTACCAAATGGTACATAAAGTGCCCGGTTCTGCCTAGGCCTGCGACGGGACTGGGTTGACGGCGCGACACGGCAAACACAACTTCTTGTGTTCCGTCGGCTTGTCGTACCCCAGGGGTAGTGTCGGAAGTCTGGGTATCGCAGGCAAACCGTCTGGTGAAGTGGGGTTCTGGTGACCGAAAACATGAAGCTGATTGACCGCGTTTCGGCGATCAACTGGAACCGGCTGCAAGACGACAAGGACGCCGAGGTCTGGGACCGGCTGACGGGCAATTTCTGGCTGCCCGAGAAGGTGCCGGTGTCCAACGACCTCCCGTCGTGGGGCACGCTGACCGCAAACGAGAAGCAGCTGACGATGCGGGTGTTCACCGGGCTGACGCTGCTGGACACCATCCAGGGCACGGTCGGGGCGGTCAGCCTGATCCCCGATGCCCTGACCCCGCACGAAGAGGCCGTCTACACCAACATCGCGTTCATGGAGTCGGTGCACGCCAAGAGCTACAGCTCCATCTTTTCCACGCTGTGCTCGACGGCCGAGATCGACGACGCCTTCCGCTGGTCGGAGGAGAATCCCAACCTGCAGCGCAAGGCCGAGATCGTCATGCAGTACTACAAGGGCGACGAACCGCTGAAGCGCAAGGTGGCCTCCACGCTGCTGGAGAGCTTCCTCTTCTACTCCGGGTTCTACCTGCCGATGTACTGGTCGAGCCGGGCCAAGCTGACCAACACCGCCGACATGATCCGGCTCATCATCCGCGACGAGGCCGTGCACGGCTACTACATCGGCTACAAGTTCCAGCGCGGACTGGCGCTGGTCGACGACGCCAAGCGCGCCGAGCTCAAGGACTACACCTACGAGCTGCTGTTCGAGCTCTACGACAACGAGGTGGAGTACACGCAGGATCTCTACGACGAGGTCGGGCTGACCGAGGACGTCAAGAAGTTCCTGCGCTACAACGCCAACAAGGCGCTGATGAACCTCGGCTACGAGGCGCTGTTCCCGCGCGACGAGACCGACGTCAACCCGGCGATCCTGTCGGCGTTGTCGCCGAACGCCGACGAGAACCACGACTTCTTCTCCGGGTCCGGGTCGTCGTACGTGATCGGCAAGGCCGTCGTCACCGAAGACGAGGACTGGGACTTCTGAAGTCCCAGTTGAGCGGGGTAACGCCCGCAGTGACACCGTGCGCCGCTTATCGCCCGGGAATGGGAGCGCTCCGGCGGGGTTGAAAAACCCCACCATTCGGCTGGCGCAATGCTACAAATGCTGTCACCGCTGTAACGAGCGGCGGCAGAGCGCCGCCGTCTGCCAGGGAAAAGGAATCGCAACATTGAAGACGAGAGTGATGGCCACGGTTGGCGCTGCAGCCTTGGCCGCTGCTGTTATGTGGACCGCACCATCGGCATCGGCTAGCACCCCCTATTGCGATGCGCTCCCGCCGAGGGACGCTCACGAGTGCAACTGTGGCTTCGACTTCGCCCCGGGTAGTCAGGAGCTCCATGATTGCCTGTATGGAAATGCCGCGGCGTCCACCCCGAAAGCGGATCCGAACTAGGTAGACCACGACATATGCGGAAGGCGAGGACAGCCAAACCGGGAGTTGTGGTTGTTTGTTGCTCGGCGAGCCCCTGACCCGCAGTACGTGCCAACCGCGCCCGCGGCGCTGCAACCGTTGATGCCGTTCGGCTTTGAGATTCACAAGAACCAGCCGGCGAGTGCCGCGTCGCCGTAACGACCCGCATAGGGGTCGACGAGATCAGGCCGCCCCCGATGAGGAGCGCAAAAGCGGCGCGATCAACTAGTCAGACGCGCGGACCCGGCCGATCTGGTTCCGTCAGGGAGCTACCGTGATGTGGTTTCGCTTCTCACGCCGGATCACATCCCGACC